>JABAOC010003229.1_pt1 | contig 40724 bp, 28 predicted proteins | sample 7062161 | NCBI WGS metagenome assembly JABAOC01 (sample SAMN14538625, study PRJNA623070) | marine sediment metagenome | biome: marine biome [ENVO:00000428]; feature: marine pelagic biome [ENVO:01000023]; material: deep marine sediment [ENVO:00002113] | place: India: Gulf of Khambhat ... | reverse complement strand
GGTGGCAAGCAAGATGCTTGCGTTACGATCAAGGAAGTTTTTGGACAGACACTAATTAGTTACCAATAGGACATACAGACCAAAAAAAACATTCAAAATTTATAGGTGATTTCAAAATGCGTATTTTTGTAAACCATGTACTTATGTTGCTATTCTGTTTTAGCCTAGCTTATGGCGATGGAGACGAGAAAAGAATAATCTTTGAATCTCGATCCTTCCCCAAAAATCTCAAAGAAGATGGTTTTTGGGCAGGAATACATGCGGGAAAGGATGGTAAAGTCTACATCGGTTTAAATACAGAGGGTGGTGGTTCAGCGCAATTTTACATTTACGATCCCCAAACCGACGAAATCCGGCATCGAGCTGATATGTCCGAATTTCTGGGAGAAAAAGGTAAGGGTATCCAGACACATGCTAAAATTCATACCAAGTTTTGTGAAGACAACGAGGGTAGAATTTATTTTACAACAGGTAATATGGGAGCTGGACCAAATGAGGTGGATCCTCGCACCTGGAAAGGTGGACACTGGTGCCGCTATAATCCCGGAACTGATTTACTCGAAGACTTAGGATTGGTATTGCCGTACACCGGCGTTTACGGTCTAACCATTGATCCTGATCGGAATAGACTTTATGGCACTGCTCGAAATGGTCATTTTGTTATCTTTGATATTGCTACTAAGACAACTACCGATAAGGGACGAATACATTATAGCGCACGTTCGGTAGCCCGAACCATTGTGGCTGATAATGAAGGAAATGTTTACGGGACATACCTTCCCGATCGTATTTTCAAATACGATGCTAAAAATGATCGGTTATTAGATTTTTCGATTCAAATTCCCTCTGATTCTGATATTTTGCCGCGCACTCATTCAATTTATAAAAGATACATGAGGGCTGGAGTCTGGGATGAGGTGAATAAGAAAATCTACGGTGTAGAAGGTGGTACGTCCTATCTTTTCGAGTACGATCCAAAAGTAGGCACAGAGGGACAGGTTCGAAAGCTGGCACAACTGCTGCCAGAAGATGAAACAGATCTGTATAGGCGTGCCCATTATGCTTCCTTGAGTTTCACATTAGGAAAGGATCGAAAGATTTATTATTTACCCATAGGCTCCCTAGAATTTCCGGAAGAAAATAAAGGCATCGATTTTTTCAGTTGGGTTGGTCAGGCCCATCTAATTACTTATGATCTAAACTCGGGTCAGAAGCGAGACTTGGGTCGTGTATGTGTTGAGGATGGATTACGGGTGATTGATTTTCTCAATAGAGCACCCAGTGGTGGCGCTACAACCGGACCGAATGGCGCCATTTATTTCTGTGGATTTGTGGAAGAAAAGAACCCTCAAAAGGCTAGTTCCACCTTTGGCAAAATCCCTGCGAGATTGAGGCTGCTGATTTATCGGCCACAATAGTTTGCGAATTGAATCAATAATACAAATTGTAGAACTTTACTAAAATTGTAGGATATGAAAAAATAAATATCTATTAGTGGCTTTTCTATGACGCGTCAATTTGATGTCAATAAGATACGGAGATCATAAAGATGAACAATGAGAAGTATTGGAGACGGCGGCAATTTCTGAAGTGTGTTACCAATACCGGACTCGCTGGGATTGTTATGGGTTTAAATAGTTTTTCCTGTACGAAAAAACAAAGGCGACCCAATATTCTATTAATCGTTACAGATGATCAAGGCATTAATGATGTGAGTGCGTATGGTAGTGAAATCCCTACGCCTAATATAGATGAAATCGGACAAAATGGAATCCGATTTACAAATTTTTATGTAACTGCGCCAGTTTGTACCCCTTCCAGATATGGACTATTAATAGGGAGATATCAATATCGTGCTGTCGAAGCCTTTCAAGAAGCCCTATTGCCAGGCGATTCAAAACATGCCGAAGTTCATTTGTCAGCAGATGAGGTAACCATTGCGGATGTTTTAAAAAGAAATGGGTATAAGACCGCTTTGATCGGTAAATGGCATCTTGGACATGGAGATGTTGAATTCGGTCCAAACAATCATGGATTTGACTATTTTTACGGATTCTTACCCGGTTGCATCGATTATTATAAACATACGTATGAATCTGACCCCGCCTGGTATCGCAATAAAACATTAATCGAAGAAGAAGGTTATGCTACAGATCTCCTCACTGATGAAGCAATTCGTTATATCGAAGAGAATAAAGATGTACCTTTCTTCCTCGATTTGTCTTACAATGCGCCACATTATGGCAGATGTCCCGATGGTAAACTACTTCAGTCTCCTCCAGAAGCAACTGAACTTCCTGAAAAATCCGTTAGTGATCGTGCTGTTTATGCTGCCATGGTGAAGAACCTTGACAAAGGAATTGGGAGGGTGAAGGAGACTTTGAGAAGGTTACAATTAGAAGAAGATACAATAGTTATCTTTTGTAGCGATAATGGTGGCGATTATGACTATGGAGGAAACAATAAACCCTATCGAGGTGAAAAAGGAACACTCTGGGAAGGTGGAATCAGGGTACCATGCCATATTCAATGGAAAGGGCATATTCAACCAAATCAAACATCAGATCAACCTATCATCAGTCTGGATTTTTTCCCGACTTTAATTCGACTCACCGGGACAACTTTCACTGACGGAATTTTAGATGGTCATGATATCAGTGATGTGTTATTGAATAATAAACCAACGCCAGATCGATATTTGTTCTTCCATCGTAAAAATCAGATTGCGGTACGTGATAAAAGATGGAAGTATTTAAAAGACTTTGATAATAAAGAATATTTATTTGATTTGACAGTTGATCCTTATGAGCAACACAATCTTTTAGATGAAAGTCCTGAGCGAGCGCATTTGTTAAAGACGGAATCTGAAGAATTCTTCCAAAACTTATAGTTTGTTCAAAATAGAATTAATTTGAGGAGGATTACATGATCTATAAAAATCAACATTTATTTTTAATATTATTAATTATCTTTGTAACTACAGTAGGTTCCTCATGGGCACAATTGCATATAGGAGCCGAACGTTTTGAACTACGGGATTTAGGAGTCCCTTATGTCAATGCTATTCCATCTGATGAAAGTGCCATCACTTCATTGATCCTTGGTCCAGAGGGTAAAATTTATGGCGGCACAACTGGACCTGTTTGTCATCTCTTTGTCTTTTCCCCAATTGTGAATCGTGTTATGCCATTGGGTCAAATTGATGGGCATCAAAGCATCCATCATGCTCTAACAGTTGGCAGCGATGGCATGATCTATATTGGTACAAGTTTGAATGAAATTAAGCAATACCCCATTTCCGATCCCGTACCGGGACACGGCGGTATCGTCATATCATTATGGAATGATGTTAAAAAACGATATCAAAAATATGAAGGTGGTCATCTATATCGTCATGATCCAGCTAGTGAGAATGATGTAGCCGTTGAAATCGGGCAACCGTGCAAGCTCATGGATTTAGGCGTACCTGTGCCATCTGAGGGCATATATACCATTACAGCTTCTCCTGCAACACCAGAGATTTACGGTTTAACCTATCCCAATGGGCATTTTTTCATATATAACATTTCCACTGGTAAATTTTTAAATGTAGGCGAAATATATAAGAATAAAGTATACGGTGGTCCTAATAGGAGTCTGAGGAGTATCTCACGGTCATTGATTTGTGATCATGAAGGAAATGTTTATGGTTCTGCTGATGATGAAATGCTTTTTAAATATGATGTTGAAAAGCAAGAAATTGTTCAATTAAAAACGCCAATCCCGCATATCTACATTGCGGTCGTTGAGGTATTCACAAAAGATAAAGATGGCTTAATTTACGGAGGAACATCTGAAGGTTTCCTGTTTACGTTTAATCCGCAAACAGAAGAAATTGTCAACCTGGGTAAACCACTCGATCAAATGCGCATAAGAGCTTTGACAGTAGGACTCGATGGAAAAATTTACGGTATCGCAGGGGAGCGTAAAGATCGTTGCCACTTCTTTTATTACGATCCTGATTCTGGGGGCTACACAGATCTGGGTATAATCAATGTAGATCGTACACCATATTATGTTTGGATGGGAAAACAATTCGATGCTATGACGACTGGCTTGGACGGTACGATTTATATCGGTGAATCAGAACGGAGGTCTCATCTTTTTCTATTTTATCCTTAAATTGGGACAAGAGATTAAAATAAAACCTATTTATAGACGAATTTTTAGGAGGATCTAATGAACAAACATTACTTAATAAAAAATTCTATCATAATTTTCGTGTGGTCGATTTTTTGTATTTGGAATTTAACTTATGGAGTCGATAAAACAATTATGAAAGTAGAGGGATTACTATATTTAGATGGAACACCTGTTTCTATAGAAATTGCCCATGGTAAAATCTCCCAAATAACTCGTAAAGCTTCTTTAGAAGATCCAGGCCTAGTAAATGTGTATGTAGCACCGGGATTAATTGACAATCAAATCAATGGTTATGTGTCGGTTGGTTTTTCTTCTCCTGGTTTAGCAGTGGAAGGAATCCGTAAAGCAACACGCGCTCTATGGAAAGCGGGTGTAACGACATATTTACCGACAGTTATTACAAGTTCACATGAAAGATTGATGGAGAATTTTGCTGTTTTAGCCGGAGCATGCCATGAGTCTGACATAGGACAATCAGTACCTGGTTTCCATCTTGAAGGACCTTATATTTCCCCGATCGATGGCTATCGTGGAGCACATAACAAACAATGGGTACGACCACCAGATTGGGAAGAATTTATAAAAGTCAACAAAGCAGCGGAAAATAAAATTCTTCAGGTCACCATCGCTCCTGAAATCGAAGGAGCTATTGATTTCCTGCGTAATTGTGTTAAACAGGGAATAGTCGTAGCGCTTGGTCATCATAATGGTTCAGCCGAAACCATCAAGCAAGCTATAGATGCAGGTGCTGCTATTGCTACCCACCTTGGCAATGGTTGTGCAAATATGATCCACCGACATAACAATCCACTTTGGCCGCAGTTAGCAGATGATCGTTTAATGGCGAGTATTATCGTTGATGGCTTCCATCTAAGACCTGAAGAAGTTCAGGTATTTTTTAAAACAAAAGGAGTTGATCGAATTGTTCTAACATCTGATGTGACAAAACTTGCCGGAATGCCTCCTGGTGAATATAGTTACGATGGAAGAGATGTTGTACTTACTCCTGAGGGATGTATTAAATTCCCTGCACAAAATGTGTTAGCAGGAGCAGCATCACCGATTAGCAAAGGGGTGGGTAACATCATGCAATTTACTAATTGTTCATTAGCCGATGCAATTCACATGGCAAGTAGAAACCCAGCACGATTATATGGATTAAACGATCGCGGAGAAATCAAGCCAGGCAAGAGGGCTGATTTGATTCTCTTTACACTTGATAAAAGTAAGTTGAACATAAAAAAGACTATCATTGCTGGAAAGGTAGTCTATGTATCAGATAAGAAAAATAATTTATAGTTATATGACTAAATTCAAAAATTATCGAATGTTTTTTTCTTAAAGGAGATCCTATGCATTGTAGAATTACTCCAATGATGAGCGTATTCATTATTGCTATTCTGTTATCTCTTCATTCAGCCTTATATTCACAGCCTAAATTTCACTGGGGGAGGCAACTTGGTACAAAATCGGAAGATTTTGGAAAAAGTGTAGCTTTAGATAATTCTGGAAACATTTTTATTTCAGGATGGACAACAGACAGCCTTTGTGGACAAAACTCAGGAGGATATGATATTTTTATTTATAAATTGAATAGTAATAGTAAAATAATTTGGAAACGTCAATTAGGTACTTCTTCAGATGAACGTGTATCAGAAATTGCAGTCGATATGATTGGGAACTGTTTTATTACAGGTTGGACAAAAGGTGACTTTGGTAGTAAAAATGTGGGAGATAGTGATATTTTTCTTACCAAATTTGACAGTGTAGGTGATCACTTATGGACACGTCAACTTGGAACATCAAAAGAAGATATAGGTCAATATTTAGATATCGATAAATCAGGTAATGTTTATATTACAGGTTCAACTAAAGGAAACTTAACATCAGAAAATATGGGTAACAACGATGTTTTTCTGATAAAATATGATGCTGAAGGTAATTTACTATTTAAGCAACAATTTGGAACCTCTGAAAGCGATGTCGGGAGAGGTATTTCTTTTGATAATAGCGGAAATATTTATGTATGTGGTATGACTGGAGTCGATTGGAGTGAGCCAAATATTAAAAATATGGACGCATTTATTGCTAAATTTGATCATAATGGGAAATTAATATGGAAAAAAACATTTGGAACTGAACATTACGATGTTGCTGCAAATTTGAAAATTGATAAGCATGGATATATATTTGTTGGAGGCTCAACTGGAGGAGAACTTGGTGGCGCTCAGGCTGGGAGTGGAGATGCATTTATCGCTAAATTTGATAGTTTAGCGAACCAGCTTTGGATACGCCAATTTGGTAGAGACAAATGGGATGGAGTTCTTAGTGTAGTCTTGGCTAAAGATGGAACAGAACATATTATTATAGGTGGTTGTCAAAATTGGCGATCATGTGAAGGATATTGTCGACGGTATGATGAGTCAGGTAAATTGATCTGGGTTCAAGAATTTGTTTCTCAAGGTGAAAGCGGAGGGACATGTGGAAAAGATGTGGCTATTGATTCATTAGGCAATTGTTATCATATTGGTGGTACTGGAGGCGCTATATTCTCTTCAAATAAAGGGCAACATGATGTTTATGTAGTAAAAATTATTGATCAAAAAAACATAAATGAGTAGTATGGAATTAGGAGTATGATGAGTTAATGTAAAAAAATAAATTTTGGGGTGAAAATTTATGGTGGAGACCATCTTTAGAAATAAGACATTCACGAAATGCAGGAGAACATGCGTTTGAAAAAATAGTTATTGGCACTGATGAGGGACCTGAAGGTGTACTTCCCAATATTGAAAGATTTGATACTTTTTTAAAAGCCAATATGGTACCAGAAGATGTTTACGAAAAATGCCAGTGAGGTACGATGTGTCATATATTAAGAATCGAGTTTAATAAAAATAGGAGACTGAAACATGGGAAAAAAGTTTAAAGTCGATCAATTAACAATTCAAATTTATAAAGATAAATTCGAAATGGGACGGGCAGCAGCTGATTTGGCTGAAAAATATATCTCCAATGCCATAAATAAAAAAGGTGAAGCCGTTATTATTCTTGCCACTGGAGCATCCCAGTTTGAATTTTTAGATTCCCTTTCTGGAAGACAGATTGAATGGAAGAAGGTAATAGCATTCCATCTGGACGAATATGTCGGAATTAATGCAAATCATCCAGCCAGTTTTCGACGGTATTTACGGGAAAGGCTTATTGACAAAGTAGGGATAGGGACCTCCCATCTTATTGAGGGTGATAATGAAGACGTAGAAGGCGAGTGTAAACGCCTTGGAAAGCTTATGGAGCAGTATAAAGTAGATGTAGCATTTGTCGGGATCGGAGAGAACGGACACTTGGCCTTTAATGATCCACCTGCAAGCTTTAATGATAAAGTAAAATATAAGGTCGTCGAATTAGATGAAACAAGTAGAAAGCAACAAATGGGCGAAGGTTGGTTCAAAACCTTAGAAGAGGTTCCTAAACAAGCTATTACGATGACAATTCCTGCAATTATGGAATCTAAAGCTATCATTTGCTCTGTACCTGATGTAAGGAAAGCAGAAGCCGTCAAGAAGACATTGGTATTTGATATTTCGCCTGATTTTCCAGCTTCAATCCTTCGAAAACATCCTGATGCCACACTTTTCCTGGAAAATTATTCCGCTTCATTATTAGATAAGAAATCTAGATAACAAATTATTGGGAGTTGCTCATAATGACCAAAAATTTAAATTTTGCCAAAAGAATTAAATTATTGATCTTCTCAGTAGGACCAGGAATATTTTTGATTGGCTATAATATTGGAACTGGAAGTGTTACGACAATGGCAGCCTCTGGCTCTAGATATGGTATGTCCTTGTTTTGGGCATTGCTCCTTTCATGTGTCTTTACGTTTGTCATGTTGGTGGCTTATGGTAAATATACTTTAGTCAGTGGGCGAACAGCAATTTCAAGTTATAGCGAATATTTTGGAAAGTGGATCAGCATCTTTATCATGGTCGGACTCATCATTGGTGAAATTGCCGCGTTGATGGGAATCATGGGGATTGTAGTCAATATGATTGATGAGTGGGCGCTATATATGACCGGTTACCACATAAACAAAATAATTGTAACATTGTTGATTATAGGTGGCTTATACTATCTTCTTTGGTTTGGAAAATATACTAGATTTGAAAAACTCCTTATGATATTCGTTTCCATTATGGGAGTCTCCTTCATCGCAAGCATGATTTTAGTCATACCTGATGCGGGCGAAGTGGTAAAAGGACTTGTTCCCAGAATACCAAAAGAGAAAAATGCTCACCTTATTGCCGCTGGTATGGCAGGTACCACATTGTCGGCAATACTTTTTGTTATGCGTAGTATTGTGGTCCAGGAGAAGGGTTGGAGTATCAATGATCTCAAACAAGAAAAGAGAGATGCCTTTGTATCAGCTTTTCTAATGCTCATTTTGAGTGCTGCGGTAATGGCTTGCGCGGCTGGAACATTGTATCGTCTTGGGATTCCAGTGGATAGAGCCGTCGATATGGTTAAAACCTTAGAACCAATAGCCGGCAAATTTGCCATTACACTCTTTGTGATTGGGATTGTCAGTGCGGGCTTGTCAACTGTATTTCCCATTATTTTAATTGCTCCATGGTTAATATCCGACTATACTAATAAGCCGCGAAATATTCAATCATCCATGTATCGTATACTGGGTGCGATTGCTATTTTATTGGGTTTAATTGTTCCGGTGTTTGGTGGGCGCCCCGTATTTATTATGATTGCATCCCAGGCGTTCCAGGCTCTGCTCATGCCAATGGTAACGATCACCATCATTATTTTACTGAATCGCAAGACAATAATGAAAGAGCATAAAGCAGGATTATGGCTGAATATTGGTTGTTGGGCGACTTTCATATTCTCACTTGTTATGGCTTATTCAGGAATTCTGGGTTTGATCGATATGGTTAAAGACACCTTTTAACCTGATGCAAGAGACTTAAATATTATTTGATTATGGTCTCTGGAATTTTTGTATTTATACTCATTATTGGTAAGAATTTCATAATTATTGTCATTCCTTTCCGCTGGCGGATGGGAATCTCCTTACAAACAGATGGCTAGGAGATGCCGGTATCCTCCAAAAAGATGGCGGACAAGTTCGCAGGCATGACATGAAAAAATAATCCTGAACACGTATACTTAGTGAATTTGACAGTCTACTTTTCACTGTTATATAAATGATAAGATATGAATTCACGAGAACGTTTATTAACTACATTAAACCACAAAGAACCTGATCGAATTCCTCTCGATCTTGCAAGTACTCAAGTAACAGGTATTTCTATCAACGCTTATAAAAACCTTAGAAGATTCTTTGGTTTTAAAAGGACCCAACCAAAAATCTGTGATGCAATTCAGCAGATTTGTATTCCTGATGATGATATCATGCAGATGTTAGGAGTTGATACAAGAGGATTATGGCCCATAACGAATCATAATTATGATTTCAAAGATAACGACGACGGCGAATATTTATCGCATGTGGATGATTGGGGTTTGGGTTATCGATTTCGCAAGGAAGATGGGTTATGGTATGATTTATACTTGAGCCCATTAGCAGGTAAAACTCTATCGCCAGAACTGATTGATACTCATGTATGGCCAAGAGGGGACGATCCTACACGAATTAAAGGTCTACGAGAACAGGCTATCGCCCATCGTCAGGCAGGTTATGCTGTTGTGCTTAAGAGCATTTGTGCGGGACTATTAGAAATGGCTATCCGATTGCGAGGTATGGAGGATTTCTTGGTCGATTTACTTATGGACGAACAAAATGCAGGACGCTTATTAGATAAAATTCTACAAATTAAGATAGAATATTGGCAAATGACCTTAGAAGATTTAGGTGATGTGGTTGATGTGATCGCTGAAGGTGATGATTTTGGTACACAAACATCACAGCTTATATCCGCCAAGACCTTTCGCAAAACGATTAAACCCAGACAGGCAGAGGTAATTTCTTTTATAAAGCATAAAGCGCCCAATGCGTTCATCTTTTTCCATTCGTGTGGTAATATCCGGGAGCTATTATCTGATTTTATAGAGATGGGTATTGACATTATTAATCCTGTTCATATTACAGCCATCGGCATGGAACCGAGTGCGCTGAAGAAAGATTTTGGAGATGACATAGTTTTTTGGGGCGGCGGAATTGATACCCAGCATACCTTACCTCATGGCTCTCCGCAACAGGTCAGAGAGGAAGTGAAACGTATTATTAATACGTTAGCGCCAGGCGGTGGGTTTGTTTTTAATACTATTCATAATATTCAACCCGATGTGCCACCAGAGAATATCATTACAATGTACGAGACATTTCAAGAATTTGGTAATTATGATTAAGTGTACTTTAAAAACCGATTCCATCGCTCAAATAATACAAATTCATTACATAAAAACAATATGTTATAAAAGCGATGGAATCGGTATATCACCTTTTTAGACTGGGCTCATGATTAATTTAAGGATTTATAATAAGCCAGTAAATTAATCAAATTATAATAATTCGAGTTAGATCGGAAAGTAATAGTGCAAGATGAGTCGGGAACAAATTATCGCTGGATTATTCTCTCACTTCTTTTTGTCGCAACGACTATTAATTATTTTGACCGAATTGTAATTTCGGTTCTTATTCCTGAAATCAAGAAGGAATTAAATATAAGTGATATTTCATTCGGACATATCATAAGCGCGTTTCAAATCACATATACCCTCGGTTTTCTTGTGACTGGAAAATTTATTGACTGGGTTGGTACAAAACTGGGATACATGCTTTCTATTTTATTCTGGTCTATTGCAGCAGCAATGCATTCTTTATGTGGAACTGCATTTTGTTTGGCAACATGGAGAGGCGTACTCGGCATTACTGAATCAGGAAATTTCCCTGCTGCCATAAAATCTGTATCTGAATGGTTTCCAATACGAGAACGATCTTTTGCGACTTCGTTATTTAATAGTGGGACCAGTATTTCATCGATAATTGGTCCGCCAATCATCGTAGCGTTGGCTCTTGCAGCGAGTTGGCGATGGGCATTTTTTATTTTCGGTATTATTGGAATTACCCTGGTGGTGATATGGCAATTTGCCTATAAGAAGCCAAAACAGAATTATAATGATTTGAACCAAAATAATTCTTTACAGGAAAAATATAAATGGTCGCTCCTGCTCAGGCATAAAGAAACCTATGGCATCATGTTAGGCAAATTTCTAACAGATCCAGTGTGGTGGTTTTATCTCTATTGGATGCCAAATTATCTTGATTCACAAAGAGGATTCAATTTAAAAGATATTGCAGTCGCAATTCCGCTTATCTACACAATAGCTACTTTACTTGGTTTTGTCGGTGGCTGGTTCCCTGGTTACTTAATGCATCGGGGTTGGTCAATCGGTAAAGCACGGAAAACAACGATGGCGATCTGTGCGCTCTTTTTACCTATATCTGCGACAGCGGTAATTGCCCAAAATCCATGGTTTGCTATTCTATTAGTGAGTCTTGCTTGCAGCGCACACAATGGTTGGTCAGCAAATATATTTACACTGTCAAGTGATTGTTTCCCATCTCGTGCAGTCGGTTCAGTTACTGGTCTCGCTGGATTTGCAGGTGGGCTTGGTGGTCTGCTTATCGCAACGTTAGCTCCGGGTTATATCATCACATATTTTGGTTATGTACCAATTTTTTTCTTGATGGGGATATTGCATCCTTTAGCATTTTTAGGTATAAGTTTATTTATTAGAAAGGTTAGAGTTATAAAAATCGATGATTAGAAGATTTAAAATACAATCCATCAAGATCAATTTAAAATCTATCTGGATTGCGAAACATATTTTTTTCATAATTTTGATATTTGCCACTAATCTGCTTAGTCAATCAGAAAATCTTGACAGCAATTTCAAAGATCCTCCTCTGGAGTATAGTATGCTTCCCTTTTGGGCCTGGAACGGAACATTGGAGCCAGACAAGCTTATATGGCAGATGGAACAAATGTTGGAGAAGGGGATCTATGGAGCATTTATCCATGCTCGCTCTGGTATTGATAGCAGTGAAACGCCTTATTTCTCAGAAGGCTGGTGGAAAGCTATTGAAGCTACAGTTAAATATGCAAATAAAATTGGATTTTCTACCTGTCTTTATGATGAAGACAAATGGCCCAGTGGTAGTGCTGGAGGACGCACAGTGGCAGCCAATCCTGAGGCATTTTCAAAAAAAGGACTAAGCTATAAGAAATGGGAGATTACAGGTCCGAGAACATTGAACATCGATTCCGCAGGTGACATTGTGGCTGTTCAGGCAGCAAAAATAGTATCGGAAGCAACAATAGATCCTAAAACTATCGTTGATATTTCTAAATATCTGGGGAAAGAATGGAATGTCCCAGAAGGGAAATGGACAATCATAGCATTTGAACAAATTCGAGATGAAAACCAAATTGATTACCTGGATGGAAATGCGGTAGGTAAGTTCATCGAGATCACTCATGAGGAATATTTTAAAAGAGTTGGAGAATTTTTTGGGAACACAATACCAGCCATTTTTTTTGATGAGATTTATGCTAATATGAGAGGAGCAGATTTAGCCTGGACAGATGATTTTTTAGAAAAGTTCTATGGGATGAAAGGCTATGACTTGAAGAAATATCTTCCTTTATTAATCCTTAACGGAGGTAGCGAAACAATAAAAATCCGGTGTGACTATTTCGATGTTTTCACAACCCTTTATTGTGAAGCTTGGTTTAAACAATATGCTGATTGGTGTGAACAACACCATATTTGGATGACCGGTCATACTCTGGAGTTTTACAACAGTTACATGAGTCAGGGTAGCTATTTTCGAACCTGGGCTTATCCTCAAGTGCCCGGAACTGATAATGAATATTTTCGTTACGGTTTTCCTCGTCGTATTCATTGGTACAAACCCAAACAGCTTAGTTCAGTGGCTCATATCAATGGGCGTAGACGCGCTGCTGTAGAAGCCATGGGTGGCGGCGGTTGGATTATTCCTCTAGAAGAATATCGATATGGCACAGCCATGTTAGCAGCATACGGCATTAATATGTTTATCCCTCATCTTTTTCACTATGCCATAGATGCCCCATATAAGATGGACGATTGGCCCCCCAGTTGGTTTTACCGAAATCCGTACTGGAAATATTTTAAATCCTTAGCCGATTTCACCAGACGAATCTCATACCTGTGTTCACAAGGACGTCACGTGTGCGATGTGGCTATTCTTCATCCGATTAGCAGCCAGTGGGCTTCGGGTATAGTTAATGAAGAAAGTGAGCTTGACGATCGGTTGGGTATACAGTTTAATAATTTACAGGATATTTTACTGGAAAATCTTTACGATTATGATATCATTGATCCAGAATCTATAATCCGAGCTGATATTCATGATGGGAAACTGTCTATTGCAAACGAAACTTATTCGGTATTAATCCTGCCACCTTTGAGGGTAATTCGACGACAGGTGGCTGAGAAGATCAAAAATTTTGTCAAACAGGGGGGAAAAGTCGTCGCTTTAACTACCATCCCATATTCATCAGTGGAAACTGGTGAAAACGATCCTATTGTTATAAAGAATTTGAAAGAGGTCTTTGGCTTTGATCCCCGCAAGATCCGCAAAAGATATTTTGAAATTAATGAATCCTATGAACGCTATTTTATCTCCCACCCTCATACAAAAGGTGGAAGGGCATATTTTACAAAATGGGTGAGAACTGTACCCCAGTTATTATCAGAATTTATCATTCGAGATGTCACAGTTTCGGATAAAGGTATAACTGGACTTCGTGTCCTGCATCGGCAGGCTGCGGATCAAAGTATATATTTCCTGGTTAACGAACAAAAAGTTCATCGTACCTGGAGAGTCAGTTTTAAGGAGAACGGTAATCCAGAATTATGGCATCCAGAGATAGGGGTGATAACTAAAATTGAAAACTATATGACTTGTAGAAATCGAATAGATATTCCTCTTAATTTCAACCCCTGGGAAGCTTATTTTATAGTGTTTGATACCAAGAAAGTAAAACCAGGAAATGTATTAATTATTGATACAGACCTCAAGGAAGCTAGAATAGAAAAAATAGACGATAATAAAATTAGAATTGAGGGTTGGGGGAGAGCAGACAGTAAGCAATATTTTGTTGAATTAGAAGAAAAAAATAATAAAGTTCATAAAAAAAGATGGAATTCCCAATCTACTATTCCTTCTCTGGATTTGGGCTCTGAATGGGAATTTTTAGTAACATCGAAAGCTCTGGATTATTCATGGACGTCGCAGATGGATTCCGCCGAACTTGAACTTCCAGTCATGAATTTCCGTGCTGGACGAGAAGGTGAGAACGGTGAAAACCTGGGTTGGACTGATGTAGATTTTGATGATAGCGAATGGAAACAGGTGAAAATCAAAGATACCTTTAGTCACCAGGTTGGATGCCAGCGATATTTGAGTAGCTGGGATGCCTCGTGGATCAATTACTACGATTACACTCAACATTGGGGAATTCTAGGTGGCGCTAAGGTCTTTTTTAAAAGAATACTGCGCTTAAATAAAAATGTCGTTTCTGCCTTTGTTTGTCTGACTGCCGATAGATCATATAAGCTCCAAATCAATGGAAAAGTCGTTGGTGAGGATGATGACTGGAAAAGCGCTGAAAATTATGAAATCACAACCTATTTACATGAGGGCGAAAATATCATTACCGTTGAAATTTCTGCTGCTAAAGGATTATTACTGCAGGGACTGGTCAAAATGATTGATGGTGAACAACTTGAAATATACTCTGATGATATGTGGGAAGCATCATTAGATGGGGAAATTTGGTTACCTGCTTATAAATACATTGATCCTCCGCAAGGAATCTGGGGAGAGGTTTTGTTTAATGGAACGGAGATTACATTTCCAGCGACATTATGGTACAGGCAGGTTTTACCCATTGGTATTAAAGCGATAAAGTCACCTTCAATCAATGGAAATTATCAACTTTTTGTAAACGGTCAAAAAATTAAAATTCCTGATGGAGCAAATCGACTGAATATAGTCAATATGATACAACAGGGCAAAAATGTTTTAACTGTTAAGGTGGAAGCTAATGACTTTTCTGGCGGTATTTTGGAACCGATTGTTTTGGTATGTGGACGTGAACAGGTAAAGTTGGATTCCTGGACGAAGCTAGGCTTGGATTGGTACTCTGGACGAGCGCTTTATTCAAAGAAGGTAAATATTCCAAAATTCTATTTAGGGGAAGATAGGAGGTTCATCCTTAGTTTAGGTGACGTTCGATTTTGTGCCGAGATCTGGGTTAACAGCAAGCTTGTAACTTATCGATCCTGGCAACCTTATACTGTGGATATAACCGATTTCGTTAAGGTGGACGAGAATACCATTACGATTGTCGTGGCTAATCTTATAGCAAACCAGATGTATTGGGATATTTATGACGCAGCATTGACAAATCTTCGAAGCCGTTGGGTACATCATGGAACGGTATTAAGAGAGCCTTATCAACTTTTCTCAGGACTCATTGGACCTGTGAAAATTGTGCCTTATAATAAACAAATACTTCAGTTAGAAATAAAATAGTCAAAAAAAATCTAACTCTAGGTGTAGTTTTGAAATAACGAAGGTATCTTAGTTTTAAATTGCTAAATTTTAAGCTATGAATTTTAGTTTTATTACCCAGTTATACAGGAGGGTCAAATCATGGTTAGGTTTTATTCGCTAATTCTTTTTATGATTTTTCTCAGTGTTAATTTGGATTATGTTGAAGCGACAGTTCCCGACCGTACTATACTATTTATCATGGACGGATTGTGCGTCGGAGCGCCGGAAAGGATTCCTCTGCCCAATTTTCAGAATCTAAAAAAGCAGGGCTGCTATTATAAGGAAGTTCATGCGCCGCTGGCTGCCCATCCAAAAGGTAAAAACTTTTACTCCCATACATGTTCAGTGGGAAACCCTGTGATGATGACAGGAACTGTTCTCTTCCGGCCGGGTGACCAGATGATTCAGGATGTGTTCGAAGAAAAGAAGACGGCTTTTGTTACAAATTCCAAGTCGTATCTATCAGTGAGTGAAGGATTCGATATCTACCATGTAATCGATCAGAATCCACCTTCTGATGATGTGCCGGTAGTCACTAAAGCTAAGGACATCATCGAGAGAACCGATCCGGTGTTTATGCGGGTACATCTGCAGGGACCTGGACGAGGTGGATATGACGGTTCTGTGGATAGGAATAAGGATAAGCCCTGGTATCGAAACATCTGGCATCCGGCTTCCTTATATGTCACAAGGATGAAAAAGGCCGACAGGCTTTTGGGTGAGTTTGTGGCCTGGTTGGAGGCGACCGGTAGAATGGAAAAGACTGTAATGATAGTAACCAGTGATAACGGACAGACGGTTACCGGGGGACATCCGCCCTATGCAGCGGGGAGCAGCACAGTATCGATGCTTATCTTCGGTGCTGGCATCAAAAAAGGATGCATTTTTGATTATGCTGAAATTATCGATATTGTCCCTACTATAACATACATACACGAAATTAGCTCTCCAAATAACTGTAAAGGCCGTGTACTTCTGGAATCAATCGTCGGGTCCGGGAATGATACAATTCCAAAAGATAGATATATGGAAAGGTTAAATAATACTTTATTAGAACAGCATAAACTTTATAGTGTTGTACAAGACCTGCCTGTTACTATCGAAGAGATTGCAAAATGGCACGAACGCTTCAGGGATATGAAGACGCTTGTGGAATATAGTGAGAAAATCTCGTCAGCAATGAAAATTATTGCCGATGCCGGAGTGACAACGCCTGTTTTCTCACCACCATCAGGTGCCTATTCCCAAGAGATTGCAGTGACAATAAGCTGCGCTACAGATAATACATTAATCAGATATACCACGGATGGCAGTGAACCAACTGAAAAAACAAGTCTTTATAAAGAACCAATTAAAATACACAAAAACACTACTGTGAAAGCAAAGGCATTCAAACAGGATGGAGTTTCAAGTTATATTGCGGTTGCCGAGTATATAATTTCAACGCCATGACGTAGCGGAAATGGTTGTTGTAATAAAGGTGGTCAATACAATAGTAAAAACATAGAAACCAATGAGAAAAACTAACTGTCAAGCTTAAAAACCATGGGGCAACGGTATGAGTTTTAGAAAGAAATTCGGTGCATTGTTGCTTGGTTGTATAATGGCATTTTATTGTGTTGTAAGCGGCATGCAGACAAAACAAGGTCGAGTCGGAAACAGGCAAGCACAATATAAAAAGCAGAACAGAGATGCGATTTCCCAAATCGTGGATGGTAATTATGAAGTTGCTGTAAGACATTTTGATGACTATCTTGTAATCCACCCTAACGATCTTGAGTCCCTATTTGGATTAGCAGTTGTATACACTCAAATGGGAGAAGTTGGCAAAGCCATGAAATATGTGAAACAAGCCGTTGATTCAGGATTGCCGTTTGGTCGTTTCTTGGCAGGTCCTCGAGATCTGCTTAAACCACTTATGGAAAGTGTTGAGTTTCAAGAATTCTCGAAAAGGCATGCGACTGAGCTTTTACATGGTCCTATGCTTGGTTGTGTCACTGATAGTAGTGCTAGATTCTGGGTGCGAACAGCCGCTGAAGTAGCAGTGCAGGTCCTGGTCAGTAATTCAAAAGAAATGAAAGCACCTATTAAATCAAACGCCGTAGGAACAACTGAAAGCAGAGATTTCACAGCCATAGTCTTCGTTCAGGGGCTCAAGCCTGAGACTAAGTACTATTATGAACTAATGATTAACGGAAAGAAGGAGTCGAAGCAGTGGTCGTTCCACACCTTTCCTCACCCCGGCGCAAAGGCAAAGTTTAAGATAGGATTTGGTGGGGGTGCCGGATATACACCACAACATGAAAGAATGTGGAGAACTATAATTTCGCACAATCCAATGGCATTTCTTCTACTTGGTGATAACGTGTACATCGACAATCCCACCAGACCCGCAGTCCAAAAATATTGTTACTATCGACGTCAATCCAGATCTGAATTCAGAGAATTCTCATCTTCAACACCTATTTATGCTATCTGGGACGATCATGATTTTACAACTAATGATGGTTGGGGTGGCTCTGAAATTGACAAACCAGAATGGAAGATTCCAGTCTGGAGGCTCTTTTGCAATAATTGGAATAATCCATACTATGGTGGAGGCGAAGGACAACCGGGCTGCTGGTTTGACTTTTCGATTGACAATGTAGATTTCTTTATGCTGGATGGACGCTATTATCGCACCAATCCCAGAAGCAAAAATTCAAGTATGCTCGGGTCAATTCAGAAAGAGTGGTTACTGAAGAAACTAAAGTCTTCCACAGCTACGTTCAAGGTAATCGCATCACCCGTACCCTGGGCTTTTGGTACTAAGCCCGGTAGTCTGGATACGTGGGAAGGCTATAAGAAAGAACGCGAGGAGATTTTCTACTTTATCGAGAAGAATCGTATTGATGGCGTGATTCTTATCTCAGCCGACCGTCATCGTTCGGATGCGTGGAAAATTGAACGTGAGAATGGCTATACACTGTATGAGTTCGAAAGTTCAAAGTTGACTAATATTCACACTCATAAGCTAATACCTGGCTCTCTATTTAGTTACAATAAAAAGTGTTCCTTTGGAATGCTCTTATTTGATACGACTAAGCCTGATCCGGAGGTGTCTTACCAAATAATTAATATTGACAACCAAATTATCTATACATTGACACTAAAAAAAAGTCAGTTGACACACAAAAAGAAAGGTCAAATATAGTACTGATTGTAACAGTATACATCAAATCTTTTTATCAATTAAAGTAAGAGGTTTGATATGAATAATAAGCTTATTTCCTGGACAACATATTATTGCTTTGCTGCATACTTACTTGTAAATTTTTGGGGATCAAGTATTACGGCGCAATCTAATATTGAATATGGTGATAAGTCAGCATCTTCATTAAAAGCAAAAATTGAAGTTCAGTCTGACAAATGGATTGGTAAGATTAATCCTGATATTTACGGTTTGTTTACTGAAATGTGTTATTATGAGTTTAACGGCGGGATGTGGGCTGAAATGCTGAACAGCCGCAAATTTGCCGGGAACGATGGTGAAGGTGAATATTATGGGGTGGTCAGACCATGGTTCCCAATCGGTAGAAATGAAAATACACATTTTGCCCACGATAATTCTATCTACTACTGTGGTAAGCAGTCTCAAAAGATAATAAATGAAAATGAAGAACAGTACCGCTGTGGTATAGGACAGGATCAATTATATTTTGAAGAGAAGAAAGGATACCAGGTAAGAATTAACTTGAAACAGAAAGATATCCAGGATCCGATAACTATTGCATTGGAAGGTGAGAATGGAATTTATGTGCAGAAAGAAGTCAAATTAAATAATACAGAATGGAATCGTTTTTCTTGTACGCTAACTCCCAAAAGAACTGATAAAAATGGTAAATTCACGATTACATTTTACGGTAGCGGCACGCTGTGGATCGGAACCGTATCATTGATGCCTGAGGATAATATTTCTGGTTACAGACAGGACGTGGTCAAAGCATTGACAGAAATGAGACCGACGAATATTCGCTGGCCCGGCGGTAATATGGTTTCTGTCTATCGCTGGGAGGACGGCATCGGTGACAGGGATAAACGACCGCCACGATTTATTCGTGAATTATGGGAACCCAACGATGTCGGTATCGATGAATTTTTGGAGCTCTGCCACACAATTGGAACGAAGCCGTACATCGCAATAAATGCTGGAGATGGAACAACAGAAGAAGCGGCGCACCTGGTTGAGTACTGCAATGGTAGCGCGAATACAAAGTATGGCAGCCTGCGGGCGCAAAACGGACATTTGGAACCGTATCATGTGAGCCTCTGGGGGATTGGAAATGAAATGTTTGGCAACTGGCAGAACGGTCATGTGGATGAGGAAACATACGCCAGGAGGCATATCGCGATAGCCAGAGCGATACGCGCGGTGGATGAGGATATAAAAATAGTCGCCACCGGGGGCCGCTACTGGAAATATCCCCGCTGGAATCAGGCGCTCTTCAGAATCGCTGGTGATTATTTTGACTATCTCTCACTGCATTCTTATGCAAAAAAATACAGACGTCACATGAAGAAACAGGATTTGAAAGATCCAAATTTTGCTGAAGAGTTTTATTATTACATCATATCAGCACCTTATGGAATTGAGGAGCAGATTATTGAAACTGATAAGGAAATAAGAAATGCGCTTCCAAATAGACCAGAGATTAAAATTGCCTTTGATGAATGGAATTGCTGGGCGTATCGGGTACCGTATGAAGAGGTTGATTTTGCATTGAGAGATGGGCTTTATACAGCAGGGGTGTTTCATGCTTTTAGAAGGCAGCATAAGGCAGTGACATTAGCGAATTTTTCGAAGGTCGTAAATGCGATTGCTATGATAAGGGTAAATCAATATGGGATGTTCCTGAATCCTCAATATATTGTGTTCAAGATGTATTTAAATCATTCAGGACCGATATTGCTCGGGACCGATGTCCAGTGTGACAGCTTTCCTGCCCCTGAATATGAAAAAGGACGACCTCAGGCAATAGGACATATACCCTATCTGGATGTTTCAGCGACGATGAGTGAAGATGAAAATTCAATTTATGTAGCGGTTATAAATTTACACGCCGAAAAAAATATTAGAACTCAGGTCATATTTGACCGAAGGAATTTTTCCAAAGAAGTGAAAATATTTGAACTTTATGATGTTGACTATATGGCAGAAAATACTTTTGATCGTCGAGATAGACTAACTATAAAGGAAGATTTATTAAAGGATATAAGTAATTCCTTAAGTTATGACTTCAAAGCACACTCAGTAACAATCATGGAGTTCCGAAAAAAATAGTCAATAGTTTTACTTGTTATGGGTTAGAATTTCAGTATTGCTGTCATTCTTGTCCGCAAGCTGGCGAACAGAAATCGCCTTATTTACATAAAATTAGGAGGTGCCTGTATGTACAGGCATGACATGAAAAAACAATCCGTAACCAATATAAAAGCTTATTAGCTTAAGGGAAACAAACATGAAGGATACGGAAAATATATCTCGAAGGCAGTTTCTTCAGAAATCTTCACAATTTGTGGCAGGGGGAGCAGCATTGTCCGCTACGTCTGGTTTGTTTGCAAATCGAAGAAAATCAAAAAACGATCACCCAAACTTATTCTTTATTTTTGCAGACATGATGCGCTCGCAGGCCATGGGCTGTATGGGTAATGAACAGGTTTTTACACCAAACCTGGACCAATTGGCAAAAGAAGGAGTCCGTTTAACCAATGCTATTTCTACGTTTCCGTTATGTTGCCCCTATCGAGCGATGTTGATGACTGGAAAATATCCGTTAAATAATACTGTTATAACAAATGGTCCTGCCTTACCTGAAAGTGAGCTTTGTATTGCTGAAGTATTGAAAACAGTAGGATACCAGACTGGATATATAGGTAAATGGCACCTCAATGGCCATCACATCCCTGATCGACAATTTGTGCCTCCTGGTCCTAAACGTCAGGGTTTTGATTACTGGGCAGCGACAAATATCAACCACAAATATTTTGAAGCATTTTATTACCGGGATACTGATCAAAAAATACCAATAAGTGGTTGGGAACCAGATACCCAGACAGATTTGGCTATCCAATATATGATGGAACACAAAGATGGACCACCATTCTGTCTATTTCTTTCATGGGGACCGCCCCATGATCCTTACATTGCACCTGAAAAGTATAAGAAAATGTATAATCCGGATAAAATCAAGCTCAGAGAAAACGTATTTATTGCTAATAAAAGTATTATAGCAAATTATTATGCAGCTATTACTTCATTGGATTGGAATATGGGGCGCTTGATGGAAGCAATGGATAAAATGGGTATAGCAGATAATACCATAGTGGTGTTTACATCTGACCACGGTGATATGCTTTTCTCCCTCTACCTTTTTCAAAAACAATGGCCTTATGAGGAGTCTATTTCAGTGCCATTTATTATTCGATATCCAAAAAAAATCAGAACTGGACAGGTCAATGATGTTCTGTTGGGGACACCAGACATAATGCCGACTCTTCTCGGGCTTATGGGGGTGGATATCCCGAAGACAGTAGAAGGGAGGGACTTATCTCCGTTAATTTTGGGAAATGCCACTGAACCAGAGCTAGATTCTGTTCTCATAGAAGTAATCACTCCCTGTGCTCGTGTTCAGGATCGAACAGGCATGCGTGCCTGGCGGGGAGTCAGAACTAAAAGATATACGTATGCCCGGTTCAAGGAAGAAGACTGGATTTTAATGGATAATAAATTGGACCCATATCAGAGAAGAAATTTGATTTATAATTCTGAATATAACGAATTGAGAGAAAAACTTAATGAGAAATTAAGTGAGTGGCTCAAGAAGACGAATGATCCTTTTCTTCCCGGATCTGATTATTATCATATCAGGACAGAAATGATTCACGATAGACCACCGCTGTGGAAGACTGGAAAATAATGAATGATGTTTATTGAACTTCTGAGGTTTGGTAAATTGGATTTGAATGAAAAATAATCATATCTTCATTAGAAATATAATTTAAAACTAAAAAAATTGATAAGTCACTATGAGACGAAATGAGAATATTCACAAAAATAAATTGGTATTCCTGGTAGCTGTCTTCATAACTTTACAGAATTATTTATTGCATGCGGGTGAAAGAACTCCTGCTTTTCCCGGCGCTGAGGGTTTTGGGGCATATTCTATTGGTGGGCGTGGTGGAAAAATTTTGGTTGTTTCTAATTTAAAAGATTACAATCCAGCCAATGAATATCCAATTGCAGGAAGTCTTCGAGCAGCCTGCGAAACAAAAGGACCTCGTATCATCATTTTCAGAATTTCCGGCACCATTCCATTGAAATCTGCGCTGATCATCAAAGAGCCATATATCACAATTGCTGGTCAAAGTGCACCGGGTATGGGTATCTGTCTTAAAAATTACAAACTCCAAATTGTGACTAATAATGTTATCGTTCGCTATTTGCGCGTACGTCCGGCAGATAATATGAAAAATAAAGATGGTTTTCGAGGTGATGATATCGATGCAATTTCTGTCAACTGGGCCCGAAAAGTGATTATTGACCATTGTTCGGCAAGCTGGTCGGTGGATGAAACGCTTTCTGTAACGCATTCTGACAGTGTTACAATCCAGTGGTGTATGATCACCGAAAGTTTGAATTGTTCTGCCCATCACAAAGGTTGTCATGGGTACGGTTCGCTGGTACGGGGAGAAAAAGGGGCTAAAGTTACATATCATCACAATTTGTATGCCCATCACGCCAATCGAAATCCCCGTCCTGGTGGTCACATCAATTATAAAGATGATCCAGAGGGTTGGACTTTTGATTTCCGCAATAACGTGATTTACAATTGGGGAGCTGAAAGTGCGGGATATAATATGGATGGTATCGGGCAACCTGACTGTATTACTAAAATGAATTTTATCGGAAACTATTATATTCAAGGACCAGATTCTAAGGGTAGTTTGGCTTTCAATGAACGGAGTACTCAGGCTATAGCATATTTCGAGGATAACTGGATGAATGGAGTCTGTCCGAAAGATCCCTGGAGTCTTGTTTCATTTGGGAAGAGACGTACTTCAGAACAAAAAAAAGCATACAAAGCATCAAAATCCTTCGATACTGCCCATGTTACCACTGATGATACTTATACAGCCTTGCAAAAGGTTATTGCAAATGCCGGAACGACGCTACCTGTACGTGATGCTGTGGATGCTCGTGTTATAAATCATGTTATAAATAAATTGAGTGGAAGCGGGGATTTTGGTCGCATTATCGATGATGAAGACCAAGTCGGGGGTTGGCCCGAACTAAAGTCTATCCCCGCTCCCGAAGATAAAGACGAGGATGGAATGTCAGATGCATGGGAAATGACGTATGGATTTAATCCTGAAGACCCTAATGATTCAACAGGGGATAAGGATGGAGATGGATATACTAACATCGAGGAGTTCCTCAATAGAACTGACCCAATCATTAAAATTGTCAATTACAATATTAATGAAAATTAAAACCGGTCTTAAAGCTGAAGTTCAAGTACCAATTACTGTTTATTATGAAAAAGAGCTATTCTGAAAGAGATTGGCAGGATATTCTTTTGATCTTGTTTATTCTATTATACTGCCATCTAAATAAAAATAAAAGGGTTAAATATTACCATAGTTGTATAATATAAAATATCAAAACCATTAATTAAATTCTAAGGAGCGATAATTTGTTAAAAAGAAACATAGATAGCATTAAAAATTCTTCAAATCTGTCACTAATTTACTTGTCTGTACTATTTATTCTTAGAATTGCAATTGGTTGGCATTTTCTTTATGAAGGTCTTGTAAAACTTTTAGATCCGAATTGGACATCTGCTGGTTATCTTGTAGAATCAAGATGGATTTTTTCAGGTTTTTTTAAGTGGATCGCTAATAATTCGTCTGTGTTAGAAGTTGTTGATTTTCTGAATATTTGGGGATTAATTTTAATTGGATTAGGTTTATTTTTTGGTTGTTTCACTCGTATTGTTAGTATAACAGGTATCTTTCTGCTATTGCTTTATTATATAGCAATGCCCTCTCTTCCTGGATATATTAATGGCATATTTACAGAAGGCAATTATTTAATTATTAATAAAAACTTAATTGAGTTAATCGGTTTATGTATTTTAGCAGTTTTTCCTACAGGTACTTTTTTAGGATTGGATAGAATCCTGATACTGAAAAGAAAGAAAGATTCAAGTTTAAAAACAGAAACTGCGTCCGAGGAAGTTTCAGATCATCGCATCAATAAAGAATCCTTACTTATTAATCGAAGGGAAATATTAAAAAGCTTTGCCGCCTTGCCGTTTTTTGGTGCTTTTATTTATTCTGTTATAAAAAGACATGGGTGGAAAAGTTTTGAGGAAAAACAGTTAATGGAAGTGGTTAATAGAGATGTTAGTGCTATTACAAGCGCAAGTATTAAAACAGTTCGCTTTGCAAGTTTGAAGGATTTAAAAGGTAAAGTTCCACATGGACAAATTGGTAACATAAAAATTAGTCGGTTAATTTGTGGAGGAAATCTAATTAGTGGTTTTGCTCATTCAAGAGATTTAATTTATGTATCTTCTTTTTTGAAACAATACTTTACTGATGAGAAAGTCATTGAAACACTTCAGATATGTGAAGCCTGTGGAATCAACACAGCGATTTTAAGAACTGACAAAGATACGATCAGAATTTTACACAAATATTGGAAAAGAGGAGGAAAGATACAATGGTTAGCACAAACTTATCCCAAAGAGACTGATTTGACTGGTAATACTCAAATAGCGATTGATAATGGAGCTATCGGTGCTTTTATACAAGGTAATATTGCAGACAGATTTATTCTGAATAATCGTATTAACTTTGTCGAAAGAGTCATATCATATATTAAAAGCAAGGGGATTATTGCTGGTGTAGCGTGCCACCAATTAGAAGTGCCCGTAACAATAGAAACTGCGGGAATTAATCTTGATTTCTATATGAAAACTCTGCATTGTGGAGATTACTGGTCATTTCAACGTGAGGATCAATTTGTTAATGTCGTTGATAACAAGCACGATAATTATTGGTCTCTGACACCGGAAAAGACAATTGAATTTATGAAGGAAGTAAAAAAACCATGGATTGCCTATAAAGTTTTAGCGGCTGGAGCTATTCATCCCAAAGTAGGTTTTAAATATACTTTTGAGAACGGCGCCGATTTTGCATGTGTGGGAATGTTTGATTTTCAGATTATTGAGAATGTCAATATCTTGTTAGATGTATTATCAGGGAATCTTGACAGAAATCGTTCCTGGAGAGCGTAACTTGATCGGATTTATTTATGCCAAACCCGACTTCTGGCAGCAGGTCGATATACTCAATATCTGAGTTGTTTAAGCTCTTGTAATCAATCATATTAAATTAATAAAATTTCAAAGGAAGAATTATGCGAGGAATTAAATTATTCATCTGTGTTACAATTATCACTTTTATCGTTAGTTGTTCGGGAGAGCAGAAATCTGTCGATCTATTTTTAAGCGAAATTAGAGCAACCTGTGTCACTTTTGTTCGACCGGGCGATATTGATCATTACATCGGTTATCGCATTGTTGAATACCAACCAGAAATCACTGATCATCCAATTAGCAATTATGCAGGACAACCAAAACGGAAAAATTATCCACCTCCCTCTATTCCCGATACAACACTATTAGGTCCTACAATACCAAAAGGAATGTATACCAAGGAATGGTTGACAAAACATCAAAGCGAACGACGTTATTTTCGATCCTACAAAAACGGTGTTGCCTATTTTCGTTATAAAGAAAATGAAGGATTGTATCGAGTTGTTGTATTAAAGGCAGTTGCTGATGGCGTTGAAATTTGGGCCTGGTTAGAAAGTGAGGAGGAAATAGCTGGATCTTTCATCGTCCAAGCGTGTTTCCGTCTCTCGGGTGATACCAATTCACCGTGGCGTCATGGAATGGCAATTGTACCTGAATTGAGTGAATACGATTTGTGGTCAACTGGCGATACACTAAGCCTTACTTATGTACGTCAAAATAACGCATGGCAACAAGTAGAACCTCTAAAAGAGAAAATTACTTATTATACTTCCAGTGTCGTTAATTACCTACAAAAGCAACAACGTATTGTTGATAATGATCTGATTGTTTCTCATGGATTAATCATACGTGAAAGTTTGGATGGCAATAATGTTGCCGGAATGTATTGGGAAAAAACAGTTAAAGTATCTAATCATCAACCAGCAGATTGCTTGCATGCATATATTGATCTTGGTCCAGTGCATCCAGGAGAGAAAAATATTGTGCATGGTAAAATGTATTGGTTCGGTGGTAATAAGCAAGATCTTTTAAGGCATTGGAATAGAGATTTTAATAATTAATAAGTAAAGTGACTCAATGCAGTTTATTAAGAATATTATACCATTCGGAAATTAAAATCAATTTACATTTTAATTTTTTAAATCTTATGAAAAGTATTAATAATGAAGATAGCTCATGTCAAACATTAAAATATTAAATGCAATCGCTTTAGTTACTTTACTATTATTACCAGTCACTTGCGTTAAACAAAAAAAAGAAACGATTAACATTGACCAAAGTCGAGCAAATACTCAGAGCGTAAATCCAAGCCGAATTAAAATCGAAAGGGAAGATTTATTAAACAGAGCTTTAAGAGGTTGTGATTGGTTAACGGATATTAGTCAAGTTTTGGATAAAGCTGATTCCTCCTATGGGGCTATGAAAGGTGAGTATGATACAAAAAATCGAAAATGGAGCTTTTATGGTCCGTTCTGGCATACCGGTCAGGCAGTGCGAACTCTAATTTTAGCGTATAAAATGACGGGTAAAGAGAAATATTTAAATCATGCCATTTTAGGCGGTGAATACATGATCCGTTATCAAACAATGGATAAAAATGATGAAAATTTCTATGGATTTATCCATGGGAAAGAGTCAAAAGGAGCAAATACTGCTTCCCAGGTTGAAGGATTCATGGCTCTTCATGATTTATACGAAGTGACGAAAGACTTAAAATGGTTGCAAAGGTTTCATTTAGCAGTAGATTGGGTCGCTAAAAATGTTTATATTAAAGGTGAGGGATTATTTTATAATGGTTATTCAGCGATAAAAGATGAATTGGCTCCGATTGAAAAGTCCCGTCCAACTAATGACGATGCGATATTTGGAGTGGCTTACCAGGAATTCGATGATCCGTTATATTTAAAAATATTTCGTGAGGTGTCAGATCGTTTGTTAAAGGATGAAGACCCACCAGGTAATTGGATGAAGTATCCACCATGTCGACCAGACGTGTTTGAAGGTCGTGGACGGATACATCCTCGTCATGCCTGGTGGTGGGGTTATCCAATGTTGACCGCTTACGATATACTCGGTGAACAAAAATATTTGGATGCAGGGATTCGCGCTGCACAATGGTATATTGATAACAACAATCTTGATGGAGGTTACTATTATAACGTGACGAAAAGCGGTGGCAAACATTTGAGTTTTGATTTTTGTACCTCTGCAGTCGGCTGTGCTGTAATCATGTGGACGGATTTGTGGAATAGAACGAATGATGAAAAATACGCTAAAGAAATAGAGACAGCATTAGGATTTTTAATTCGAGCACAATTTAACCAGGATGTTGAAGATCCTAATATAAGAGGTGCATTCTTTGAAGGCTATCTACCTCCCGATGGTACATTAAGTCCTGGATTTTATCTTAGGGACATTGCTACAATTTTTGCTGTTAGAGCCATGTTAAAAACGTTAGATACTTTTCAAGAGGATGTTTATTATATGCAGTATTGATTAACTTAAAAAGAAAAATCTTGAACAACTTAAAAACTAAATGGAGGTTTATATGACAGATCTATCACGTCGTGAATTTTTAAGCCGTGGCACTAAAGCAGTCGCTGGTGCTGCTGTAGCCGCAGGGGCTGTAATGAATGCTATTAAGCCCCAAAATGTCCTTGGAGCCAATGATCGAATAAATGTAGCAGTCATGGGGATCCGCTCTAGAGGACAAAAGCACTATCAAGAATGGGTAGGAATTCCGGGTGTTAAAGTAAAAACATTATGTGACGTAGACGAAAATCTTTTTCCAGAAAGTCTGAAAGAGCTTGAGGAATTACAAGGGAAAGCGCCTAAAACTGAAGTTGATATTCGGAAAGTACTTGAGGATAAAGACATTGATATTCTCTCCATCGCTACCACTGACCATTGGCATGCATTAGCAACGATATGGGCCTGTCAGGCAGGTAAACATGTTTACGTAGAAAAACCTATTTCCCATAACATCTGGGAGGGACGTAAAATGGTGGAGGCAGCTAGAAAATATAATCGTTGTGTCGCTGTGGGTATGCAAAGCCGTAGTCTTAAATCGGTTATAAGTGCCTTGAAATTCTTGCATGAAGGTAAACTTGGTGAAATTTATATGGCTAAAGGGCTTTGTTTCAAACCTCGCGATTCCATTGGCAGATTTCCAGATGGTTCCTTGTCTGAGGAACGGGATATTTATGTGTGGGGTAATAAGTTGCCTCATTGCGATGCAGATTACCTTAAGAAAGTCCATTATGATTTGTGGTTAGGTCCCGCACCTCTGCGCCCATTTAATCCCAATCGATTTCATTATAATTGGCATTGGTTTTGGGACTATGGTTGTGCCGATATTGGCAATCAAGGTCCGCATGAAATGGATATCGCACGCTGGGGTATGAATAAACGCGTCCATCCGAAAAAGATAAAATGCGTCGGAGGATATTTCGCATTTGATTCAGATCAAGAGACACCGAACACTCAATTTGCGACATTCGAATATCATGATGGAAAGATCATTCAATTTGAAGTCCGAGGCCTTTATACGAATGCTGAAGATGATATACTCATTGGGAATCTATTTTTTGGCACGGAAGGATGGATGCATCTTAATGGAGGTGTCTGGAAAACATATTTTGGCAGGAACAATGAACCTGGTCCCAGCTCTTCTGATTTAATGGCAGAAGAAGTTGCTGATCCCAAGGATCTTTCCGGTACGGGTAGCACATCGCATTTTATAAATTTTATAGATACTTTACGATCTGGGAACTGGATGAATCTAACTGCTGATATCCTGGACGGCCATATGTCAACGGCAATGTGCCATCTGGCAAACATTTCTTATCGCTTAGGTCGTGAATTGACATTTGACTCCAATTCTGAAAAGTTCATTCAGGATGAAATTGCTAATAGCTATTTGACTCGGAATTATCGTTATCCTTATATTGTTCCTGAAAAAGTTTAAGGACGTGGGATGAAACAAATTGACCTTTTATGAATTTACGATAATTGCAAGTAACGGACATCTGACAATAAATTGAGTAAGTTGTTTTATCTCACGTTCTAAATGACTATAGCTAAGGTTATCAAGCTAATTCAACATATATGTCATTTCGAGCGATGCGAGAAATCCGTAGTTCATCGAGCGTTTGATTTTGCAAAAACAGCAGGAATAAAAGTTATCATTGGCGTGCCTGAGCATAATCTTTTAGACTTGGTGAAGAAAAAAGTACAGGAATACGATACTAAATTAGCTATCCATAACCATGGACCATGTGATGAGCGTTATCCGAGTCCGCAGAGCGATTACGAAAAGATTAAAAACGTGGATCCTCGCGAATGGGATTATGTATTGATATTGTACACAGGATGCGTATTGGTCTCGATCCAACTGAAGATACAGCAGTCGTTTTTCATGATTCTAAAGAGGGAATGTTCGCAATTCGAGTCGCTGATTGGTTAAGGGAAAAATGGAGTTTAAATTTTAAGGAGGTACTATGAAGCTCTTATCGTTTGTTATTTTTTTCTTGATGATTGTTTTTTTCTCCTGTGCCCATGATAATGCTATCGTCTGGAATATTGACAATTTAGAAAAAATTGGAGGATATGACATCACCGTTTTAGGTGATCCACAGGTCATTGAAACACCAGCCGGACCAGCCGTCGAGTTTGATGGAGAAGATGATGCGATTATTCTGGATATGAATCCACTGGCAGGATTTAGTAAGTTCACAGTGGAGATAATCTTCCGTCCCGATTCTGGCGGAAATGAGGAACAAAGATTTTTCCACATGGGGGAGGTAAATGATGATCGAGTTCTGATAGAAACACGATTGACTGAAGATAATCAATGGTTTCTTGACACTTTCATCAAATCAGGTGAATCGGAAAGAACGCTCTATGCGCAAGATTTTTTACATCCCCTTAATGAGTGGTATCATGCAGCCTTAGTCTACGATGGACAAAATATGCGGCATTTTGTCAATGGTTTGAAGGAATTAGAAGGCTCAATAGAAAATACGCCAATGAAAGGTGGACAGACATCACTTGGAGTTCGGTTGAATCGCATTTATTGGTTCAAAGGGGCGATCAGGAAGGCACGAATGAGCCCACGTGCTTTATCCCCTGAAGAATTTATGTCATTTTAATATCGCTGCATTTATAAGATATAGAATACGGTTATCCAGTTTACTCCGACAACTCCAACATTGTCATCCTGAGACGTTTTTTGCCGAAGGATCTGTAATCGCTGAATCTGTTAAATTATAATAGCTTAGTGGCTAGAGATTCTTCGTCCAGCAAAAAGCGCTGGACTCAGAATGACAACTTTTCTGAGCTAGGTGCATGACCGTTTCAGCCTTCGCCTAAAACAAATGTTCAAATTATGCCTGATTGCAGTATAATAATTGTTCAGGTGATTGATAAAACAAACGAGGTTATAATATGAAAACAAAATCAAAAGGAATGGATAGGCGTGAATTTCTATCTCAAAGTTCAAAGTTTGCTGCGGCTACTTTCTTTGGAATAGCTAACATGAGTAGCAAAGCACAAGCTGCGTCTTCAAGAAAAGTTAGACTCGCATTGGTAGGAACAGGTTGGCGAGGAACATCAACTTGGGGCAAGGAACTAGTTCATCCATTTAGTGAATATGTCGAGATGGTGGGACTTTGTGATATAAATCCAAAACGACTCAATGTAGCAAAGGAGATAATCGGCACGAATGCTCCCGGATATTTGGTAAAAGAATTTAATCTCATGGTAAAAAAAACAAAACCTGACACAATAATTATAACCACACCGGATTGTTTTCATGCGCAGTATGCGATACAGGCAATGGAACTTGGATGTAATGTCATTGTCGAAAAACCATTAGCAACGGATGAAAAACAGTGTCAACAACTTTTAGAAATGGAAGCAAAGACTGGTAAAAAGATCATCGTTACTTTTAATGCACGACATGGCTCTTATTCTGAAGAGATCAAGAAAATATTGCTATCTGGAGAACTTGGTCGAATTATTTCTGCAGAATTCCAGGAATACCTGGATGTTTACCATGGTGCTGATTATTTCCGTCGTTGGCATGGAAAAGCAAAGTTTTCAGGTACACTGCTGGTTCATAAAGCTTCACATCACTTTGATCAAATGAATTGGTGGTTGGATGCAGAACCTGAAGAAGTTCATGCATTTGGCAAAGTCGACTTTTATGGTAATAACAATCCGTTTCGTTTCAAGAATTGTAGGGGCTGCCCCTTTGCTGAAAAGTGTGATTTTTATTGGGATATTAACGAAAATGAGAAATTCATGAAACTTTATGTGGCTTGTGAGGATGCTGATGGCTATTTAAGAGATGGATGTGTTTGGGATAACGATATTGATACCTATGATTCAATGACCGTTGAAGTAAAATACAACAACGGTGTATTATTGAGTTATTCATTAAATGCTTATATGCCCTATGAAGGACAGCGTATTGCTTTCAATGGAGAGAAGGGTAGATTAGATGTGCGTCGTTATAATCGTCAGCCATGGGAAGTTCCTCATGCAGCAGAGTTTCGCTTAACGAAAAACTTTAAAAATACCAGGCCATGGACTGTGGAACGAAGTGAAGGTCCTCATGAAGGTGCTGATATGAAATTGAAGAATTTATGGTTCAAGCCCGATCAACTTGATCCACTTGGAAAGCGTGCAGGGAGCCGAGCTGGTGTCATGTCAAGTATTATTGGCATAGCGGCAAGAAAGTCGATAGAGTCAGGTAAACGGATAAAAATTGCCGATATGGTTGACTTCCCCTTAACCTGGAAATGGTAGCTGGTGTATAATGATAGGTTGGACATTCTTCGACCGTCAAAAACAGGCGGATTTAGAATGATATTATAATTGAAATTTCTGATTAAAGTAAATAACCGAAGAAGAAATAATTTTCCCTTCTTTTAAAAATACATGTAGAAATTGATTTGTAATACTTCAGGGAATAGTTGCGTTTCCAGAAAAATACAGATTATTGAAACAATTTATTTAAAAAGCGGGGTATGAAATGAAAAAGCCAAACAAAATAAAAAGAAGAGAGTTCTTAAATTATGGAGCTAAAATGACAGCAGCAGTTTCAGCTTTGGGGGTTATGGGTAAAGCTATTGAGGGAAATGCCTTTCCCTCGAATGTTGATAATGGACACCAACCAAGGTTCATCATTGATTCACACATCCATTGTGGTGGAACTGATGCCTGGGTCGATGAAATGGTCAAGACTTATCGTCCGTTCAATGCCATGGCTTGCGTTTTAACATGGATGAAAGACATGGAACTGATGAAAGAAGCCATTAAAAGCTATCCAGATGTATTCATTGGTTATGGTCGGGTTGATTTGGATGATCCCAACGCGGTTCGTGAGGTTGAAATTTTTAAGAAAAATGGTTTCATCGCCATGAAATTTCATAGTCCACAAAAGGATTACGACGATCCATCATATTTCCAAATCTACCGATTGTGCGAACAATTTGGTATGCACATGCTATTTCACACCGGCATTTCCAGTCGTCGCATCATTGATTCACCACGCTGGCAATCGTCTTCACGGATGAGGCCGATGTATTTAGATACACTTTGCCGTCTATTCCCCAGGGTAACGATTCAAGGAGCTCATCTTGGAAATCCATGGTATGAAGAAGCTGCAGAGGCGGCTCGCTGGAATCCAAACCTGTTTTTTGACGTGACAGGATCAACGTTACTAAAATTCATCAAACTCAACAAACTGGATAAAATGAGTGAAATTCTCTGGTGGGCAAGTGATGAGGCGGAAGAAAATCCACATACTCTCAAAGATGGACCAGGGGCATGGGAGCACATCGTTTTCGGCACGGATGAGAAGCCGAGCGGATTGAAATCTAATATTGAAAGATTCCAAAAGATGCTGGATGTAAATAATGTTCCAGTACCTGTACGAGAAAAAATGTGGGGCTTAACCATGGCGAACATACTTGGAATTGATTCTAATACGCATAAATTTTTAAAGGGATAAATCATCTCAATGAATGAATCTACCATCAAGAAAAAATTTTCACGTCGCAGATTCCTGGAATCTGTTGGATCTATTACGGCTTCGTTTATGGTACCAGATGTGATGTGGTTAAAAGGTAAAAAGACTTCAACACCGCGTAAAGGTAAATCGAATCTTTTTATCGAAGATGGCAAGCCCGTGCTGGTTGCCGTGGAAGGAACTGATGTACAACAAATGTTGGCGAACGGTTTGAAATTGATAGGCGGATTAGAAAAAATTGTGGATAAAGCTGATCATGCATTTATTAAGCCCAATTACGACTCACATCGCGCTTATCCAACCAGCTCTGATCCAATTTTTTTAGTTTCTATCGCCAGTCATTTGAAAAAAAATGGTGTTAATAAAGTGACTATCTGTGATTCTTCAGATGCCTATGTGTTAAATCGCTATAATGATTTCGAATATGTTTTCAAAGTGTATAATGTCTTTGAAATCGGTAAAAAAGCTGGTGTTGAGGTAATCTGTACCCATCCTAAGGCTGAGAAGGAATATATTCCTGTTAATTCTGATCGATGGGAAAAGAATCCAGAAATTAAGGTCAATCGACATTTATTGCCTGCTCAAATTATCATTAATCAACCCATGCTTAAAAAACATGGTGATGCATTCATGACCTGTGCCTTAAAAAATTTCTATGGCATTGTTTACCAGCCACAACGAATGAAATCGCACATTCAACGCAAAAAATATGGAGAATCGGGACAGGATTTCTTTATGAAGACCATCGCTGAATTTGCCGATGCCATGCACCCAGAACTCACCATCGTCGATGCTAGAAAAATATTAACTGTTAAAGGTCCAAGTTTGAAAGAGGGATCGGTGGTGAAGGATATAAATAGAATCATTTTATCTGGAGATATGGTTGCTACCGATAGTTATTGTGCTCAAATCCTGGACGAGCACGATAAGACATTTGAAAAAGAAATGATTAGTCCGACGCTCCAATATGCTAAAAAATTAGGACTCGGAACTATGGACTTGAGTAAAGTTAAGATTATAGAAGTGATAGTTTAATAAGTATATTTTCGCAGTCCAAAAACCTAAGTAATTTTAACACTTGCGGGAGGATTCAAATGAAAAGTGAACAGATTTTAGGTAAAGTAATTCTTTTAGGAGCTATTTTAATCGGTTTAGCTAAGAACGATTGTGCAAATCAGTCCGGGAAGATCGTTATTACAGATAATGGATTACCCAAGGCGGTGATCGTGATTAAAACAGAAGCAACGGAAACCGAGAAATTTGCTGCCCAGGAGTTGCAAACCTATTTAAGGAAAATTTCAGGAGTGGAGATTCCAGTAAAAACAGATTCTGATAATCCACAAGGGAATCGGATACTTGTAGGTCAAAATAGATTGACTGAAGAATTAGATTTAAAGACAGAAGGTCTATCAAGAGAGGGTTTTCATATAAAAACAATAGGCAATGATCTGGTGCTGGTAGGCGCGGTTGATGCAGGAACCCAATTTGCGGTCTATACTTTTCTGGAGAGATATCTTGGAGTGCGCTGGTTTTGGCCGGGAGAATTGGGTGAAGTAGTTCCTCAAATCAAAACTATTAAAATCGAACAGATTGATGATATCCAGGAGCCAGATTTTAAATGGCGTAATCGGGGACCAGAAGGGGCCCTCTGGGGAGCAACTACAGGACCTACAGAAATGCATGCCCGGGAGCGCCTGTTAGGTGTGACAGTAAACCATCAGAAAGAAGTTGAATTGTGGGAAAAACGTAATAAATGGGGAGGTATGAAGATTTATGGGGGTCATGCTTTAGGAGAAATTTTCCCACCTGAAAAATACACCAAAACCCATCCTGAATATTACGCATTGGTGGATGGTAAACGTGCCGTGCCAGGGGACGATTACGATTATAAACATGAGGGACAGGTATGCACCACCAATCCCGGTGTGATACAAGTGGCACTTGAGTGGGCAAGAAAATTTTTTGATGAACACCCTGATTATGATGGTGTTCACTTGACTATGAATGATGGTGGTGGATTTTGCGAATGTGAGCATTGCCAGGCATTGGATTCTGGTGAATTTGTAAAAAGACCAGGAATCGATATCGAAGAGATGAAAAAGAAACCTGCTAAATATACGATTATAACGGATAGAATTTTTACCTTCTTAAATCACGTTTCTGAAGAGGTGCAGAAAACTCATCCAGGAAAATACATTGTTTCCATGGCTTATTCTAGATATACTCAACCACCAAAGAACATTCGGCTCCATCCTTTTGTTATTCCTCAGTATTGCCTTTGGAGTGCTTATAAACATGCCAATGCAGAATTCAAACAACAACATGAAGAAATCGCCTCAGGCTGGGCTAAAGCAGCTAATAAAAAGGGAATCTATGAATATCATATCAATGGTTCCTGGCCAGGGATGCACCGTGTGGTGATGCCATATATTGCTGAATCCATCAAATATTTATACCAACAGGGAATTGATCTTTATCAGACCCAGTCAGGAGATGAATTTGCCATTAATGGTCTGAATTATTTTGTAGCCGGGAAACTCCTTTGGGACACTTCATTGGATGAAAACAAAATTCTCGAGGATTTCTATCAAAAGGCATTTGGAAATGCAGGAAGCGCTATCCAGCGATTTCATCAACGACTCGCAGATGCCTGGCAAATGGCAACTAAGGAAGGTAACGATGTCAGTTGTAGTTCCCTCGAAAAGACACGACTACTTGAACTCTTCACTCCTCAATTACTGGAGAAATGTCGTCAAGATTTGGCAGAGGCTGAAAAAGCTGCTGACAATGATTTAATCCGCCAGCGTATCGAATTTTACAAAAATGGTTTTCGTTACACCGAACTGACAGTTAAAGCAGTGCAAGCAGCGAAGAAGTTGGAGGAATCTGGAGTACATCTCTTTCCATTAGAGAAAGCCCAACAAGAGATTCAGACAATTAAACAAGGAGAAGCGAAAAAACTGCTTGAAGAAGCGCTTGGCGCATGGGAACAGAGGAATAGTTATGTTGAAGAATTGAAAAACGAGTACGTGCTCGCCTATTTTTGGGTGACATACAATGATGTTCAGCGGAAATTCAATCCTACTGAAAATTTGAAGGAGTTGGTAAAAATTTATAATCCATAACAAGTATATATATTTGTGAAGGATTAGATTTTCAATATTTAATCTGTCATTGCGAGGAGCGAAGCGACGAAGCAATCTATTAATATTTAATAAGTATAATACGCCAGGCAAAATAGAAAATTCGCACGTTACCGATTGATTATCAATATCCGCTCCCTGTCGCGATCTTTAAAATTCTTGAAATCGCTGCGACCAATTTCCTAAACTGCAAAGGGTGTTTTTTTCCTGCTGGAAAACCACTCAAGTTATTTACATTCTTCAAAATTTTTCTATTGACTTTTTCTTTCAATTTTTTTAAATTAACTTCAACATAACATTATAATTTTTTTCATCTCCGAGTCTTATTGTCTAACGGACAACTATGGTAATAAGACCGATAGGGTTTGGTTGGAAACGTCCAGGCCTCCCGGACTTGGAAAGGAGACTTTTTTATCAACTTCAATTATTCCGCAGACAAAAACCGCGATACATATTATTTTCATCTGAAATTCGATTTGTTAACTGATGCGGTTGAAGAGCGCCCGATGACATTTCTGAACCTTACCCAAAATTTATCATCATTTATTAATTGGAGGTTTTTATGTCTTTGCAGGCTGTGCGTATCAATCACATCATTTTTTCATTTTTCCTCAGTACTATTCTGCTCATTGGATGTAGCAAGGAAAGTAAAAATCCTATTGAGCCAGTGCAAGAAGTGAGCTATCTCTGGATTCACTTCGCAAATGATTCTACAAAAATTGAATTTGACAATCTTCCCAAAATTGATGCTGACGGCGAAGAAGCAATTCAACTGAGTTCATTCATCGATACAACGATAATACCAATCTTCAGGGATAAAGATAACAACCCCTATGACGCGCGAGTTCTTTACGCTTACAAGATTGTCGGCGATGATGGCTTTTCCGCATCGAAAAAAGGATATCCCGATAATATCTGGGATCATCTGAAACTGGGTCATATTCTCACACAAACCAGGCAGGTCGTTTTTCCTGATGACAAAATCGATTTAGCAGGGGCTTATAACGTGAAACAAGCTCGCCATATTTATATATTCCAAAAATTTGATGTGGATACTCCGGATACAACAGCATTTGTTGAATTACAAAACCTGACATCAGTCACAGTGACCAACCCGGATGGCATCATAGAAAAAGCGATTCAATTAAAGGATTTCATACTGATTTTTATCGCAACACCTGAGATTTATCATTACAACATGTTAACCCTGGATAATTTCGGTCCCACATCTGATATGACCTGGGATCAATTTCAAACTGGATATTGGCTTTTAACCAGTCAAAAAACGATGTTTACGGGTCCTGACTTAGACAGTGGAAGATACAAGTTAAAAGTGTTGGAAAAAATATTAGTAAAATAAATGGCAACATTTAAAAAATTCACTATCGTATTGATCTTCTCTTTTCTTTTTAATTCTGCTGCCTTTTCGCAATGGCAGTTTTATAACCAGGACGACTCTTCAATATACGTTTATAAATTGGAAGAGATTGTTGTCTATGGACAGCGTAATAAAATAAATCCCTCCATGGTTACCGAACTAAAACTGGAAGATATTCAGGCGAGAAATGCGACAACGGTAACCGAAGTACTCAAATATGATCCAGGGCTGTCCCTGACAACAGGTACCAAAGCTGAAACAGAGACGAAAATTCGTGGCTTCCCATCGCGGGATGTGCTTGTGCTTGTCGACGGGCGTCCAATTAATCCTGGCTATTATGGAAAAGTCGATCTTTCTATGCTACCGCTGGATAATATCGCCAAAATACAGGTGATTAAAGGGCCAGCCTCTGTGGCGTACGGTGCCAATAGTATGGGAGGAGTCATCAGCATTATCACCAAAAATGGATTGGATATCCCTAGGACCGTGATTGAGACAAAATTTGGCGATTATCAATTTCGTAATCTAAACATTAACCACAGTCGAAAAATTGGAAAGATCAATTATTGGATATCAGGTTATGAGAACTATTCCCGTGGATTCAAATTGAGCCATGATTTTACCCCGACATCATTGGAGGATGGCGGGGTGAGAAATAACAGCTTTTATCACAGAGCCGGATTCAGTGGCAAAGTTGGATTTCAACCGTCTGCAAAAGGTCAGTTCGCTCTGTCATTGAGCTATAACTGGGCAAAAAAAAATATTCCCACCACCATTTATTCCTGGGATTCTCCCCAATATTGGAAATTTCCAAGTTGGCAGCGATATAGCGGTTCTGCGAGCTGGCAATGGCAACTCAAGCCATCTGTTGAGATGCGATCAATTTTATATGTCGATGTCTATAACGATCGCCTCATCACATACCTCAATAAGGAGATGCGTTATGACCAGATCGATTACGATTCCAGATTGGAAAATTGGACTGCCGGTGGAATATTGGACGGAAAAATATTGTACGGGAACAATCATCAATTTCATGGTGGGCTAAATTTTAAACGTGATTTGATGAATAAGAAGTCTGATTTAGATCAGCCGTGGCATTCTCACACAACTTATACAGGCTCCATATTTTTACAGGACGATTATAAGTTCTGGAAACGAACTGAATTCACCATAGGGGTAAATTATAACTTCTTTCAGAGTGAAGCCGAGAACTCTTTCTCTTCCAGAATATGCCCATTGATTAGTATTAAACAGGAGTTCTGGCAGCAGTTTCAATGCTATGCAACTTATGCCAATACCATTCGATTTCCCACATTACATCATTTGTACAGTGAAACGTCGGGAAATCCCCGGTTAAAACCAGAGCAAGCAGATAAAATAGAGATCGGTCTTCAAAAGTTCTTGTTATTTGACAACCAATTTCGATACGGCTCGATCGAGCTGATTTATTTTTATAACAATTTGAAGAACTTAATTTATCGAGAATCAAAATCATATCGCTATAAAAATATTGCCCGGTCAAAAATCCAGGGCGGTGAGTTACGATCAATCTGGAGTTTCAATCGATATTTCGCGGGAGAAATCGGTTACGGTTATACACAAGTACATGGTTCATCAACAGAATTGATGGAATATATCCCAACAAATAAATTTCGTCTGCAATTGAATGCCAAAACTGGTTTCGGAACCAATTTAAATTACGAGTTTGGGTACTTTGATGAACGAATAACCTTTGTCACAACGAAAATGCTGCCTGCCTATTTTGTCCATAATATTAATATCTCCCAACAAATAACATCTCATTTCAAAATAAGGCTGGAATTGAGCAATTTTACCGATACTCATTTTGAGGAGGAATTAGGCTATCCAGCTCCTGGAGCCAACGTGATTGCAGGATTGTCATGGACTTTTTGATCAATTCCTGTTCCATTTTGCAATATTTTTGACACATTCTTAATAATTATTTAACAAAAAGTTA
>JABAOC010001190.1_pt1 | contig 40775 bp, 31 predicted proteins | sample 7062161 | NCBI WGS metagenome assembly JABAOC01 (sample SAMN14538625, study PRJNA623070) | marine sediment metagenome | biome: marine biome [ENVO:00000428]; feature: marine pelagic biome [ENVO:01000023]; material: deep marine sediment [ENVO:00002113] | place: India: Gulf of Khambhat ... | reverse complement strand
GCCCACGGCGTGTCGGCCGGCTTGACCTCCTCTTTCTCTGCGACGCGCGCCTGCTCGGCGGGCAACGCGAGCTCGGGATCGAGCATTAGATCCCAGCGCAGAGTGTTCACGCCGCGCACGACGTCCAGCTCGCCGCGGCGCAGCACGTTCTCGTCCTCATCGAGCACGCTCCACTCGACGCGGCCGTCGGTGTCGACCCAGAACGGGAAGTTCTGGTACGGTGCGTCCTCGGGCCGGTAGTACCAGAGCGAGCGGCGCGAGCTCCAGCCACGCGAGTAGGTTACGCCGTCGACCGGGAAGACGTGGACTTCTGAGGCGCGCACCTCTTCGTTCAGCTCCTGAACCGGAAGCACGTCGAGAATCCAGACGCTGCGGCCGTGGGTGCCGGCGACCAGCTCGCGCTCGCGCGGATGCACGATCAGGTCGTGGACCGGGACGTTGGGCAGCCCGGCGCCCGCCGCCTGCCAGGTGCGGCCGGTATCGAGTGAGACATAGGCGCCGCGGTCGGTGCCGACGTAGAGCACCGCCGGGTTGACGGGGTCCTCGCGGACCACGTTCACCGGCTCGTCGGGTAGTCCGCCGGATATGTCGCGCCAGGTGCGGCCGAGATCGTGGGTCCTGTACACGTAGGCCGTGATGTCGTCGTCGCGATAACCGTTGAGGCTGACGTAGGCGACGTTCTCGTGGTGGTTCGACGCCTCGACCCGCGAGACCCAGCGATCACGAGGCAGACCACCGCTGACCTCGGTCCACTCGGCGCCGCTGCTCCGCGTTACATAGACATGACCATCATCGGTGCCGACCCACAAGAGCCCGAAGCGCTTCGGTGACTCGGCGACGACCGTGATCGTGGCGAACGGCACATCGCCGCGGTTAGAGCTGTGCGTCAGATCATCGCTCAACGCCGTGAACGTCTCGCCCTGGTCCATCGAGCGGAACAGCTTGTTCGCCCCGTAATAGAGCACGTCGGCGTTGTGCGACGAGAGCAGGATCGGCGTCAGCCAGTTGTAACGCAGCGGCTCCTCCAGAACACCGTTACGCGGCTTCACGCGCTGATAGCCGGCCGGCCCGCTGCGGAAGTAGTAGCCGAACTGCGAGCCCGCGTAGTAGGTGGCATTGTCGCGCGGGTCGATCTGCGCCCACATGCCGTCGCCGCCGCCGGCGCGCTCCCAACTTGACGTGATGTTGGGCCGCGAGCGGCTCGAGCCTTTCAGAACGCCGTTGTCCTGCAGGCCACCGTAGATGTTGTAGGGATCGGCCATATCGACGGCGACTGTGTAGAACTGGCCGACGGAGACGGTCGACAAGCTGAGCCACGTTTTGCCACCGTCGAAGGTCACGTCGAGGCCGCCGTCGTTACCGAGTACCACGTGCTGGGATTGCTCAGGATCGATCCACATCGCCTGATGGTCGCCGTGCACTCGGCGACCGGCAGTTCCACGCCAGGTTACACCGCCGTCCTCCGAGACCAAGAGGGGGACGCCCAGGACGTAGACGCGGTCAACGTCGTCGGGCGCCGCCCGGATCTGGCCGAAGTAGTAGCCGTAGGTATAGACCGCCTGGCGGATCGGCTCCGGGTTCATGCGGCGCCACGTGATGCCGGCGTCGTCCGAGCGCCAGACCTCGATCCCACGGATGTCGGCGGAGAAAAGCGCTGCATTCGCGTCCTGCAGCGCCTGCAGCAAGTCGTCGATCGTAATCGAGTCGCTGCGCACGGCGGCGATGAGCCGGCCTGCATCGAGTCGCGGATCGATATCGTTGCCGCGGATGAAGTCCTCGATCTCTTCGGGGTCCTGCGCAAGGAATTCGTCCTTGCTCATGTAGCGTAGGCGCTTAGCCGTTACCGCCCCACCACCGAGGTCCCACTCGTCCTCGGGCAGTACCTCCTGGTTGTCCACCGAGGCGTAGAGCACCTGCGGGTTCGCCGGCGAGACCGCCAGGCCGACGCGGCCCACGTGCTCGCCGCGGGGGAATCCGCCGGCCAGGCGCTCCCAGGTCCCGCCGCCATCGGTCGACTTCCAGATGCCGGTGCCGTCGCCGCCCTCGACAAAGTTCCACGGTCGGCGGATTCGCTNNCCCGCACCGCCCTCGACGAAGTTCCACGGCCGGCGGATCCGCTCCCAGGCCGCGGCATAGATGACGTCCGGGTTTCCCGGCTGGAACGCGAGATCGACGTAGCCGGTGATCTCGTTTTCGCCGGCGAGCACGAGTTCCCAGGTGTCACCGCCGTCGTCCGAGCGGTAGACGCCGCGCTGGCCGCCCGGCGTGTAGAGCTTGCCGAGGACCGCGACGAGGACGCGATCGGGGTTCCGCGGGTCGACGAGGATCCTGCCGATGCGGTCCGACTCCTCGAGCCCGACGAGTGTCCAGGTCTGGCCGCCGTCGTCCGAACGAAAGACGCCCGCTCCGCCGTACGACGAGCGCGACGAGTTGTTCTCGCCGGTTCCCACGAAGATCCGCAGCGGGTTCGAGGGATCGAGGGCCATGTCGCCTACGATGATGGACGGCTGGTCGTCGAATAGCGGCTCGAAGCTGATACCGTTGTTCGTCGTCTTCCAGACGCCGCCGGACGCGTAGGCGACGTAGAAGGTGTACGGCGCGCCGGGCACACCCTCGATGTCGACCAGCCGGCCGCCCTGGACGACCGGCCCGACGTCGCGCCACTCGAGCCCCTTGAAGAGGGTCGTACGATCCAGCTCCTGGTGGCGCTCCCAGGCCTGCCGCCGCTCCTCCAGCGTCGGCGGGCCCGCCGGCCGGGGTCGCCGCTGGGCGAACGCGTCGGTGGCGAGGGCCAGCAGCACGGCAATGGCACACGCGTATCTCAGCATGGCAATCACTCCGGAATCGTGTGGGTTTGGTCGCTCGCGATCGGCGCCAAACTAGGCCCCGGCGCGGCCCGAGTCCACAGGGCGGCGGTCGCCCGCTGCGGCTTGCGTCCGCCGGCCCGCGCATGCATGCTCCCCCATGCCCGACGAGCCGAGCGCCGACTATTACAGGCTCCAGGAAGCGCTCGCCGGTCGCTACTCGCTGGAACGCGAGCTGGGTCGCGGCGGCATGGGGATCGTCTACCTGGCCCGCGAGGTCAGCCTCGACCGGCCGGTGGCGATCAAGATCTTGCCGCCCGAGCTGGCGGAGAAGCCGGCGGCGCGCGAGCGGTTCCTGCACGAGGCGCGCATCGCGGCCAGGCTGTCGCACCCGAACATCGTGCCGATCTTCTCGGTGGACGAAGTCGGCGAGTTCGTGCTGTTCGCGATGGCCTACATCGACGGCGAGTCGCTGGGAGATTGTATTCGGTCCCGCGGCCCGCGGCCGCCTTCCGAGGTCGCCCGCATTCTCCGCGAGGTCGCGTGGGCGCTGGGCTACGCTCATGCACAGGGCGTCGTTCACCGCGACGTGAAGCCGGACAACATCCTTCTCGAATCGGGAAGCGGGCGGGCGTTGGTAGTGGATTTCGGTATCGCGAGCGTGGCGGAGAGCGCCGGCGCGACCGAGCCGGGCCAGATTTCGGGCACGGCGGAATTCATGAGTCCCGAGCAGGCGAAGGGCGAAGCGGTGGGACCGGCCAGCGACACCTACTCGCTGGGCGTGGTCGGCTACTACGCGCTCAGCGGCCGCTTCCCGTTCGAAGGCTCGACCCCCCAGGTCATACTCGCCAAGCACATCAGCGAGACACCGATGCCGGTGGCAAAGGTCGCGCAGGACGTGCCGGGCAGGCTCGCCCGCGCCATCGACCGTTGCCTGGCCAAGGCCCCCATCCAGCGCTTCGCCAGCGATGACGAGCTGGCCGAATCGTTGGGACAGGCGCTTCCCGAACGCAGAGAGCTCCCCGTACCGCTACGCGTCTTTGTCAAACGCGAGGGCCGGATGGGCAGCGGCGGGGTCATACTCTATCTGTGGTTGCTGGCGGCGGTCTCAGGTATGGTTGGGGCGACGGCCGGCCAGCTGATCGCTCCCGTTTTGGGGGCCGTCGGTGGGTTCGGAACGTTTATCGCCGGGGTCACCCTCGTTCCGGCTGGGGTCGTCATCAGTCGCGCCCGTCGGCTGCTGAAGGCGGGCTACGGCCACGAAGAGTTACCTATCACGTTCAAGGCGGAGGTCGATCGCGCCCGCGAGGAGGGCGCCTTCGAGTTCGGGCACGGGCCGTCGCTGTACGAGAAGGCCGTGCGGGTCATCAGCGGCGTCAGCCTGGCCGTCGCCGCTGGCCTTCCCATCGCGATGGCCATCATCCCGGGACCCGGGCCGTTCGGTCTCGGCGTAGCCATGGCCTACGCAATGACCGTTGGAATCGGTGCCGGCGTCCTGGCCATCGTTCGTCTCCAGCGCCGCCGGCCCATCGAACAGCAACTGCGAGGCTGGTTCTGGAAGTCGCGCCTCGGACGCTGGGTCTTCAAGATCGCCGGTATCGGCCTCAAGCGAGTCCCGGCTGCGGGTTCCGCAACTTACCGCCCCACCGAGCTGGCGATCGGCCTCGCCGCCGACCGCCTGTTCGACGAGCTGCCTCGCGAAATCCGCAGGTCGCTCAAAGACCTCCCCGACGTAGTGCGCAAGCTGCAGTTCGATGCCCAGAAGATGCGGACACGGGTCGAGGACCTGAACGGGCTACTCGCCGAAGTCGGCAGCGAGCGGCCGGGAAGCCGCGCCCTCGCCGCATCGCCCACACCCGACGAGAGCTCCAAGGTGGCGGAGCGGCGTCAGAAGCTCTCCGACGACCTGTTCGCGGCCCGCGACGCCACCCAGCAACGGCTGGCCGACGCCGTGGCGGCGCTGGAGACGATCCGCCTCAGCCTGCTGCGCATGCAGGCCGGTTCGGGTAGTGTCGAGAGTCTGACCGGCGACCTGGCGGCGGCGCGCGAAGTGGCGGACGACATCGATCAGCTGCTCGAGGCTCAGCTCGAGGTCGATAAGCTGCTGAAGCCGGAATAGGGGACGGGTCGCCGAGGGGCCGGCTCCCAGGTGTTCCTGATTCGCGCGACTTGGAGCGAGGTCCAAGGTGGACCCCCGCCGGCCCCTCGGCGGCCATCTCTCCTAAGGGGTGAACGTCACTCGGCGGTGAGGCGCTCTATGGCTTGGCGGGCAGCGTCGACGCGCGGCTGCAGTTTGGGATCGGCCTCGGCCCAGAGCTCGGCGAACTTGGCGAGGTGCCGGACGGCCGTCACGTTGTCCCCGAGATTGAAGTAGACCATACCGAGGCGCTCGTGGGCGAGCGGGCGCAATACGGCGTAACTCCATGAGTCGTAGAAGTTGAGGCGGTAGCTGGTCGTCAGCGAGTCGTAGTGGGCGGCGGCCTCAGGAAAACGCCCCAAGGCCGCGTAGGCATCAGCGAGCGCGAGCCGCGACCCGCGATACAACACTCCCCAGTCGGCTGCCCGCGCTCGCATCAAGTGCTCGATGCTCTCCTCCGCTCTTCCCTCCTGAAGTGCGATTAGCGCCTGGGCCCGATCGGCGAGGCCGCCCGGATAGAAATCACCGGTCGCCGCGATGGAGTCCATCCGCTCGACATGATCCCGGGCCTCGGGCAGGTCGCCGACGATCGCGTAACCGGTAGCCAGCACTCCGAGAGCCCCATGTACGACTGACGGAGTAGTCTCCTGATCCGCCAGCTCGGCCAGTTCGACGAGATAAGGGAGCACGCGCTCGCGTTCGCCGCCGGCCAGCGCCGAATATGCAACCGTCAGAACGGTACTGTTGATGACATCTGACATGCCGCCACGGGCCGCTACCTCCCAGGTCGAGTCGGCGAGGGCGAAAGCCCGCTCCAGCTGTCCCCGCCCCGCCACGATCGGAGTCGCCGTCCAGAGCATCCACGCGTCGCCGAAGGCGCCGAAGCGACCAGCATAGTCTACGCGCATACGTTCAGCGGTAGCGAAGTCATCCGCGTAGTACGCATTCCAGACGGTGGTGCCCACCGTCCACAAGGTTTCAGGAAAGCGCTGGCGCATTACAGCAAGCGTCGACTCCGCCGCTTCGTGCCGCCCCAAGGTGCGCTGCGCACTTGCAAGGTTGAAGTAGCCGGTAGCATTGCGCGGGTTGACCTCCACGGTGCGCACATAGAGCTCCAGGGCATCCCCATCACGACCCAACCGCTCGTATCTGTCCCCGAGGTTGTTCAGCGCGACGTCATCCTCCGGATCCAGCTCGATCGCGAGCTGGTAGTAGTAGGCAGCCGAATCGTTACGCTCGCGGATCGCGTGGTACATGGCGCCAGTCAAGAAGCGCTCACGGTCCAACAAGCGCTCGCTGTAACGATATGCCTGATCGATGCTGGCCATCGCATCCGCCGCGTTACCGGCATTCCCGTAGTTGGTGGCGAGACAGCGGTGCGCCGCCGCGAAAGCCGAATCGAGCGTCACGGCTTCACGTAACAAGGGAATGGCGGGCATGAGATCGCCGTAATCCACGTACTCCATCGCACGAGCATAGAGCATCAGCGCATCGAGTGAGGCCGTCGTCACGGCTGGCAACGGCCGGCCGCGCTTGAGGCTGACCAGCGATTCACCAAGATGCCTCCGTATTAGATGGGCGAGCCGCTCAACCGCCGGCAGCACCTGCGACTCGTCGGCGGCCACCTCGCGCACGCGCACCGCCACCTCCCCCGTGCTCGCCTCGATGATCCGCGCGCTCAGCTGGTATCCGGTACCCAGTGGCGTAACGGATCCCGCCACGACCGCTGGATAACCATCGCGACGCGCAATCTCCACCGCGACGTCTGGCACAACGCGGGTCGTATCGGGTAGGCGCATCCGGGTCAGGCTCTCATGCAGCCGCTCCCGCTCGACCACCTTCACCCGCGGCGACTGGTGGAGATCGGTGACGACGGCCTCGCGCACGGCGAGGGCGAGGGCGGCCTGGTCCGTCTCGTTCTCGAACTCGGCGACGATCACCCGGTCCTCGAGGTCCACCAGGTCGGCGGCCGCGGCCCGCACGAAGGGGCCCGGCAGCGCCAGCACGATCCAACCGGCGGCCACCAGACCCCAGGCCGCCAATGCGGCCACGAAGCTCACGCCGGCGTTACGCCACGTCAGCAATCGCCGGCGACCCGCGCTCTCGGGGCCCGGCGCCGTCTCCACCGCTACGGCCAATCCCACATCCGGCTGGCCTGCCTCGGGCGCCGGCGCACCCTCCGGCGTAAACGCCAGCACCATGACGGCCAGCAGACCGATGGCAAGAAGGACCAGCGCAACGGAGAACAGCCACTCGGGAAGGCCGTACCGCTCGGTGAACAGCGCCGTCGCTTCCAGAACAACCCAGCTACCGCCCAGATACGCGAGCAGCACCTGCCAGAGCGAACGGTGGTGGATCTCTACGATCAGCTGCTTGAAGCGAGACATAGAAGACCGCAGCCTGTTGAAATGCCAGGTTTCGGGCGGAAGGAAGTCGTTCCCGGACAAAATGGGCTTCGGGAATCTAGGCGGCAATCGCGGGCGGATGTTGGCTCTCTGTTCGTACCAACTATTGATAGCGTTTGCAGTGCGTTCTCCCACAAGCTAGTTGTAGGACGACCAATCACGACAGTCAGGAGGAGCCGAGATGATCGCGCCGGAACAGCTCGGGCAGATGATGATCCCACGGGGGTACTCGAGGCGAGCTTTCGTACGCACGCTGATCGGGGGCTCGGCCTTATCGGTCGTCGCACTCAACAAGCTGAACGCGGCGGTATACGAGAGCCTGGCTTCGCTCAACGAAGAATACGGGCAAGACCCGTCTCCCGATGGGGCCTACTGGGACGCCGTCAGGGAGCATTACATGTTCGCGGCCGGGCTGATCATGATGAACAACGGGACGGTGGGTCCGATGCCCGAGCCCGTTTTCAACACGCTGGTGAGGGCGTTCAAAGTCCAGTGCACGAGCCCCTGCGACGTGTACGGCTTCCTGCCGCGCCGGCGCGAGGAGGTCAGGACGAAGCTCGCCGGGTTCATCAACGCGTCTCCCGACGAAGTCGTTCTGACGCGAAACACGACCGAGGGGATGAACTTCGTCGCCAACGGACTGGAGCTGGGAGCCGGTGACGAGGTGCTGATGTCGAGCATGGAGCATCCCGCCGGGATCCACCCCTGGCGGCTCAAGGCGGCGCGCCAGGGGATCACGGTGACGGACGTCCCCATCGGACTCCCTCCACAGAGTGTCGAAGAAGTGACCGAGGCGTTTGAGCGGGCGATCACACCGCAAACAAAGGTAATCAGCATCAGTCACACGGTATTCATCTCCGGTCTCATCGCTCCTATAAAGGAGTTGAGCGAGATCGCCCATCAGCGCGACATACTGCTGCTGGCCGACAGCGCGCACGGCCTCGGGATGCTGAACCTGGACATGAAGGAGCTGGGCGCCGACTTCTTCACCTCGAGCCCCTACAAGTGGCTGGGCGCGCCCACCGGCTGCGGCCTGCTGTACGTGAGGCAGGAGGTACAGGACCGGCTGTGGCCGACGATTGCGTCATCGGGCTGGGACAGCGACGAGACAGCCCGTCGGTTCGAGACGCTGGGCCAGCGCGCCGACCCGATCCTCATCGCGCTCGGCGAAGCCATCGATTTTCAAAGCGTGATCGGCAAAGACCGGATCGAGCGCCGGGTCAGGACGCTGGCGAGCCACCTGAAGATGGGGCTGGAGGAGATCCGCGGGGTGCGGCTGCACACGAGTCACGACCCATATCTGAGCGGCGGCCTGACCGCCTTCTCGCTGCAAGGTGTGGAGCCTGAGCAGATCGTCAACTACCTGCGAGAGAAGTACAACATCGTGATAAGGACGATCGGGAGCGAGGAGGCGGGAACGCGCGGTGTGCGTGTGTCGACCCACATCTTCGTGAGCCTGCGCGAGGTCGACATGGTGCTGGAGGGGGTCAAGTACCTCGCGGACCACGCCTGAGGGTCAGCTGGGTCGGAGGCGGGCGGCAATTCCTTTTCATCGCCGAGCCTCCAGCAGGTGCGCCGTCATCTCGGCGAAGCCCTCGCCTCGATCGGCACCCGTGATGAAACGGGGCGGCGCCGGCAGTCGCGCGACGTAGTCACGGACGTTGCTCACCCCGACGCTCAGCGGGAAGTACTCGAACGCGGCAGCGTCGTTGCCGCTGTCACCGATAAACAGCCAGCGCTCCCTGTCCGCATCGGTGTCGAGGTCCAGCGCATCGCGCGCCGCCCGCTCGATGCCGCGTGCCTTGTCCCAGTCGCCAGGTATGGCGTGGGCATGGACGCTGGAGACGGCGCTGCGCGCGCCCTCGGCCTCGATGAGGCCGACCAACCTCTCGATGTCCACAACCGGCAGTCGGACCGTCTCGCCGACGTCGAAAGCGAGGTCGCAGCGCCGGGCGCGCTGGTCGAGGGCAGGCTTCACATGCGGCAATTCCATTGCGACGCGGCGCCGAACGCGCTCGAAGAGATCGGGATAGGTGCGGCGCCTCTCCTCGGGCTCGAAGTAGCCCTCGCACGGGCGCTCACCATCGCGCCAGACCCACCCTGCGCCGTTCTCACCGACAGCAGCATCGACGGGCCAGTGGTTGGCGACAACGTCTGCCCACCCGAGAGGCCGCCCGGTCACAGCGACGAGATGTAGCCCCGACGCGGCGAGCTCGTGCATCGCTTGGAACGCAGCCAACTCGAGGCGCCCGGCACGCGTGACGGTGTCATCGATGTCGAAGGCGACGCCGATCAGCGCCTGGCAACTCGCAGCATCCAGCTCGGCGAGCGGTCTCAATGTGGTTCCTCCTGCAGGTCACGGCGTCGGCGCGCGATTGCTTCGTGGATCCGTATCTCTAGCTCCTGCCACGGTTCGGCCGCCGCGCCGGTCATGGATGTTGCGAGCGACGCGCAAAACTCATCGCCGCCTCCGGCGCCAGCCGGCCGTCGAACGTCCAACGCTACTTCCCCTCCCTCTTCCCCGTCATTGAAGATGCGCAGGCAGGCGACGTCGAGCCGCTCGTTCAAGAAGAGCATCGAGGCGCCCATCGCATCGCTAGGCTCGATCGAGTCGATAGGCCAACCGCCGGTGTTGAAGACCTCGACCCTGCCCTTACCCGATGGATCGTCGAGTGTCGCCTCGAACGGCTTGTGGGTGTGTCCGAACACGAAGGTCAGATCGTGGGGAATGTGACCCAGTTCGTCACGTAGCTGCCGGTATGCAGGGCCGAAGAGATAGGCCTCGATCCCAGTGCGCAGCTCGGGCGACTCGACGACCTGGCGCTTTGAGCGCTCGCCGGAAAGCTTGGGGCCCACCCAGGTGAACAGCTTCTTCAGCGCCAGGCGCTCCAACTTGTCGCCTGGTATCCACGGCAGGTCGATCACCGCTACGGAGCGTTTGGCCAGCGCATCAGCGAAGAGCTCGTACTCGTCGGGCGTGCGGAACATCCTGTACAGCAGGCGCATGTCGGCGCCGGCACCGCCCGAGCGGCCGAGCAGCGACCAGACGAACTCGATCCAGGCGAAGTTCTCCTCCTCGATCTCATCGATGCTCTGCGCCTGCGGGCGATCGGGAAACAGCCAGCGCCTGAGCTTGCTGAAGAAGTGGTAGAGCGGTTCGACGTAATGGCCGTGATGGAAAAGAACGCAGCGGCCCCCGGCCTCGTCCCGCAGAGCCAAGTTCGGGTAGACGACGAGGACCTCGTGCCCCTCCCCGTCGGGGCCGTGCGGAGGATGGACCTGCTCGATGATCTTGTTGAGTAGGAAGGCGGGGACAGCCTCCTCGAGGCGCAGCGATGTGACATGGCGGAGCGGCGGTAGGCCGCCGTCGTCGGCAGTTCGGCCGGCGAGCGTGTTACCGTACTGCGTCTCGCGGGCGACCTCCCAGATGTGGTGGTCGTGGTTGCCCGGGATGTAGATCAACTTCTCGAACAGCTCGCGCTCGAGCAGCAGCCGGGCCAGCCGTTCGAAGTTGGTGAGCGCCTGGTCGAAGGTACCGAAGGCGAGCTCGAGTACGTCGCCGTTGAGGATGAGTATGGGGCGCCGGTCGCCGCGATTCCTCGCGACCACCTGCTCGAGACAGAGCACCAGCTGCTCCAGCACGGGGCCCACCCTGGAGGGATCGACCTCGTGGCTGGTCGGCATGAGGGGCGTGAGGATACTGTCCGGCTCACCGAGATGGAGATCGGAGAGGCAGACGTATCGGACATCGTGTACGTCGGATGACATGGAACTTCGCGTACTGTTGCGGCGGCCGGTGGCGCGACTCTGACTCAGAACCGAAAGACGGGCCCCCAACTGACCCGGAAGTTGTGGGATGACTCGCCCAACATGTCGGTCAGCCAGATATCGCCCACGTCCAGGCGGAAGGCCACGCCCTCCAGCCAATGGAACTCGCAGCCCAGCCCCAGGACGATGACCGGAGTGCTCTCGCTAGCGCTCACCGCGTTGTAGCCAGCCGCTCCTGCCCCGACGAGCAGGAAAGGATCGGCGGGCCACAGGGAGCGTAACGGGTGCCAGCGTACCTGCACCTGGGCGTGGCCGAGGAGCCCATCGGTTTCGGCATCGTTCGTGAAGGTCAATCCGGTCTCGAACTCCAGCCAGAAATCTTGGAAGACACCGTAGGCGTAGCGGAAGCCGCTGTTGAACCCGGCGTTGAGCGGCAGCTTGTTCTGGGTATAGAGGCCACCCAGGAAGAAATCCACCTCGTGCTGCTTTGTCGCGTCGCTCTGTGCCGCCACTGCTTGTGGCCAGATGGTAGCTGCGGTCATAGAGACAATGAGCAGCCCCAGGATGCGTGAGATCCGTGCGGACATGTTTGGGTCCTTTTGGCTGGAGAGACTCAGGCTTCGAGATTCGACCCTCGATAATAGGACTCGAGGATTTTTGCAAGGCTCTCAGGGCCAACGGTGGTCCGGCCTTCTGTCTCGCTCAGGTATCCAGGTAAGGGTTGTAGAAGTAGTGGGTACTGACCGGCCCCCAACCTTGCGCATAGCGGATCGCGAAGCGGGCCGGGTCGGTTGCGAGCTCGCCAATCGGGCTCGTGTCGTTATGGTCGTTCCAAGACCAGGGTGGATTGGCTGACCCGCCCTTCAGTCCGTTCTTATCCCGATACACGAGTCCCCACTTGCCATCCTTGTTCTGCCTGAACACAGTGCGCTTGAAGCGGTGCGCCCAGACCCCCTTCTCAGCGAACATGTCGACCAACTCGTAACCGAGAGTGCGAGTGTTCGGTTTCTCTTTCTTGTCGACAGTGCCCGGTTCGACCGCCTCCTCCCTGGGGCGGTAGTACCATATCTCGTCGCCACTGCCCCAACCCTTGTGGTCACCGCGGATGCCGTGACCCCTGGACTCGATGTAGAGCTTGACCCTTTCGGTGGAGCTATCAAGCCAGATGTTGCCATCGACGGTCTCGTTGAATTTGACGATCCGCAGGTTTCGCTTGGACGCCGGTCGCGACCTGCCGACAGCGGAGGGAATCCGCGGCTCGGTATACAGATAGAAGTTGTTGTGGGCCACCGTGACGAGTCCGTCGACCAGCCCTTCAGGTTCCTTGGTGACGACGAGCATGGCCCCCTCGATGTCGTGAATATGCTCGTCGAGGCTGTCCCGGATCAGGTTGTACAGGTCCTTAGGTTTGAGCCGCTTCCACCAATCCAAGACATGGTAGACGGCATAGGCGAGGAAGTAGTGAGTCGACGTCTCGGATACGCTGTAGTAGACCTTGGCATCGAGGATCTGATCTGGATCCTGCTGGAAGAGCTTCTCCAGCGCCTCCGGGTTGTCAGCAACCTTCGTTAGAGAGCCGGCCAGGTCCAACGGGGCGATCTGGTCTGCAAGCTTCCACTCGCGACTCACCTTCTGGGCAAATATCGGCGCGTAGGCCAGCGCGAGATCTCTCGCAGCGGCGGGATCCATGCTGCACTTCTCCTCTCCTGAGTGAAGGACTTGAACCGCCGAGCCCTTGCTCAGGCGCGCGAACAACACCTGGGAGGATCTCCATAGAGCCTATCGGTCAAGTTCCCTGGCTGAAGTAGGTAGCCAGCATCGCATCGATCGACGCCTCGAGCAGCGCACGCAACAGAGACGGGTTGTGGATCCCGTTGCCGCTGCTGGGAGCCGTGTAGAACGTGGTGCCGAACACCTCGCCGTCGCCGAAGTAGGGTCGCTCAGAAGTATAGGCGAGCTGCGCGTTCCACAGCGCCCCTTCGGCCACAGTGACCACGTCGTCGGTGATGTCGAGCTCGAACGGGTCGCCCAGTGCGACGACACGCGGAAGCAGGCCGCGATCCGACGGGTCGATGACACGATCGCTATTGGTATCCAGCCATAGCGAGTCGAGGTAGACGTGCAGCTCTTCCTGAAGAGCGAAGTAGAGCTGCAGCGCCTCGTCCCCAGTGCCATGGCAGGGCACGCATGCCCCGAAGTCGCGCTCGAAGATCTCGCACGGATCAGGCGTAGGCACTCCCTCCGGGTCGGTACAGGCGAGCGCCTCGAAGAGATGGCCCACCGACCGGAAGACGAACTGGCTGTTCTGGTCCACTACCTCGAAGGTTGAGACATGGCAGGTGGCGCACAGTCTCTCGTTCATCCCGTCGCCGTGTGCGCTGGGCCCCAGCATCCCGGGTTCCCCAGGCCACCAACCGACGTTGTAGCCCAACACCACCGGTCCCTGGGCGGCATGCGGGCCGAACCGGCTCGGCGGAGTCCCGCGACGAGCGTGACAACGCACACAGAGGTTGTTCTCGAACGAATGATCGGCGACGTCGGCGCGCAGATCGGCGGAGAAAAACGAGCCGTGCGGGTCGTGACAGACGGAGCAGACGATGGGCTGGTTCTGGCCGTCGCCCGCCTCCAGGTAAACCGACGATTCGAAGAACTTCTCAGCCAACGCCGCCTTGCCCTCGTGGCACGACATGCAGGTCGGCAAAGAGCCAGCCGAACCTTCCTGCGCGGGCACGGTGCCGTGGCGCGATTTGCTCCACTCGTCGACGTACGGGTGGTGCTTACCGGTGTGGCACTCGCCGCAGCCTTTCGAGGGATCCGGGCCAACGGCGATGGGCGCCAGCGGGATCGGCCCGGGCAGGCCCAGCCAGTGCTCGGGCCCGGCTCCGTGGCACGACTCGCACTGCACGTCTGTGAACTTCTCGACGGGCTCCAAGTCGTGGCCAGCTGGTTCGTCTATCGTATTGCCGAGCTCCGACACCGAGTGGCAGCCCTCGCACATCGGTTGGGCGGAGGGGCTGGACTGCAGACCACCCCAGGCGACGGAGTGGAGCGTCGACACCCAACTCAGGTGTTGTGTCGAGTGACAGCCGGTGCACGGCGTCACCTTTTCTATCGTGTCTTTGTAGCCGTAGAGGCCGAAGGGGTCACCCTCCACCGTCACGTCGGCATCGGCACTCACCTCCTCGCTCGTGGCGCTGATCGTCGCGAGGCCTCCCCGCAGACCGACGGCCAGGTTCGGCAGCTCCGGGACGAAGGCAACGATGGCGGAGTTCGAAGTCGACCAGTCGACCGCACGGTCGGGCAGCGGGTTCCCGTCCGCGTCGCGAGGCGTAGCCTGGAACTCATGGTCCCAGCCGATAGGAAGCGTCGTCTCGTAGGTATCCAAGTCGACGGAGGCGACGGGGACGCCGAGGACGCCGTAGGTGCTGAAGCTATTGATCGCGCCGCTCACCTGGTTAGCGACGATGTTGGCGGCGCTGCCGCCGACCTCGTCCCAGAGCGAGCCTACGGCCTCGAACAGGCGGAGCTCATCTTCGCGAACTCCACCCGACAACCCACTCTCGTCATACATGATGGTCAGCTGGACCGGGCGGGCGAAGCTGGTGCCGGCGGGCCCGAAGGTGTACACCGCGCCGCTGACGACCCGTGCGTCCTGGGGATAGCTCGTGGCAGCCGCACAGGTGACGTTGATGGCTTGGGAGACAGCACCGGCCGGAAACACCACGGTCACGTTCCCGTTTTCAAACGTAAGCGTCCCACCAGCGGGGCCCATGTTCGTGGGTACATTGATGACGTCGGTGATCTCACCACCGCCACCGCCGCCGCACGTGTTGAGAGTGAGGATGACCGAAGTGATCGCGATGAGGTAGCCGCTCCTGCGGCTCCAGCTGGGCCGGCGCATGGAAGCATCCCTCCGTCCGATGAGGTCACCCATGCGCTCGCATCACACCGCCCCGCAGCGTCCACCGCTTCCTATCATCGCTGGCGAACGCACAGGAACACCATGGCGTGCCATCGGCCAGGCACGTCACTTCTTTCGAATGAGTAGGCGTAATCTAGGGTCCGGTCTTTCACCGGCAACCCAAGCTGGAAAGGAAGCGCCCGCTATTTGCCCTGCAGCAAATGCCTCTCGATAGCCAGGTCGGTGCGGCCTCTCAGGGTGTGGGGTGCTATCCGGCCACAGATCCCCAACCCATTCACCGGCATGCACATCCGGTAGCACCAGTTGGTGCGGCTCTTCGTCAAGGGACATCCCCAGGTCCCGCGGAGGGTCAAGGTGCGGTGGGGACGGCTCCTCCTCACGCGCCTAACAGCCATAGGGTTAGCCTCACACGTGTGAACGGGAGGGGCCATCGCACGCACTAATTATATCAATAATCGTTAAACATAAAACGGCGTGCGCGCTAGCCCTGCCAGGGGGACCCGGGAGCGTTCTGGATATCTCGAATTACCTTCAGGTGATGCCGGGTGTGAATCTCGATGGCGCTCAGCCATTGACGCGGCGTCAGATCACCGAAGGCGAAGTGGTTGACGCGGCCCCGGGCGCCATCGATCTCCGGCAGCCGAGCCTCCAGTCGCTCCAGGGCCCGGCGCGACTGGACCAGCAGGCTGCCCAGTCGATCCCTCGAGGCCGCCTCCGGGCGAGTGAAATCCGGCGTCCTCCCCACCCCTCGGGGTATCCAGCCGGTGAACAGCACCATGTGGCCCACCAGAGAGGGACGGCCACCGCCGGGGGCCTCCGCTCGCAAAGCCTCCTCGATGGCGCCGGCCATGGCCTGCGTAGCCCGAGCTATGTGGTTCAGCTGCTCAGCGACGCTCCAGGTCGAGATCCGCTGGGCCCGGTAGGAGAGTCGTTCGTCGTCTTCAGCGGCCAGCTTCTCCAACTGGTCGCACTGTCGTAACAGGGCGTCGTACGTCCCGCGACAATGCGGCAGAGCAGCTTCGGCCGTATTTGTCGAACTCATCTTCGGACCTCGGCTAGTTGGGCGGACCGGAGTTGACCTTCAGCTCCTTCACCTGGGAGATCACCTGCACGTTGCCGGAATTCAGCATGCGCTCCAGCTCCTCCATCCGCGACCCCATCATTCGCTCCATGGCGGCGCGCTGGCTGGCGGGCATCTCCTCCAGCCGCCGCTTCATCTCCTCCAGAGATTCCCGGGCCTGCTGCATCTCCTCATCGCTCATTGCATTGTTCATGCCGGCGACGGACATCTCGAGCAGGAAGGGGTGGAGCATGCCGTCGACCTCGCGATAGTCCTTGAGCTCGATCTTCATCGTAGTTGGATGCCAACTCCCGTCCCGTCGGAACTCGCCTTCCATCTCCAACTCACGGATCAGGTACTCGCCCGTGTCGATGTAGAACGTGCCCTTCCTGGGCTTGAAGTCCTCCTGGTCGTCGGGCGTCTCGGGATCGAAGTCGATACCGCTGAAGTCGTCGACCGTGACGACGTGACAGTCGAATCCATCGACGTACTGCATGCCGGCGAGGGTCGCCCGATCGGCCACCTGCATGAAGCTGTTGTAAAAGGTCCCGGCGCCCTGCTGGTCAGAGCCACTGCTGCTCTTGAGAACAAAGGTCGGCCGCCCGTCAACCATCTCTTTCTCGAAATAATTGGTGGCCTCGAACCCCATCACGTCCATAACGACAGTGTAGTTGTCGATCCCGGACATACGGTCTTCGAACCGGGCCATGGCGGTCTCGAGCACGTCCGCCGCCGATTGGCCGGCGGCTGCTGGGGCGAGTGCGAGAGCGAACAGAAGAGACGGCAGACCTATGCGGATTGCCTTGCGGAAGCGGAACATGACGGTGCTCCTATGGTTGGGTTCTCAGATGCTAATCGCGCGCCCAACGTTAACCGCTGGGGTATAGTCGCTCAAGCCCCGGTCGCGGCCGGCTCTTCCGCCGTTCCCAGATTCGGGAATCCTCCGTCCCGCAGGCGGTCAGCGGAGGGCTCGATCCTCGCGCCGCCCGGTCACGCAACCGTCCATCGCGCAACGAGTTACGCGAAAGACTCGTCTGGCACGGCCCCTGCCAAGTATGGCGGGCGGCGTTTTCCGATGCCGTGGAATTCGTCAACCCGAGACACGATCCGCATCGAGGTGCAGCATGATTTTATTGGCGTTGATCATCGGATTGTTCGTCGCCTGCTCGGGGCGCGACCAGCAGCAGCCCCGGACCGAGGAACTGGTCTTTCAATCCGGGTCGTTCAGGGTGGTGGGCGATCTAAAGCTGCCGGAGGAGCGCGGTCCTCATCCCGTCGTCCTGTTCGTGCACGGCGACGGACCGAACAGCCGTACTTCGGGCGTAACGTACCCGCCGATCATGGAGCGCATGCAGCGCGCCGGCTACGCGACCTTCGCCTGGGACAAGCCGGGCACCGGTGCGTCGACCGGCCGCATCGACCGCAGCCGTTTGGTCGAGCAGCGGGCCCAAATCGTTCTCGACGCCATCGCGCTCATCAAGGATCACCCAGACATCGACGCTGAGATGATAGGCCTGTGGGGGATCAGCCAGGCGGGCTACGTGATGCCACGCGTGCTCTCGCTGAGCGATGACATCGCTTTCATGATCGCGGTCTCCTGCCCCGGCGAAGCGGGCGCCGACCAGGGCGTCTTCCTGCTGACGTCACAGGCGGTCTGTGCGGGGCTCCCGGCCGAGGACGCGGAAGAGGTCGAGCGGCTGATCAACGGAGCCGGTCGTGCCCAAACGTACGGCGAGTACGTGCGATACAAGACGCAGCAGGCGGAGTATCCGGCCCTTGCCGAAATGACCCTACTGGGCTTCAGCGTCGAGCCGCGACCGGAGTCGGACTGGCACGCCGACGATCTCACCGGCGAGTATTTCCGAAACCCGCTGGAGGCGATCGAGGGGATCACGATCCCCGTGCTGGCCTTCTTCGGCGAGCTCGACACGCAGGCCGACCCGTTCCAGGGCGCCGAGGCCTTCCGAGCGCTGCTGGAGCGCGCGGGAAACCCGCATTCGCGCATCGAGCTGATCCCAGGGGCCGACCACAACATCATCCTATCGGAGACCGGCTGCCTGACGGAACGCCGTCGAAGGTCGCGCCAGGGCTGGACCAACTACGCACCGCAGTACCTGGACACGCTGGAGGAGTGGCTGCGGGGATTGCGTCGCTGAGTTGCTAGCGAGTTCTCCGGCGGGCGCGGGCGTTTCTACGCCGCGCCGTCGCGGCCTTGCGCTTCTTGGCGGCGCTGGGCTTCTCGTAGAAGCGCCGCTTCTTCATATCCTTGAACAGACCGGAGCGGATCACCTTACGGCGAAATTTCTTGAGCGCCCATTCAAGGTTGTCGCCTTCTTCCAGCCTCACCTCGACCATGACCCACCCCCCGACGAGAGCAAAAAAACACGGGACCTGGCTGGGATCCCGTGACCGATTGGCGGTTTCGGGGCGAACCCGCGCGATCGCCCACAATGCAAGTGACTCAACCTAGCACAACGTCTGTTTCCTGTCCAGGCAGACAGTTGACAGAACCCGAGATAGTGCTATGCTTATGCGCCGTTGAGAATACCTGCGACTTAATCGAGGGACCTGGCTCATACGCAGGCCCCTCGTTTTGCATGCCCAGCGCGGGGGCCAAGGTCCGCGCAGAACATGTAGTCGGTACGTACGGCAGCGCCGGACTCCGATTACAAGAACGATCAAAAGGAGTACGGCAGATGCGTACGACTGGCACAGTCAAGTGGTTCAACGACAGCAAGGGCTTCGGGTTCATCACGCCCGAGGACGGGCAGAAGGACTGTTTCGTCCATCACACAGCCATCCAGGCCGACGGCTTCAAGAGCCTGAGCGAGGGTGAGCGTGTGGAGTTCGACGTCGTGCAGGGCGACAAGGGCCCGGCGGCTGCAAACGTGGTCAAGTTGGGCAGCTAGAGCCTCTCGATAAAGCCACGGAACAGGGGCCACCTCGATGAGATCGGGGTGGCCCCTGTCTTTTGAGTCGTTGAACTAGTCATGGACGCATTCACGCAAGCGAAGTATCATGACCCCATAGCCCTCGAAGCGTAGCGCCAGTCTGGGGGGCGCCCCGCGCCCTCCAAGTCACAGGAGGTGCGCCATGAATAGGGCACCAGCTCTCGCTCTCAGCTTGTTGCTCGTCGCTTCCGTATACGCTGCGCCCCAACCCGCCCGGGCGCAGCAGCAGGCGTCGGACGAGCTGAACTTCGCCGGCGGGACCCGCTTTCAATTCTTGTTGCCCGCGGAGGGCATTGGCGTCGTGCAGGCCAACGCCTCATGGTCGCCCAGCGTCGACGCCGAGGCTTTCCTCTTCGCGCCGACGCAGAAGACGCCGGTATCCACCAGCCGGGGACGCGGGACGCTACAGTTGACGTACCGTGTCCCGTCTCCGGCCAGCGGCGAATGGATGCTCGAGATCGTCGTCAGGACCGACGACCCAAACGTCAGGGGCACAGTCCGGGTCAGCTGGCCCGGCAGGTCCGGAGCGCAATTGGTCTGGCGGAACGCCGGGCCCACCGACCCGGAGGTCCGGGAGCGAATATCCCGGATGTCGGCGTCGCTCGCACACGTCCTTCAAGGTGAAACGCCGCGAAACGATGCCGAGCGCGGGCTGCAGGCACGGCTCGCCGAGCATCCCGAGATCCGAGCCGACCTGCAGCGGATGCAGACGGTGGCGAGCGCGAGGATAGCGGTGTTGGAGCGCATGGCACCGGCCAGGGTGCGAAACGACTTCACGTTCCAGCGCCGGCAGGTGCAGCCTCTGCAACCGGCTCAGCCGCTGCAGCCGGTACAGCCGGCTCAGCCGCTGCAACTGGTTCGGCCGGAGCAGCCTGCACCGCCGGAGCGGCCTCCGGAAGAGCCGGGCCTTGCGCTTTCGGCGCGGTTCATGTTGTTGAACTGCTTCAGCGAGATGACGTGGGACCGCGGGAGCGACTCGGATGAACCGTATGTCCTGGTCGGCTTCGTGCGCAGGAGCGGCGGCGAAGCGGTGGGCGGCCGGACGCGGGTATTCGATGATGTGGACGACGGGGAGCGACGGCCGGGGATGACCATGGCCAACCGCGAGCTGGCGCGGTTCAACGTCGACAGCCGGTCCTTCTTCGTCATGGCGGTCATGGAGAACGACGAGAGCGGACCGAATTCCGTTCTAAGGGACTTCCTGTTTTCGCTAGAGCACGGCGTGGACTATATGGAGGAAGGCTGGGGCTGGTGGGAATTCTTGCCGGTTGTGGGCTGGATCTGGAGCGCACTGGGGAACCGGGACGACATGATCGGCGACCCGCGGGCGATGACGATAACACCCGAGGGTTGGTACGATGAGGACGGCAGCCTGATGACGTATAACATGAGCACCGAGTACGGGCTCGGGCCGATCCTCGTCTGGGACTTCAGGGGCGACGGCGGACACTACGGCGTGACGTTGCGGCTCGAGCCGATCATGGTCCACTCGATCGAGTCGTTCAACCATCGTGACCACTACGTCAGGCACAGCAACTACCAAGGCCGGCTAATGCGGATCTCCTCGGATTCCGATAAGCAGGACGCGACGTTCATGCTCGTGCCCGGCCTGGCAAACGACGAGCACACCTCGTTCGAGTCGGTCAACCACCCCGGTTACTTCCTGGTAGATGAAGGCAGCCGCCTCATGCTGCGACAGCCAATCTCCGAGACTATCGAGCGACTCGCGACATTCAAGCGAGTGCCCGGCCTAGCAGATGGCTCCTGGGCTTCGTTCGAGTCGTACGTCTACGCGGGCCGTTACATACTCAACCGCGACTTCCAGCTGTTCGTGCAATCGGGCCAGGGTGATGATTTCCGGCAGAGCGCCACGTTCCTGCTGACCGGACCGTGGTGGATGCAGTAGTCGGTTAGACGGTTTGTGACGAACGGTGGGGCCACCTCGATGAGATCGGGGTGGCCCCAGTCTTAGTACATGCTACCGAGAGCCAGCGCCGCGGCGCGGCGGACGCTGGGCTCCGGATCGTCGCTCAGCAAGCGGGCGAGGGGCTGGACGGCACGTTCAGCCTCGAGCTCGCCCAGCGCCCACGCGGCGGCGGCGCGTACCGACGACGCATCGTCGCCTAGCGCTCGCACGAGTGGGTCGACGGACTCAGGAGCTTCGGCGTAGCCCAGCCCTACCGCGGCGAGCTGGCGCGTGCGCGCGTTGGGGCTGGCCAGTGCACCGAGAAGCGAGTCAACGGCGCGCCGGTCGTCGGTGCGGCCGAGCAGACGCGCCGCGACGCGCGGGACGCAGGCGTCGGAGTCATCCAACGCCGCACGCAGCGGCGCGATCGCTCCAGGATCATCCAGCGCTCCGCTCGCCCAGCTGGCGAGCTCTCGGTGCTCGCGGATCGCATCGGGCTCGCGGTGCATCCTGCCCCAGCTCCAGCCGACGCCCAGCGAGCGGATGATCAGCTCGCAGGCGATGGGGCTGATACCGCTCACGGCGTCGATAATCTGCCCGGCACGGATGGCGTCGGACGCGCTCGGCTGCCCGCGGACCATCCCGGCGGGTGGCTCGACGCCGAGAGTGGCGGCCGCCGCGGCGAGCATGGTCGCGGCGGCTACGGTCGGAACTCGTGGCAGGGAAATCATTCTTCATTTCCTCCCAGCGCGCGTGCCGCGGCTCTGCGGATCTCGGGATCCTCATCCTCGAGCGCCTCGACCAGCACCTGATAGGCGGCGGGGTCTTCGATCTCGCCCAGCGCCCAGATGACGGCGCGTCGGGTCTCGGTGTCGGTGTCAGAGCTGCGGAACAGCTCGGCCAGCCCGGTGACGGCGGCCGGGTCCTCGATGTCGCCGAGCGCATGCACGGCGTAGCGCCGGACCTCGAGATCATCGTCGCCCAGGGCACCTATCAACTCCTGAGGTGCGCTGTTCAAGTCGAGGTCGCCTAGCGCCGCAGCCGCGTACCTGCGGACCTTAACCTCGGAGTCGCCCAGCGCTGCGGCGAGGCCCGGAGCCGCCCTGGGATCTTCGATCTGGCCCAGCGCCCAGATCGCTGCCTGTCGAACCTCGGGGTCGGAGTCGTTCAGCGTGCCGATCAGCGGATCCACAGCCTCACTACTTTCGATCTCGCCGAGGGCACGGATCGCCATGAGACGCATCTTTGGGTCGGGGTCACTGAGCACGCGGATGAGCGGCTCGACGCCACGCGGGTCCTCGATCTCGCCGAGTGCCCAAACGGCCATCTGCCTCACCTCAGGGTCCTGATCGCCCAGTGCCTGGGCCAGGGCGTCGACGCCATTGGCATGCTCGATCTCGCCCAGCGCCCAGGCGGCCTTGAGCCGGACGCTGGCCTCGCTATCGGACGTCAAGACGTCGGCAAGCGCCGGCACGGCGCGCGAATCCTCGATCTCGCCGAGCGCCCAGGCCGCGTACTCGCGGATCTCGGCATCGCTGTCGCGCAGCGCCGAGGCCAGCGCGTCGATCGCATCCGGCGACTCGATCTCACCCAGCGCACGGATGACCACCACCCGGACCTCGCGGTCGGGATCGCCGAGCGCGGCTGCCAGCGGGTCGACTCCGCGCGGATCTTCGATCTGCCCCAGCGCGTGGGCAGCCATAAGACGCACCGCGGTCACTTCATCCTGCCGAAGCGCCTCTCCCAGTGCCGGGACGGCGCGCGGGTCCTCGATCTCGCCCAGCGCATAGGCCGCAGCCTCGCGGACCTCGGGATCGGAGTCGGTCCGTAGCGCCCGCATCAGCGCAACGACGGCCGTGGTGTCCTGGAGCGAGCCCAACGACTCCACCACGATCCGGCGCAGCTCGATGTCATCGTCGTCCAGCGCTCCGATGAGCGCCGTCACCCGCCCGCTCGTCGCGTTCGCATCGCTGGAATCGGACTGCGTAGCGTGCTCCGGGCCCATGGCCGCCAAGGGGACGGCGGTGAGTGCGACGGCGACGACGACGCCCATGACGGCGGCGGGAGTGAGGCCGTGACGCTTCACACCCGGCTCGAGGATCGCCAGTAGCCGGCCCTCGAACTCGCTGCGTCGCGCCATCGGCAGCGCGACGACCGGAGTCCAGGAGCGACCCGCGGTCCGCACGATCTCTATCAGATGACCGGCGTACTCCGAGGGTACCGCGCCCGCGCGCAGCACCAGGTCATCGCAGGCGCGCTCGCTCTCCGACCGCAGCCGGCGCGCACCGAGCCAGACCAGCGGGTTGAACCAGTGGAGGGCACAGGCCAGCTGCGACAGCAGGTGCGCGATCATGTCACCGCGAGTGAAATGGGCGAGCTCGTGCAGCAGCACCGCTCGGCGGCGTTCGTCGCTCCAGTCTTCCACCTCCTCCGGGAGTACGACGATCGGACTAATTACACCGCACGTGTACGGTACCTTGGCGTGCCGGCTCGACACGAGGCGGACCGGAGCCTGTATCCCCAGCCTCGCGCGCACCCGGTTCAGCATCAAGGTCCAAGCTCGCCCGTCCAGCGGGACACCGCGCCGCGCGATCACGGACGTGACAATCATCCCGACCACCAAGCGGCCGAGGACGACCAAGACGCCGGCCATCCAAACAGCCGCGAGCAGGCCCGTCAGCCCGGGCGCCTCGAACCGCGCCCTCACCCTCGACTTCACCGGCGCGATGCGCGACGCCTCGCGCTCTCGACTCGACGTCTGCTCGCGCGTCGCGATCGATGTGCGAACCACATCCTTCGTGCCCTCCGAACTCTCTTTGATCGGCTGCGGCACGGCCTCCTCGTAGCTCGGCATCACCTCCGCCGCTCGCGTAGCGAACGGTAGCTCGATCCGTAGCGGAATCACGACCGAAAGCACCGGGATCATCAGCAGTCCGGTCAGCCCAATGCTCCAGAACAGGTGGCGCGTCGCCGCCGAGCCCCGGCGCAACGCACCGACGACGGCAAAGAGTAGAGCGAGATAGATCACACCCTTGACCGCAGCGTCAGCAAGTAACGTCATCGACATAGCTACCTTCCTTCTTGCTCAGCCCGCCTCGCCAGCTCGGCGAGTCGCTCGAGGGCTTCGTCCGAGATCTGCATGTCCGATAGCTTGATCAGCGCCAGCGCCGCCCGCTCCGCCGAACCTTCGAAGAACGTGTCGACCAGGTGCCGAAGCGCGGTCCGCCGCGCACGCTCCGCCGGCACCACCGGCAGGTAGACGTAGCGCGGGCCGTCCTGCTCGTGCCTGGCGTACCCCTTCTCCTCCAGCTTCGTGAGCATCGCCCTCACGGTCGAATAGCTGGGCGGGTCCGGCAGTTCGGCGAGAACATCTCGTACCGTCGCTCGCTGGAGCCGGTACAACGCTTCCACGATCTGCCGTTCGCGGCGTCCGAGATCACCAAGGTCGGGTCGGCTCATCCGAATCTCCCGAGTTGGGCGTATGCTAACTGAGTAGCAGAGTGCTACTACAGTAGCACTCCCCGCTCTGCCTGTCAAGCTGTTCTTGACCCTCGCGATTGCGGACGGAAGCCTGGTGGGGCCACTGAGCCTTACGGGCGTGAGAAGTGTGCTGTTTCCGGGGACCCCGGCGTCCGGTCGCCGGGAAGAGGCACTAAAATAAGAGCAGGATCGCCGCGCCGACCACTACCCAGAGCAGGATCGCCGAGCCGAGCAACAACAGCTCGATCTTCTCGAACTTCTGGGGCCCCTTCTTTCCGTGAAACCAGCTCAAAACCGAAACGATGGCAACCCCCAGGAAATAGCTGGCCAGGTAGAGGGGCATAGCATGACTCGCGAGAGCCCGCCACCCGACTGCAGTTTCGATCAGCTCGAACAGACCGAAGCCGATGGCCAGGTAGACACCCACAAAGTGTGGCACGCGCCGCTCGAGCAGGTGCTGGAACCAACCGCGCGGCGTATCGTCCCTTGCGAGGTCTTCGGTCGCAGGCGACGAGAGTACCTGAGCGACACGGGCAGCGGTCGGTCGGCTCAGCGGATCCTTCGCGAGGCAGCGTTCGAGCAGTCCGGCCATATCGCTATCGACAGCGGTGCGGAGCTCGGCGAGTTTGCGTGGCGGTTGGTTTAGTTGGGCTGAATAAAGCTCTTGCTTCGAGGCGGCAATGAACGGTCCCTCGTCCGCCAACAGCGCGTACCCTAACAAGCCCAGTCCGTAGACGTCGCTCCGATCGGAGACCGCTTCACCCTTCAACCGTTCCGGGCTCATCCAGGCGGTGTCACCCACCAGTTCGCCCGAGCGAGTGATCGGCGTAGGCATATCTTCCGCCCGCAGAATCGCGGCGAGCCCGAAATCCGCCAGCAGAGCCCGGCCGGTCTCCTCTTCGTAGAGGACGTTAGCCGGTTGGAGGTCGCGATGGACGATTCCACGGCGGTGGGCTGCGGCCAGTGCCGAGGCGACACCGGCGAGAATTCGGCGAGCCTCAGATATAGAGAGCTTCCCCTCCGCCTGCAGCTTGTCGGCGAGCGATTCACCTTCGACGTACTGCATCACGTAGTACGGGAGCCCGTTCGACAGGGCGCCGGCCCAATGCACTGCCGCGATGTTCGGGTGCGTCAGCGAAGCCACCGCCTGGACCTCGCGCTCGAAGCGTAGCCTTGCCCGTCGATCGGGCGCGCGCCTGGGCGCGAAGACCTTCAGCGCCACAAGTCTCCGAGGCGCCAGCCCCCGGGCGAGGTAGACGATCGCCGTGGAACTCTCGCTCAGCTTCCGCTCGATCTGCAGCCGCTCACCGAGCTCCTCCTCCAGTAACGACTCCAAGTCGACCGGGGGGATGACCGGCTCGGCTTCGAGGTCCGAGACCACCGGTGCCCCGCGATCGTAATCGGCCACCACCTCAGCGCCCGATAGGGCGCTTTCCAGCAGGGGGCTCTCCGGCAGCTCGCCGGATCCGATTTGCTCTACGAGCGCCGCGGTGGCCTCGAGCGGCTCCAACTCCAGGTCGGCCACGAGGCGCTTGCGATAGGCCTCGAACTGGGAGAGCGCCGCAGCACGGTCGCCCGACATGGCCAGAAGAGCGATCAGGGCGTGCTGGGCCTCATCCTCCAGAGGTTCGAGGTTCACCCAGCGCGAGGCTACGGCCAGGGCGCCCGCGACGTCGCCGGCGGCAGCCCGGGCCTCGACCACCCTTCCGAAGGCCCTCCGGGCCAGGGTGCTCACCCAGGCGCGGGTACGTGTCCGCCACTCGTCGAACTCGGGACTACCGGGAAGATGAAACTGGTCTAGAAAGGGGCCACGATAAAGCTCGATGACCTCGTCCCAACGCTCGGCGGCCGCCGCGGCCTCGTACTCTTTGAGGTCCACCGCGACAGCGCCTAACGCCAGGCCGACTTGTTCTCCGGTGACCGCGAAATGCTCTTCGCCGAGTTCTTGCCGCAGTGCGTAGAGCAGCTGGGAGAGCGAGTGGCGGGCCTTCTCCTCCTCACGCTGAGGCCAAAAGAGGGGATACAGGCTGCTCCGCGCCACCGGGCCCTCGACGGCGAGGTAGAAAAGCAGAGCTACCTTCTGCTTGTGAGCCGATAGGCCGGTGCATTCTGAGCCGTTGCACCGAATCGACGAGCCCCCTAGCGAGTGGAACTCTATCATCTCTCACGTCTAGGCTCTGGATCGTGCTCGGTCGAATACGCTCACAGAATCGGGCGGCGGCCAAGCAGACATAAGCGACGTCAGGCTGCTGCGCAACAGAGAACCATAACAGTTCTCGCAGAATCGCTGGCCTGTCACATCGGCAGAGGTCTCCACGGCGCACAATATGGATAACGGTTGCGTGCCTCACGAAAGCGTGGAATAATTGAATCGAGGGAGAGGGCTGAGGCTCAGACGCCGTGTTAATGACCCCAACCGGGGCTTCAGCCGTGGTATACAGTGGACACAGGCCCGTCAGTCAAGCCGGCGCATCGCCAGGTCACCGCCGCATCTCCCGGCGTTTCTCCCGGTCAAGATCATAACGATGAGTGACGTACCGGACCGTCTCCGCGCGGCGCTAGCAGACCGCTATCCGATCGAGAGGGAACTGGGTAGGGGGGGCATGGGAATAGTGTACCTGGCCCGCGATCTCAAGCACGACCGCGCCGTCGCCCTCAAGGTGCTCCGCCCCGAGTACGCCGTGGGGTTGGGAACCTCTCGCTTTCTGCGCGAGATCGATATCGCCGCGAAGCTGGCGCACCCGCACATTCTGCCGCTCTACGACTCGGGAGAGGCAGAGGGTTTCGTCTACTACGTGATGCCGCACGTGGAGGGCGAATCTCTGCGCGACCGCGTCGCCCGGGAAGGACAACTGCCCGTCGGCGACGCGGTCCAGATCGCGCGGCAGGTCGCGGATGCCCTCGATTACGCACACAAACACGGCATCATTCACCGGGACATCAAGCCGGCGAACATAATGCTGGAAGGAGGCGTTGCCGTCGTCGCCGATTTCGGCATCGGGCGCGCGATATCGGCCGCGGCGAGCGACACGATGACGGCCAGCGGCGTAGTCGTAGGTACTCCGCAGTACATGAGCCCGGAACAAGGCAGCGGCGAGCACGACCTGGACGCGCGGAGCGATGTGTATTCGCTCGGCTGTGTTCTGCACGAGATGTTGTCGGGCGAGCCACCTTTCACGGGTCGAACCGCGCAGGCGGTCATCGCTCGCCACATAAGCGAGCGCCCCCCGTCGCTGAGCCTCATTCGCCCGGCGTTACCCTCCTGGTTGGATCGGGTTGTTCAAACCGCGCTTGCCAAGAGTCCAGCGGACCGCTACCCAAGCGCCGAAGCGTTCTCTGAGGCGCTGAGCGCAGGCAGGGAGCCACACGTCAGCCGGCGCGTCGTACCCGCCCGGCGGCGTTGGCTCGCTCTCGCGCTGACGACCGCGGCGATCATCGCAGCGGTACTGGTCGCGCGAGAGCTGAACCTGCGCGTCGAACGGGGGCCGGCCCGCGCGGAGCTGGCATCCCCTTCGTTGCCACCTACGAGTATCGCTGTCCTGTACTTCGAGGACCGGAGCAGCGACGGGTCGCTGAGCGAGCTGGCGAGCGGCCTGCACGATGAACTGATCGATAGGCTCAGTCAGGTCCCCGACCTGACGGTCAGGTCGCCCCTAGCCGTGAGTATGTACAGGGGCCGGCCGGTGGGAGAGGATAGCATCGGACGAGCCCTCGGCGTAGGGACGGTCATATCGGGAAGCATCGAACCCGTCGGTGACAGCGCGCTGGTCAGGGTCCGGTTGGTGGACGCGGTCAAGAATTTACCGGTGAACCCGTTCACCGTCGTGGGATCGAGTGAGCACCCTTTAAGGCTGCGTGAACAGCTCACGGCCGAGGTCATGCGAAAGCTGCGCACCATGCTCGGCCGGCACATCGAGCTGGTCAGGTTGGAGAACGAGGCCACGAACGACGAGGCGTGGCAGCTCTACCATAATGCGAAGAGGCTCCAGGAGGACGCGCGTACGCTTGACGCGCAGGGTGCCTACCCGGCTGCTTGGTCTGCGTATTTGCGGGCTGATTCCCTGCTCGCTGAGGCCGAAAGGCTGGATCACGAGTGGCTCGAGCCCACCCTGCTGCGCGGTTGGATCGCCGCTTCCCTCGCACTGGTGGCCATCAGTTCCGACCCCGATTCGATCGGGCACTTCAACGACTGCATGGCCAGGGGTCTGGCGCATGCCGAACGAGCGCTCCAGCGAAAGCCGGGCTATCCCAAGGCGCTCGAGCTGCGCGGCTTTCTCAGATTGCGCTACCTGGAGTTAGGCCTGCACACCAAACCGGAGGGCGATACGCTGCTCGCTGCCGCGTTCGCCGACCTGCAAACGGCGACCATATCCGACCCCTCGCTCTTTCGGGCCTGGCTCGCACTCAATGAGCTCCACGTCTGGAGGAACAGCCCGATCGAAGCCGACCTGGCGCTGCAGAACGCCGCCAGGGCTGACGTGTTCGCGCTGGCGGCTGGAGCATTGCTCGCGCGAGCGTTTTCCAGTGCCATCAACCGGGGGGACCTCGAAACAGCGCGCGAGCAGTGTGCGGCAGGGCAACTCTACGACGACCCAAACCTTCGCGAGTGTGCCTTCACGCTACTCGCCTACACCGGAGACAGCGACGCGGACGTGCAGCGCGCCTGGGACCTGGTCGCCCAGTTCGAAACACTTCCCCCTCACGAGGGGTTCTATCCGCACCGGCACTACTACGTCGCCGCCGTGCTCGCTCGCGCCGGTCGGCCGGACAGCGCTCTGAGGGTGATGGCCAACGCACGCCAGTCGGTCGAGGACAACCGCACCCTGAGAGAGCTTACGCTTATCGAGGCGTGGGTGCTGACCTTGATCGGCGACCACGACGGCGCGGTAACGCTCCTGGAGGCCTACCTGCGCGAGAAGCCCGAAGAGCTCTACAATGTCGCCGGCCATTCCTACTTCCAGGCTCTACAAGGTCACCCACGGTTTCAGGCGCTCGTCGACACGGCTCGGTGATAGTAGCCAGTCACGCGCTCCGGCGGGGCGAGGCCGAGTGACCTCGCCCTGCCGCTCATCGGATGTGCCTCACCGATCCCGGCGTGGCAGAGTCCGGAAGACCTGAATGATGCTGTCCTCGTCGATCCCTCTCCCTCTCAAGTATGAAAACCAGATATTCCAGACCGCGGCGTCGGTGAAGAATACCGCGTCTACATTAAGGCTATCGGCTTCCCCCCTGTACATGGGATGACTCCACCTAAGGGATTCGCCGTTTGTCAACTTGAATACGATTTGTATCGTATCAACGGCCTCCGTGGGCACCCAGTTGACGCCCTCTTGAGGATTGAACTCGGGACAATGCCAAGTAGAATCCCAGCGGTGTATGCAGCCAAACATACCCTCGGGCGGCGTCCGGACCGGGGATTCTCGCGCCGCCATTAATCCGATGCCCGCCACCGACCCTGCGATAAGGACGGCGGGCAATAGCCACAGGATTCGCGTCGTCAGTTTCATAACGCCTCCTCGCTTAGTTACTAACTGTAATCGGTAAACCCAAGCAGTGAGGAACAACCTTACGTCCCGTGGCTCCGTGCCCAGCCACGGCAGGTTGATGGCAAGATATTTTCTGCAGAATAGGCACAGCGAGGTCCGACCCGGTCTCACATTACTCCCGGCCCAGGCCCGATCCCCGCTTTATACTACGGCCGGCCTAGTCAGCACACAACCGTTTCAGCACGCCAGAGGGAAAACTGGTCCATGGCTGTCGGGACGGCCTATATTGGATACAGTTGGATGATTGGGGTCCCGACCGATACCGCATGGCGGTATACCGCCCGAAGCGCTCGCACGCGTGGCTAGACATCCGGCTCCGGGGGACTGCATGGACGAACTTGACCGCCTGCGCTCCGCGCTCGGTGACCGGTACCGGGTCGAGGATGAGATTGGCCACGGTGGGATGGCCACCGTCTACCTCGCCCAAGACCTGAAGCACGAGCGCCGCGTCGCCATCAAAGTCCTGCGACCCGACCTGGCTTCAATGCTGGGACCGGAGCGCTTCCTACGAGAAATCCAGATCGAGGCCGGCCTCCAGCACATCAACATACTTCCCATCTACGACTCCGGTGAGGCGGACGGATTCCTTTACTACGTCATGCCCTACGTGGAGGGCGAATCGCTTCGCGCCAGGATCGAACGAGAGAAACAGCTTCCTCTGGATGACGCCCTCCAGATAACGCGCGAGATCGCTGAGGCCTTGAGCTACGCGCACGACCACGGGATCGTCCACCGCGACATCAAGCCAGAGAACATTCTGCTATCGGGGGGCCATGCGGTGCTCGCCGATTTCGGCATCGCGCGCGCGATCGGCGTCGCCGGCGGCCAGCGGGTGACCGAAAGTGGACACGCCGTCGGGACGCCGCACTACATGAGCCCGGAACAGGCGGGCGGCGAGGCGGAGCTGGATGGTCGAAGTGACCTCTACTCCCTGGGGTGTGTACTATACGAGATGCTGGCAGGCGAGCCGCCGTTCACGGGACGCACGGCACGGGCGGTAATCGCCCGACATATGGCGGAAAGCCCACCTCCTCTTCTCGTCGTGCGGCCCTCAGTCCCACCCCGGGTCGGCGAGGCGATCGAGAAGGCGCTCGCGAAGACGCCCGCCGATCGCTTCGCCACGGCGGCGGATTTCGTCACAACCCTGGAGATCCCAGCCGAACCCGGAGCGTACCCCGAGACTCCGCAGCCACAGCTGTTGAGTTTTCTGGGGGAGCTCCGGAAGCGCATGGTGCTCCACGTCGGCCTGGCGTATCTGGCCGTCGCCTGGCTGGCGATAGAGTTCTCGGGCAGGCTGGTCGAGCGCGGGATCCTCGAACGATGGTCTGCCCCGGTACTCCTCGTCGGCTTGGCCATTGGGTCGCCAATCATCTTAGGCCTCGCCTGGACCCAAGAAGCGGCCACCACGTCGATACCAACCACGCAGAAGCGCCCGTCTTGGCGGCGCTGGGCGGAGCGTACCCGACCCGGCCATCTGCTCACTTTTCTCGGGGCCCTGGCCATCGCCCTCCTGGCCGGGGAGCGCGTTGTGGCGAACGGCCCGAGCACGGACGAGCCACCACCCGACCCGCTGCGGATCGCCGTGCTCCCATTCGAGGACCAGAGTCAGCCTCAGGAATTCGGTCACCTGGCTTTGGTCTTTCCCGAGTACCTCATCGACCAGCTGAGCCGGATCGGAGCACTCACGGTCCTGCCCTACGCGGCGGTCAAGCGCTTTTCGCCGGAGGATGACTTCGTCGACAGCGTCCGCGACGAGCTGAATACCGGCACTTTCATCGAGGGCACTATTTTCGGACACGAGGAAGAGATCTGCGTGTTCGTCAGGCTCGTTGACGCAAGTGACGTCGCCGTTATCCACAGCAGGCAACACTGCCAACCGTCGGGACAAGTCCTGGCCCTACTGAACACGCTGACCGCCGACGTAGCAGGGGCGCTACGCCAAAGACTCGGCGTGGTAGTCCGTGACCAGGAGCGCAGGGCCGGCACGGACAGCGACGAGGCCTGGAACTTCTACGCCCGCGGGCGCGAGTGGACGGAGGACGCGAAAATCCTGTGGCAGGCCGGAGCACCTGAGAGCGCCCTGCAGACATTTGCGCGCGCGGACTCCGCCTTCACCCGCGCACAGTCACTCGATCACGCCTGGGTCGACCCGGTTATCGAGCGCGGTTGGGTGACCTACTATAACTCGCAGATCCTTAGGGTGAACCTGCGAACCCGCGACCCCGCCATGCTGCGGCACGGCATCGAACTGGCCAATATCGCGCTCGAGCTGGACTCGCTGAACGCGCGAGCTCTCGATCTGCGTGGCACGCTTCGCTACTGGTTGCGCGAGACGGTCGGCCACGAGGAATCCGTCGCTCTGCGTGAAGCCGCGGAGCAGGACCTGCTGGCCGCGACAGTGATCGATCCGACCAGCGCCCACGCTTGGCACTTTCTCTCCAATGCGCTCCGCGCCGCCGGGCGACATGCCGACGCCAAACGAGCCGCGGAGCAGGCACTCGAGGCGGACGAGTTTTACGAGGAGCGCGCGTTGATCTTCGCCCGCCTGTGTCACACATCACTGGTAAACCGTCAGTGGGAAGAAGTAACGCGTTGGTGCGAAGCGGGACGTCGAGAGTTTCCGCGCCATTATGTCCTTCTTAACGCTGAGCTGCTGGCTCTGGCGTCGGACGGAGGTCCCGAGCCGGACGTGGAGAAAGCCTGGCAATTGCTCGAGGACTTCCTTGAGTCGAACCCGCCGCAAGACAGACCCGGGCTTCGGCCCTCCGCAACGCTATACGTGGCAGCCGTCCTGGCCCGGGCCGGGCTCCCCGACAGCGCGTTGGCGGTCATCCGGCTGGCGCGCTCCGTGGAACCCGTGGCCGACCCGATGAATGACTACAACGAGGCTTACGTATGGCTTCTTCTAGAGGACCATGAGCAGGCGCTGGAGCTAGTGCGGCGTCACCTCGAGGCCATGCCCGGGCGCAAACAGACCGTTGCTACGGACTGGTGGTTCGAGCCCTTGCGATCTGACCCTCGCTTCCAGGAGATGGTCCACTGAGCCTGCAACTCGGTTGCGCCTCTGCGTAGACCGTGATCACCAATCGTGGTCAGACTATGTTGCTGCGTTCTGCTTAAAACGACATATTCCAGGCACACGGGAGAGGGCTGAGGCTCGGATGTGAAGCGTTTCCTGCCACCGGCAGGAGCCTCGGCAATGGCCGCACCGCGCAGAGCTTACCAATCGCCAAGTTGGCACGCTGTCGCCCGGCTGGCTTACAGCTACGTGTATTCCTCAAGGCGACCGTGGTTGCCGCAACGGGAGCGGGCCCCGCCCCTGCTCGCCTGTCCGCTGAATGACGCTCGGATGATTCCCGGCTGACGGCTCCATCACACGTTAGTGTCACAGCAACATGCGTGGCGTCCTGAGTTTAACTGAGGGACGGGCCAAGAAGATCGCAGTACTAAAGGGGCCACATGATGTGGTGGCGACAAAGGAGGGAAGATGACAGTTCAAGATCCATACGTGATTTCCATAACCAGGAACAGAGACGACAGCTTGATCTGCGATCCTGAGGGGAAACACGTCAAAGACGGGCAGCATGTCACGTGGAGGCCGGAATCAGGTAAGAACGTTGACAACTGGGCAGTGGTTTTTGGCCCATCTGCGCCCGTCGAACCGAAGGTGGTTCATGCGGGAGGTACGGAAACAGTCGAAATCAAGGCAAACCGAGACTTCGACCCACACAAGCACAAGTACGTCGTGCTCGTCTGGAACAATGAGGCGGGCATTGAGTGTCACGACCCAGAGCTCATTGTGGATGGGTAGGCCACGTCGGCTACTGCCGGGCCCGTGCAGCACCGCCGGCAGCCATTCAGCCTGCGAGTTCCCGGGTAGGATGAAAGATCAATTCCGCACACGGGCGCTGCCATTCGTGCAGCGCCCGTGTGCCGTCGTGCCACGCCCGAGGAAGTGCGCTAGCATTGCACTTCAGTCCCTACCTCGCGTCCGGCAGCTCTGAGCTTACCCGTCGACTATCAGCTCGGGGTCCTCGGCTTTGAGCACGCCCGCCTGGGTCAACCCCACAACGACGTACTTGCAGTGCCTGAAGTCCTCGGGACGGCCACCTTTGAGCTTCATCTTGACCACCCCGTCGGAGCCAGGCTTCGCCACCTTAGGGTGAACGGGCGCATTCGGACCGAAGACGACAACAAAGTCCTTCAGGTCGTCACTCTTCCAATGGACCTCCCCGTTCTCCGAGACTGAGCACGACTCCGGATCGCGCACGACGGTGAGGCGGTCGGTTTCCTTGAGATCGGCGATCTCGATCATCTTTGGCACAGCCATGGGTTTTCCTCCTTAGTCTCCGCTGCCCTCTGGCGACGAGGGCAGACCGCGGCCAAGATCAGGTTTTTTGGCGACCCCAGGTGCTAACCGTAGATCTATCCCTCACCATCCTTGGGCACCCCCAGGACCGTGAGGCTGAAGAGCAGTGGCTCGGCGTGCCGCGCCTCCTGCCTGATGGCGTGGCTGCTTGCGTAGTCGTGTGTTGACTGGATGCTTCGGCAGGCCAGCTTAGGGGTGAGCCGGTTATGTGATGTACTGCCAAGGCTGAGGCCTCCCCTGTGGGGAATGCTACCGCTCTGCCTCCTCAGCCACCTCCCAGTGTTCCCAGCATATCCTTCCGGCGGCAGCAACGCAACTAACACTGATAATGACTACGCCTCGCACACTATAAGTACGTACCGATGGCCCGACGATTCTCATCGACGCCGCTGTCGCCTCAGCAACGGCCTGCGCGGGAGAGGGCTGCCAGATGACGGGGATGGAGATGAGCTGACGTACAACTGACAGCCGGCTGACGCCTCCTGCTTACGGTGCGCTCGTGGGACAAGCGATTCGTTCATGAGTGCGAGCAAGGAGGTACCGACCCATGCCCGCCATCATCCAAACCCGTAGCGCTGCGGCCGCTCGCAGCGCCGATCCGACCTCTCGCGTTCTGGAACAGCTACTCTCGCGCTACGCCTCAATCGTCCGCGATGTCGCGTTTCGGCACAACCTATCGGAATGCGATATCGACGAGGTTTTTCAGGACGTGCGGATTCGCCTCTGGCGAGCCCTCGCGACGAGCGAGAAGATCTCCGTCGCCCCTGCGTCCTACGTGTACCGGACCGCGATGTCGGCGGCCCTGGATCTGATCCGTCGCCGAAGAGCGCGCCGTGAGCAAGGGCTCGAGTGGCTCACCGACGGCCATGCAGCCACTGCCGGCGCTCAGCCCGACCAGGCCGTCGAAGCCGACGAACTGGTTGTCCAGCTCGCCCACTCCCTAGGTGAGCTCGGCGAGCCGCGCCGAGTAGTGGTGCGGATGCACTTGGCAGGCTACCACCGTAATGAGATCGCAGAGCTTCTGGGCTGGACGGAGGCAAAGACGAGGAACCTGCTCTACCGCGGCTTGTCGGACCTCAAGGCGAAGCTCGACGAGCGACGAGTAGGAACGCGGACGATGGGGTGAACGACGAGCGACTGCGAGAGGCCTACGAGCAAGTACTTGCACGGCGAGCCGCCGTGCATCGTACCCACTGCGTCTCGCCGCACGAGCTGCTGGAGCTGGCCGAGCACCGACTCACGACTAGTCGGCGGCTCGAGGTTCTCGATCATGTCATGGGTTGCAGAGCCTGTCGCGAGGATTTCGAGCTTCTGCAGGCGATCCAAGAAGCCCGCCAGGCAATTGAGCGAAAGAGCGACTAAGGATTGAAGTATCGGGCTCTACTAGCCCAGCAGTTTCAGCATATCTTCCTCGCTGAGTGGCTTCTTAGCCGCTTCCCAGCCTGCCTCGTACGCGGTCCTAATCTTGGCTCGGTCGAACTCCAGGGATTCGGAGAAGCATGCCTGGGGAATGATACCGAGCATGCGGACCGCACGGTACTTGGGAGGACGAAACTCGAACGGCAGCTGTTCGAGCACGCCGACCGCCGGCTGAAGAGCTGGGCTCCGACAGAGCTCCTGCCTGAGCTGCTCGTATGCTCTCACCGAGTGGTTGATGGCCAGTGCGTAGCTCAGGTCCTCTCGGAAGACCTCGTTCACGAGGATCGCCGCAGTCCGCTTGCCTATCTGGAGGCCGTGCTTCCAGCGCTCGTACTCTGCGTCGATCTCGAGTGGCGAGGCCAGAATGACGTACATCTCGTCTTGCTCTTCACTCGGCTGGTAGTCCCGCAGCTTCTTCAGAGCCTTGAAGGCGTCCTCGAGCGGCGTGACATTGCGAACACCCCCGTCCACAGCCCACTCTCCATCGCACTTCACGGGCGGAAACATCAGCGGCATCGAGGAGCTGGCCAGTGTCCACTCGTGGATCCTGGGCCCCGTCTGGTCTATTGAACGATAGTCACCGGTCTCCAGGCACACGCCGCCGATGCGAAGCTCCTTGCCCGAGTTCTGCAGCTTATCCGGGTCAACTTGACGCTTTATCTTCTCCGAGAGAGGTTTCGGCTTGTAGAGACTCGACTTGGCGAACAGAATCAGGAGCTTGCCCAGAAACCGCTTCCTGTAGATGTCTCGATAGGACGAGATCCCGAACCAGATCTCCTTTAGCTGTTCTAGCTGGTCCCGGAGCCCATCAAGACCCGCCCCCTGGGCCAGCATCGTCGCGTTCAGTGAGCCGGTCGATACACCCGCGATGACCTGGAAATCGAGGCCACCCTCGTTGACCAGGTAGTCGACCGCTCCCAGCTCGAAGGCACCTTTCGACCCCCCACCGCTCATCACGAGAGCTCTGTTCGGCATGGCTACCCCCAAGGTTCGCTTAGATCGGAGAGCTGCCTGCTGGAGACAGAGCGTGGCCAAAGGCATACGCCCCCCTAAAGGAGAGACGAACAGAGGCCGTTCAGTTTCTCACCTGCGCTGAGCAGCTCGGCCTGCGAACAGGCGGCGTGTTGATCAGCGCAGGTTTGGGAAGGCTAACCTCTCGGTCAACCCGGCCAGGAACGCGAATCCAAACACCTCAGGTCCCGTTCCCCCTTCCAGAAGCTTATCTGTCAGCGGCTCCAATATATCGAAGGTGACAAACCTCGCCTGCAGCAGCACGAAGAGAATGACCGCCCCAAAGGCGCCCACGAACGGCTTTGTTAGGACGTACCACGTAAAGTACGCGTCTTCGCCAGGCATCAGGTCCTTCGAGCGTAGGCGCGTGACGACGCTGAAGAAACCTCCTGCCAGCCCTCCGAAGAACACGAACGCGATGAGGTTATGTGTCAGCAAGTGTTTCACTGCCAGGAATGCGTACGTCACTACGTTCCAGATGAAGTCAAGACCGAGCCATTCCCACGTACCACTGACCTCCGCCCTCGGGTAGGTAGGCATGCCCTCGGTGGTGCCCAACAACAAGTTGTGATTCGCCATGAGAGCAATGGACACCGGCACTAATATCAACAGAGCTCTGCGGTACGTACGTATGTTCACAAACTGCTGATGCATTCGCCCAGTGCGCAGCGTAGTGAATCGCTCGATCAGTGCTTGGAGCAACCGGACCTTCTGTGCTCTGTTCGCGTCTGTCGTGTCCGTGACCTCAGCGAGACGCTGGAGCATTTCATTGACCTCGGGATCGCTGTCAGCGCCGATTCGTCTCGCTTCCTCACGACAGAAATCGAGTTGGGCAGGAAGTTCTTCGTTCGGTAGTATGCTCTCCACAACCATGTTGTGAACCTGCGTCATCTCTCTCCACAGGAAGTTCAGGTCTTCCTGTCGACGCGTCAGCAGAACGCTCGCCCGATCTAGAGTGTCTTGGCATATCTCGATGGTTGCTGCTCTGTTCCGATTTGGCCTCGCTCTGTTGTTACCTAGCTTCCGCTGATGTTCGAGCTTGGCCTGAAGAGCGGTGTATCTCTGTTGAGCCTCGTACAAGTGCACTCTGGACACCCGATCAGGAAGGAGAAGCAAGATCACGCGCTTAAGCCTGCTGGGTTTGTAATAACGAACCCGGGGATCTTCCTCGCGCCCGGGGCGTGCTTGACTGCGCAACAGGCGCCGCAACATTTCTCTTACGCGTGGGGCCGCTTCGACGACAGTCTCCTCAACATCTGTTTCGGCATCCGGCGGGTGCGGCACCTTGCTTGCGGATTCCTGCACTACGCTATCGCCTGTTCTGGACATTGTCCTTCCTCTGAATTCTACCGGCCATCTAGCGCTCGACTGCATCGGGACGTTCCCGTTCTACGATCAGCACAGCGGCGCGCCGCAGCTCCGGTTCTGCCACGCAGCCCTACTCGGTCCTGAGTTGGGATGGCCTCTCTTAGCAATGATTCTCTATGTCTGCACGTCTGAGGAGGCTTTCCGCTTAGCTAGCTCTGAAGTGGAAGTCATGAAGTTCGTGAATACAAGCACGAGCTTATGCAGAGCATCAGCCCCACCGCCAAGTATGGCGCCGGTCAGGAGTACATCAGCTATCCTAAAGAGCGTCTGCTGAGCCGAGGGTAGCGCGTCAAATACGACCGGGTCAACGAAGAGACCTAAAGCACGAATACCCAAGGCACTGACTAACACGCCGATCGTCGTGCCCGCAATGAACGCGATCCTTTGAGTCCGGGATTTGTAGCCAGAATGTTGGAGCTGCTTCGTAGGGTCAGCCGCAGCTGCCAGCTCGAGCGTCTTGGATTCTGGCGCACGCCAACTCGTGATGAAGACCTCTAGCGCACGCTCTATGAACAGGGCAACTAGGACTAGAGGAGCAATGAGCTGCACAAACTCGCCGGCCGTGAAGGGCCAGAACCTCACTAGCCTGGGATTGAGAAATATCACAAGTACAGCACTAGCGATAATCCCCAGGCCCAAGAATGCTAGGACCTGTCGCTCCACTCGAGACATCGGGTCCATCCTAAACACCTCACCGTATTGGCCAGTTGGTGGCGATCATCTCTTCCAGTTGTTCTTCGTCCCCGCTTGGCAGCAATGTAAAGAAGTCAAGGCCGGACATATTCTCTACTTCATCGACGCTGACCAGATAGTCCTGCGGCTGGCCGGTCAACGGCTGCAGACGATTCTCCATCAGAAACGCAAACAATTCGACGGTACCGGTCGTATGCTCACACAGAATGACCTTGTAGAAATGAGTCGGTACCGCCACGCGGCTGCGACCGATGAAGGCAATTGGATCAATCGGATTCCTTGTCTGGTCCAAATATAGCGTTCCGGTGAAGACCCATATGCTCCCGTGGGCGGACGCTAGTGACCGTACGTCCTGTTCGAGTCTCCGCCAGATGTGACGGTTCAGATTCGGTCTCTGCGGGGACATGTTTGACAGCAAGAAAGTTTCTGACATAGCTGTCGCGCTACGCTTGAATGCAGCTGCTGGAGCCATATGGCCACGGTCATAACCGCTGTGGCGGTAGTCCGCCAGTTCCGCCCGTTCTCCCGACGGCAGGTTGGGATCCGCTCGAAAGTCGTCCGTTCTGGGAATCTCACCCGCCAGATTCTGTCTGGTCAGGTGGTAGGTGACCCAGTCAGGCACGCGATTGGCGTCGTCGTAGCATATCACATAGTGTTCCTTGACGAGAATCGTGCAGTCGCCACCTGGATAACCCCAGCGGACATGCTCGTTCTCACGCAAGATCTCAGGCAATTCCTCGACTCTCTCAGCCGGCAACCCGTGAACGGCCCGCAGCTCCCCGACGAGGCGCTCGAGCAACGCAACGCGCTCCTCAAGCGTTACCGTTTGCGCCTCCGTTGACCGCAGGGGAACCAGGCCCCACAGTGCTAGCCACAGAAGGATGCTGACTCTCTTCATTCGCAGTACGCCTCAGGGTTTGGCCGCGCCTCCGAGCGCAGCCCGTAGGAGTTGAACTGCCGCTCGCACATCAAGCGACCCGCCCACAAAGAAGCCGACTTTCCACTTCCTGACCGTCGGAATCTCGTCGGAGGTGCCGTCGAAGGGATCCCCAAGTTTGAGACCACTTCGCTCATCAATGTCAGTCACTCGCCCGACGTGAGCTCCAAGCACCAAGTACACGTTGCTCGCCCAGTCAAGCGAGCCTCCAAGAAAGAAGTTCTGGGATATGTCGTTTAGCCCGACACCCAATGCGCAGGTCGCACGAGTTCTTTCTTTCTCGACGTCACGCTTAGGAACGAACGGGTGATAGAAGAGCCCCCACAGAAACCGCCCGCCGTTCGCCTCAGTCTTGTCAGCTCCAGGGGGATCCTGCGTCTGGGTGATCACAGAATCCTGACCGTCGAACACGAGACCGAACTCCGGATCACCCAACGTGGTCCACATGACCCCAAGTGAAATAGCACCGTGGTAGAGCCGGTTCACACCGAAATCGAATGTGCCCAGACTCTGCTCTCCGCCGTCGGCACGCACAGCTATCTCCACCTCGCCTCGACCCGGCGCAAAGTCAGCCAGCCGATAGACCCGTGCGTCACACTCCGGTTCCAGCCCCAGGGCCTGGCGTTGGAGGGCAGAGGCATCCACCGGGATCTCGACCTCCGCCCCCAGAACGCTGAGACCACCGGGCGTTCTGAATGCGGAGGATCGCCGCACGACAAGCTGAGGCAGCAACTGCTGCGTCCCAACTACTGTCACCTCCACGACATCGGCCTCATCTATGTTCTCCGGAGGACGCGCCGCGACGATTCCCAAGGGGTTGACGACGAAACGGGCCGTATCATCCGCGATTAAGGACGCTCGCTGCGCAGCGACGGTGCTCATTAGTAGCGCGTCGCAGTCTGTCACCAAGAGTTCTGGGAGTGGTCGACGCTCTGCCTGCCGGGCTTGCGACGTCGGGGCGGCGGTTGTGATGGTGGTAGTGCTCGTAGGTATGAAGGC
>JABAOC010002590.1_pt1 | contig 40948 bp, 72 predicted proteins | sample 7062161 | NCBI WGS metagenome assembly JABAOC01 (sample SAMN14538625, study PRJNA623070) | marine sediment metagenome | biome: marine biome [ENVO:00000428]; feature: marine pelagic biome [ENVO:01000023]; material: deep marine sediment [ENVO:00002113] | place: India: Gulf of Khambhat ... | reverse complement strand
TCGGGATCGTGATCGTTACGACCTGGTTAGGAGTGACTGAAGCATTCGTCAGAACGATGATCGCGGATCCCTCGGTCTGGTTTCTGAGAGCGAGCCGATTCGCTGTATCGTTATAGAGGATGTTCAAGGTCGCGGAGACCGTTCGGAAGCCTCCGATCGTATAATAGGGTTGCCCAGTACACTCGACCGGCCCGTCGTTGAGCTGGAGATTATTCTCGATCGTGATCTCGAAGCTCATGATGCGATTCGAGATGTCCCCTCCGAACCATGTCGTCGTCCCGCATTGGAAGAGGAACGGTTGTCCAGGAGGGAGAGCTCCCCGAACGAAGGGAGCGTCCGCGACCTCAGTGATCCCCAGGAGATCATGATCCACCATGACCGCAGAATCGTCGGATGAAGCGGAGATCGACATCCGGTTCGAGAGTAGTCCCTTGAACTGCCGAACCTCATTCAGCGAGCTCTCCAGGATCGCCCACGAATGATCCATATCGAACCCGGTCGCGACCGAAGTCCGGTCGTATCCCAGCTCGATTAGATCCTGAGTGATGTCCGGATAAGCAGGGACCGAGATCGAACCCTCGACCCAAAAGCGTCGAGGAATCTCGAAATGTCTCTTCGCGGATCCGATGAACCATGAGGGACGGTCCTTCTCGAAGTTGAGTCCGAGGTCGAGAGACTGGATCGGGATCGCGGTCCCTGCTCCGACGATCCCCGCTCCGAGAGCGGTCTCGACTTCATAGTGAACGTACCTTAACGCGCCTAATTCGAGAGTCATGCTCCTAGTCCTCCTTCTTCGTTTTGGACTTTGCCTTCTTCTTCGATCCCTTCTCCATCACGGGAGTCCAGTCTCCCGAGGAGAGGACGAAGGAGATCAGCTCGACCTCGTCGAGATCATCTCCTCGTCGGACGATCTTCTTCATCTCGTCGATCCCCATGGGGACGACATCTCCAGGCTCGACCCGACCCAGAGGAGTCTCTGCTCCATGCTTTTTATCCCATCGGAGGAGGACCTTCCCATCCTCCCTCTCGACGTCCTTCATGATGACGTCGGGATCAGGGAGATCCTGTCGCGTTCGGATTGCGGATCTTGAATTCAATGGTTGACTCATAGAACGTTGCTCCTTCATCGGTTCTTATGTCCTCGAAGTATCCGAAGGAAGATCCCTCGACGTCGAAGGTATAGATCCCTCCCGACGTCCGAAGGACTCCCGATGGATCACATAGATCGAGACGAAGAGCTTCGAGCATCCCGATGAAGAGAAGCTCGACGTCGTCGAAGTCCTCTCGATCTCCTGAATTGACCGCAGCGAAGAACATCATCCCGACCGTGAACTGGTCCGCTTGCTGCGTCCACCATTCGCGATCAGGAGTGATAATCCATCCCGCGAGGAAGGGAGCCTTCCCCGGCTCGAAGTCGTCTCGAAGGATCGGTCGATGAAGGAACTTCCCGTCGATGATCGTCGAGATCTCGGAGTCCGCTTCGAGGACCGTCCAGACCGCCTCTCGGAGGTTCTTCAACCAATTGATTCGAGGCATCGTTAGAATCTCCCGTGTATCGTGACGAGTCCCTTGAACTCGTCCTCGAAGTTCTGAAGGATGAAGACTTGGACCCGAGTGATCATCCGCTTAATCGCTGCGGGGGAGATGAAGAGGATCTGACGCGCTTCATGCTGGAGCTTCTCTTCTTGCTTGAACATCTTCCAGAGTGATATTCCCCATCGTTTCTGAAAAAACATAGCCATCCTGAGACTGATATTTCCCTCCCATTCCTCAGACTGGATCCAGGCAAGGACCCATGAACGACCCTTCCATGAGACCTTCAGGTCGGACCCGACGATCATTCCGTCCTTCTCGATAATCTCGACGTGTCCATCTGCGTTCCTTTTAGTGAATGACCGACGGAGATCTCCCGTCCGCTCCATGATCGGATGAGAAGGAGGATCTCCTTCGAGACCTCGAATCTCCTCTGTGATAGGATGGAGACTTGCCCATCCTCCCTTTTGCCTCCCCTCCTGGTCAAACTGCTTCCCCATATCAACCCGAAAGTCCTCCGCTGCTTCTCCCATGGGTTCGCGGAGATCCTGGATNNCATGACGAGGAAACCGGCCGCGATCTCCGCTGTAGGGAACACAAAAGAGATATTTAGGGGATCGGCCATTTTCGAGACCTCCTCGGGAGATCGTCCGTCGTAGAGCCTCTGAGAGGGATCCAGGGACGAAGAGCGTTCCCCGACCTCATCTCCCTCTCGAACTCACGAGAGGCTCTCTCCCATCCCTTCTCCATCTCCGAGTAGTCTATCGACTGAGAGAGAGATCGTCGATCTGGAGCGATTCTGGGGATCCTGATCGCCTCAGTCACCATATGCCTCCTTCTCCGTCGTGAATTCTCTCGGTTCCGTCCCGTCCCCATGGAGCTCGACGAGGTCCTCGATGGGCTTCTCCGTGAAGATCTCGGACGTATGAGATCCAGTCGAAGCGGGTCCTCGGACTCCCGCTGCGGACTTCTCTGGAGTCGTGAGACCCTCGACGATCTCCCCATCCGCTCCGATGATGACCCCTCCCTTCATGAGGAACTCCTTGATCCCCATGATGAGGTCTTTCGCCCAGTCTCGATAATTATCCTTCCGATCGACCCGTCCTCCGGTCGAGGCAAGATGGAGCGTAAATGCTGCAGCGAGCTCATCTGCCCAGTCCTGGACTTGAAGAGGGATCTCCGACCCCGTCCAAGAGTCGAGGGTCGCCTTCGGATAATGCTGTCGAAGGAGGGGATATAGGACGTTCTGGGCTTTCGTCTCCCCGTAGAGGAGATCATCCGAATGTAGACCTTTATCGTTCGTCGTGGCTTGTTTCGGATAGGACTTCAGGTATGGTCCCCCGAAGTCGAGGTCCGCCCAATTCACCCCTCCGACTCCTGGCATGACGATGGGCATAGTTCAACCTCCTATGGAAGAACGACCGTAAACTCGAAGGTTTGAGTCGCGTATCCTCTCTTCGTTCCGACGGTGATATAGTCCCCTGGATCGAGAAAGATGGGCTTGTCCCATTCTCCATTTACGTCCGAGATCGTGAGTCCTTCGATATATCCGACGTCGAGTCGTCCCGCGTTATAGTTCGCTTGAGTGTAGACTCGGATATACACGTCGGGGAGAGCTGCTCCGAAGGAGTCCTCGAAGGTCTGATCGTCTGGATTAGGATAGTCATGATCGACCGCGACCGCTCCTCCTCCGACTGGAGCACATAGACCGACCGTCGTCCCTCGAAGAAGGAAGCTCTCGGTCCCCTCGCTCTGGTTGAGACCCGCGTTCGAGTATAGGACAACATATGAGTCGAGGCTCCATCCGGTCGTATTGACGACATCCTCATATCGACCAGAGGTCTCGATCTCGACGAGAGACCGGTTCCTCTCGACCCATCCCGACGACTTGAAGGTCCCGTCGTCGAAGTCATACCAGAAACCATCCGAAAGCCTTCCGACTTGGACGGTTGGAGATTCTCCCGAGACGGTCGACCCATCGTCGAGGTCGAAGATCTCGAAGACGAGAGCGACGTCCTCTCCGACTTCATAGGCAAGGTTGACAGCGAAGGAGGGAGAAGCTCCGACGAGGAACGCGAGAATTGAGCCGAACGCGCAGCCTTGAGCGATTCGCCGTACACTCTCTTTAATTGTTTTGAACCTCATCGGAGCCTTCCTCCTTCTTCTCCCATCCCCTATTCAGGAGAGGGATACTTGTCGAGACGTGCTAAATCCGCTGCGTCCTGAAGATCGATGAACCCGTCGAGAGCGACTCTCGCGTTCGCTGCGGTCCATCCGTCGAGCTGCTCTGTAGGAGCCTCGATCACGATCCTCGTCTTCCCGTCGTCGGTCTGTTCCAAGTCCTCGACCCATATCTTCTCCGGTTGAGGATTCCCGAGGAAGTCCTTCGGAGTATAGAGCTTGAGGACCTTCGCGATTACCGACTTCGCGAGCTGGATTCCAATGGGATCAGACATGATTCCTTTCCTCCTCTCATTCGGGACCGTTCGTCGGTCCCCGCTTGAAGATGATCCCCGAACCGACGGGGACCGTGACATAGCCTTCTTCTCCTTCTCCATATCCCCTTTGATTCCATGTATGCCATACCGTCACGGGAGACCCATCCTCCCCCTCGATCGTGATCCCGAGGAACGCGGACGAGGTCCGATTGAGTGTCGCTCGATAGTAAATGAAGACATCCCACGACCCCTCCTCCGAGAACTCCAGGAGGATCCTTCCTCTTCGAGTTCCGTCCGCGAGAGGACAATCGATCGCCCCCGCTTCATTCTGCTTGTATGCTGTCGAGTATAGGTGCTTACAGTTCGAGGCTCCATCGTAGTCTCTGAAGTTATACGCTGGACCTCCCGTCGAGATGTCGGGAGGAGACTCGACCTTGAGGACTCCCCAGCAATACTCCCGACGGACTCCGTCTCCTTGTCGGACGAGGGTCATCTTCCCGATCGCGAATGATCCCGAGTTCGCGTTCGGATCATTCCCTGGAACGTAGGACGACGAGCAAAGCTGGACCCCGAGAGGGAGCTCAGACTGATAGGTCATCGTCACGAATTCGGGGAGATAGTAGAGGGGACCCTTCGGATCATCGTCCTTCGGGGGATCTGGAGCCTCATCCTCCTTGAAGACCTCGATCAGCTCGTCGACGAGCTCTCGGTTCTCCTGAAGGAACTCGATCCATGAGACCCATCCGTCGAAATTCGAGCTCGTCTCCCGAGAAGATGGAGCATCCTCCGAGGAGGACCGCGACGACTGGGATCAATAGAACCTTCCTCATCTCTTCCCTCCTCCCTTAATGAGTTCTGTTGTGATCGTATCGAGCGATCGCTGAATGCTTTGAAGAGCTCCAGAGTGTCCCTTCTGGACTGATCGGATCGAAGCGACGTCGACCTTGAGCTTCGTATTATTCCTCTGGATCTCTTCGACTTCCTTCGCGGTCTTCGTGACTTGAGCACATGGACCGTGAATCCCTCCTTGCTTCTTCATCTTCGAGATCGATCGACCCATAGCGGCCATCGCCCCCGAGACTGTGACGATTACTCCAGCGAGGATGGTTACGAGCTGCGGATTCGTGATGATCTGAGAAGTAGGGTCGCTCATATGACTCCAGCCTCCTTCGCGATTCGCTTCAAGTTCTCATGGATCCCTTGGAGGATCTGAGAGAGTCGATCGAGCTCTTCCCATAAAGCGACGATCTCGTCTGCAATCTGCGGAACGGACGTGAGCGGAGGGGGTCCGGAATGCTTCCCCCTCATATACTGCTTGACCTCCTCCGTCTTCTCATCGTGAAGAGCGGAGATCTCCATCGGACTATAGACGACCCCGTCAATCTCAACCAGATGTCGTGGACATAAGAGGTCCCCAGATCCAGACGTCGAGAGGGGATGAGCATCGGTCCCTTCCCTTCCGCATACCAGGCACACATCCATCATCTCCCTCCTATTCTCTGAGATCGTGAGTCGCTTGCATAAGCTCAAAGTGAATCGACTGAGCTGAAGGAGCTCCACAAACACAAGTAGCCTCGATGAACCAATGACCAGAAGGATCGAGATCTCCGACGTCCCAAGTCTGAGAGACCCTCCCAGTCGATCCCTGTCCGAGCGTTGCCGCTTGAGTCCATAGGGTATTGAGCCCTATCGTCGGGTGTCTCTCCTTGATCGCGACGTTCGAGATATAGTCGACGGTTCTCTGAGTGATAACGCGGATCGTGACATCCTGGATGACAACCTCTCGACCGAACATCGTGAGAGGGACAGTTCCCCCTAGAGTCTCTACGACTTGATTGATATCGACGGTCTCATCATACGACGGGAAGGGCGCGGTCCCGTTCATTCCAGAGAATGTGATCGTGAAGATCCGCGTCGTCTTGATCCGACCATTCGACTCGATCGTCGTCTCTCCAGCGACGATCCCGTTCTCCGAATTCGTTACGTCAAGATCTCCGTCGTCGTCAATCTGGAGATAATAGGATTCGTCTTGAGCATGGAAGCGTAGGACCTCGTTCGCTGCGGTAAATGCTCCGATGAAGAATTCGTTGATGAAGTCGCCGTCCCCCATTCGGAGCTCTTTATTGATCGTCGCCCCCGTACTAGCTTGGAGATCATTCGTCCACATTGAAGCGTATCTCTCCCCTGAAGCTCCGATCGTTGTCACGTCATTGATCGCCGGTTTCAAGTCGTGGATGAAGAGCTGTCCGAATGCATTGATCCCGAGGATCTTCGGGAATGCTCCCCCAGCGGTTCCCAGATGGAATGGATAATCATTGACGCTTGGAGTCCCGCTGAATGCGAATCCGAGATCGATTCCTCGCATATCGCCCCCGTCATAGTCGATGTCGAACTTGATCCCGTCGGACGGAGTGTCGACGTCCATGATGAGAGCTCCCGTCATCGTGTCCCCCGTCTCATCGACCCACGGATCCGGAGTCGCGGTCTTCGTCGCGGTCGCTGTCGGAGTCGCTGTCGGACTTGCGGTCGCGGTCGCTGTATTCGTCGCGTTCCCCGTAGGAGTCGCGGTCTTCGTCGCGGTCGGAGTCGCTGTATGGACGATGAGCTTATCGACGACGAGGGTCCCGTCGACGAAAGCGTTCGGGATTCTCCAGGGTCCGATCGCGGGGACTCCATACTCTCCCGCGTCTGGATATGGAGCGGGGACCCTCCAATGCCAGTCACTCCCGTCGGGAGTCCCGTTATCATTGAAGAACTCAATCCCGACGAGAGCTCCGAGATCCCAGTCCATGAGAACGAGATGATCCCCAGCGTATCCGATGCGATATCGAGGAGATCCCGACGATAGGATCCTGAAGGAGGCTCCGCTCGACTTGTCGATGTCGAGGAGACCCGTCATCGTGTCCCCGTCTTCGTCGACCCATCGTCCCGCGACGAATCCTCGAACCTCTCCGAAGGAGATCGTGGAGACGAGGATGGATACGATCAAGCTCCAGACCTTCTCTCGACTCTTCATCTTCAGCTCCTCGAAAAAAGGACCAGGACCGAGAAGATCCTGATCCTTCGTCGTTGCCTCTGGTCCATCCATTGATTCCTTTTGTAGAAACCCCGGAGGGAGGGAGGGGATATTACCCCTAGCGAGATCCTCCCTCCGAGGAGAGGAGCGTCCTAGAGCTTCACCTTCCGAGAGAAGAACGCATCAGGGATCCGAACGACCGGCATCACGTTTCTCTTGTAGAAGATCCTCGCTTCCGCCGGGTTCGAGCTGTACTCGACCCACGACTGGGCTCCCATGGCCTTCATGAGCCTCTTGTCGGGACGGTTCATATCGGGGACCATCGTCTCGCCTTCCATCATGTGAAAGACTCGACGTCGATCTTCAGCGGACGGGAGTCCGATGATGTGGTCGTCGATCACGAAGTTCTGGAGAGACCCGGCGTCGTCCTCGTACTTCTTGTTGTACGTCCAGACGTCCGCCCCGTCGAGGCGAGTGATATTCGCCTTCTCGATGAGGATGTCTCTCCGCTTGTCGCTCCAGAGCTTCTGGATCTCCGTGTTCCCGAAGAGATACCGATTCGTGAGGCGGTTCATCACGATGTCCGTGATGACGAACCCGTCGTCCTCGGGGATCGCGAGGAGATCTCCCCAAGCTTCTCCCGAGGCTGTATCGGAGAGGATCTTCGATGCGGGGAGAGACCAGTCGAGAGTCGTATTGTCTGCGACATGAGCCGCAGCGATCCCGAAGGTGATCGTTTGGATGATCGGATGGTTTGGATCTCCAGACTGATCGATCGCGAGCTCTCCCGTGAGAAGGATCTCCCAGATCGCAGCCTCCAGGAGGTTGTCTCCTAGAGCGACGAGCTGCTCTTGAGCATCCTGGATCCACGCGACCGCTCTCTCCTGAGCGTTCTCCTCGGGGGACTGACAGAGGAGAAGGACGTCCTCGTCGATCGTCGCAGACATAAAGATGTGTCCGAGAGGAGCGGAGAGCTTCCTTCCGCCGGCGAGATCCATCGGTCGAGCGGGACTGTTGCGGACTGCCCACTTCCCGAGCTTCCGGTTCTCATTGAAGATGCTCCACTTCGTGACATCCGTCCCTTCTTGCTGTCGAACCTCCGTGAAGACGTTCGTCAGCCCCCAGAAGCTCTCCCGGGAACGGATCACGCGGATCGACTCCGTCAAAGCCTCCTGCTTGAATTCCAGAAGGTCGCCAACTGTATATCCCATGATTCTTCCTCCTTCTCTAGGAAGTCGAAGGTCCTAGAGTGTTCTTGGGTTTATCGATACTGGATCGCGTCCCCGAGATCGACCTTTGCAGCAGCATCGATCCCGATGAGCTCGGACTCATCGACGACTCCGTGAACGATCAGAAGGGCCTTCGGTTGATCGATCGGAGTCGCTCCGTCCGCAGAGCCTTCCGTGAGGTCGACCGTATCCGCGAGGATCCCGACCGCGACTTCTCGACCGTCGGTCTGAGCATCGTCGTATTCCGCATACTTCTCCGAGGCTGTGAGCTTGGCCATAACCAGACCCTTCCGAAGAGTCGAGGTCGGAGAGCTTCCAGCATCGATCGCCGTCGAAGCGATCGTCCCTCCGAGATAGGTGTCCTTCCCGTGATCCGAGACGAGAACCTTCCGGGGAGTCACTGTCACATCGATTCCCATGATCTTTCCTCCTTCTTGACGTTATCCAAGAAGCGAGAACCTCAGACCGAAACTGATCCGAGGGTCAAGCTCTTAGTTGTTCGCCTTCTCCTGAAAAGAGGAGAGCTCCCGATCCTTGAACGGAGTCTCTTCCTCGTGTTCCTCGTCCTTGTCGGAGATCTTCCCCGAGGGGATCGTTCCGAGCTGGAGAGAGTCGACCATCCCCGAGAGGAGAGCGGACCATGTCGAAGCCTGCTCGGTCGAGAGCTCGGTCTCGAAGAGCTTCTCCGTGAGCTTCACGATCTCATCCCCTGCAGATGGAGCGATCTTCTTCTCCTTCGTCGCTCGCTGGATCGTCGCGAGGATGAGCTCCTTCGAGCGGGAGACTTCCTCGGACTCCTTCTCTTCGAGCTTCTTCCCGAGCTCATCGAGCTCCTCATCCTTCTCCTTCAGAGCGAGCTCCATCGAGGAGAGCTTCGCTTCGAGAGCGGAGAGCTTAAGTTCGAGCTCATCGTTGACAGGAGGAGTCTGAGCTCCCGTGTTCTGGAGATCCTCCTTCTTCGTCTTCCCTTCTTCTGGCTTAGGCATAGTTCCTCCTTCTCCTTCCCTGGATCCGATGACGAATCCTGCTAATCGGACGAATCCGCTTTGTCCCGGGATGACTGGCCAAACGGTCAAAGCGACATGATGGACGACCGCCTTCCATACGGATCCATGAGAATCGGGTCGATCGAGGATCGCGCACGAGACGTCTCGTATAGATCCTTGATCGATTTTATCTCCGTAATGATCATCGACCTCGATGAGACCGAATAGACCGAAGGCTTCCCCGTCGTCTCCTTCGACGGTTCGGACTTCGATTGACTTCAGGAACCCGACGGAGTCTTCCGCTTTCTTCGAGTGATCGAGATTGACGGGAACCTTGACTCCCTCGTCGCTCATCTCTCCGAAGAGACGGACCCATCTGGAGAGATGACCGAGTCCGATCGTGAACTCTTGTCCCGTGATCGGATGAGTCCATGATCCCTCACGGATGAGCTCCTTCCAGAACCGTCGAGGAGGCTTCCCGTCTGGACGGTCTGAGTCGGGAACCGAAGCGAACTCCGAAGAGGGAGAGATGAATACAGTCTCGGATCCTCCAAGGAAGGAGAGGTCCGCTCCGTCTTCGTCTTCCCCCGAGGCTTCCTCGAAGAGTACGGTCTCGATCTCATTCTCTTCGAGCCATTCCCTAGCCTCCGAAGGACTCCATGAGTCGAGCTGGAAGCGGAGAGCTTGAGGGACGGGAGGGTCGTTCTCGCCGTCGGAGCCGGGGAGCTTTCCCCAGATGATCCCGACGGTCTCGGGGACGTCGATCGATTCGAAGATCGTCCCGCCTCGGGTCCTCCTGAATTGACCTCCTCCTCCGTCGGTCCAGGACGGATCCGAGGAGAAGTCGTCGGGATCGCGGAGTCTCGCTGCATGTTCATTCGGGAAGGGCAAAGATCCGACCTCCTCTTAGTTAACTCATTATCGATCTCCTACTAAATCGATTATCAGCTATCTTTTAGGACGTTACCCTATCCAGGGTCTCGACAACAAGTCCCCCCCCCCCCCCGCTCTCGTCGCTCGAACGAGCTCCAGATCGCTTCAGATCGCTCCAGATCGAACGATCTCCACTCCACCCGACTCCTTGTCCCTCCCAGAGGAGGGTCACTCCTGGAGCGTATGAGGAGCGGGGAGGCGGATCCCCCGAGCGGGGAGAATGAGGACCCGCCTCTCACGCCTTCAGTCATCGAGCCTGGAGAGCCTCCTCGCGACCTCAAGGACGACGACGAGGACGACGACCGTCAAGACATACCCTATGAGGTCCATCCCCCTCATCTATAGACTCGACTATCATCCATCGGAGAGGCTCCCTTCTGGAGCCGAACGACATGAAGGAAGAGAGAGCATTCCATACAGACCGTGTCCGTCCCTCTCTTCTGAGCTTCCTCCTGGATCATAGGACTCCCGCATTCTTCACACTTGACGTGACTCTCGCGTTGCCCTGGCCAGTCGATCGGAAGCCTCTCTTTGATGAGTTGACTCAATCGCTTTCCGTCTCCCTCTTGACGTACTCTTCCCACTTTGCAACATCCTCCAGCCACGAAGAGAGGAGCTCGACGGGAACGAAGAACTCATCTCCTTGGTCTATGATCGACTGAGGAGGACGTCGGAACGGAGGAGGAGAGAGCTTCTCGAACTCGGACCGTCGAATATACTCCATAGTCGATCTGCAGTTATGGTGAAGCGGAGGATGGAGAGCGAAGAACCTCGGGTCGTCGACTCGGATCACTTGTCCCGAGAGACTCTGACATAGGGGATGAGATGTGTTAGTGTCGACCGTGACGAATCGACCCGCGACGATCGGATCGCTCGGGTCCGCGATCTCCTGGATCGCTCCAGCTCTCCTCCCCTCCTGGAATCCCCTCCAGGCTTCCGAGACTGCAGTCGTTTGATTCGAGAGGTCCTTGAGCCTCTTCTCCGCTCGACGACGGATCTCGAAGATCGCCTCCGCTGAAGTCTGACCCCATCGGACCGCTCCCTCTCCCGCGACCGATGCGATCTTGAGGAGCTCCGCTGCTCGATCTCTCGCGAGCGATCCAGACAGGAGACGAATGAACTCCTTGTCTTCTGTCGACATCTGAGGAGTCGCGATCCCCTGGTCCTCCGCGAAGGATCTCCTCCCGACCTCGTTCATCTTAGTCATGAATTCCTGGAGAACCTTCTGATACGTCTTCGAGTTGATCGAGACCTTCTCAAGAGCTCGGATCTTCTGGATATTCGTCGGTTGATTGAGAGCCTTCTCGACCTGCTTGATCACGGACTCCAGATCCTCGGAGAAAGTCGGGTCCTGGACTTCGCTCTTGAACCTCTCAGCTTCAAGGCGGATCTCCTTCAGGAGCTCGCGGGACTTCTGTCGGAAGGACGCGAGAAGGAGGGAGAGCTCTCGGTCCTGCTCTTCGTCGATAGCGTCCTTCTCGTCGTCGGGGATGTCTCGGGTCTCGACGTCCCCGCTCTCTCCCGTGTCCTCGGTTCCTTCTCCAGAGATCTCGACCGAGTCGGGATCCTCGTCCTCCGATGAGAGGTCCTGATCGAGGGGGACCCTCAGAGTCTCAAGGAGCTTCAGTCGGTCGACCATTTCCGTGAGAGGTCGCTCGGGAACTTGACCCTTCTCATAGTCGACGATGTATCCGAGGACTTGAGCGAGGAGATCGAGGGAAGCCTGATCGAGAGGACCAGGGACGATCCGAGCCGAAGGAGCATTCGGACCGAAGTTCGCGAGGATGAGCGGAGGGAGGATCTGATTCGAGAGCTGCTCGAAGACTTCAGCCTGGATCGACTGTGCGTTCTGGAGAGCGACGGTCCGCTGTTCCTTCACGAGAGCGAAGGATCCCGTCTTCGCTCCCTCGACGAGGGTCTTCTCTGGAGCGAGGAAGCTCCTCATGATCAGGATCGAGAGATGCTCCAGGACAGTGAGCCATAGGTCCCCCCGCTCCCAGTCGGACTCAAGATAATTCATGAGCCAAGCGTTATTCCCTTTCTCGTCGAGTTGATGGGGGAGGACGACGGAAGAGTGTCCCTTGACCTTCCTCATGATCTCAAGCATGAGATCGATATTATTCACCTTCTGTCCCTGGTCCCCATGAGATTGACCAGGAGGAGCCTCTCCGACGATCGGGGGGTCCCCGTGTCGCTCAAGATATCTCATCATGAGTCTCATCGTCGCGGTCTTCGTCCACCATGGACTATAAGCGATATCGAGACGACCCATCCCATAATAGTTCCCCCATCGAACGCGGGGGAGAGTGATGATCGCTCCTCGGTCGACGGACTGTCCCGTGAGATCGATCGGGACGAGAGTCTCTCCGACCTTGTATCCGAGGAGGGTCCCCTCCTTGTCCTTGACGATCTTTACCTTCTCGGGATCCACGTCGAAGAGCTCCGAATAGATTGCTCGATTCTGGAGAGTCTGAGTCTCATCATCGGAGATCCTGATCTCGACGTCCTGGACATCATAGATCTTCTCGATCGCTTGGAACCCGAACGGGACCGCGTCCAGGCTCGCGTTAATGAGTCCCCTCCAGAGAGGACGGATGATCGCTTCGAGGGTCGCTGCGATGTCCGAGTCTGGACATTCTATCGACCACTCGGACGCGGAGATCGGGGATGTGAGAGCTGTCAAGGCGAACTGAATGTCGACGTCCTTGAGCATCTTCTTCTTCGTCGAGATCTTGACCTCGGACTCGAACGACGATCCCTTGAGGAACCCCCCGAGCGTCGACTTCTCGTCCGTTCCCTTCGTGAGAGATCCAGAGGGGACCTTGAGATCTCCGTTCCCTCCCTCTCCCCCATTCGCGAGGACGAGGTCGGAGAGAGAGGACTCAATAAGGTCGAGGACCTTCCGATCCAGTCCAGGGATCCGGTCCTTCGTGAGCGATAACGTGTCCGCTTCCATTGTCTTCCTCCGTTCGGTTGCCTGGAGAGTCGCTCTCCAGGACTCCAAAAAGTCTACCTCCTGAGACCGCCTCCCTCAAGTGAGAGTCGGCCATGAATAGGGACATCGCAGCATCCGACCGCTTAGTCGTCCCGAACTGTTCAAGCTCAAGACAAAGATTATCGATCTCCTTCCGAGTATGCCATAGGTCTTGATACGGGAAGATGTAGACTCCCTTCTCTAGACGGAGGGAGAGGCTCGCCTCTCGGTTCTTGAGCTGCAGCTTCTGGACATATGTCGTATTATGGGCAAGGATCGGAATGAAGGTCTCCTCCTCCGCGTGATCTTTGAAGAACCTTTGTTGTCCATTCGTCTCGACGACGACGAGGTCGGGATGATGTCTTCGATACTGGACCTCGACCTGTCGAACCCACTCACGAGGAGAGAGACCTCGACCCCTCCAGATCTCCGCGATGAGGATCTCTCCCTCTCTTCGTCGTCCCGATCGTCGAGCAAGAATAGAATGCTGTCTTCGATAGTTGAGCCTGCTCCTTCGACGTTTGACCCGCGACGTCCCAAGCCTGGACGACGTATTCAAGCCCGAGATTCCGAGCGGAGTCGAAAGCAATATCCCGACCCTTTTCCCTCGCTCTCTGGAGCCAGATCTCCGGGAAGGGAGAGTCCTCGGGAGCCATCGGCTTATTCCGCTTATCCCGATGATACGCGGTTCGGTTCTCATCGAGGAGGTTCTGAAGTCTCCAGTCCGGCCAGAGCTCCGGCCATCGAGAGCGGAGGACTCCGTCCTCGTCGATATAGTCCGCCTCTTCCCATTCGGTCGGACAGTAGTATTGAGGATTGTCTTCGAGGTCGGAGTATAGGTCCCCATAGTGCTTCCTCGTCCCGACCGCCCAGACGGGAGTCCACTTCTCGCGACATCCCAGGAGCGGGGAGAAGAACCATGTCTTTACCTTCTGTCGACGATCGCTCGTCCCCTGGTTCTCCAGACTGCAGACATCATCGCAGATGATCCCGTCGACCCGAGCTCCCTCGATCGCGTCCCCCATCCCGAGAGCTCTCATAGTGGCATCGGGAAGAGATCGGTTCCTCCGTTGATTGACCGTGAACTCTTCGTCGCTCCAGAGGAGACCCTCTCCTCTCCGAGGGACGAAGCTCCCGAAGTCTCGGATGAGCTTCGGGTTCCCCTGGAGCTCATTCTTGATCGACCGGGTCCGACGGACCGCTTGAGAGTGAGTGTCCGAGGCGAGGATGAGTCGGACGTCTGGATAATGACAGATGATCCAGATCGGGAAGCAGAAGGAGAAGACCGTCGACTTCGCGAAGTCCTTCGGGGCCTTGAGGACTAGGTTCCTTCCCTTCGCTGCTTCGAGCATCCAGTCTCGATGGAAGTCCTTCGGAGGGACGGGGAGCTTCCATAGGTCATAGGCGAGAACGAAGGACATCGGATCGGAGAGGAAGGTCTCAATCGCGATCCGCTTCGATAGTTCTCGATCCGTTGTCGCCGAATCTGGCATCGATGAACCTCTTCCTCATCTCCTTCGATGCGAGGTCGATCACTTCCCGAGAGAAGGTCGCCCCCTCGACCGCGATCTCTGTTTTCATGGTTGCACTAGGTCCGCTCCCCTTGACCATCTCGATGATGAAGTCAAAGAGAGCCGAATAGGACGGGAATTCTTTCCTGTCGATCATCTTCTGAAAGACCTCGTATGCGATCTGAAGCCAGAAGTCCCGAGAGGAGATCCCGATCTTCTCCGAGAGTTCAAGGACAGCTTGAGCGAACTCTTCAGGAGTGAACTGTCGACATCCCTGATTCGCCCATTGTCGGACCGTTCGATCCGTGATCCCTAACTCTTCCGCTGCAGCGACTCTCGTCCATCCTTGTGCCAACAATATAGCGAGGGACCGTTGCTTCACCTTCCATTCGGAAAAGTTCGGAACGGTTTCGAGGATCATTCTTCGAGCTCCTTGATGATCTTCATGAGGTCGTACAGATTCCCCGAATGATCCGACCACGTGTAGAAGTCTGAGCTGTTGTCGTGATCTTGCATCTCGTCCGCTAACGCCTTCGACTTCTCCAGGAGCTCCCACGCCTTCGCGAATAGGCGGGCGTCGGGCTCTCGATTGAAGCAAGCAAGCAATAGTCCATTAGGCGTAGTGACCCTCCACATCGTTTGCCCTGGTCCAGGACGAGCAATCTCCATCGGCCCCCTAGTGTGACTCATCTCTCCTCCCCCTTCTGTCGTATCGGAGGACGACCCCGGAAGAGATTGATCTCAACGATGGAGAAATCCTCTCCCCTCGTGATCGACTGCTCCTCCTTGAAGTCGACCGCGTCCTCGATGTCCGTGAAGGCAACTACGGGAGATCCCTTCGCTGGATCTATGAGACTGTCTTCCATGACGACGAAGATCCTCATGGAGACTCTCCCTCTCCTATCGCCTCCTCTGCTTTGGCGAGGGCTTGTTCAAATCTTCTCCAATGAATCGGTTCCACTTGTCTATCTGGGGTAACAGCCATCCCCGCCTCCACCAGCTCGGTGAGGAGGTCCTTTGCCTCTCCCAGGTCCTCTTGAGTTATCCTCCTGCCTTCCTCGCAGACATCTACGCCAAAGCAGCCAAACTCCGGCCCGTCAGGGTCCACCCAGCAGGTTCCATCGTTATATAGACAAGTCGGATCACCATTAGGCATTCGAGGATGCCTGGTTGCCGTCATACCCCTTTGCTTGATTTTCTCCATCATCCCCCTCCCCTCTCCCATCCTCGATCCTCAAGCTGAGGGATGAGACGACTCCGAAGGTCGTCGGTCCAACCACAGAAGACGGATGTCGGACTATTGTTGTAGAGATACTTTTGAAGAGCATCGAAGCATCCCTTCAGCTCCTCGATCGTGACCCTCTTCTCCCTTGACTTCTCCCAGCATCTAGGACATATTCCACGGCTCCCAGATCCTTCGGGATCGAAGAAGTCGTCGCAGCAAGCTATACAGATGGGGCCAGGTCCAGCCTGCAGGACGTTGTCGGTCTTTATCTCTTCCATGACCCCTCCTCGACGGGTCCCCCGTCCATGAAATACTTGGCGAGGTTCGAGGCTCTCTCCCAAGTCTTCGAGGAGATCTTGTCCGGATCGTCCCCGTCGTCCTCGAAGACCCACCATGAGCGGACCCCTCCTCTCGGAGAGAATTCGACGATCCATCCGTTCACGACTTTCGTCACCGTAACCATTGGAGGAACGGTCGAGGTCCTGGACCTCATCCTCTCCCTCTTCTCTCTCGTGATCTCGCTCATATCAATCCTCCCAGATCCGAGGCTCGTGAGAGAACTCGATCCCCGCCTCATTCATCGCTGTATAGATCGCATCGACCAGGACGTCCGCTCCCTTTCCTCCATCAAATGCTATCTGCCATTGAAGCAGGATCTTTCCGGGGTCGTGATCTTCTGGGATCTTCTCCCCTTGCTCTCCAGCATTCTCCATGACTGTGAGCATGACTACGGGCTTCCCGGTCTCTGTGCAGACTCCGGCTAAGACCGAGACCCCTCCTCTTCCGAAGATCACGGCCATTGCGTGACCGCAATGCTCGCAGACCTGGGACTCATCGACCTTGAACCTCGTTCCCTTCTTCTTCTCGACTCCGCTCATCTCTCCTCTCCCACTGGCTTAGAAGTCATCGGGACTTCTGACTTGAGATCGCTCTCGATGTAGTCGAGAGCTACCCTAAGAGCTCCGAACATCGACTCGTGTATCGAGATGCTATTGGATGATCCATTGTCAATGCCTAGGATTCTCGTCTTCCCTTCCTGATCCGAGATCTCTCTTGCGACGATGAACCATCCGCTCCAGTCTGGATCCTCGCGGTCCGCCGTGAATAGCCTCTCGACGACCTTCCTCGTACATTCAACCTTGCTCATCTCTCCTCTCCTCTCGGGTTCAAAGGAAGAGACCGAAGACCTTCCAAGTCCTTCAGAAGATCCTCGGTCTCCCATCGTATCTCCTCCATATCGTCCTCAACATCGAGCCGCTCGAATGCCTCTCTCCAGGATGATCCGACCTTCGAGGTCTCCAGGAGGCTCCTCGGGTCGTCTGCCTGGTTGAGCATCATCGAGAGCTTGAGATCATCGAGGTCCATTGTCCAGGCTCCTCCTTCTCCATTCGCTCTGTCTCTGCGATCCTCTGTCGATTGAGTTGTTCCTCGGTCGCTGTAGTGTGAATATGGATATAGATCGGCTCCTGGACCTCCTCCTTCCCCTCCTTCGGTCCGGCGGAGATCGCGACATCCTCCGTCCCCTCCCACGGTCGAGGCTTAACGCAGCGGAAAACGATCCCTTCTCCGTTGCAATGTCCACAGATCGAGACGAACTTCGGAAGAGTCTCATGATCTCCGAGCTCGTCCGCGTGACGATAGATCGTCCTCCTTCCCTTGCAGACCCCACATTGAACGATGTCTAGTTCGAGATCGGGACCGAACCGCTTCAGAACATCGAGAGAGATCCTCACCAGTCGACCCCCTCTTCTTCCTCCCCATGGACCTTGAGCGGACGCGGGAAGATGAGAGCTCCATGAGCCTTCGACATTAGGATCCCGATGAGGGTCGCGTTCACGGTCCCGTCCGGATAGATGAGACCTAGACTTCTTCCCCTCTCCGCTAGCTTCCTCGATCCGATCGCGGACTCCTCCCCCGTGAGTCGAGCGAGCTTCGGATAGTCGGGTTTCACTTGATCCCACGTCCAGCGATCGAGGACCGCCTCCCTCTCTCCTTCGAGGAATGACTCTTGAGACGGGGGATCCCCGACCTCCTCGATCCTCATCTCGATCCTTGGCCAAGCGATCAGGAGCTTCATAAGTTCATCATCCTCTAATACGAACCCGAGAGCAAGGGTCCCGCGAGTCGCGGAGAGCTCCTTCAGCTCGTCGACGATCTTCTGAAATACGTCCAGACCCGCTCGGTCGGTCTTCGTCGCGGTCTTCTTCCCTTCCTTCATCAGCCTCTCCTCTCCGCTCTCCTCCCATGGAGAGCCGCCTCTCTTACCAGTCTAGGTCCATCTGTCGCTCCTTCGACTCCTCTCCCTTGATGAGATCCCTCGCGGGGACCCCGTATCCTTCGAGGATGTCGAGAGCCTCTCGGACCTTGATCGCGTCCCCGTTCTCCATCTGGATCCTCCCCGAGGGGACCTCGATCGTTTGAGCCTCGAAGCGGTCCTTCCAGATCTTCCGATCCTTCGCGAGCTCGGGGATGAGTCTTCGGACCTGGCTTCGCTTCTGGACCGAGAGAGCTCTCCTGAAGAGACATCTCCCGACCGATGCGATAGTCGCCTTGAACGGGAGCGATCCGTTCGCGTTGATCCTCTCGATCGTGTCGGAGATGTCGTCGAAGATCTCGTCGTCGACCCTGATCCATACTTGACGCTTGAAGACTCGACAGTTCTTCATCGCAGATCTCCTCTCCTCTTCCGAGGTTCCGTCCCGGTTAGTCGTTCGGGTTCGAGGTCCTCCGCTCTCGGATCTTCTGGAGATACTCCCTCGACTTGAGAGCGGTCTCGAAGGACTCCAGGAGCATCGAGTCGAGCTCCTCATCTCCCATCCCCGAGAGGACCCGATAGATGAACTGACTCCACTTCTCCGAGACCGCGACTGATCTCCGAGCTCGGATCGAGAGCTTCGGGTCCATGATGGAGACCGTCACGACGTCGGGAGCTTCGGGAGTCGGTCCCTCGTCGAGGACGTCGTCGATCGCGACCTCGTCGGGAGTCGATCCTTCGATGGATGGGGGAACGTATTCTCGATTAACCCTTGAGAGCTTGAAAGCCTGATCCCAGAATTCACGGGACCTCTCCTTCGGGATCCCGACGACCCGAGTCGACCTCATTCCGTCGGGTTCCCAGGAACGACGGATCGCGACGAGGTCTTCTCCTTCGACCTCCTCGAAGGAGTCGACGAGCTCCGTCATGCTCTCGGACTCGGAGATCTCCTCCTCTTCGACGTTCTGCATTGCTTCTAGGAGAGCGACGAGCTTTTTCGCTTCGCTCTCTCGAACATACCAGACGGTTTGACTTCTCCCATTGGGACTCTCGACCATCACGGAATAAGCCTCGACGTCCTTCTCGACGTCGTCCTCGTCGTCGTCTTCGTCTAATCCTTCGATCAGATCGTCGAGGAACTCAACGACCCGAAGTCTCTCGTCCGCGTGGATCGCGTAATATAGAGGACCTCCGGGATCTCCGACTGAGACGACGAAGACCTTCTCAGGACGATCGCTCTCGTTCGCTTTGATATCCTCCTCGACCTCCTTGAAGTCCTCCTTCTCATCCTCAGAGATCCCCTCCTCGTCGTCCTTCCCGATAACGAGATCCCCGAGCTCGTCGAGGTCGTCCTTGTCGAGGAGATCGGAGAGCTTCTTCAAGTCCTCCCCCGCGTCGAGGAGGTCGTCGAGTCCCTTGATCTTGAGGAGACCGTCGACTCCGAGCATGACTGCAGGATTGAACCCCGAGGAGACGAGGTCCTTGATCAGCTCCGCGAGGTTGACGGGGGAGAAGACGAGTCCTATACCTCGATTTTCGTCCTCGCCATATTCTCCGTTCATAGCCTTTATTGCATTGAACCATCCCGCAGCCTTCGCAGCATCTCCAATCATTCCATCCGACCACAAAGCGACGACCTTCTCTCCGTCGGGGAGATCTTCTTGGCAATACTCCCGACATACCTCCGGGGTCCCGACCCTTCCAGCCTCCCCGAGGAGGATCGACTGGATCATCTCCCAGATCTTCTCGATGATTTTCGCTCGCTTCTTCTTCTTCGACATTCTCTCTTCTCCCTTCTGTTTTCCGAGAGCCTCTTCGAGCTCTCTCGCTTTCCTCTCGAAGTATTCCTTCGCCCCCTCCATCCATCCAAGGTCCGAGAGGGACTTCATCTCAGAATCCATGATCGATCCCCATCTCCTCATTTCATGAGTCCCTCCTCCGACTCATTCCATTCAGGATCATCGTGTCGCTTCATCGACATTCCGAGCGGAGTCCACCAATCATGCTCCCTCTCTTCGTCCCATCCAGGCTCAAGAGTCGAGCCTTCTGGATCGTACTTGAGGAGAGTCTCCATCCTGGCGTCTGAGATGCTGATCTCGGGATATCGGGGACACCGGAGGAGCTCCTCGGTCTCGACTAGTCCAGCGAGGAACCCGAGGACGAACCCGACGATCAAGGATCCCGCGACGACGACGATCGCGACGAGGACGATCAGGATCGGACTCATCGATTATCCCTCCTTCTTTGATCGAGGACCGCATTCTCGACGATCTCCAATAATTCACGACTGGTCTCCTGGATAATCTGCTCCTCGACAAGCAAAGCCTCTAGGAGCTTCTCGATATTCTCCCTCCGCTTCCTCGCCTCCTTAGCGAGGAACCCGACCCCTCCTATGAGGACGAGAAAGAAGCAGACGAGGACGATCGCGACGATGATCCAGATCATCCGAAGACCTCCTCCGCTTCCTTCTTCATCTTCGCGTCCCCCTCCTCTTCCTCCGTGAGGTCCCGAGGCTTCCCGATGACGAGGGAGAATGATCCTCGGGACTTGCAGATCCTCTCCCAGGACGCATCCGAGATCTTCCCCTCGTCGCGGAGAGTCCTGATCTTGCCGGGGTCGATCGAGTCCTCCTTGAAGATGTCCCAGATCCCGACGGACTCAAGCTCCTTGATGACGTCCTTCTTCTTATGGAGCGAGATCGAGTCCGAGAACCGGACCTCGATCGGGACGAGCTTCCCATCCTCTCGGATATAGTCGATGATCTTCGATCCCGTCGCCTTCCCATCCTTGTCGAGCTTCTCCCTTCCTCCCGCGTCGACCCGCTTCTCGATCTCGGACTTCACTTCGTCGATATCGCTCTCCGTCTCCTCCTTCTGCTTGAGGAGGGAATCCCTTAGTCCGAGGAGCTTCCCGAGCTCCATCTCTTCGAATCCCTTCATCGCCCGTCTCCCTTCTGTTGTCTCGACCTCATCGATCGCTCGACGAGTCTCCTCTCGCCATATCGAGCGATGCAGACCGAGCAAGCCTCATCAATTGTTAGGTTCGTCCTCTTCTCCTTCCACTTGACGTACTTCTTGACGTCGTCGTCGGACCTCCCCATGAGAGAGACCCCATTCAGCATACACTCCTCCTTCCATCCTTTGACGGACTTTCTCTTCCGGTCCTTCCTCCCGGTTGTATTGAACCGACCGACGGGAACGTGAAAAACCTCGTCCTCTTCGGTTTGAAGCTGAGAGACGATGAAGCCTTCGATGATCCCGATCCTTCGGTTCAAGGCTGCGAGGTTCTCGAAGCTCATATCTCCCTTCCAAGTCTTCTCTATCGCGAGGAGACCTATCCAGGAGACGTCCGACATGATCTCCTCCAGGGACGCGAGGAGGTCGCGGGTCGTCCGATCTGGACCGACTGAAGCGGTCCAGTCGATCTCCATCTTCCCAGGCTCTCCCTTCAGAAGACATGCTCCCCAGTCGATCCCGGGGTCGATCCCGAGGATGATCATTCCTGTCCTCTTCTCTCTAGGATCTTTGCGATCCTCTCCGCATCCTCCTTCGTCGAGTATACGTGAGCGAAGGTCGTATAAGAGCTGTCTCTCGGATAGATCCTATAGATGGGCTTGTCTCCTTCTGGGGCGACATCGACGACCGCGACATTCCCGAGCTCTTCCGTCCAATGGTTAGGGATCGGGACCATTACGATATCTTTGGCGATAGCTTTGGAGACTAGTCCGACATTGTCTTCAGCAAGCCTCAGAAGATCCATAAACCATACGGTCCTACTGATATTCGTCGCTCGTTCGAGATGCTCCGCAGCCTTCGAGAGCTCGCGAGAGATCCTTCCTCCGTCGATGGGTTCGCTCATCTCCTCCTCTCCNNTTATCAAACTCCGGGAAGAGATCCTCCTCGTCCAGAATCTCAATTGATAGGACTCTGAGGAGGTCTTCCCGGCAAGAGGAGAAGCTCCTACCAGTCGCGCGAGCGAAGTACCTCGCGACCTCGTCGAGCTTCTTCTTCTGGACTTCGTCGAGCTCCTTCATCGAACTTCTCCGAGCCTCCTCTCCCTTCTGAGCCTGATCCTTTCCTTCTCCTTCGAGATCGCCTCCTCGACATCGTTGAAGAGGAGGGTCGCGGTTCCTCCAGATTCGACCGCCTCGCGAGCTGTTTCGAGAAGCGACTCGATGAGACGAATCCATACATCGTTCACTTTGTTGTCGAGAAGTATCATCGAATCCCCTCCGAGATCTCGAACTCCCATCGGATCCTCTCTATTATTCGGATCGGGACGCGGACCTTATTCTCAAGGTCGGTCTTCGCGAGATCCTCAAACATGACGAGCTCCGCGACCGCGTCCCTCAAGGCTGGAGCATTCGCGAGAACTCTCGCGAGGTCCTCGCTATCGTACACCTTTCCGACCAGGACTCCGTGCTCATTGAACAGATCGAACACGGGATGTCCCATTCTGTAGTATTTTGCCTTCTCGCTGAATAGCCTCATCCCTTCCTCTCCTTTCTGAAAAAGGACGACCGGACCCGTCTCTTGAGGGTCTCCATTGCAGAGACCCGCGATGATGACAGAAGGGAGGACGGGCCCGGCCGCTTTTGGTTCATGTCTCGATCCTATAGGGTTCGATCTCCCCGATCTTCCCGCTCCAGACGGTCTCTCGGAACGTGAAGAAGTGAGCGAACCGAAGACAGTATCGAAGGACTCCTCCGACCTTCTTCTTCGTCCATATGTCCGCTGAGAGCTCGTCTGGTCCGCTTGGTCCTCCATTATGGATCGCGGGGATCTGAAGGACCTCAAGACTCGGGGAAGGCTGTCCGTCGATGTTCACGTTCGCCCATATCGGGAACGGACTCCAGTCCTTCGGGAGATACTCGTCGAGATACCAGAGGACCCCGAGAGCTTGTCCGAGGAAGGAGGAGAATGAGGGTCGGTTCCTGTCCGTCCCTCCATTCGTTCTCCAGTTCCGAATCGCGTCGAACATCCAATCTCCCGTCCCTTGCCAAGGACCGATCTCTCCGCAACCTCCAGGAATCCAGAGGAGGTCTCCCGGCCCATGGATGATATCCTCCTCGATCTCCGTGAGAGCGAGAGTCCAGAGGGTCTCCGAGTAAAGCGCGGAGGCTCCTCCCACCCGGAACCGATAGACTAGAGGAGCCTCAATACATGATGCTCGAATTCCGTGTCGATCTCTGATCATGTCGTCTCTCCTTCCTCGTACTGCTTGACGATCGCAGCGAACTGAGAGGGTCTCCAGGAGAGAGGAGTCCGATACTCTCGAATCTTCCGATTGAGCTCCTCGAAGGCGTCCGCGAGCTCTCCCTCGACCTCTCCGTCGTCAAGGAGGATGTCGATGTAGATCTCGTTAGGATCGAGCTCGTGAGCATACTCGGGAAACGTGAGGACGAGTCGGAGGTCTTCGACGTACTCGACGTCCTCTCCCCAGTCTTCGAGGAACTCCTCGATACCCTCCCAGTCGAAGAACCACTCATCGAAGACCTCTGAATAGAGAGGAGACTCTTCGTCCCATAGCTTCCGCTCTCGCTTCTCGTGTCGTTCGATGTCCCTCTTCTTTGTGCAATTGGGACAGAAGAGAAAACACTTCTTGACAAGCTCCTCACATCCGTTCTCGTCGCATCTCCGATGAGTCGCTCCAGCATATCGAGCTCCTCGCTCGTCCTTGCCGTAAAAGATTCCATTCCGCGAGACCCATCCCGAGATGTTCCCTCGGAAGGAAGCAGCCTCGGGAGAGTCCATCATGATGATATTCTCGTCCATCTCGAACCTCCTTATCCTGAGCGAAGGAACTCGATATACTTGTCCGCTTCCCTCTCCATGAATTTCACGTGAATCGGATGGATCTCGCTCTCGTTCGCCTTGATCCAGTCCGACTCCCATCGAGCCTCCGGATTCTCAAGGACCTCCTGGAGCTTAGAGGATAGCTTCTCGATCGCGTCCTCCCGATCGACTCCAGTCGCCTTGATCCGCTTCCAGATCTCGATCGTCCAGGAGGGAGGGAGTCCATTCTTCCCATTCAAGGGAGGAGGAGGCTCTGTCGCCCCCTCTGACTGGTCTTCGGGAGGAGCGGACTCCTCGGTCGCCTCGGGGGGAGAAGTCTCTTCCTCGTCGACTGTAGGCTCCTCGACGGGATCCTCGTCGGGAGGAGCTGAATCCTCGGGGGAAGGAGAGGTCTTCTTCGAGGATCCCTTCTTCTTCGAGGAGCTCGACTTCTTCGGAGGGTCCTCGGGAGGATCGACTCCGAGAGCCTCGATGAGGGACCCGTAGGATCGACCCTTCTCCATTCGGACGACCTCTGGAAGTCGACCCGTCCGATCCTTCGCGATCCAGCCTCGGGAAGGCTTCGTCCGGAGGATCCGAACATACTCCTCCGAGTCCTCCTCCCATAGGACATCCGCGAAGAGGATCAGATCCGCGAACCCCTCGATCGTCTTCCTCATGCCTGCAGAGAGACTCGGGACGGTCTGATTCCACTTCCGACCTCGATCCTCGTTCTCAATGTTCTGAGAGTGAGAGATCATCCATAGTCCATAGGACGGATCTCCGTTCCCGTCCCTCATCCCCGCGAGCGACTGAAGACATTCCTTCAGCTTCTTATTGAGGAGTCCGAACCCGAGACCATAGGACCCCTCGGACTCATGTTCCCATCCCTTCGCTTTGCAGAGATCCAGGCTCGCGAGCTGGATCAGATTATCGATCGTATCGATGACGATCGTCCTGAAGGGTCTCTCTGGATCCTGAGACATCTCCTTCAGCTCCTTGTATCCATCCTGGACCGCCTTCCAGGACGTGCAAGGATACTCGAAGACTTCGAGACTCTTCACTCCATCCTCCGTTGCGAAGAAGATCGCTCCCTCCGCTTCGCTCGCGAGGGTCGACTTCCCGATCCCTGGAGCTCCATAGACCAGGACGTTGAGTCCCCTCGGGTCGATGACGACCTTCCTCTTCGTTGTAGGCAATACTCCCATCCTTCCTCTCCCTTCTGTCGTTAAACTTGAGCCATCAACCATTCCAGGAGGGACCTTCCCTCTTCGGACAGCTCCTTGAGGATCGGATCGACATCATCGACCCGACCCGTTCTCCTCGCGTTGAGGATCCGCCTATGAGCTTCGAGAGCCTCTCTCGTGACTCCCGTCGGATCCTTCTCCATGACCTCTAGGATCTTGAGCATTCTCCTCTCCTATGGGCTTCAATGCCTCGATGGGAACGTACTTCGGATTATGCCTCGGGTTCAAGCAGACGAGAGCGCAATCGATCCGCTTCGCGGTCGAGTAGTCAAACTCCGTCACGATATCATATGGAGTCTCATAATTCCCGCCGATGTGATGCTCTTGAGTTCTTCCCTCCCAAACCGTCCTGAACCCTACGACTAATCCCTTCGCTGGCTTCGGGAGAGTGAACCTCCTCCTCCTGATCACTCTCGTCCCCAAGCTCTCGTCGACTTCCTTCTTGACATAGAACTCGATCTCTACCCATCGTCCGAATAGATCATCCATCTCCTCTCCTCTCCGGGGTCTCTCCCCTACCAGTCGAGATAGTCGAACTTCGTCCCGTCGAATGCTGTGCAGTTCGGCTCACCTTCTTCGAGCTCTCTCGCCTCTTCGTCCTCGTCCTCCTCGACCCGCTTCCAGTCTTCAAGGGAGGATACTTCGACCATTCTCTGAAGAGCTGTGATTTGGACCTTCAGCTTCGAGACGTTCTCGCTGAAGTCCTCCCTCGCTCCTGCAGGAAGAAGGAGGAGGTTCCCCTCGATCTCATAGACCGCCCCCTCCATGAGTCTCAATCTCTTCTCGACCTTCATCGCTCCTCTCCTTCCGAAGGAGGAGGAGGGGGAGCTCTCCCGAGCGGGGGGGGTCCTCCCGGAGAGCTCCCGTCTCCTCTCTCTATTTGACGAGATTGAACGCTTCTTCGGCGTAGTCGATGATGTCCTCTTGGTTCTCCATCCAGACCCATCCGGGGAGAGCTCCCGATGGGAGCCTCGGCCACGTGGAGAGAGGGACCGTCGCATATTTGAACATCCACTCTCTCGGGAAGTCGATAAGGAGTCCATCGATGATGAGATCGAGGTCCTTCAAGTCTCGGAGGATTCCCTCTTCGTCCCCATAGATTCTCCGACTCCACTCCAGAGAATCATAGACCTTCATGAGATCGACGAGGACCCCGAAGGTCCTCTCCTTGATCCGCTCCGCTGCTTGGATCCTGGTCTCGCTTGCGAGCATCTTCTCCTCCCTTCTGTCTTCGGTCGCCTCGGAAACTGTCATCATGTCGAATATTATACTCGACTCCGCTCGCCTATGGCAAGTAAAGAATAGGAACCCTCAAGAGACCCTCTTGAACCTCCATTCTCCGTCCCCATCGAGGACGGGAAGGTGAAGTCCCCCGTCCATCCAGCGATAGAGAATCCCTCGATCCCAGTCGAAGACTCCCGGCCAGATGTCCCCGATCTTATAGAATCCATCCGATCTCCCCGAATTCCCAGGAACCCACGACCCGAGGTTCACGAAGCGGACCCCATCCTCGACCGTGTCGTCGGGTCCGTGAGAATGTCCCGTGATGATCTCATCCGCCTCTCTCTCCTTGGCGAACGCGATCGCCCTTGAGCGGAAGACGTCGTCGGGGATCCGCTCTCCCCGCTTGACAAGCCTCTTCTGAAGCCGGTGTCCGAAGCGGAGGACGAAGTTGTCGAGGTCGGGATGCACCTTCTCCGCTTGACGTCCTCTCTTTATGACCTCCTGTCCCCACCATAGGCGACGACGAGTCGACTTCTTCTCAAGGTTCTCGGGATTCCAGAACTCATCGAAGATGTCCCCGTGAGTCTGGACGATCTTCGTCTTGATCTCGACGTTCTCCATCGAGACCCCAAGAGGTCCGCTCGGATCCTCTCTCTTCGAGGAGAGGAGGTCTCCCTTCCTGATCTTCCTCAAGAGCTCAAGCTCGAAGACCTTCTCCTCCGCGTATTGAAGGAACGAGATCCCCTGGAGAGGATCATGGTTCCCGGCCATGAGGATGAGATGTCGGATGAACTCATCGGAGAGGACCTCCTTCGCGAGCTTAAGGTCCTCCGCGAGCTTGCGGATGAAGTCGAAGAAGTCCCCGAGGTTGAGGACTAGGACGTTCTCCTTGACCGCCCATCGAGTGAAGTCCTGGAAGAGTTCCATTCCGGTCTGGTCGCCGTTCCCTTTGTCATAGATCCAGTCTCGGTCCGCGATATGGACATCCGAGATCGAGACCCGTCGGACGGGGATCTTGATCTTTACTTCTTTTCTAGGCATTAGTCCTCCTTCCTCTCGGGATATCCGAGAGCTCGCCTTCCCTCTCCAGTCATCGGAGGATGTCGGAGGGGAGGATGTGCGTTCTCTGATAGGAGGATCCATTCCCCAGTGAGTTCCCCGTCCCGCTGCAAAAAGTAGTATTCGCAGCATTCGCAAGGAGGACCGGTATGGACGCTCTCGACGAATCCATCTCGTCCCTTCTCGAAGATGAGAGGCTCCCTCGGGTTCAATCGAGGACGTCTCTCTTCGAGATACGTTCGGGGATCCGGACATCTTTTCATGGACGAACCTCCTCTCGGAATGGAGCCTTGACGTCCTTATTCATCTCCCTCTCTTCGGGAGTCATTCCATCGATCGGTCCTTCGGGTTCGGTAGGCGCCTTCTTTCTAGGCTCGACCTTCCATCCTCCGGACCTTTGCCTGATCTCCTCCCCCATGACTCCAGAGAGCATGAGGACGGTTCCCTGTAGGAGATGAGACTTCGTCTCGACCGAGATCGTCTCGGGAAGAGACTCGATAAAGATCGAAAGTCCATCCGAGATGAGGCTCGTCTTCGGAAGTCTGAGGAGATGCTCGACGAATCTGATCGCCCCCATGAGAGAGACCCATCCCGTCGAGGCTTCCTCGTGAGTCTTCATCCGTTGAGCTCTCTCCTCAATGAACCCCGAGAGCTTCTTCTTGATCCTCCGCTTCATCATCCTTATTCCTCCTCTCCTGGTTGATGCGAATTCGGAACCGAGAAGTCGATGATCCTTCCATCATACAGAAGACCATCCTCCGTCTCATCTTCTCCTTCGAGATCCTCGACGATGAGCTTCGAGAGCTCCATAAGTAGGACCGCCTTCGAGAGAGCGTCGAGATCTCCAGGGAAGCAGATCTTGATCTCGCTCTTCTCTGCCTTGAGGAGGAGGGAGTCCCTCTCGTCGACGAGCTCCTGAAGGAGGACGTCTCTCGCGTCGAGGAGGTCCCCGTACTTGACCGACATCCTCTCCGCTTTCCCGAGACCGATCACGATCCCAATGATGAGAGAGACCGCGATAATCGAGAGGATCATCCCGACGAGAGAGCCTCGCGTGATCTTGATCTCTTTATCCATGAGAGACCTCCTCCGCGATGGGGTCGACCTCTTCGTGCCGAATCCCCCAAGTCTTCGCGACGTCCTTCATTCGCCGGAGGACGACGTCGACGTCGACGTCGAACCTGTCAGGACTTAGGAGCCAAAGCCAGAACTCGACCCCTAATTCTGCGACGAGATCCGAGATCTCCTTCTGGCCGTCCTTCAGCTTCGAGATATCCCCGAGGATCTCGTATCTCTCCCACCTCTCAAGCCTAGCCTCTCTCAATGTCTCCTGCATTCCCTCTGAGACGTCGTCAAGATCTCGATCGAGTTCGGTCCAGAGGCGGAAGACCTTCTCGACGTCTCGGACGACGTATCCCTTCCGACTGAGGACGTCGACATCCTCCGGGCTTTCCGCGACGAGCTGGATCTTCATGTTCTCCTCCTCTCTCGGTCCCTTCTGGACCGGTCTCTCTTCGACAGGATGTAGGGAGCTCTCCCGTCGAGACAAGCGAAGATCATCGAGCGAAGCCTCTCCGTCTCCTCTAGCATCCCCTGAAGAGCTCTCCTCTTCTCCGTGTCGCCCTCGAATGTATCGAGGGACAATCGGACCGCCTTCCTCTGAAAGTCCTCCCAGGACTCCCCGAGGTCCTTCAGCTTCTCCGCGAGGAGCTTGATCTCTGGTCTCCCGATCATGTCCGATCCTCGCTCGACACGAGGACCGCCTCGACCGCTTGATCGAGGAGGTTCGCTGCAACGGTGCAAGTCCCCGAGACTCCTCCCTTGAGGTTCCGATGATCCAGAATGCAAAGCGGACGCTTCGATCCCCGCTTCCGCTTCTTCCACTTCATGCAGAGGATCCGAGTCGGAGTCCATGGATCTTGCTCCTTCATGAACTCACATCGAGCAATCTTGAGCTCGACGATCATCTTCGCTTCCATGCTAGACCTCCTTCTCTGCTTCAGCGAACTCGAAGACATCCACTATTCTCCCGTTCTCAAGGACTACCGAGACGGGATTGAGCTTGAACAGACCTCCTCCCGCATAGTCGCACCCCTTCTCCTCCGACCATCGTCCTATGCATGATAACCCGAAGACCCCGAGGAGCTCGATCTCCTTGTCGAAGAACGGGACGAAGTCCTCCTTCGTCTGGACGGTCCCGCAAACCGGACAACGGAACTTGACGACGTCCTCGGGATACTCCTTCGATCGACCGAAGCGATCGAAGCATTCCTCAATCCAGTCCTTCATCGATAGCGTTCTCGGTTCCGTCCGATCGACTCCCTTCGTTCCGAATCCAGATCCCCTCATGATCTCCCCTCCTTCTACGAATACGCGGTCTCTTGGGAGATGATCTCCTTCACTGTTCGTAGGACTCGGAGCTTCCCAGAGTTCCCCGCGTTCTTCATCATCCAGTCCGCCCAGTCGAGGAGGGTCTCTCCGTCCCTCCCATGAGGATGCTCGCATTGAAAGAGGAGATCACGGACTCCAGTATCCGCGAGGATCTCTCGGAGCTCCTCGATCTTCTTCGCTTCCCTCTCTCGCCGCTTCACTCGCGCGATCTCGCGGACCTTCTCGTCGATCTTCTTCTTGAGTCCTCGATCCCCCGTCTTCTCGACGCAAGAGGACCNNATCTTCTTGTTCTCCCGAGCAAGCCTCTTCAGTCGCCGAACCTCTCGGACCTTATCGTCGATCTTTTTCTTGAGTCCCTTATCCCCGACCTTCTCGACACAAGAGGACCCGACCTTCGATCGCTTCCCGTCCGAGGACTCGATCAGATAGACATGAGCGATTCCCGTTCCGCAGAAGTCGCAAGTCCCCATAGGTTGACCAGGAGCTCCGATCTCCGTCGTCGTTCCGTCTGGATTCGCGTATCGGATCGGACCCCGCTCCTCGGAATATCCGACGAGTCGAAAGGGACCCTTCCCAAGTCCCGCGAGCTCGAACCGATGGACCTTCTCCTCCTTCGTCTCCTTCGTCGGATTGATCGGACGACCCTTCCCGATACGGATCCGACGGGTCCCGTCCCAAGCTCCCATATCCTCCCCGAAGTTGACGGGGATCTCCGTCGCCTTGCTCCGCTCCTGGAGCTCGTCCACCTTCGATCTCCACCATTCGAGATCGCTATCCTCCGCGAGTCTCCAGTTCCATCCATTCCTTGAAGTGATTAACTCCCCTCGATCGTTTATCGCGAGGAAGAACTTCCCCTCGTCTGGAATAGGAAGGCGGTCTCGATCCGAGACCTCGACCTGATCACCGATACATTCCCACACCTTCATCGTCTCTCTCCCTTCTGTCGTAGGGGGAAGAGAGAGGGAGGGGATCCTCTCCCCTCCCTCGTCTCGGTTAATAGTTCGCGAGTCGTCGCCGCTGAAGGACTTCGGTCTTCGCGTCGAAGAAGTCTCGATCAGGATCGTCGAGAAGGATCTCTCGAATCTGATCGAGGATCTCCGTCGATCTATCGACATGGAAGGGAGGATACTCGACGAGTAAATCAACGTAGCATCGATGATACCTGTCGTCTNNCGGTCCATCGAGAAAGAGCTCCATCCTTCATCTCGCGAGTAGACCAGTCCCTCATGATGATCCGATGTAAGATCCGCTCCGATTCTTCGAGGGAGTCGAGGAGATCGACGAGATTATCCCATCGGTTCGTCTCCTCGCTCTTCCTCCCGTGACGGAATGCGGTCGTCCGATTGCAGGAGTCGTCCATCTCTTCGAGCTCTGTGATCGCTCCTTGGATCCTCTTCATTAGTCGTCGGAGATCCTTCTCGATCGTCCGGAGGTCGGTCCTCAATCCCTTCTGTCCCTTCATCCTTCGTCTCCCTTCTCGGTTCGCGTTTACCGAAACTGTCATCATGGAGAATATTATACATGAAACCGGGAGACGAAGGGACGACTTGTCAAGAAAAAAAGACCTCTCGCGGAATCCCCTAAAAGTCGACGAATTCGTCCTCGATGGGGGAATCTCCGAAGTCCTCAACGTCTCGCGGTTCGGAAGTCCAGGACTTCACCTTCTCGAACGTCTCGGAATCTGCGTCGAGAGACCCCTCCGAGGAGTCATCCTCGCGGGGATCCCTGGACCTCGGATCCGTCGTCCCCCGAAGGAGATCTCTGAGGACCGCGAGCTCCTTCTCGTGAGAGATCCTCTTCGGGTCCCATCCATCGAACTCGACCCGCCTCATAAGCTCGACTAGGATCTCCTCTTCGCTGNNTCTTCTCAAGGAGATCCTCTTGAACGATCCCTCGACGATGGATCTCATCGACGAGCTCCTTCTCGCTCCACTCTTCGAGACTCCCGAATGCTTTCCAGATCGATACGACCTTCGTCCGCATTCCTCGATAGAGGTCGAGAGCTGAATCCTCTTCGAGCTCCGTTCGATCTTGATGTCTCTCGATCGAGTCCCCTCTCCCATTCGTCATGACCGAGGCTGCGTCCGGATAGATATCCCAGAACTTCCCGTCGACGTCCTTCCAGAGCTCCCGATACATTCTCCGCTCCCCGCGCATGAGCGTCTTCGCGAGAAGGGTCCATCCCTCGTTATACTTCTTCATCTCTCCTCTCCTCTTGGGGTCTGATCGGGTCTCGGAGATGAGGACTTTGCTCGACATAAAGCCTCCCCGTCCGGGGATAAGATCCCCGAGACCCTCTCAGATTTTCAGTCCGCGACGAGTCCCTTCTCTTTCGCGGACAGCTTCATGAGTTCGACGATCGAGCGGAGCTCGTTCCCGATGTTCGCGAGCTCGTTCCTCAATGCGTTTACTTCTGCAGCGAGATCGACTCCAGGAGGAGCCTTCGGGGGACTCTTCGTCGCGGTCTTCCTCGGAGCCTTCGTCGTCTTCTCTCCCATCATCCCTCTCCTTCCTCCTTGGTCTTCTCTTGAGACCATAGGACTCTCTGCTTCGGACCCGCCTTCTCGACCCTCTCCTTCACGGAGATCGGTCGCCTCTCTCTCCTCTTCTTTCTCTCTTCGGCTCTCTTCTCTTCCATGGACATCCTCCCCTCTTCTCTGTAAGTCCCGAGCGTATCATCCAGCAGTCGTCCCGACAAGGAACTGAGAACTCAAGGACTCCGTCGCGAGGGACCTCGATCGGATAATCGCATCGACTCAAGCCTTCATCCCCGATCATCGGTCCGTCGACGAGGAGCCTCTTCGAGGTCCTCCACGACCTCCAGTCCGAAAGAGTCATCATGTCCCCTAGTATATCCGAACCCTCCCCAAGAGGGAAGGAGAATCCGCTCCGGGGCCCGGGTCCTCCGTCGAGACCGGACTCTACCGGTAGAGGCTCTTGATTCTCTTCTCCTCTCTTCTTGATTAAACTCTCCCCGGATTCCGTCGTAGTAGAGTGGTCGAAAGCTGTGGATAAGTCCTCGGATTCGCGATAGGAACGAGGTTTATGCTCTGGAAAGCTATGTGGATAAGCTGTGGATAACTCTTCTCGAATGTGGAGAACTCCAGGCTCCCAGGAGGGTCGACCGCCGGAGGTCGAGGGATCGAGCTCCTGAGAGGCTCTCAGACTGGAGATCTCCCCCCGACCCGACAGGATACTCGTCGAGAGAGGGGATCGTCCGATCTGGTTGATCCTGGAGCTCACTCGACCCGCTCCGATGGGACGATGACCGAGATTTTCGAGAACATGAGGAAGACGACCCCTCCCCCGTCCTGGTCCAGACGGAAGGAGATCGAGACGACTGGACCCCACTCTTCCGCGAGGAGCTTCTCGGGGATCCTCGCGAGGTCCTCCGAGAGGATCCTGAATGATCCCATATTCGACCTGCAGGGTCGAGCTTTCCACGTCCAGGAGAGATCCTCCATCCCCTCGGAGAAGATCGCCCCCCCCCCCGACATCGAAGACGAAAGACCAGATCCCCTCGCCTCTCTCGATAAGCTCCCGGAGGACATAGGTCATCATCCACCCCCCCCCCGAACCTCAGAGGAGGGTGCGGACCGAACCTCTCGATCCCGCCTCTTCATGAGCTGATCTCGAAGGAGATCCCAGAAGTCTCCCCGGTTCCCGTTGAGCATCGGGTCAGGATGGGCGATGGACTTCTCCTTGAGGACGATCCTGCCATCGGAGAGTTCGGTCGAGTCCCGTGAGATCGATGGATCTACGAAGACTCTCCCGAGTCCATCTGGATCCGCGCTGATCTTCGAGATCATCTTGAGATCCCCGTCGATCGAGACCGCGATCGCTGAAGAGGGGAAGAGGTCCTCCTCCCAGAAGATCCAGACGGGTCGATCATGGAGATCGAGAGCTTCATTCAAAGATCCAAGGTTGAGACGTAGCAGGCTCAAGGATTGATAATCCCCTTCGTCCATCCTGGACCGAGAGCCTTGAGAAGTCGTCTCATCTTCTGGTCCTCGATCCCGGACTTAGGCATAAGACCTCTCGTCCCGCGAGACCTCTTCTTCTTCATGATCGCGACCTTATTCTCGACGTCAAGGATGAGCTCCTCGACGTTCCCGTCCGATGCGAGAGTTCGTATAGGCTTCCGCAGTAGAGAGATCTCCTCTCCCCTCAAGGTCATCGTCTCCCCCCAGGCTAAATCAATCCTAATCGCGTCCATCTCCTCTCCTTCCTCGGTTCCTTTTGTCCCCCCCATGATAGAGTCTTCATTATAGAGAAGAGGAGGATCCCCGAAAAGAGGGAAAGGAATCGGAACCCACCCGACGGAGATCCTTCCTCGTCCTTCTATGCAGTAGGGCCTATGTCGTCGACGTCGTCGACATATACGAATGCTTCGATTCTGGTCCTAAGCTGTAAGAACTGAGAGTCGCTAACCGGCCATGCAGAATCCGGATGAGCATAGCTTCCTCCGCTAGGATAGGCCAGATTATCAGACGTCAACTTAGCGCCGATCCACTTCGCTCCAGGAGGAGGATTACCATCTGTAGATCTTATCGCGTCCCAGTCCCACCATGAACTTGCATCATGAAAATACCAGAGCTCCCAGTAGCTAGGGATATTCAACCCGCCTATGGGATCATATCGATATAGAAAGTCGGGACCATCCCAGGTCTCAAGAATAGATACGACATCATTGAACGGATTATTCCCCGAAAGGTCAAGAAGATCGATTCCAGGATTTATTCCGTCGCTCCACGTCATAGGACCCGCGCTAGGATCATTTTGTCCCAATCGATATACCTGGATCGCTAAACACACTTTAGAATATGCAGTCGGAAAGAAGTAGTCTCCAGGCTCGATAGACCAATCATAAGGATCTGGGGGACGAACGGCGAGCGGAAGAGTGAAGAATGCGCGAACCATTCTATTTACCTGGATAGAATACTCTGAACCTCCGGGACTATGACTCCTGCTATATCCTATCTGATCCTTAAAAGAACCGGATGTCCATCCTGTCGATTGACTTACAATTGCCGATTCCGCTGCTCCCGGTGTCAAGTGTCCGCTTGTAGTTTTTGCACTAAGAGACTGCACGACAAGTGTAAAGAGATTGACCTTCCATCTCTCCAATGCTGCAGCGATCTCGTTCCTATAGACCAATGGACCTATCGATATAGGATCTATAGTCGAGGTCCAATTGAAGGACCCCGCTCTCTCTCGAACCCTTATCTCATCTATAAGAGCCTTAATTCTCGTGAATGCCTGGATCGTCATGGGCTTGTTTCGTACTGTTGGATTCTCGTCCCATTGTCCAAGCAGGCCAGCCTCTTCGCTTCCTCCGGTTCCCCTCACTCGCTCATGTAGCATGGTGTGATATGGGAAGGAATCGGTATTGTAATCCTTATACCAAAAGGGATAGGATCCATATCCGATAGGAGAGTTCGCTGGGATTATTCTTCTCGCGTTATCTGGTCTAGGATAGAGCCAGAACGAAGGCCAGAAGTCGGTTCTCCATGGCTGGAGAGCTGCCCAGTGTTGAGCTCCGTGAGCTCCATTCCTCGTTTGATCACTGGCCATTAGAAGGGACCGCTCTTCCAGGTTGCTTGCACTTCTCCGGTATCTGAATCGTAAGTCGCCGCGAGCAACCCGTCGTCGGGATCATCGAAGTATAGAGTCGCTGCGACGTCGAGCCATCCGCCTTTATGGACTTCAGGATCAGGATCCGCCGGATCTCCCGAGTGATCATGAACCGCGATAATATCCCACGACTCCGAGACCGGGTCCCAGACCCATCCCCTGATCGGACCGTCGTTCGTTCCGTCGGTCCAGATCGTCTCAGTGATATGGAATACGTTCTGGACGTTCGTCACTTCATGAGTCGAGTCGCTCCCCGTGTCGTTATCCTTCCCCCGTTGTCGAAGAACGTATATCTCAAGCTCCTCGACTGAGTTCACGATCTCGCGGTTCTGAATGAGCTCATTATAGTCTTGAACAGCGACCGACGAGTCTCGGTCCGCTGTGATATCGATCGTATAGGCTTGATAGTTGAGCGTCCAGCTAGTGAGGAGGACGTTGATCTCCTCCCATCCGGTTATGTGTCCAGGAGCATCGAACGCGACGAGGTTGATCAGAGGAGGACCCTCTATTCTGTTAATGTTCGGAAGGAAGGAATCCCAGTCGTATTTAGTGAGGTCGACCGCTTTCGGAGCGGACGTCATTCCAACGAAGAGAGAGTCGATGATATCCTCGAAGTCTGGAACCGTATTGACCGCCTCGATCGTGTAGTCGTCTCCCTCCGTCAAGCTCCAGAGTCCGTCATGCTCGATCTGTACCGCATCATGGATAGTGATCACTCCTGTATTCACTCCAGAAGTAACGGTCTTCCCTACGAGATGAAACCAGNNTGAACATGTCGATAATAATACCGTCCGAAGGTGAGTCCTCGGTCGCAGACCCATAGAAGGTGATCTTAGTAAGCTTCTCCGCGTATTTTCTCCAAACATCCTGGATCCCGAACTCATCATAGGCTTCCCCCTCATAGGTGAGCGGAGTCGGAGGTTTCCTCACCGTGACCGGGTTCCCGAGCCTGCAAAGCCTCAACCAGACCTTCGTCGGGATATAGGCTCCCGTGACGAGATCCTTCTTGTATACGGGATGAGAGAGAACGATCTGTCTCTCCTCCTTGGAATAGTCTTCTATCTGCCTCCTGATCGGGAACTCCTGGACGGTCGCGACTCCTCCGAATCTCCATTGAGCCTCGCTCCAGCATTTAACCGTAGTATTCGGAGTTGACCGAACCGAGGATCTCGCCCATTCCTTCGTCGATCCTGCCTGTCTATAGACTCGAAAAACCTTGAATTTATCCGAGCTCTCGTTCGCGACTGCAGGATTCCAGCCCGTCTCATCCGCCGGATCCCAAGCAGGCTCTAGGGTCCCCACTCCGGGGAACGCGGGATCGTATTCGAGGAGCTCATCGTCGATCGCTCGCTTCCCGATGAACTGAAGAGCTCCATATCGTCCCCGCGATGAAGGACGGACCGTGTCGTTCTGGATCCAGTTCCCTCCTCCGAGAGTTATGTCGTAGGGGAGAAGGTCCACCGGCGAATAGAGGATCTGAAGAGTTCCCGTTCCGTTGAGTCCCGGGATTACGTGTCGGATCGCTCCAGGGATCCACCGGAGGAGCTGATCGATCATGTCGAGGATCCCCATCGGAGCATTCCATCTGATCTCCTTCGGGACGACCGAAGGGACATTGACAGAGAATAGGACGAGATTGATCCCGGCTTCCGATTGAACCTCCGTCCCCATATCGGAGAAGATCTCCGAGATGATGTCCTCGACCGTGAGACCCTGAAGGTTCGAGTCGAAGTCCTCGTCGTCTTCGTCCTCGATGTTGATCGCGATCCTTGCCTTCCCGTCATGGATCCATGGGATCTTATTCATGAGAGCGAGAGGACCGTCGCAAGTATACGAGATCCACTCATTCCCCGGGTCGCCTCGATGTTCGATGTCCTGGATCTTTCCCCAGAAGAAGACCTCGTCGACCGCTTCAAGCTCGTCGAGCGTCCAAAGTTGGACCGTGTCCCTCTGATCGAAGAACGGAGAGTCGTGTCGGTTCTTCTGGGAGAAGGTCAAGCTCCGAGCGACCGTGAGTCCCCCCGAGAGTGTATCGACTTGGATCCGCGTCGGGATCTCCGGGGGAAGATTCGGGAGGCTATATACCGTCCCATCGACCTCGATCTCCCAGTCCTGCATAAATGACCCCTATCTTCAGGAGACGACCGGCTCCGTATCCGTATAGAATTCGATCGAGAAGAGCTCATATCTTTGTTGAGCATCCGAGACCGAAGGAGGTCCAGCCCATCGGAGATTAGCGAATGAGACATACTTAGAAGCCCCATCAAAGATCCCCACAAAAGGACCCTCGCCTATGAGGTCTCTAAGCTTCGAGATGTATACCTTGACGTCCTCTGGACAAGTGAATCCTTCGACGACGATTACCTGGAATCGGACTACATAATAGAAAGCGGGGGAGAAGTCCTCGAAGGTTGCGGTCTCCTCCCAGACTCCCCCGATCGGTTCCGCTTCATTGACTGCAGTCTTTTCCCACGTAGGGAAGAGACATCGGTCCCCGACGGGAACAGCATTGATAGTCAATTCTGTAGGCATAAATTTCCCTTACATTGCGAATCCGAATGACTGTTGAGGAGTCCCCGCCATAGCCTTCTTCTTCGAGGCGGAAGCTCCGTGTTTCTTGAGCTCTTCCTTGACGAGCTTGATCTCTTCGCGGACTTCTCCCAGCTCATTGAGGAACTTGATCGAGTTCTCCGAGACTATCGTCCCGATTTCGACGACGTCTCCAGCGACCGCGATCACGCCTTGATTAGTTTGAGCTTGAGCCTCGGGGACCTTCGGTAGAGTTTGAACCGCTGCGTCGAGTTGTGCTTGAGATGCGCCTCCCCCGGGTCGTGTCGTTCCGATAGGAGCAACTGATCTCAGCTCGCCGGTCTCAAGATCCCTGAAGACTCCGACCGCTTCAAGCTGAATCGCCTTGAAGACTTTTATTCCCTCGTCCTTGACTGCCTGCCACCCCAGGACAACATCATCCCTAATCTCAAGCATAGTCCGAGCTACATCTTGCCGTGAAGCCTCTCTCTGGGCCGCATGTCTCTCCGTCATGACAGCATGTCCCCTAGTACCTGGCTGGAAGGCTGCTCCCGCGAGCTCCGAACTTGTCCTCAAGGCTGCGATCTTCTCTTTAGTGATCCCGAGGCGAGCTCCGAGGAACGACCCCTCGAAGGTCGCTAGGAATTCGGCCATCGCAGCATTGAATACTTGAGTGAACTTGATCCCAGCTTTTTCGAGAACGATGTCGAGCTCGGTCCCGAGAGGCTTCCATATGACGGACGACATCTTCTTTATAATCTCGATCGCACGGAAGAGGAAGTCTCCAATAAACGACGACTGGACTCCCCCTCCTTGCTCTGCGGGAATCTCCTTGAAGAGGGAGAAGAATTCATTTTTAACGATGTCGATGAGCTTCTTCACTCGGGGAAGAGCCTCCTCGGGATTCCCCCATACCTGCTCCCAGACCTTCGCCCATGGAACCTTCCCGAGGATTCCGATCCATTCATTGAAGGTCTTCACTATCTCCGTTACTGCGGGGAGGAAGGCTTGTCCGATCTGCGTCGCTAGATTGATCACGTTCCCTCTGAGAATCTTGAATTGTACGAGGATGTTATCCTTCATGATCTCGAAGCCTTCGGCCACGGATCCAGGAGCTTCCTTCGCGAAGAAGACCATTCCCTCTCGAAGATCTGCGAAGTTCGTGATGAGGCTCGCGACCGCCTTCGCTGCGGTAGCATCTGGGAGGATCTGTCGGAGAGCTGCTAGCTTTTGCTTTGCCGGGAATTGATCCGTGAACTGCTTCAGCTTGAGAATCGCTTGAGTCGGTTCGAGCTCCCGGAGTCCGAGGATGAAGTCTCGGAGAGGATGATCCTTCGGGACTTGCTGAGAGTAGAGGACATTGAGAGCGGAAGCGAGACCCGTCACTGATTGGGCATTGAGACCTTCTCCCGAAGCCTTCGAGAGAGTCGCGAACATGTTCAGGACCTCTCGCGGGTCAGCCTTTATCGTCGCAGCGACTGGGAAGACTTGGGGGAGGAATTGAGCCATGAGCTCTAGGGTCGTCTGTCCCCGCTTCACCGTCGCGAAGAGAGAGTCCGCGAATAGTTCCGCCTTCGACGAAGAGATCCCGAAAGCATTCATCCCCGCAACCATGAGACCGAGGGAGGTCGCAGTATCCGATAGTCCGACGATCCCCAGCTTAGAGGCTTGCTCCATGAGCTTGAAGGAGTCCTTCCCTTCACGACCTGCAGAGACGAGAATCCGGAGAGCTTCTCCTAGTTCGACCGCAGTATCGGGAACCCCCGACGACGATCGAATGATCGCTTGACCGAATTCGTCGAAGTTATTCCGAACCGTGTCGGAGAGAGTCGCGACCTCCCTCATCTTGAGGTCGAATTCCCCAGCAGCCTTGATCGATGCTCCGAGTCCGACACTTATCGCAGCCGCTCCCGCAGCGACCGACCCGAATCCGATCTTAGCGAATGACCCAATCTTCGAGAATGCAGACTTGAAGGAGGACGCCATTCTCTTCGCGACTTCGACCGCCTTCGTCCCGATCGCCTTCAAGCTCGTCACGAGTCGCGAGAACGCAGCCTTCGCGAGAGTCGCGGTTTTCTTCGCCTCGGTCCCGAGGTTCTTCACTTCCTTCGTGACTCCCTTGAAGACCTTCGTCAATTGGTCCTTTGCTCGGAGTTCGAAGACTACTCTCTCAGCCATGACGGGACCTCCTCGTCGGTCTCTTGCTCTGGGCTTTCCTCCGCTCCATCTCTAGCTTCCTCTCCATCTCCTTCACTCGGTTCGTCTCGTGTTCCTTGAACGCGGTCGAGACTCCCATGAGAGCATCGATCACGGATCGAGGTTGATCAAGGATACCTCCCGACATCGGGAGAGATCCAAACTCTTTACAGTAAAAATAGAGAGTCACGACGGGGGACATCGCTCCCTCTTCTAGGAACCTCCTTCCTTGTCGATAACCGAACTCAAGACCCCCCCCAAGAACTCATCACCCCCGGGATTCTCAAGAGCGAGGATCGCTGCGACCATCCGCGTTCTCCAGACGTTAGGCATCTTGGACCAGATCGCATCGTCGGACGCGGGACCTTGAGCGAACTCCTTGAGCTGCGGGAGAGTGTTCCCGTCAACGTCGACGAGGTTCCAAGAGACAAAGCAATTCCGAATGAGCCTCTTGGAGTATTCGATCTCCGAGAGCCTCTCGGCCATAGCGTCAAGCTCTTGGGCTTGCTGTGCAGTCTGGTCCCGAAGGACGACCGAATGCTCTTCGTCGGGACATAGGACGCGAACCTTCGGGGGAATGTATCCCTCTCTAATGATCCAGTCTGGGAGCTTTGGCTTCTTGTTTTCATCCATCATGATTCCTTTCAGCTTTCCCCGTGTCAGAAGACTAGGGGATGGTTGAGAATGCGATCGTGATATCGTCGTCCGATGCGTCCGTGATCGGCTCGATCGAGATCGTCTCCTCGGTCGCGGACTCGGGATCCTTATCCTCTCCAACTGCGTCGAGAGTGAACC
>JABAOC010015272.1_pt4 | contig 40987 bp, 47 predicted proteins | sample 7062161 | NCBI WGS metagenome assembly JABAOC01 (sample SAMN14538625, study PRJNA623070) | marine sediment metagenome | biome: marine biome [ENVO:00000428]; feature: marine pelagic biome [ENVO:01000023]; material: deep marine sediment [ENVO:00002113] | place: India: Gulf of Khambhat ... | reverse complement strand
TGAGGGATGGATCAAAACCCATATCTCCCAATACAAACAGCTTCTCCGTTGGGGATGGGGAGTGATTGCCTTCCCAATTGCAATGAAGGGTCTTTTAACAGCGAAGGTTTCGCTACGTCTTAAGCTCGCCAAACTCTACCACATGTTTGAGCAATACACTATTTGGCGTACGGTAACCTTTCTTATTACCTTTGGCTTTCTTCTTTTGACTATCGCCAACCCCAACGTGCGCCAAACCTCACTGGGATATCATCTACCTCAGATAACGGGAGTAATCCTCACTTCCGCTTTTATCCTCCTTCTCCCCCTAACTATCATCCGGGCAAAGCTGACTCGGCCAATGCCGGCTAATTGGCCTCGCTGGAAGAAGTTTTGGGCCTATCTTGAGGGGCCTTTGGTTATCATTAACCTCTTAACCTACACCTTTATTCCCTACATTGAAGCAGAAACAAGATTGATGTTGGGAAGGCGTCTAGAGTTTCGCTTTACCCCTAAAATACGGGCTAAAGACCATGCCGTCGCCACTAGCTAACCTGAGAAAATCTCTTCCTCTTGTTTTGATTTTTGCCGGCTCACTGATTGCGGTTTTGAGCTCTTTGGTTGCTCTTTTTGCTACTTTTCTTTCGCTTCCCCCAAAGGTACCCCTTCTTTTCACTGCTGGGAAAGCCCTAGCGGATAAACCTTTTCTCTTTTTTATCCCCCTTCTTGCCCTCATCTTCCTTGTCGCCAACGCCTATTTCACCGAGCAGATGTTAAAGCGCAAAGAGGAGGCAGCTGCTATCTTCCCTGCTTTTTTGACTGCCTTTATCAGTCTTCATCTCTCCTCCTCTTTGTTTCGAATTGTAAAGCTTTTCCCGACAGCACCCCTCCCTTTTGAACCAGTTCTTTACCCACTTCTCCTTCCCCTCTTCCTTGCTATCCTTCTTAGTCTGTTTTTGACATTTTTTACCGAACAGATCACCAGCAAACTTAATCTCGTTGACAAGCCACACGGACCCTATCCTCAGGTAAGACCCACCTCCCGCCTGGGGGCGATTCCCCTCTATATCACCTTCGCTACCATCGCTTTCATCTTCCTCCCTAAAGGCAGCCCCCTAGTTGCTCTCCTTCTTGGCGGGGCGATTATCACCGTTATTCAATCAGTTGATGATCTGCGGCCACTACCGTTTTGGGTCCAGGGGATGGGACACTTCCTTGCTGCCTTGGTGATTGTTTTTGGCGGAATTGGAATTGAGTATATCCGAAATCCTCTCTTCCCTTGGATCGGAAAGGAATTAATCTACCTCAACCAATGGGAGATCCCTCTTATCTGGCAAGGAATCTCCTTTAAATTAACTTTGTGGGCCGATCTTTTTACCGTTGTCTGGATCTTTGCTCTGATAAATATCGTTGACTGGCTTGACGGGTTGGATGGCCTTGCCACTGGGGTGGGGACAATTGCGGCAATGGCGATCATTGCCATCTCGATTGTCTTTAATACCCCAACTACCGCTTTTCTGGGAGTAATTCTTGTTGGTACCTTGATCGGTTTTCTTCCGTTTAACTTCTACCCGGCGAAGATCTACCTTGGTGGTGGTGCTTTTCTTTTAGGATACCTCCTTGCTGTTCTCGCCATCTTTTCGGGGGCAAAGACAGGAACGGCCCTTCTGGTTCTTGCTCTCCCCACGATTGATGCCTTCTACGTTATCTACCGCCGCTTGAGGGAAAGGCGCTCACNNTTTGGAGGTGGGATTAAGCCAGCCTCAGATTGTGTTTCTTGAGTGGGGAGTTGTCGCTCTTCTTGCGATGGCGGCGATTGTTCTTTCCGGATTTTATAAACTTTTGGGAATCGTAGCTGTTTTTATCGGAGCACTATTAGCAAACCGATGGTTACTACGACGACCTGGGAGAGAATTCCCCAAGGTAAAGGGCAGTTAGTGTGCAGTTTACTATGGAACCGGTGGTAGGGATTTAGCGCAGTTTTTCCAAATAGAGCCTTCGGAGCTAGGAGACCATCAGGTAGGTTAGCAAAAAATGCAGAGAAGAAGATCGCCGTTGCTAAGACGGTATTGGGAAAGGCACGGTAAACAAAGAAGAGACCAACCCCAAGGCTAATAAGGAAGTCAATAAGGATAAACAGAAGCTCCTTCCCCCTCACCCCCGTAAAATCTTTGCTATTTAGCTTTCCCTCCAGGAGATCCCAATGGGGAATCAGATCAAGAACAAAATGAAAAAGAAAAGCCAAGGGAAAGNNTAAAAAAGGTGGCAATCGCCACCCCAGCAATAGTGTGAGAAATCAAAAGCACCGCTGAATTATAACCTAAAAAGGCTTCCCAGTAGCAATCGCTGGTGATTTCGGTTTCGAAATCGGGAAGCGATACAAACAGAAAGCTCGCTACTTTTCCACGATTTCGGTTTCGAAATCGGGAAAATAGCATTTGATTGTATCCGGAATGGAGAAAGATCTAAGGATCGTCTCTTTTGGCTCCCGCTCCAAAAGATACTCAAACGATCGCTTCACTACCTCCTCGGGGCTAAGATTAAATTTTGCAGCAAACTCGGCTGTCAAGCTTACCTGGTGGGAGGTTCTACTCTCCCTCTCCTCTACCTCCACCGCAAACTCCCAGTCGGAGGTTTTTTTAACTTTAATTTTTGCAGCACCCATCAGATAATTATCTTAAGTTCCGGCCGCCTCGCCAAAACCTCCTTTATTATCTTATAAAATCCCGGAAAGGTAAAAAGTGAGATCACCATCGGCTCCTCTTCCCNNCCAACCACCAAAACGGGGGAGGGCATCTCCTTTGGGAATGGGAAAGGCACCCACAATCCGCAAGTTTTTAATCTTTCCCACCTTAACAACATCTCTCTTTCGAAGGAGGGGCGATCTAACGGTAACGGTGCCCCCTGAAAGCTCAATCTTTGAGGTGAACCAAAAGAAGAAAATTACTACCAAAAAGAGCATCCCCACCCCAGAGAGAAGGTAAAAAAGCCTCTGTTCCACCCTTCCCTGCTCCCGCGAGACCTCAATATCATCAAAAAACGCTTGGCGTACCAACTCATCCATCCTCCCCGACTGACCACTACCAACATCTTCTTTGTCAATAACTGCCCTCTCGTAGCGACGCCAACCAAGCGGGGTGTAAAGGTGGTAGGCCTCCTGATCACTTGTAACCACCCCGAATGAAGAGTATTGATAGCTGGTATAAGCGGCCCTGGCAAGAAAGAGGATTGGGATCAGAAAAATAAGTAAGACGAGAGGATTAAGTCTGACAACAACCTTCGTCTCCGCCGCCATCACCGGTTAATTATAGCTTACTCTTTGGACACTTGCCGCCGGAGCCGATAATCGTCAGCCGCCTTGGTAAGAGCCAAAAATATCGGATGGGGATCAAGAGGCCGAGACTTATACTCAGGATGAAACTGCACCCCAAGGAAAAGGGGATGAGTGGCCTGATCCAGATTGATCGCTTCCACCAACTTCCCATCAGGCGAAACCCCAGAAAAACACATTCCCTTCTTCTCAAATGCAGAGCGGTATTTATTGTTGAATTCATAGCGGTGACGATGGCGTTCGCTGATCCTCCTTTTCCCATATATCTTGGAAAGAAGAGTCCCCGCCCGAACCGCACACTCCCAAGCCCCCAACCTAATTGTTCCCCCGTACTGCTTCTTAGCCAAGTATTCCCGCTGGTGAGGCATAATGTGAATTACCGGATGGGACGTTTGAGGGTTAACCTCCTCGCTGTTGGCCCCCTTAAGATGTAAAACGTTTCTGGCAAACTCAATCACCGCCATCTGCATTCCAAAACAAAGGCCGAGGTAGGGGATCTTATTTTCCCGGGCATACCAAACTGCCTTTATCTTCCCCTCCACCCCGCGGCTTCCCCATCCTTGGGGAACGATCATCCCGTCAAGATTTTTTAACTTTCTAGCCACCTGGGCGGAACTTACCTCCTCCAACTTTTCGCTATCGATCCAGATAATTTTCGCCCTAACCCCATTTGCCCAAGAGGCGTGTTTTAGCGCCTCAACCACACAAACATAAGCGTCATCAAGGGAAAAGTCGCCAACCCGCTGGTACTTACTCACCATCCCTATCTTTACCTCTTCTTTAAAACCCCCCACCTTCTTTATTCTCCCTACCAACCGCCGCCAATCTTTAAGATCCTTCCTCGCCCTAGGACGCAGGTTGAGCTTTTTCAAAATCCTCTCCGCCACCCGCTGCTTGTCAAGAAGTAACGGTACCTCGTAGATTGAACCAACGTCTGGGTTAGAGATGATATCCTCTAAGGGAACATTGCAGAATAGGGCGAGGCGCTCTTTTCGTTTCCGGTCTAAATCCTTTTCCGCTCGCCCAATTAAAAGATCAGGTTGAATCCCAGTCTCATTTAAGATCCGAACCGAGTTTTGAACCGGTTTAGACTTCATTTCCCCGATGCTTGGGGGAATGGGAAGATAGCCCACATGGATGTGTAAAACATCATCCCGGTCTCTCACCTTCATTATTCGGTTGGCTTCGATAAAGAGAATGTTTTGGTACTCACCCACCGTTCCCCCAATTTCGATAATGACAAAGTGGGCTCTTCTCTTCCTACCCGCCTCCCTAAATCGCCTGATCATCTCCTCAGGCACGTGAGGAACAACCTCAACATCCTCTCCCTCGTACTCAAAGGCTCGCTCTTTTCTTATAACCTCTTGGTAGATCTGCCCCGTCGTTACATAGTTGGCTCGAGAAAGAGGCTCACCGAGGAACCGCTCATAAGTCCCAAGATCCATATCGGCCTCGATCCCATCATCACAAACAAAGATCTCCCCGTGCTCTTGGGGACGAATGGTACCGGCATCAATGTTGACGTAAGCGTCGCATTTTATCGGTGCCACCCGAAAACCTCTCGATTTTAAAAGAAGGGCGATAGAGGCGGTGGTGATTCCCTTTCCCAGCCCAGAGATAACCCCACCGGAGATAAAGATATATTTGGGAAAACCGTCCTTGGGCATAATCTAGCCTATACTACCAAATCCAAAAAAGGAGTCTAGACGCCTAACTACTCCACCGGAAGCGGCGTAAGAGAAGGCCAAAAGCCAGGGACAAAGTCGCAAGAAAAGAAAGGCCGAGGACGACCTTTCCAGTAGCGGGAAGGACCGCCGCTGTGGTCACTCCCAAAACCGAACCCTCTTCCCCAGGCGGTAAGCTCTCAAAGCCAAAATTAAGATCAAAGCCTAATGTTTTCCCCTGGTACCCGTTGCCAACATCAGCTAAGGAAACGCTCAGGGCGTAGTTTCTTTCCCCACCGGTGGGAACGGTTGATAAGACAACAAATCCATCCACCCGCCATTGATTGACGGTTTGCGGACCATAAACAATCGTGCTTGATTCCTGCTCGGTGATGGTGATTGTTAAAACATCCCCCAAGGAAGGGGTCGAGTCAGAAAATGAGGCCCCCCTCACCTCAACCGCAAAACCGCGTGCCTCGCTATAGTTATTTTTGGCCTTAATTGTCTTGGTGATACTCCAAGTGGGGTAAATGTTAGTCTCGGAAAAAAGTGGATCAGTGCTGCTTAAACTACAACCTCCACTGCCGCAGGTAACCTCCATCCCCACCGCCCAAGCACGACTAACGAAAAGAAAGGAAAGAAAACCAACTATTACCACCAAAAAGAGAATCTTATGCATCCTCATATCTTTCACTACTCCTAGGTTCCGGTTGAAAAGCTGTTATCCTCCACCTTCGCCTGATCACTAAAATAGGCCCGCGAGACTCCGATTCCAACCACGGCTAAAGCCAAAATGAAAAACAACAATGTGATTACTTTTCGCGTCCTTTTTTTCATTTCCTCCCTTGCCGCTACACCTCCTTTGATTTGGTTACTTTCTCTTTTCGCTCTTGTCTAATCCTCACAATCTCCTTTTTAATGTTTATAATCTCGCCGTAGATCAAGATCGTCGCTGGAATGACAATTAAGATCACCAGCCCCGGAACCGTCTTGGCAAAAGCGACCGGATATCCGATCAAAGGAACACTAAAGAGGACCTTGCCCAAGATGAGATCCCACGTTACCGGCACCGAATCTGGCGAAGGATTGAAATCCCCTTTGGTGACATACTCCACCCCGTCGTTGATCTGGTTCACTTTATAAATTCGATGGGTGGTGGTTGTGGTGGGGCGCTCAAGGTGGCGCTCGGCAGGGCTTTTGAAGGTGATCACATCCCCCTCGTTATATTCGGCAACAGGTTTTACCAAAACAATACTTCCCGCCGAAATCGCCGGCGCCATCGAGCCAGATTGAACGGTATAAAGGCGAATGCCGTTTGGGATCTCAAGTGCCGAGACCACCGTCGTTAGGGCGATTACCGCCAAAGCGGCGATCACTACCCACTCCCCGATCTTTAATAAACGGCGCCAATCGATCCTCTTTAAGCTTTCCATAGCAAACTCCACAAGCTCAGCCGGTTGCACAAGACACCTTGCGCAACCTCACTCAACCTTTGAGAATCAAGACTAAACCCTACAACGGTTTAATCGTTGTCCGACTTGGCAGTGACAGTCTCGTCAAAGGTGACCGACTGACCCATCGCACCATTACCAGCCGAGGAATGAAGCATCAGCTTCTGACAAACACGCTCGGTCCATCCAACAATGATGTTATCGGGAGGTCCGCTCCCATCGCTTTCATTAGCTAGATGATAGTAAGCTGTATCGCTAACCACACGACTTGATGGGTAGTTCTTCACGTAGCCGTCGTAGATCATCCACTCACCCCAATCATCAGTATTGCAGGTACCATCCCCACCAGCACTCTCCAGCGTGATCCATAGCTTATTCCAAAGTGGGTCACTTCCGCTGGTCTTGCTAAAGGAGATCTGTGCTTCAAACTCTAAAGAACCAGTGTTATAGATGTCCATGTACTCCCAACCTGTCGAGTAGCCGGGATAAGCATTGGTAACACTAAAAGGCTTACCGGCCGATTTGTTAAGGGTTAGCTCAACGGTACCGGTGGCGAAGGTATTACCAGTAATGGATTTCGAATCACTGAAAACACCGTAGGTTGCCCCGACAACGACGGTAAGAGCAGCCACGATTGTTAGAAGGCTTAAAATAATCTTCTTCACTTAGTTTTCACCCCCTCTCGATAAGAAACTAAAACTCGAGTGATGTTCATTTTGTTGACTATTGACTTGATAGAAGATAAACGGAAAAGTGGTAGGTTGTCAAGATACCTTATTCGGTAATTTCCCATTATGAGTTTTGAAAGATTACCACCTAAACGGGGCGGGTTGGCAGGGTTAAAAGTACCCCCACAATAGCACAATAATTTTTACTATTGCAAATGCCAGGCCATAGCGTTATTTGCGGCGGAAAAGTCGCGAGAGGATAAGATCCGCTAAAAATCGTGAACTGATCCAACCATCGCGAAGGTGATCCTCGCTAGCGAACTTTAAAAGTTTAAGATCGTCTTTATGATATTCCAAAATAGTTACTCCGGTGTTGGGGATATAATTGTTATTTAAAAGATGGTCTTTGTAGCCAAACGAATAAAGGAGTGCTTTGGTAAAAATCCCGTGACCGACAATCGCTACATTCTTCCCCCCGCTTTCGGAGATGATCTTCTTCCAGATTTCACGGGCCCTTTTGATGAGCATATTTAAGGATTCTCTCCCCCCAATAAGGTAGTTAAAATCGGGATGGAGCTTTTCGATATAATCAGTCCAGCCTTTTGGGGTATCGGTTGAAAGTTCACGCAGCTCCACAAAGATCTTGGGTTTAAGGTTAAGAACCTTACCAACAATCTCCGCCGTTCTAAGTGCTCGCGGCAGATCGCTTGAATAAAGGACATCGATATTTTTTTCTAAAAGATACTGCCCTAGGGCTAAGGCCTGTCGCCTGCCGATGTCAGAGATCGCCCTCTGTGGTTTATGAGGCTGTTTGGCTTCCTCGGCATGACGGCAAAGATAGATCAACATCGCCTAATACTCCTCGCACTTCACTTGGTAAAACCCTCGCTCATGGTCACAAGAAGGGCATTTTTCTGGTGGTTCCGTGCCAAAGTGAACATAGCCACATTCTCGGCAAACCCACCAAACCTTTTTATCTTTCTTAAAGACGGTTCCCGCTTTAACCTTTTTAAGAAGCTTCTTATAACGCTCCTCATGGTGCTCCTCTGCCTTGGCGATCGCCCGTAACCTAGTGGCGATCTCGGAAAGACCTTCATCTTCTGCCACCTTAGCAAACCCCGGGTACATCTTGGTGTACTCGTAGTTTTCCCCCGCGGCAGCCGCCTCTAGATTTTGGGCGGTGTCACCATAAGAGGTGGGTGCCGCCGCCTCAACTACAATCTCCTCCAACTTCTGCCCACCTCTTTCTTTCAACTCGTTTATATGCTCAAAGAGGCGTTTGGCATGCTCCTTCTCGTTTTCGGCGGTGATGAGAAAGATCTCAGCGATCTGTTCAAACCCTTCTTTCTTGGCTACCTTGGCATAAAAGGTGTAGCGGTTTCTCGCCTGGCTCTCCCCAATAAAAGCTTTAGTTAGGTTTTCAATCGTTTTCTTCACCAACACTCACCTCCGATCACCTTACCTTATCTAAGGTCATTATAACAACCACCTATTCTCCTTGATCCCGGATAAAGTTTTTGACCGAGCGATCAAAGGTCTTTTCCGCCTCGGTGGAGAATAAACAGGCGGGAAGTTCCCCACGCTGCCAATGGTATTTGAGGCAATCACAACAGATCCCCTTGCGGGGACAATCCGGCCAGGTACAGGGACAGGTTTTGCGGGTCTCCTCTTGGCGACACTCCATACCCGAAAATAATTTACTTTAAATAGCGTCCCCGAGCAAGGAGATTTCCTAAGTTTTTGCCAGATAGATGAAAAGAAGAAGGCCGCTTGCCAAATCAAACGGCCTTTTCCGTTAGCTTCGTCACCGACGAGAATTGCAGCGTGCGGCTCAAGTCCCTCCCTGCCGCCGGGTTGCTCGGAAGATCTCCCACTTCTCTAGTCCCCAGCCGAAAAAATTCGCCACCGCAAAGGCAAAAGGGATGGATACTGGGCTGGCAAAGAGCAGACCGAGAATTAGCACAAGCTGCGGGCTCAGGCCTAGACTGTGGAACAGAAAACCGGCCACTGAGCCAACAAAAAGAGGCAGTCCAACTACGAGAGTGATCACCAGCCAAAAGGGTATGTATCTCTGGGAATCTGAAATGATCCAGGCCAACATCTTAATATAGATAAACCAATTAAGACACAGGCCGGTAATAGGAACCATCACCCAAAGACATGTTGCCAAAGCTAGGATCCCCTCAACTCCTCCAGTCATCATATTCTCCCTCCTTTCGTTTTATTAAGGACAGGATTAATAATCTACCTGTAAACTAAGGAACTTCAGAGTTTAGAGGGTTAATGTACCGTCGATCTCTTCGTCTTTGCCTGGCTGACAATTAAAACTGGAACTTCCGACCTTACCAGCTCATTCCCTTTTTCAACAAAGCGAACGGTGTAGGTGCCGGGTTTTTCCACCCTAAAACCGGCGATTCCCAGAAGGAAGTTAAAGTTTTTTCCCGCCTCCAACTTTACCGGGCCTTTTCCTTTAAAGACCACTTTCCCTGCCGGGTCGGTGATGGTCGCCTCAAGTTCCGTTTGAGTGGCACTCTCACTAGTTAAAACAGCAACTATATGGAAGGGACTGATAACCGCTGGCGCGGTCTTAATCAAAATCCGCTCGAAGATCCCAATTAAACTTAGCTTCCCTCTTTCGGCCAAAAAAGCGTAATCACAAAGATGAAGATGTTTAACTTTTAGCATCGTCATATTCTCCCTATTAGTGTCTCCTTAAGTAAGGTGGTGAATTAACAAACATGACTAAGAACAGTACTCCTGTTCACAATCCTATCATACCCAATGTTTGCGAAAAGTTTGGGAAGTATTTCAGGAGTTATCTCGCTCGCTTTTGGTAAGTGGTACCTATAAAAGCTACTGTTCTGTTTTGGCGAAAGACCAAACGGCTAGAAAAACAAAGAGAACAGCAAAAAGGAAGATAATAAGCAGATCCTCAACGAACCCTAACCTTACATTAAAAAGAGTAATCTTGAAGGCCTCCCGAAAGCTCACCGAACTTTCTAGTTAAGTTGCTAACCTTAATAATCTCTTTCATCTTCCCAAACCCCAACGGCACTTCTCCCTTGGAATGTCAGATAATTCTAGCTTAAACAAAGAAGTTGTCAAGAGAACAGTAAGTTAAGCCTAACCCCTCACTGAGAGATCTTAAGGACTGGTTTGAGTGGGAAAAAAGTTGGTATACTTACAAGCAGGCATGAAAAACCAAAATCTTCTTGAGCCGTCGCTGCCGAAAGCCCTACTAGCGGTTTTGATTTTTCTCCTTATCTATTCCTTTATCGGCTACTGCCTACCGTTTAAGATAACGCCAAAGTACGGATCGGAGCAGACCAACAACCAGCTCCTCCCCTGCGGTTATGTATCCTCGCCCATCGGTAAACTTCACAACAGCCTTAACGAGATGTCGGTCTGGCCCTGGTACACTTTTGAAGCTCTTCTTTTGGTAACTTCCTATCTTGCCGCCTGTACCATTCTCACCGGATGCCAGAAAAGCCCCACCCCATCCCCCACAAAAAAAGAAGGCAAAACCGAAGGGAAGAAAAAATAACATAAAAAGAAGGGTAGTTAGAAACTCTTAGCGAAGCTCATCCTCCTCGTCAATATCCACGGGAATCTCCTTTTGAGGCGGCGTAAGTCGTTTTACCCGGGCAACGGTCCCATCCTCAAACACCACCTTAATTCCCCTCGGGTGCCGTCTTTTTTTGGTGAGGATCCTTCTTACCACCCCCTCGGTCAGCTCACCACTGGCGTAGTTTTTCCTTTCGACCGCCCAAACCCGCTGACCAATCCTAATTTCGTCTCTTGAGGGAACGTTTGTAGTTAAGGTAGCCATCCTCTAGCGAGAATAAAGACCCATCAACTCTGCTCCACTTAGGATATGGTCCTCCATTGCCCGAACAAGTTCCTGTTTATCTGCCCCTCGATCAAGGTTAAGGGTAGTATCTAGGGCATAAAGTTTAAAGAAGTAACGATGGGTTCCCGATGGAGGACAGGGACCGCCCCAACCCACTGCTCCAAAGTCGGTTTTTCCTTGAACCGCCCCCTCTGGCACAGAATTCTCCCCGATCATGGTTGTTTGCGGGATGATATTCCACAGTATCCAGTGAGTAAAAACCCCGCCAGGAGCATCAGGATCCTCAACGATCAGAGCCAAACTCTTGGCTTCTTTTGGCACTCCAACAATAGAAAGAGGAGGACTAACGTTTTCCCCATCGCAGGTATATTTGGCTGGAATCTTCCCACCCTTTACAAAAGATGGGCTTACCAAACCAAACCCCTCGAGAGATTTAACTTTAGGATCGGCCATCACTTTTTATTATGCCAAAACCACACTACCAACTGTAAGGACCAACCCCAAGCTGGAATCAAAGGAGAGTTTGGGTTATTATCTATATTGAGGATGGCCAAGGAAGGCTTTCGGCCAAAGGTAGTTCTTTCCTTAATTCCTGCCGACGGTAAGTTCCTTCTTACTAGAAGAAGGCATCCCGCCTTGGGAGTGGAATGGGCTTTCCCTGGAGGGGTAACCCATGAGGGAGAAACGGACGAGGAGGCGGCAGTTAGGGAAGCAAAGGAGGAAGTGGGCTTAAAAGTTAAGTTTGAGAAGAAGCTTCTGGAGCGAAAACATCCAAACACTTTTGTGACCATCTCCTATTGCTTCTGCACTCTCGCGGATGGGAAAGAGGTTTTTGTTGGTCAACCCCACGAGATCATCGAGGTTGCTTGGGTACCAGCAAAAGATGTCCTGGAAAAGTTCACCTCCGACGTTCACCCCGAAATCCGGCAATTTATTCTCTCCCAAGCCAAATAGATGGGCTGCCTTTTTCGTGTTAGAATCGAATAACATTCCACTAAAGATGAAAAAGGTCGCGAGGGTGAAAATCCAAGAAACCCCCTGGACAAGTCTTCGTCGAGGAAGGCCAAAGTACACCGAAAAGGTAATTCTTCTTAAAGAGGGCGATCTCCTCACTTTAAGCGGTCTGGCAGAGCACTATCAGCTTAAGGTGGTAAAGCTTGATGGTCATGCGATCGAGATTGAACCGATCGGCCGCTCCCCCGCCCCAGTACGCCAAGGCGGAGGAGTTGCTTTTAAAGATAGTATTGGTCGCACACAGTTGACTATTGGCCAAAGTATTGAAGTCTCAACCCTAACGATGGATGTTGGGGTCAAGTGGAGGATCTCCCTGCAAGGGGTGGAAAGTCAGCATACCTCAAGCCAGCAAAAAACAGTAATTAATCCCCAGCTTTAACGCGGGAGAAGAGGATCAAAAGTCCTGCGATTTGGGTTAAAATGAAGATGATGAAGATCCTTAGAACTCTCCCCACATTTATTCTCTCTCTTTTAGTCTTTATTTTGGAAATGTTGGTAGTTGTTTGGGGAGGACTTTTTATTTACGGAAACACCAGTATTCCAGAGGGAGTAACGGTCGATTATGTTAAGGGAGTTTGGGAACCGATGGCTCCTTTCATCTTCTTGACCGACGTTGATCGAGTAAAGGCAACTGGGATAAACACAATCTCGATCGGTCCCTACACCCCCAACCGCCTGATGAGCTTTTTGATGAAGCCGCTGATGGCCGCGGTTGTCAAACGGGCTCATCAGAAGGGATTGGCGGTTCATCTTGCCCCTGTTAGTTGGGGCCCAGGTTTTAGTGCCGACGATCCTCATCTGCAGATGGAAGAACAGCTGACAAAAACAGCGATCGAATGGGCCCAGTTTTCCGAAAAATACCATGTTGATTTTTACTCCCCCCAAAATGAGCCAGATGTAGTTTTGGGGATAGAGGGGGTTGAAGGTTGGGTAAAAGAGATCCTCCCTAAAGTAAAGGAGCATTATAAAGGAACGCTCGTTCTCAAGCTTGGAACAATGATGACAGAGCCCGACCTGGAAACCTACCGAGTGCGTTTTGCCACTTGGGGCGAGTATGACCCAAACCGCATCGTGTATCTCTTTTTCCCCGAGTCAATTGGGTGGGATTATCTGATGGTTGATATCTTNNTCCCCCCCGACGAGATGGACCGCCCAGAGTACTTTCCCGAGGACCTTGGCCGTTACCTTGATGCCGCACGCGACTGGGCAGACAAGCAGGGAAATAAAGGGGTGATGGTAGGAGAGTTTGCCTACCCCAGGGGAAAACCGGAGTTTTTAGAAATTGGTGAGATTATGCCCGGTCCCTTAGTTACCCCAGAAGAACAGGCCCAACGAACGGCCGAATATCTGGAAGTAGCAATGCCAAGGGTAGAAGGAATTATCTATTGCGGCTGGGTCCTGCCCGGCTACAGCCTCAAAGGCTATCCCGTTGAGGAAACAGTTAGAAACCAGTTCGAAGAGTATAGTAAACTTTAATTAATTTTAGTAAGAGATGTTTGATTTCATAAACCTCCAACCCATCGCCGCCAAAACGCTCCGCCTTATCTTAATTCTTCTGGGTGCTTATTTGACAAAAACGTTTCTGACCAAGGCGCTAACGCGAAGCTTAACCCAACTTGATCATGGGATTGGAGAAAGAGTACGAAAAGAACGGGTGAAAACACTTGGCTCTGTTTTATCCAATCTCGCCTCTTTTGTTATTTGGGGAACGGCTTTTTTGATCATTCTTTCTGAACTGGGGATCAACATCGCTCCCCTTATTGCCGGGGTGGGGATTTTGGGCCTGGGAGTCGGTTTTGCCAGCCAAGCGTTAGTTAGGGATTATATCTGCGGATTCTTTATCCTTTTTGAAAACCAGTTTAATATTGGAGATACGGTTGAGGTTGGTGGGAAAAGGGGTGTTGTCAAGGAGCTTTCTCTTCGAACCACCATTCTCAAAGATGAGGAAGGAAAAACCCACATCATCCCCAACAGCCAGATATCAACAATCACCAAACACAGTAAGAAGGAGTAGAAAACCGTTGGATTGTTATGGTAGAACTTCGCGAAATTGAGGAGGCAGCGAAACAAGCTCCCATAAAAAGGGCAGCAAGGAAAAGAATAGCTCTTCGAGTAATCTTTGCTTTCGCCATTGTTGTTGTGGGAATTGGTCTTTTCTTTTTTCTTAAGGCCCTCCTTTTCCCCAGCGTACCGTCACCAAGAAAAGGTATTTTCTTCTGGGAAAGTGGAAGGGAGCAATCCCTTTTTGGCAGAGATACCACCCTTCGTGTTCTGCTCAACCAAACCTTCCACCGCCTAAACCTTAAAAAGGATTGCAGTTTTAGCAAAGAGGGGGTTGATCGGATAAAAGCGGGCAACAAACTAATTGAGCTTATCCCCGAAAATCCAGAAGACATCAAGATCAATCAATGGATCAAACCAGACGAAAGAGATCATCTCCCAACCGATGAGGACGGATACCGGATCTTAGAGAACGTTCAAGCTACTATCTTTACCCTCGAGGACAATCTCGCCAAAGGCTTGCAAGCGGTTATTCTCATTAAAAAGGAGGATGAGGAGCAATGGAGTTGTTGGGCGATTGAACAAGAGGCAAGTGGTGAGTTGGATAAAAGTTGGATCGGAGAGATAAACAAGCTCCTCGCCCAAGAACAGATCGAAGCTCCTCAAACCCCCGAAATCTTCCTTATCACCAAGGTAATCGATNNCAGGGCAAAAAGTTCGCTATCTCGGAGTCGATGCTCCCAATCTTAAGGGGTGTTTTGGCACAAAGGTAAGAGCAAAAAACAGAAATCTGGTTGTTGGCAAGGAAGCAAAACTCTACAAAGACATGACCGATGCCGACAAGGCAGGTAGACTGTTACGGTACGTTTGGGTTGAAGATCTTTTTGTTAACGATTTTTTAGTCCGCCAAGGATACGCGGTCGCTAATCCCCAATCGCCAGATGTCCGCTACGAAGAGCAGTTCCGTCAGGCAGAGGCGGAGGCAAAGGAGGAAAAGAGAGGACTCTGGCAAGCATGTAAACCAAAGCCTGTGATACCACCGGTAAAGACAACAGGTAGTGTGATCGTCAACATTAATTGCTCTCAGTTCAACGCCCCCGGGGACGATAATTTTAACAAAAGGGAAGAATATGTCTGTTTCACCAATAAAGACACCGTCACCGTTAATATGGAAGGTTGGATGGTAGAGGATGGATGGTATGGCTGGGTCTACACCTTTCCAAAATTCACCCTTCTCCCTGGAAGGAGTGTTCGAGTTCGCACCGGCTGTGGTAGCGATTCTTTCACTAACCTTTATTGGTGTANNGTAAGATGGGTTACGAGGTCTGGCACAACGAAGGAGACACGGTCTATCTTCGCGATAGCTCCCGCACGATCATTGACACTTATACTTACACCGAAAAGGAGGCGGAAGAACCAGAGACTTAAACCCACTCTAAGCCCACTAAACACGGCTACAAGATGGTATAATTCCCACAAGCGTTTTCCGTCGAAAGGAGGTGAAAAGATGAGAAAGCTAATCGTTCTTTTTCTTACCATCGTCTGTTTGGCCACCGGCGGCGTTGCTCTTGCAGCACCAGGGAAAAGGTACGGCAGGGCAGCTACCCCACCCTTCCCTCAACCAGCTGAGGAGGAGCTTAGGAAGGTAGTTTTTATCCGCTACGCTCCAGGATTCCAGAAAGAAAAACCGTGTAATTATGATGGAGTTTGCGATCCGGATGAGAAGGGATGGTGCGCTGATTGTAAGAAAAATGGAGAGGAAGAACCATCCAACGCTTGCTACGCCTTCCTCTCTGGCGCAAAGCCCAGATGGACTTGGGTAGAAGATTATTACTATACNNTATACGGACAGCTCGCTGGAGAGCCCTTCAACCGCTGCCGTTTCCACTTGGGAGGCGCCAACCACGGAAGAGATTTTCGGCGACGGGCATCAAGGAATTCATCCCTGGGGAGAGTACAATTATGTTAACTCAATCTCCTATGGGGATTACCCAGATGAGAGAGTGTTAGCCGTCACCGCCATCTGGTTTAGGGGAAAGAGCATCTACGAGTACGACATCATGTTTGACACCGACTATTTTCCCAACGAAGATTTCGATCTTGACACCGTTGCCCTCCATGAGTTTGGTCACGGTGCGGGGCTAGGCGATCTTTATGATTCCACCTGCGAAGATGAGGTAATGTACGGGTATTATACGGGGGAGAAAACGGAGCTAAAAATCGGGGATATCACCGGTATCCAAACACTTTACGACAGTAAGTGATCCTTCTGCCCTAATATAAAGGAAGGGAAAGTACTTAAAGGATGCTAAAGGCGTTGATTGTTTCGCTTCGGCCACAACAGTGGCTTAAAAATATAAGTCTCTTTGCCGCTACCTTTTTCTGGGGGCAGATCCTCGAGGTGGATATTCTCTTTAAAGTGAGCGAAGCTTTTTTTGCCTTCTGCCTTCTCTCCTCGAGCGTTTATATCTTTAATGATCTTGCTGATCGAAAACGTGATCAAGAACATCCCTTAAAAAAAGAGCGCCCAATCGCCAAAGGGACACTCCCCCCCACCACAGCGAAATTAATTTTCGCCCTTTTGGCCGTGGGTTCTTTGGTTTGGATGGTTTTTCGCTTTAACCAGTTTTTCTTCGCCTTGGCACTTCTTTTCTTCACCCTCCAACTCTCCTACAGTCTCCTTTTTCGAAACGTGATCATCCTTGATGCTTTGGTAGTGGCGTTTGCTTTTGTTATTCGCATCTATGCCGGGGCTTTCATTATCCCCACCCCCATCTCCTCCTGGCTGATCCTCTCTATCATTGGTCTTTCCCTCCTTCTCGCTTTTGGAAAAAGGCAATCGGAGCGAACCTTGCTTTCCTCCCTTCACAAACGGTTTTTGACCCGAGCCACCCTCCGCGGATACCCGGATACCCTCTTGGGTAGTATGATCTCGATGGCGGCTACTTTTACCATCATCACCTATGCGATCTTCGCCTTTCAGACCTCACCGATGACGGAAGCCCCTTTTTTGGCCGGCCTCATCCCCCCCACCCTCGCCACCCCCAAGTGGATGATGCTAACCATCCCCTTGGTGATTTATGGGGTAGCCAGATACCTTTATGTAATCTACGAGAAAAAGGAAGGAGAATCACCAGAGAAGGTGCTTCTTTCTGATCTCCCCTTGCTGGCAGCTGTCGTCGCTTGGGTCGCTCTTATCACCTTCATCATCTACGGCTTGGGCTAGACCAGCCACTCGTAAAGTCCTATAAGTTAGCTGTCCAGGGTTTGCTTCTTGACGGGGACAAAAAAGCAGTCTATAATTAGTTTCACCTGCCAGCTAACATGCCAGGTTTTTTTAATGCCAAAAGAAAATTGGAGATCTCGCGTAAGGCCTTGGCTGTTTTCACCGCCGCCTTTTTAGTTTTCCAAACCGGAGCGGTCCTCTTTTCTTCCTTTTCTTCCGCTTCAGCAGGCGCTCCAGTCTGGCCCGGCGATTGCGGCTTTCAGTGCACAGCTAACGACGTTGATATCACTCGTTTCTGGCTTGGAGACGCCTCCGGCAATGATCTTTCCTCCTGCACTGTTGGCGACCCCGTCACCGCCTACATCTGGGCTAATTTTCGAAACAACGCGACCAGCAAAAGATATGCAGTTATATTACTGGCTCAGATTTGGGTAGACGGGTCGCTAGAGCATGATTTCTACAACGATGTTCCGGCTGGCTACTGTTCACTAGACGAGATACCAGGTGGGGGCATCTCCAGCGGTATGATCTACGGACAGGGTGGTACCTTTACCTGGATTTGCGGGCAAGAGGTAGAGGTAAGGGACATTATCGTTAGCTGGGAACCACCGGGGGGCGGTAACAGTTGTGCCACTGCCCAACGAGACTGCAGCGCGAGAGGAACTTCAAAGTGTTGGAAAACGGAATCTATGATTGTGGAGCCCCCTCCCTATTGTGGTGATGGGGAAATTAATCAGCCAGGAGAAGAGTGTGATGATGGAGAACTCAACGGCCAAGTCTGCGATCCAGGGTATGAGGGTGAATGTGAATACTGCTCCGCAACCTGCATTATTGAAACTGCCGAGGGTCCCTATTGCGGTGACGGACAGATCAACGGACCGGAAGCTTGCGAAGATGCTCAACAGCAGGTATGTATGGTTGGGAACTATAACGGGATTCAAACTTGTGTTGCCGAGGCCTGTCAATGGGGAGAGTGTGAGCCGACCGAGTGGTGCGGGGATGGTGTAAAGAATGGTAATGAAGAGTGCGACGGAACCGATGGCGTTCCTGAACACTATACCTGCACCCAAACGTGCACTCTAGAATACGTTCCCTATTGTGGTGATGGGAGTGTTGATCCAGGAGAAGAGTGTGATGATGGGAATAACGAGGATGGTGATGGCTGTGATTCTCAGTGCCAGTACGAACCGCTCACAATTTACGGTTATAAGGTTGTTTGTGAGGATGAGGCCGATCTGCCCAACTGGGGTCTTCTACCTGGGCAACCGGCTCCAATCAGCGCCACCACCGCCCAAGATTGGGTTAACTCTCACCCCGGCTGCCACCTTGACCCAGGTTGGAGCTTCCAATGGGGACCAAGTAGTGTTGTAAACCCTGGCGACAACACCGGCGAAGCCACCCCTGCCAGTGGCTGGACAACCTTTGGCCCAACCGATGGCAGTGGCCAAACCACGGTCACAATCGGTTATTTTGAAACCGACAGACTTTGGCTGCGTGAAGTTTGGCAAGAGAATTACATCCCCTTTACTTACGGAATTACAGGCGATGACAGCGATAACGTCTCTGCCGNNTGCCGAATTCTACTGTCACGGTGATGTCTACCACTACGACAACTACGATTACATTCAAAGTCCCGAACCAGGCCAGACTTACCGCTGTGTTGCTTTCAATACAATAAACTACGGCTCAATCTCCGGACACAAATGGGAGGACGTCGATGGCGATAGTTACTGGGATGGTGGAGAACCCACCCTTGACGGCTGGACAATCTTCCTTGATGAAGACGGAAACAAAACTCTCGATGCGGGTGAGCTTTCAACCACCACCTCAGGGGGTGGGGTTTACTCCTTCTCCAATCTAGTTCCCGGGGACTACGATGTCTGTGAGGTTCTAGAGCCAGGCTGGACCCGCACTCTCCCCGGTGTAGGTCTTGATTGCTACTATCTCACAGTTCTTCCAGGTCAGAATCTAATCGATTATGATTTTGGTAACTTTAAGCACGCTAAACTATCAGGATATAAGGTTGAGGATGTGGATGGTGATAGTGATCCAGCCGAAAGTATGGGTGAGCCAAGACTTGATGGCTGGACGATTAATCTAGAAAAACAAGGTGAGGGAATAGTTGATAGTGTAATAACCGGTGATGGGGTGTGGTCTGATGGTTATTATGAATTTATCATCACTTCCCCCGGAACCTATACTTTAACGGAAGTTTCCCAGGCTGATTGGATCGAAACCTATCCCAATGGTTTTGCCACTTACACCTACCCCGTCTCTTCAGGGACAAACATAGCAACTATTAATTTCTTAAACTTCAAGCTAGGAGAGATTGAGGTTTGTAAGTTCTATGAGGGAGAGCCAGCAGAGACCACAGAGATCATACTCGGATCGATGGAGATTCAGGGAGAACCGGTCTTCCTACAAGGCAGCGGAGACTGCCACACCTTCTCTAACCTTCTCCCAGGAACCTATCAGATCATCGAGACTCTTCCCGAAGGTTACTACAACCAATCTTCAACAGCTTTTGAGGTAACAGTCTATTCCGGGGATAAAAAGAAGGTTAATTTCTTCAATGCTCAGTATGGAGAAATCGGTGACTACGTCTGGGAAGATGCAGATGGGGATAAGATTCAAGATCCAGGAGAGAAGGGAATTGGCGGGGTCGAGGTTAATCTCTATCTTGATGGAGCTTTGGTGGCTACCCAAATCACCGATGCAAACGGTGGTTATCTGTTTAGTAACCTTAAAGCCCGAGATTACGTGGTCGACGTTGTGGAAAGCACCGTCCCCACAAAGTTTGTCCTCACCACTGCCAACGACCCCATGTCCATCACCCTTGATCCAGGAGAGGTTGAGCTGGGAGCTGATTTTGGCTACAAGAAAAGGGAAGGAGAGGTCTTGGCAGCCACGGGAATCTTCTCACCGGTGAACTTCCTTCTGGCTCTCCTCGCCCTCGGCCTGGGAATCATTCTCCGCCGCCACTCAAAACGGCTCCGCCTAACTTAGCGAACCCTTCTTTAAGAAATTGACCATCCCCCAACATAGTGCTATACTATAGGTAATATGAGTTTCCTTTTTAGTGGGGAAATTAAATCTTTAACGATAGGGCTGCTTTTTTGGTATCTGATGGCTGCGCCCGTTTCTTCTGTTTTTGCCGTTAAATCCGAAAATCCCAATGTCTGCCCCGCCGGGAACGTTAAGTATGAAGCCGGAAGCGGCTACGAATACAACGACGGTTCGGGAGGGGTTACCGTGTTGGGAGGAAGTGCAAACTGGGGACCAACTGCAGGATATGAGATTACCCAGGTCTGTATTAAAGCTGGCCAAGATCTCTTCTACCCCAACACCAACAGTGGAACCTTCTCAACCCCTAAGAAAGATATCAGTCACATTGTTCTTTATACTAAAGTTAGCGAAGACAGCCCAAATAGCGAGAAGCCACCTACCAACGGAATAGATAACCACTGCGATGAGGATACCGGTGAGGTTTTAGGGGGAGTGGTCTTACCGGAGACTGGGGCAAACCTTTTGGGTTTAATCTTGGCAGCGCTCAGTCTTAAAGTCGGGTTTTTCCTAAGAAAAAAGATCCCCCTGTACCAAAGCCTAAGCTAAACCTTTCTAGCAAACTGCCCAGAAACCCAACCTTTCTTCTGGCCAAATTTGATCTTAAACCAGTTATTCTCCTCATCCAGATACTCATACTTTTTTCCCGGAGTTACCGTCCCAACTTCAGAATAACCTGTTCCAGGGCCCGATCTAACTCTTAGCCAACCGGTCCCAGTCTCCAAGATAAGGACTTGAGCTTTTGGTTTGGGGGGAGCAGGGAAAAGCGCTGTCTGAAGGTCCGTTAAGGTCTTTGAGGCGGTCGTACTCAAACCCTTACCGCTCTCTCCCAGGTAGGCAACGGTAATCGCTTCTGTTTGTTTTGAAAGAGAGTCAAGGGAAACCTCTGACCCGTCAGAACTGTAGAGCTTGCCCTCCGCTGTTAGAAAGTAGTTGTAACTCTTCTCCTCATCCCTCTCAGCCCAAAAAACAGCCCCTCTTACCCAAAGAGTATAATCCGCTAAAAGAAGTGGTTCCGTGGTAGAAAAATCAGTTATCTTGATATCTTTCCCCCCCGCACTGATCTCCCCCCCTGAAGTAGCAAAAGGATTAAGGGAAAGATTGGCTGAGATATTGAGGCGATAACCCTCTTTAACCGCAACCCTTAGTGACCAAGGGAGATAGCCCTCCTTTCTAATCTCCACGTTATACTCCCCTGGCTGTACCTCCTTGCTTAAAGGTGAGCTTCCCAACGATTCTTCTTCCAGGAAGATTTCCGCGGCTGGTTTGGAAATCACCAAAATTTCCGTTCCTGTCGAGGAGGGACTAAGCCAAACAATCTCACCCGAAGAGAAGGAATCCGATGGCCCAAGAGTCCAGTCAACAACAGTTGTCACCCCAGCAATAAGCTTAATCTTTTGAGAAAACTCACCAAAGGAAAGGGTAACCTCTCCTTCCTTAAGGTTCTTATTTGAAAAGGGCGTCGTCCCCATCTCCTGTCCATCAAGATAAACTTTCTGCTCACTAGGATTTGAACTAACAGAAAGGGCTGCCGGCGAGGTTATCAAAGCACTACCCAAAAGGGCAACGAATAGCAGAAAGGCAATCACTCCGACGACAACGACAAAGAGTTTGTTTAACCTCAACATTGATCTCTGGAGGTGCGGGGGGGAGTCGAACCCCCGTGAGACGCTCTGCAGGCGCCTGCCTAACCACTCGGCCACCGCACCTTAGTACCTTGACCCTTATTATATAATAGAACTTGGAAGATTTCAGAAGGGAGGTGATTAGCCAGATATGCAACGTTACGATTTTTTTGAGTTCCCATTTTTTGGATTTTGGTCTCCTTTTTCTGAGGAGGAGCGCCACTCCCCACCATCACGAGGTGGTTTAGATATTCACGAATCAAAGGGGAATCTCATCGTTAAGGCGGCTGTTCCTGGGGCAAAAAAAGACGAAATCTCAATTGAGACCAAAGATGGTATCCTCCGTATCGATGCCGAGCACAAAGAATCAAAAGAGGAGACAAAGGAAAAGGAGGTCGTCTATCGATCACAAAAACAGAGCTCCTTCCACTACGTTACCGCTCTTCCTAAGGCGGTTGAGGAGAATAAGGCTCGAGCTAAGTTGGAGGATGGAGTCCTTACTATAACAATTCCGTTGGCTAAGGGCGAAAAGAAAGGAAAGGGAATCACGATTGAGGAGAGTAAATAAAAAATAGCCTCCGAGAGCAACCTGCTTCCCCACTTAAATTTTAAATCCTAGGTAAGTAAGGTTGCAGTAAAAATCGAGGGAGATTAATACTCACCAGGAGGCATCCCTGGAGTGGGTGTTGCGGGCGTCTCTTTTTTCTCCTCGGGAATATCGGTGATGAGGGCTTCAGTGGTAATAATCATAATCGCCACCGAAGCGGCGTTTTGAAGAGCCGAGCGAGTCACCTTTACCGGATCGATAATCCCCTCTTTGATCATATCAACTGGTTTGGCCTCCTCCACCGAATCCACCTTCAAAACGTTAAAGCCCATTCCTTCTTTTGCTCTCTCCCGCGCTTTGGCGATCAACTGTCCCGAATCCAACCCGGAATTCTCCATCAACTTACTAAACTGAGCTTCAAGAGAGCTTTTGACAATGTTGAAGCCGGTCAATACGTCCGGATGGATATCAAGATCACCGATATCTTTAGGAGCCATCCTCTGCGATACATCCAGTAAGGCAACTCCGCCACCGGGAACAACTCCCTCCTCAAGGGCAGCTCTGGTTGCCTCATAAGCATCCTCCACCCGGTGTTTTTTCTCCTTAAGTTCAACCTCGGTCGCTGCTCCAACGGAGATGACCGCTACCCCACCGGAGAGTTTTGCCAAACGTTCCTCAATTTTTTCACGATCAAAATCAGAGTCAGCCTCATCAACTTGCCGTTTCAGCTGAGTGATTCTTGCCTCGATCTGCTTTTTTTGACCACCACCACCAACAATCACCGTCTCTTCTTTTCCAGAAACAATCCGCTCCGCTTTACCCAAATCTTCCAACGTGGCCGACTCGAGTTTTCTTCCTGCGTCCTCGGAGATAAAGTTAGCTCCGGTTAAGATCGCAATATCCTGAAGCATCTCTTTTCTGCGCTCCCCAAAACCTGGAGCCTTGACTGCCAAAGCATTAAGAGTTCCCCGGAGCCGGTTGACCACTAAAGTGGCCAAGGCCTCACCCTCAATCTCATCGGCGATGATAACGATATTTTTGGTTACCTTCGCAAGGTTCTCAAGCAAGGGAAGGAGATCATTAAGTGAGGAGAGTTTTTGATCAGTAACCAAAAGGTGGGCGTCCTCGACAACTGCCTCAAGACGTTCAGTGTCGGTGATAAAGTAGGGAGAGGCATAGCCCTTATCGATCAACATCCCTTCCTTATACTCAACTTCGGTCTTTAATCCCTTTCCCTCCTCGACAGTAATCACTCCATCATCGCCAACCTTATCAAAAGCAGAGGCGATGATCTCTCCGATCTCAGGATCTTGAGCGGAAATGGTAGCCACCTTCGCCCGCTCCTCCTTTTTTATCTTCTTTGCCATCGGTTTAAGATACCTCTCAACCGCCACTACCACTCCCTTCTCCAAACCATGTTTTAGGAGCATCGGATTTGCCCCCGCGGTGATATTCTTTATTCCCTCATCAATCATTGCCTGAGCCAAAAGAGTAGCGGTGGTTGTCCCGTCTCCGGCAACATCGTTGGTCTTGCTGGCTGCCTCCTGAACAAGCTGAGCCCCCATATTCTCAAATGGATCTTCAAGCTCAATCTCCTTGGCAACTGTTACTCCATCATGAACAACATTGGGGGCACCCCATTTTTTGTCCAAAGCAACGTTTCGACCCTTTGGCCCCAAAGTGGTTACCACCGCTTGGGCAAGCTTATCAACCCCTGCTTTTAACTTTTCCCGCGCCTCCGCGGCGTACTTTAGTTGTTTAGCCATTAGGTGATCACTCCAAGGATATCGTCCATCCCCACCACGAGGTACTCCTTCCCGTCTATCTTAACCTCGTTTCCTCCATAACGTCGATAAAGAACCCGATCGCCTTTTTTAATTTCGGGTTTAATCAACTTTCCGTTCTCATACTTTCCTGGACCAACCGCGATTACTCTTCCCTCCTGGGGCTTCTCTTTGGCAGTATCGGGAATAACAATCCCCGCGGGAGTTTTTGCTTCCCTCTCTAAAGGTTCGATAAGAATGTTATCGGCTAACGGTTTGATTTTCACGGGATTCACTAAAGAGCAAGTCTCGGGGCAGGGGCCAACTCACGAATGATTTTAGAAGGATTAAAGTAGTTTGTCAAGGTTTGTTTGAAAGTTTGCAAGAATCTCGGCCGCCAAATCTTTTTGGTGGAATAAAATCCGCTCTGGCGTAACTGTCTCTTGGGTTCTTTTTTTCTCCATATATTTTATCTGGAGCCTGTAAACAACTGCCTCTAACCAATCAAGGAGAAAAATCCCCTTTTTTGGGAGCGGCTTATCCGAACGGGAAGGAAGGTTAACATTAGGTAACCAAGCACCAATCCATCTGTTTTCCGCTAAAAAACGCTGATGGAACGGCCCCTTCTCCCACAACGGTTTGGCCTGGACTACCTCGTGGGCTGCGTATAGATTTTGTTCATTTGGTCGGACTTCCAAAGCAGTTTCAGAAAGAAAGATGTTGGGACAGACCCTGTTTTTTGTTTTGTGAGGAACCTTTATTCGCACCCCCAAAAGATCGAGCAGTACAGTTGATATGAGACGGACCAACCAAACCCTTTTATTACTGGCAACAATCAGGATATCCAAATCACTATCCTCTTGCGCGTTCTCTGCCGCCAGCGCTCCGGTGGCAAAAACTCCCTTCACCCAAGGGATAAGGCAAAGGAGTCTTGTGTAAGAAATTGTTTTCTTAAGTTTTGGTTGGGAGACGACCTGCCGTCTTGCTCTTAATTTAACAATCTCTCCCCGCCTGGGAAGAAAATAGTAACGCCCCGTGTTCTCCACCCTTCCCTCAGTTACCAATCGCGCCAATGTCTTATTGACCACAGACGGTGAGGCTTTTTCTTCGATTAAAAACCGCCAAATCTCCTCTGCTGTCAGGGGATAGTCAAAAAGATCGCGATAAGCCAACGTTTTAATAATTGCCTTCTCGATCGCAGTTTTAGGGCTCATCGTCCAAATCGATTCAAGACTCGGTTAGCTAGCTCATCGGCAACCTTATTTCTCTCCCTTGGAATTAGTCTGTAAGTTACCTTAGGATAGTAGCGCTCAAGACGACGGATCTTAGAAAGAAGTTTCTTAAGATGAGGTTTTTTTACCCGAAAGACACCTTTTACTTGAGAAACAACCAGCTCAGAATCTAAAAGACAAACCAGCTGTTTGGGCTTGAATCGCCTGGCTGCCTCCAATCCCAAGATAAGGGCTTTGTACTCTGCTTCGTTATTGGTCCCTCGACCGCAAAATTGACTCTTCTTTAAAAGCGTCTCTCCTTTTTGGTTTTTAAGAACTATCCCCATCGCAGACGGGCCGGGATTCCCCCGAGAAGCACCATCGGTGAAAAGAAAAAGCTGTTCCTCCATCCATCTGATTATAAAGCTCTCCCACCCCAAGCTCAAGAACCTTATTTCCCGACAATACTTGATAGAATGAGTAATAAATGAAAGAAACAATCAGTAAAAAGAGCGTTCTTCTTGCTTTCGGAGACGGGGCTCTAAATCAAGCTGTTCTCAAGAATCTTCAGGATAAAGGTTTTCAGGTTACCACGATTGAGTGGGAGCAGAAGGTCAATCTCCCAAAAAAAGAATATGACTACCTTGTTCAGTTAGGGACCGCTCCCCTCGCCCTCACTAAAGGAACAGAGCAGCTTTTGGAAAAAGCAAAGGAAGATAAGGGAGAGTTCCTTCTTATCTCCAGTTTAAAGGTTGGGGGCAAAGTGGTAATGACTAAGCGAACAACCCACCACGAGTCACTACGCCTTGCGGAGGCCTTAACGATAGAGTTTCACAAGAGATATGGGGTAAGAGCGGTTATTCTTCGTCTGCCAACAATCTTCGGGCCGGAAATCCCCCCCAAAGACTCAGGGACGCTCGGCCACCTTGTTGAGGAGTTTATCACAGATCAACCCACCCTCACCGTCTACGGTGAGGGAAAAGATAATCACTACTTTCTCCACCTTACCGACGCAGCCGAAGCAGTTGAAAAGGCCCTCACCTTTAAAAATAAGGGGGGGGATATTCTCTTTGCCACTCCCTCCAATCCAATCTCCTCTGCCAACATCGCACAGCTCCTTGTGAACATAGGAAGAGGAAAGCAAAAAATCCGCTACCACAAAGGCCTAACTGCCGTCGGAGAAGAGATTAAATTGGAAGGAAAGCTTTTACCTGATTTCAAACCCGCAATCCCCTTGGAGGAAGGGATTAAAAGAATGCTCGAGACATCCCCAGAGGACACAAAACAAAAAAAGCCTCCGCTTAAGATCCCCCCTCTAAAGCGTCCATGGCGGAGCAGAATACGGGGTTGGTTTTTGAGTAAAAGGAGGATGACTCAGTTGGCGATTCTCCTCTTGCTCTTTAGTCCTCTCATCTATACCGGAGGGAGGCTGTCCCTAGTTGCTTTCCACCTCACCCGCCTCTATCAGCAAGCCCGTCTGTTTAACTTTCAGGGAGCAGCCCACTCGGCTAAGATGGCTAAAGCTAACCTAACTGCCCTTGATCATCTTTTTGGGATGGTTCCCATCCTCTCTCGAAAGACCCCACTTTATGATCTAAAGCTCCTAAGCCAAGGGGCGGCAGAGGCTTCGGCGGCTGCGATCGTGTTTTTGGGTGAAGGGGAAACAGTCCTCACCACCGCTGAAAATCTTTTTAAGGGATACCAGGGCGAACCGATCAAGGAACAGTCGAAAGAGGATTTTTATCGATTAGCTACTTCCTTCAAAGAAGCACAGGACAAGCTACTAACTGCCTGGGGCTGCTTTACTCAAACTCACCCAACAATTCGCCACCTAATTGCTCCCTTTACCGGACTTTCCCAACAAGGGGCGGCGATAGCTGACCTGGGATCGGCCTTCGCCTCTTCCGCTTCTGATGTTCTTGGTTACCAGGGGGAAAGAAATTACCTTATTCTTTTTCAAAACTCAGCAGAGCTAAGAGCGGGGGGAGGTTTTTTGGGGTCACTGGCTCAACTAACACTAAAAAATGGAGGAATCAAAAGCCTTGACTTTTTTGATTCTTACCAGTTTGACCATATCAACACAACACCCACTACACCAGTACCAGCGATTAAAAAGTTCACTAACTCAAAAGAGCTGCCTCTGCGAGAGAGTAATTTTTATGCCTCCTTTCCAGAAAGTGCTCGAAGAATCAGCCAGATCTTTGAGCTGAGCCACGACATTGAAGTAGATGGGGTGATAGGGATCGATCTTCTCCTCGCGGAAGAGCTGGTAGGTGCTACCGGGCCGTTGGATCTGACCGATTTTGATAGAACCATCAGCAGCGAAAACCTTTTTGTAGTAACGACCGAAGAGGTGGAAAAAGGCTTCTTCCCAGGAAGCTCAAAGAAAAGGCGTTTCTTACAAGCTTTGGGTGAGGGCTTACTAACCAAACTACTCACTCTCCAAAGAGACGATTATGCCAGGATCTCCAAGGTGATTTGGGAAGGTTTAAAGAGGAGAGATCTCCTTCTCTCTTTTGAGGAAGGAAGTCTAGCCCAAACGTTAATTGAAACAGGGTTTGATGGTCGGGTTAAGACGAGCGGGGGGGATTTCCTTATGGTTCTTGACAGCAGTTACGGGAAGAAGGCAAATATCTGGATCGAAAGAAAGATTGACTATAAAGTCTTTAACGTGGGACGCAATGACCAGCTCCAAGGAGAGCTGACCGTTACCTGGACGCACCGGGGTACCAAAGCGTGGCCCTCGGGAGTTTATACTAATATTTTCCGGGTTTTAGTACCTAAAAAGAGCCGCTTAAAGAAAGCCCTCCTCAACGAAGGCGCGATCACGTCCAAAACCTTAACAACCGAAGAAGCAGGGAAAACAGAGTTCGCCCTCCGCTTTTCCGTCAAACCCCAGATGACGGCCGTCTTAAAACTCGCCTATCGCCTTCCCTCCCCCCTCAATCTAAAGGAGATCAATCAATACTCTCTTTACGTTCAAAAACAGCCCGGAACGAGAGGAGATATCTTTACCTTCGCTTTTGAGGAACCGTTTGGTAAGCTTATTTCAGGCGAAGGGTTACAACGGATAGATTCCAACCTTCGTTTTAGTGGATCTTTAAGAGAGGATACCGAAATTAAGATTAATATCAGCGAGAAAGTAAGATAAGAAACGATGACGAAAGGGCAAGCCGCTTTCACTTTAGTTTTCTTGGGGCGGTCAGGATCAGGAAAAGACACCCATTATCGACTTCTGGCCAATCAATATAAGAACCATCTGATGGTCAACACGGGGGACCTTTTTCGCCGTTTGGCCAGGACAAGAGGTTTGCTTGGAAAGAAAGTTAAAGAGATTCTTGATGCTGGAGATTTACCACCTGGGTGGCTCGCCTCTTTTCTTTTGCTAAGGGAGCTCGTCGATAAACTCGAAAAAGACCATCACCTTTTCGCCGTCGCTGCTCCACGGCGAATAGAAGAGGCTGAGCTTTTTGATGAGGTAATGGTTTTTATGGATCGAAGAAAGCCAGTCGCTATCTACCTTAACGTCAGCGAAAAAGAAGCAGCTAAAAGACTTCTTGAACGGGGAAGAGAAGATGACACACCAGGGGCAATTAAACACCGGCTTCAATACTTTAAGGAAAATGTGCTACCGGTGGTTGCCTACTATCGGGAAAGAAAAAGGTTGATCGAGGTTGATGGCGAACTTGCCAAAGAAGTGGTGCACCGTAAGATCACAGAAGCCCTAAGGGGGCTTGAAAGAAAGTGAAATTGCCTTTTCCCGCCCCACCAATTACAATTACGAGCGCAAAGTAAGTAATTGCTAGGGCAACATTTACAAGTTTAAAGATCCAAATAATCAAGTGAAGCTTACCGCTAAAGAAAGGGACATATTGGGTAAAAAAGTAAAGAACCTCAGAGGAGAGGGTCTTCTCCCCGCCATTCTTTTTGGGGGAGGAAAAAAGTCTCAACCGATAACCCTAAGTCGTCCAGAATTTGAGAAGGTTTATCAGGAAGCTGGAGAGGCCACTCTCATCGACCTTGATATCGGGGGAGGGAAGGATAAAGTTCTCATCTGCGATGTCCAATACAATCCGCTGGGGAAGATCCTACATGTTGATCTCCAACGAGTAGCCGCTGGAGAGAAATTAACCGCCACGGTTCCCATCGAGGTTAAAGGAGAATCACCGGCAGTCAAAAGTGGGACAGGAATCCTCCTCACTCTCCTGGACGAAATTGAAGTTGAATGTCTGCCACAAGATCTACCTCCGGAGATAAGGATCGATGTCTCCCCGCTGACGGAAGTAGGACAGGGAATAGAGGTCAAAGACCTCCCCATCGATAAAACAAAGGTTAAGATTCTAGGCCATGATCCCGACGAACTTATCGTTAAGATCGATTACCCAGAGATGGAAGAAGAGGAGGAGGTAACTGTGCCAGAAGAAGAGGCGATTGCCGCAGTTGAGACGACTGAGGAGAAACAAGAGGAGGGGGGAGAAGAAAAGCCCGCAGAGAAAAAAGGTGAGATTCCCCCGGAGGAACCTGAGAAAAGGAGGGGAGAGAAGAAACCTCCTTCTTGACGGTTGTAACCACTCGCTCTGAACTGATAGGTTAGAGATAATGGAAGAGGCAATCAGCCCACAAGCGGGGGAAGGGCAACCCCCCCAAANNTGCCCCCACCCCCCAGTACGCGCAGACACCGCCACCTGTTTATCCCACCCCACCTCCCACCCAACCAACCTCACCCCATCCAAAGAGAGGAAAGTTTATCGCGGCCCTTATCCTCGTTTTTTTCCTTCTCGTCCTAGGGGGCTTAACAGTTGTTTTTGCAGTCGCCTACCAAGGAACGGAACTCCCCTTTGTCTCCAAGGAGCTTTCCTTAACACTGCAGAAAGCTTATGCCAACCTCCCTCTTGTCCCTAAGGCACCCCGCCACATTCTTCTCCAAAGTTGGGAAAGTTCCCTGAAGGTAGAAACCCTCATTCTTGATGCCTCAATGAGTGTCGAGGGGTTCGATCTCTCACTTTACGGAAGTGCCCAGATAAAAGAGGGTGATGCTAACTTTACCGTTCATCTTACGGGCAAAAGCAGCAACCTCACTTTCCCCCTCGCCTTGGAGATGGATCTAGTGAGCCTGGAAAAGGTTCTCTACTTTAAGATCGATACTCTCACCAGTCCAACCTTGTCTTCCTTTATCGATTTAAGCCCCGCGCTTGGTAAGTGGTGGCGTTTTGACCTTAGCACCCTAGAAACCCAAGCCCGAGAGGAGCTGGAAAAAGAACAGGGAGGGAAAGGGCTCACCCAACAAGCACAACAGAGAGTGATCGAACTCTTTTCGCATCCCGAAGTCCTAAACACCGTCGCCCGAGGAACGGATGAGCAGGTTGGAGAGGAAGATTGCTACCACCTGCATGCTGTCGCCACCAAAGAGGCTTACGTTAAGTTGGCAGAAATCCTCAAAGAAGACTCGCTCTCCGACCAAGAGAAAGAGGCTTTAGGAGAGTCTTTTGAGACGCTTGAAAAGCTGGAACTTGATTTTTGGATTGGGAAAAACAGCTTGATGGCAAGAAAGATGAAGCTTCTTTTTAAGACGAAATCCCTAGACGCAGGAGCGGGCGGCCTTTACAGCTCCCTCCTTGGCCTGCAACAAGCTTTTGAGGGAGTCTTTGTCTTGGAATTGCCGGAGATCAACATCCCCGTCTCCATAAATGCCCCCGAAGATTCCCATGAGATAGACGAGTTGGTTGAACTTCTTTTTGAAAGCCAAGAGCAACCCCTCCTACCAGAAGTTTTGGGAGCACAGACACGAAATCTTTTAAAGAAAAAGTAGTATCTTTTTGAAAATCGCGGAGGCGATCACAAAGCACATCAGCTTGTTTTGGGCCAAGGCGCAGTGATTAAAAGATCTTCTCCCCCCAACTCCTGCCAAACCGCCTCGGTCACAAAAGGCATAAATGGGTGGAGGAGTTTGAGGCATGTCTTCACGACAGTAAGAAGCGTTTCCTGGGCTTCTTGATCCCCCTCCTCCAGACGATCTTTAATCCCCTCGATGTAAACATCCGCCAAACGATGCCATGTAAACCGATAGATCGCTTCTCCAGCTTGAGAAAAGCGATAGTTGTCAAGATCCCCGGTAACCTTTTTTGCCAGCTGATCCAACTCCTTTAGGATCCCTTTATCTTCGGATTTTAGGTTCTTTGTATCTGGTGGTTGGTAGTTTCTGATTGACGGCTCTAGGTTCAGTTTAGTAAATCTGGCAATATTCCAGACTTTATTCGCAAAGTTGCGATAGCCGAGAGCCTTCTCCTCAGCTAGAGTCTGGTCTTGCCCCAAACTAACCCCCACCACTAGTGCCATTCGCAGGGCATCAGCTCCGTATTTTTCGACCACATCCATTGGATCAACATTGTATTCGGGTCGAGATTTGCTCATCTTCTTCCCAGTTACGTCCTTGACCATTCCGTTGAGGACAACTGTCGTGAAGGGTACCTCCCCCATCATCTCAATTCCCATCATAATCATCCGTGCTACCCAGAAAAAGAGGATATCGTAGCCGGTCTCAAGAACCGTCCCTGGGTAGAAATATTCAAGATCTCTTGTTGTCTTCGGCCAACCCAAAGTGGCAAACGGCCAAAGGGCGGAGGAGAACCAAGTATCGAGGGTATCTTCCGTGCCTTTAACTGGAAGGGGATGTCCCCACCAGATCTGACGGGAGATACACCAATCATGTATNNCCAATCATGTATATTTTCCATCCAGTTAAAGTAGATCTTCTCAAACCTTTTAGGAACAATCTTGATCTTTCCTTTCTTAACCGCCGCAAGCGCTGGCTTTGCCAAGGGGGCGATCTTGACAAACCATTGCTTGGAAATAAGCGGCTCCACTACCGTTCCACAGCGATAGCAAACACCCACGGCATGAGCGTAATTCTCGTCAACATCCTCCAAGAAACCTTGCTCTTCAAGATCGGCGATGATCTTCTCCCTCGCTTCAAGCTTCCCCATTCCAGCATAAGGTCCTCCCTCCTTAGTGATCTTGTCGTCAAGCTCAATTGCCTTTACGGAGGAAAGTTTATGGCGCTGGGCAATCTCGAAATCGTTGGGATCATGAGCAGGGGTTACTTTCACCGCCCCGGTTGCAAATTTGAGGTCAACAGCGCTGTCAGCAACCACCGGAATCTTCCGGTAAAGAAGAGGGAGAGTTACTTTTTTGCCGATAAACTTTTTATACTTTTTATCCTTTGGATTAACGGCTACGGCAGTATCCCCCAACATAGTCTCCGGCCGGGTGGTGGCAACCGTTATTCCACCTTCCTCATCAACGAATGGGTAGCGAATAAACCAAAGCTTTCCCTTCTTTTCCTCATGCTCCACTTCAAGATCAGAGAGGGTCGTTCCGCAACGAGGACACCAATTAACAAGCTGCTCACCTTGGTAGATTAAACCTTTTTTGCGAAGATATTGGAAAGCCTCCTTCACCGAGGCCTGGTACTCCTTGTCCATGGTGAAGCGCTTCCGGCTCCAATCGCAAGAAACCCCAAGTCTTCGGATTTGGTCTTCAATAACCTCACCATACTCATCCATCCAAGCCCACATCCGTCTGAGAAACCCCTCCTTTCCCAGGTCATGTCGCGTCTTCTTCTCCTCCTTCCAAAGCTTCTTCTCCACTACGTTTTGGGCACCAATAGCGGCATGGTCTTTCCCTGGAAGATAGAGGGTCGGTTCACCCCTCATCCGGTGGTAACGAGCGAGGATATCTTGGAGGGAAAGCATCAGGGCGTGGCCAATATGAAGCTCCCCGGTAACGTTGGGGAGAGGCATCATAATTACAAATGATGATTTGGTTTTTTGTTTTTCCGATTTTTTGGGAACAGAAGGGGTAAAAGCGCCCGAAGCCTCCCATTCCCCATAGATCTTCTTTTCAATTTTTTGTGGTTTAAAAACCTTGTCCATATTATGGATATATCTTAGCAAAGCCCCACAATTAAAGAAGTGGAAAACGTTACTCGTGGGTATAGAGCTTACCCTGGTACTCTCCCCGAACCAGAGGACGCGTCTTTGGGGTAGGGCGAAGGGTGTAAAGATCAGAGTAGTTGCCGATTGTTTTGGCAGCAAGATACTCATTGAAATTAGGTAAAAGCTCCTCAATCACCACTCCGTGATCCANNGCACTGCTAGAACACGCTCTGGTGCTTTAGCTGATGTACCATAGCACAAGAAAACTCGTGCACGGTCACCTCGGCTTAAGGCCTCCAAAGAGCGGGAAAGGAAAAGAGTAACCCCTTCTGGAGTATAAGGGGGATCGGTAAAGACAGTATCAAAAGAGGAGCGGAGGTGTTGAGGCAAGGGATTCACAAGGTTGTGGCAGATGGTTTCGACGCCTCTTTTGGTTTCTTTGATCTTTTTTAGGACATCGGTGTCAATATCAAGAGCCCAAAGCTCAGTGTTTTTCGCCGAAGAGGCACAGGCAAGAGAGGTTAAGTCATAATCACCAAGAAAAAGGACTTTTGCATCGGTCAGGAATCCCCGACTAGCCAAAAGATTTGTCCTGGCCGTCAGTGTCTTCTCTGTTGCTCCAAACTGGTCAAGTTTTCTTTTCGGTTTTGGTCGTTGCTCTACTAAACCCATGACTAACCAAACAGTGGGGCGACCAAAGAGGTTCGGCGGAGGGCTTACTCACTGGCAACACCTTCAAGATCATTAATTGTTGCCTGTGTTGTTAAGAGCGCCTTACTTGCTTTTTCGCCGGCGAGAATATCGGAGATGGCTTGTTTGAAAGCATTTACATAATTCTCGTTTCCGGAAAAATCAACTGTTTTGCTAGAAACTGCTTTCTGAGCACCGCTAAAAAGTGGTCCGAGAATCTCATGGGTAGCTAGACTCTGTGCTAACGCGGTGTGGCTGTATGGTTCTCCGAAAAGACGTGTCTCCGAAGCATTAGAGAAGAATTTTTGTTGCTGCTCCTGCTCCGACAGAAACTTTAGCAGCTCCCACGCGATCTCAGCGTTTTCTGAGTCCCCGTCGACCGCCTCCATCCAGAAAGTTGCCCAATGAACTTCCTCCTCTTCCTCGGGGAGTTGGGGAACAGAAACGGCGGCGAATTCCAGTTGGGGATTAAGACGATGGATATCCAACGCGCGCCAAGAAGGACCAAAGATCATCGCCACCTGACCATTGGCAAAAGCATTCATCGAAAAAGGAAGGGTTTCATCCCAAACATGATCCTCTTCAACAAAACTAGTGTAATAGGTTAAAGCCACCGCCGCCGCTTGGGTTTTTAGATCGGTTAGGGGATCTACCCCACTTTGCTTTAGAAGAAGGGAAAGGATATCAGCCGAATGGGAGATATTGTTCGCCGCCCCAATAGCTGCTCCCGCCTGAGTAATCTTTCCTTTAGGATCGTTGCCCTCCCATTGGGTAAGCCTTCTTGCTTGTTGGCGAAATCCGTACCAAGTCGAAAGCTCAGATTCCACGTCAACGTTTTTAAGAAGGGTTTTATTGTAAAAAAGAACAAGCCCATCATATTCAAGAGGAAGGGCGTAGAGCGCTTCCCCCACTTTGGCTGAAACAGCAGCCACAGGATAGAAGGCACTGCTGTATTCCTCTTCAGACATTACCCCCGCCGGAAGAGGGGCAAGTTCGTTGGCAAAATCTTTTACCCAACTGTTGTGAATACGGAAGATGTCCGGAGCTGTTTCACGCTGAAGTCGTGTTAATAAGGTGTCCTTATACTGCTCTAAAGTCCCAATTGCTCTTTTTTCATAATTAATCGTCAAAGAGACGTCGGGATGCCCCTCAGTGTAGGCGGCGATAAAATCGTTCAGAAGAGGGTTGATTATATCCGGATCCTCCCAAAGTCCCCAATAATCAAGAGTAATCTCTTGGCGCGGTGGGAAAAACACCCCTTTAAAGACAGAGTAGCCGATGAAACCCAACAGGATAATAATAAAGATGACAGAGAGAAAAACGAGAGGAAACGCCTCACTCTTGCCGGTCCACCTACCGAAGCAGCCTTTGCTTGGCTAAAAGAGACCGTCGAAGGTGGTTTTGCAGGAGGGGGAGGTGGAGGGGCTTCCTCCTTTTTCTTCTCGCTCGGAGGAGGGGATTTTGGTGGTGGAGGGGGAGGCGGGGGTTCCTCCACCTTGGATGCAGGGGCAGATGGTGTTGGTGGTAACGGTGGTGGAGAGGGTAAAGAGGGTCTTGACGATGGAGCAGGCGTCGTTGGTTTAGCTTCCGTCGGAGATTCCGGCGGTTTAGGTGTTTGGCTGTCGGGCGTGGGCAGGTCTTCCATTATCTCTAGCATACGAGAAAACAGATCCTAAGGTCAAGCCAAGGATAAAAAGCCCTTGAGGAAGGGTATAAAGATAATGATCGAAAAAGCCAAGAAAAACCAGTTGACCGAGACTAGCAAGCAAAAGGAACCGTCGTTTTCTCCATGCGTTCCTAAAAGCAAAGACGAAGATAAAAGCAAAAGCAGCAAAGGCAAAAAGACCGCTCTCGGCGGCCACCAGAGCAAAGATGTTATGCACTGGTTGAATAAAGGCAACCATTCCAGAAGGAAGACCAAAAGTGGGTAAGTGAGCGGTAAAGAGGCCCAAACCAACACCAACAAAGGGGGAGGAGAAAAACATCTTGACTGCGCTTTGGAAAAGCTCTATCCGCCGGGTTATTGAGGGCTCGCTGATAAAACCGAAAAACGTGGACATTAGCAAAGGGGAGATAAAGATGAAGGCAGTAGCGATAAGAGCTCGCCAAACCTTTCTTATCTTAAAGAACACCAAAACAAGAAGGGGAAAAAGAAAGGCCACCCAAGCCACTTGCGAGAAGGAAACAAGAAGACTCAAAAAAGCCAATCCCGCCGGTAAGAACCGCCTCTTGACAAGAAGCCAGAAAGCGGTAAGCGCCATCACTCCCCCAAGAACATTGGGATGAGGGAAAGTTCCGTAGGCTTGGAGTACCTCCCTCCCAAAGAAAGATGTCTTCGCAACACCCCCCAAAGAAGGGGTAAGAAGTGGTTCTCCAAGAAAGAGATAGCCGAACACATTTCTTTGAATAATAAACTGGGCCAGAGCAAGAAGAGACACCCACCCCACACCAAAAGAAAGAAACTTTAAGATACGCCCATGATCCCTCTCCCACAAAGTGTTGCCCGCTACCCAAAGAGAAAACCCAGCCCAGAGAGAAACTTCCGCCAAGCGAGAGAAAGCAAGGGGGGGCTGATCAGAAAAGGTAAATGAAGGAAGAAGGGTAAGGATAAAGACAAAAAAGGGGATAAAGCCCCGCATCTTACTCTGGCGCAGGAAAAACGAACGGATAGCAGATGAGGCAAGAAGGACAAAAACCAAAAGCTGGGTTAAGTAGATTTTAGGAATAAGATAATCAACCAAAACCCCTTGAACGTAGGAAGAGGAGATGGGAAAGTGTTTTGCGAGGTTTGTGGGAAAGAGGATGAGTAGGAAAAGGAAGATAATCCACTCTCCTTGTAAAAAAATCTTCTCTATCCTTCCTTTATCTTTTCCTATCGGAGGAGTAATAGTCTTTGTTGATTTGTGGATAAACCTAACTCTCACAGGAATAGAATAACAAGATTTTTGTGGAAAAGGTGTGGAGAGTTTTTTAATCTTTTGGGGATCGCGAAAACAGAGTGGAGGTTTTATAGTTTTCTAACGACAGCTCGTTGCCTACGTCCTAGCTTGTTTGTTGTTGTTTTAGGGTGCTGATTTTTTGACGAAAGGAGGGCTCCTTATTAATTCTCTCCTCAATAGTCCTAATCCCGTGGAAGATGGTAGAGTGGTCTCTTCCTCCTAGGACCTCCCCAATCTCCTCTAAAGGAAGGTCTGTTAGTTCTCGCAGGAGGTACATCACAACTTGTCGGGGGAGAACCACCTTTCTTTCCCTTCCCCTCCCAACCAAAGCTTCCCTGTCAACTCTAAAAAACCGGCAGGTTTTTGTGAGAATCGTCTCTGTTGGGATCATAGGGGAAGCGGTCTGTTTGGGAGAGAGGGCGAGAGTTTCCACCAACTTCTCCGGAGGGGTGTTCTGGTGAGTCTGGGATAGCAGGAGAAGTTGGGTCAGGGTACCTTCCAATTGCCTGATACTTCCAGCAACCTGCTCGGCGAGGGTGAGGAAGACCTGATCATCAAGACTTACCTTTCTTTCTTTGGCTTTTTGTTTGAGAATGGCGATTCTTAAATCAAGGTCGGGGGGTTGGATGTCGGCCACCATCCCTCCGGAGAAGCGGGAGACCAGGCGAGCTTCAAGCTTTCGAATCTCTTGTGGGTGGCGGTCGGAGGTGAGAATGACCTGCTTCTTCGACAGATAAAGGCCGTTAAAGGTATTAAAGAACTCTTCTTGGGTGGCCTCCCGCCCCGCCAAGAATTGGATATCGTCAACTAGGAGAAGATCGACCGAGCGGTACTTCTTTTTAAACCGGCTGATGGCCCTTCGCTCTTGAATCGCCTCAATAAACTCATTCGTGAATGTTTCTGCTGGGCAATAGCAGATCTTTGCTTCTGGCTCCCTCTCTTTTACTGCGTTCCCAATTGCGTGCATAAGATGTGTCTTTCCTAAACCAACACCAGCATGGATCAGAAGAGGGTTATGGAGGGTCCCCGGCTGTTCAGTGACGGAAAGGGCGGCAGCGTGAGCCAGCTGATTGGAGGGCCCAACCACAAAATTTTCAAAAGTGTAGGAAGAAAAGAGATTAGATCGGTTGTGCCCCTTGGTGAACAGAGGTCCAAGCTCAGTGGTTTTAAGGGAGGGAAAGGGGGTGGTTTGATTTACCTCAAAAACAGGCCGATAGGGCGTACCAGTTAAATCGGTGAGTGTTTTTTTTACTATTTCGGAATATCTTTTCTTTAATCTCTCGGCGATAAGCAAGCTGGGGCAACTGATGACTGCCTCCCCCTTAGTTAGGGAGGTAAGTTTAGTTTTGCTTAAAAAAGCAGCGAAACTCGCTTTCGAGGTTTCAATTTCAAGGGCAGCAAGAGCGTTTTTCCAGATTCCGTCCTTGTCCATCACAATTTTTTGTTGTAATATCACCGGCAGGTAAAGTGTAAAGTAAGGCAGAATTGGGGCGGGAGAAAGACCAATGCGAGTGTGTCGTCTAGTTTAGCCAGGGTGCCTTTTGCAAAAATCCAAAGCCCACTAAGGCCTATCGTAAGGAAGAATCTTTGATCTTGTCAAGGGGGTTCTTGGAGAGATTAGCATATGTTATAGTAAAGGGAATTTGCTGGGTGGGAAGAGTCCTTCCTCTGGTATTCGCTTTCAAATTTAAAGTGTGCTAAGATCAGAGGGGGTTCGGTAATCAGTGCGGAAGCTAAAGCTTTAAAAGCCCATAATTTTAAGAGTAAATAAAATACTCACCTTACTAAAAAATGCCTAAAAGAACTTATCAACCAAAAAAAAGAAAAAGAGCCCGGGTTCACGGATTTCGTGCAAGGCAAGCTCGGCCGGGAGGGAGAAAGGTTTTAAAAAGACGGCGAAAAAAAAGAAGAAGGCAGCTTACCCCTAAATAAGAGAAGCTTTGATCGTTTTATGTTACCTAAAGAAAGAAGATTAGTCTCGGATTATGATTTTAGAAAGGTACGTCAAAAGGGAAGGAAGATTAGGTCTTCCTTGTTTGACCTTTATTACCTACCAACAAAGAGAAAAAATCCCTCCCGTTTTGGATTCGTTGTCTCAACCAGGCTTGACAAGCGGGCCGTCAGGCGAAACCGCGTAAAGAGAACATTTCGTGAGCAGATAAGAGCGATCCTTCCCCAAGTTAAAGAAGGTTTTGATCTTGTTTTTTGGGTGAGGAAGAAGGCTCTTGAGACAACACCAGGCCAACTACGAGAAGCATTTAAAGAGACACTAAAGAGAGGGGGGTTGGTGACTGATAGTTAAGAGAACCGCTCTATTTTTAATTAAACTCTATCAACGTACGTTCTCCCCCGATCATGGTCTCCTCAGTAGGGTTTTTGGCGAGACCTTTTGTCGTTTTCAACCAACCTGTTCTGAATATACTTATGAGGCGATCGAGAGATATGGCTTTTGGCGCGGTTCTTTGCTAGGGTTGAGGAGGGTTCTTCGTTGCCAGCCCTTTAGCAAAGGAGGACTCGACCCGGTGCCATGAATCTTTGGAACGATCTTTTAATTCAGCCGTTAAATACTGTTCTTCTTTCTTTCTATCACCTTGCTGGAGACAACCTGGGGTTGGCGATTATCCTCCTCACGATTGCCTTACGAGTCCTTCTTCTACCCCTCTCTTTACCTGCGCTTCGCTCAGCTAAAACCCAGCGAGAGCTTAGACCAAAAATAGATAAGCTAAGAAGAAAGTATAAAGATGATCGGCAGAAGCTTGCGCAGGCCCAGATGGAACTCTTTCGCCAAGCAGGGGTTAATCCCTTTGCTGGTTGCCTCCCCCAGATTCTTCAGGTTCTAATTCTCATCGCCCTCTACAGAGTTTTTATTGGGTTTCTCACCAATGGGGAGTTAAATACTCAATTTCTAATTTGGGATCTTTCGAAGCGGGATTCTTATCTCATTCTTCCTATTTTGGCGGCGGCGACCCAAGTCCTTCTCTACCGATTAATGCTTCCCACCGTTTCCGAAGAGGAAACGGCGGCAAAAGCGACTAAAGAAAGATCAGACGATTTAGCGACCGCAATGCAAAAACAGAATCTTTACCTCTTTCCTCTTTTAACTTTGCTACTTGGTTTTANNGGACAGCAATGGTGGGTAACACGAAGAGCCTAAAATGCGAAGGCCAGCGGCTAAATGGTAAATTATTAACCTAAATACTTGTTATGGCTGAGGTTGGAAGCTTTCTAAAAAAAGAAACGGAAATAGTCCTCACTAAAATGGACCTTCCTGCGAAGGTTTCGGTGACAGAATCAGAAGCGAACGGACATTACCAAGTGGAGATAACACCCAAAGATAAAAAAGATCTGCCTCTTCTTATCGGTTATCGAGGCCAAACTTTAAATGCCCTTCAAGTGGTTCTTGGTCTTCTCGCCTTCAAGAAATTTTCAGTCTTTAATCATATCTTGGTGGAAGCGGGGGCTTACCGTCAGGAGCGGGAGGAGGAACTTAAAAAACGGGCCCTTGAAGCCGCCGATAAGGCCCGCTTCCTTCTCAAGGAGGTATCTTTCCCCGCGATGCCTCCCTTTGAGCGACGTATCATCCATCTTACTCTTGCTGAAGAGACGGGTGTGGAAACGGAAAGCCGTGGTGAGGGAAGGGAGCGCCATGTGGTGGTAGTACCGAAGAAGAAAAACCGATGAAGGTTACTGTTCTTCAGGAGAACATTCTTCCAAAATTAGCCACCGTTGCCAGAGTGGCTTCAGCCAGGAGTGCTCTCCCTGTGCTTGAAAATGTTCTTCTCTTGGCGGAAAAAGGGAAGTTGACTCTCTCGGCGACCGATCTTGAAACAGGTGTGCTCACGATGGTGGGGGCCAAGGTGGAAAAGGAGGGAGCGCTAACAGTACCCGCCCGTCTGCTGGTTGGTTTGGTTGCTAACCTTCCTTCTGGAAAGGTGAGCTTTGAGACGGAGAAGGAGGTTTTAACGGTTAAAGCTAAGGGAGTAAGCTCAAAACTAAACGGCCTCTCCGCTGAGGAATTCCCCACCTTTAGC
>JABAOC010003794.1_pt2 | contig 41140 bp, 27 predicted proteins | sample 7062161 | NCBI WGS metagenome assembly JABAOC01 (sample SAMN14538625, study PRJNA623070) | marine sediment metagenome | biome: marine biome [ENVO:00000428]; feature: marine pelagic biome [ENVO:01000023]; material: deep marine sediment [ENVO:00002113] | place: India: Gulf of Khambhat ... | reverse complement strand
TGAGTGCACTTCTTGTTGTACCTTTATTTGGTGAAATGCCTGAAATCGTGAGACGGATTTCAGAAACAAAAGGTTCTTTTGAAAATATTTTTTTACTCGAAATCTTTTATGTTTCTGGATTGCTCATCCTGCCAACGCTGTGCATGGGGGCGTTGATGCCGCTCATTTGCAGGATTTACGATCTAGGATCATCCTCTGCTGGAAGAAGCGTTGGCAATGTTTATGCTTCCAACACGGTAGGAACCATCATCGGCGCTTTTGTGGCAGGATTCATTCTCATCCCCAGCAGGCTGATAGGAATGCAAAATACAATCATCCTTGCTTCGGTATTATGCGGGTTGATTGGCACCGTATTTATTTTAACTGAAGCAAGATGGCGTAAGTTAGCAACATGTATCGTTGTTTTTGCCTTGTGGGTTTTTGGAACTGTGATTGGAAATCTGGTGAGACCATGGTCTAAAGGTGTAATGGTTTCGGGCCCTTACCTGGCAAGCGAAAAGGAAGNNCTTACCTGGCAAGCGAAAGGGAAAATTATAGTGTTCTTTATTATCGGGAAGGTATTGATGCCACTGTTGCAGTGACCTCTCCTCGAGGCTCCCCGGGAATGCTGCGTGCCCTACGTATCAATGGCAAACCCGATGCCTCAAACGAGTGGGGCGATATGATCACGCAATCTCTGCTTGCTCATATACCGCTCTTGCTTAAACCTGAGGCAAAAGAGATTTGTAATATTGGACTTGGGGCTGGAGTAACGGCTGGTTCGGCACTCGCTTATCCCGTGGAGAAGATAGATGTAGTGGAAATATCGGCTGCCGTAGTCGAAGCGGCAAAATATTTCGAAGAAAGTAATTATGGAGTTCTCACAGACCAAAGGGTAAAAATTCATCTCGCTGATGCGAGAAATTTCCTTCTGTTGAAGAATAATCAATACGATCTCATCATATCCGAACCCAGCAATCCCTGGATGAGCGGAATCGCCAATCTCTACACGAGGGAATTTTTTGAAATCGTTCGTAGCCGTCTAAAGCCTGGTGGTATGCTTTGCCAATGGATTCACAGCTATTCCTTGAAAGCTGATGATTTTGCTGCTATTATCAGAACGATTGCTGACGTTTTTCAATATATTCAGTTGTGGGAGTTAATGTCTACTGATTTTCTAATTCTGGGCTCGAATGAACAAATCATTGTTGACATTGAGAGTTTGTATCATTCCTTTGCCAGGCTGCCCGTTGCGGAGATCCTTTCATCAATCAATATTAACGATCCCATGCAAATGACTAATTTTTACGTAGCTGATAGTCGTCAAATGGTTTCCTGGATTGAGAATCAGAAAATTTTAACTGATGATTTGCCTTATCTTGAATTTTCCGCCCCCCGTTATCTGTTAAAAAATGAACATCTCAAAATCATTGAAGTCATAAGCAATTTCGATGGAATTCCAGCTCTACCAGGTGATCCCAATTCAATTCTAAATAAAGAATTTTTACAATCAGTCGAGAATGCGGGGAAAAGGAGAAAATTTCTCTATCAAGCCAATGTATCTGCTTTACAAAGAGATCTGAATAGCGTCATGGGCAATTTCATTCAGGCTGCCCTTAATGGTACCTCTGATGCACGAGCCATACAGGCTTTAGTTCAAGAACTTTTAGCTTATCGCTCTGTTGTAAAATCAACAAAAGATCGGGAATTAGTCGATAAAACGTCCAGCATAATTTCTACTATCATTCCAGATTTTGTAGAATTTCAAAAAGCGGTTCTTGGAGAACCTGCAAAATTTTACTGGCCCTTCACCAGGGATAGCAGGACAGAATTGAGTCTCGAATTACAAAAGTTAATTAACGAAGCTGATCAATTATCAAAGATTGGTGCCAAACAACAAGCTTTGAAGAAAGCTGAAGAAGCGTTTAAAATTGCTCCATGTTATCCATCAATCTTAAAATTAATGGGCATCCTTTCATTAGATGTAGCAGGTGAAGAGAAAGCTATTCCTTATTTGCTCAAAGCGCTTGTTTGTTCTCCAAATGATAATGAATTGAATTACAATTTGGCTCGAGCATACAGTGCCAGAGGAGATCGGGATAGCGCAATGCATTTTATCGAAACTGCTATTGAGAATGGATTTAATGATTATAGAATAATAGAAGCTGATGTTATGTTCAAACCACTCCAGGATGATGAACGATTTCAGAAACTGTTTGATAAAAGGAAAAATGACGATAGGATTCACTAAAAAATAGGATATTCAAAATGTTAAAAAAGAATTATTCTAAAATTCTGACTGGTTTGCTTCTGGTTTTCTTATTTTCTTTCGTTTCAGCTCATGCCCAGAATCTTGATTCTTTAGTCATTCACAGCCTTCAATTTGCTCAACAACAGTTATCTAACACCGTGACTGAGGTTGGGGATACGACTAGATATCCTAAAAGTACTAAAGATAATGGAACCTGGAATACAAAAAGTTCGGGCAGTTGGTCAAGCGGATTTTTCCCTGGATGTCTTTGGTATATCTACCAATGGAATAATGAGCAACAATGGAGAAATTGTGCAGAGAGCTGGACAGCAGGAATGGAACGGGAAAAAAATGACACTGGAACACATGATGTGGGATTCAAAATTTTTTGCAGCTTTGGAAATGGATATCGTCTAACCCAAAATGAGGCGTATCGGGAAGTCATAATAAAAGCGGCACAATCTCTCGCCACACGCTATAATGCCAAGGTTGGATGCATCAGATCCTGGAACAACAGAACATTTCCCGTGATTATCGATAATATGATGAATCTGGAAATCCTATTTTGGGCTTCAAAGAACGGGGGACAATCTGAATGGTACGATATGGCTGTCAGTCATGCTTTGAAAACGATGGAAGACCATGTCCGTGACGATGGCAGTACCTATCAGATCGTCGATTATAATCCATCCACAGGTGAGATCATCAGGAAAGAAACTCACCAGGGCTATGATTTAGAGTCAACATGGGCGAGAGGACAGTCCTGGGGTTTGTACGGTTTTACGATGACCTATCGGGAAACAGGTGACGAACGCTTCCTTGAAACTGCTAAAAAATTGGCGGATTATGTGGTTGATAATTTACCAAATGATCATGTACCTTATTGGGATTATAACGCACCTAATATGCCAAACGAAGAGAAGGACGCTTCCGCAGCAGCCATTGGAGCATCTGGACTTCTCGAGTTGAGTACCCTGGTTGATAGTTCTCAAGTCGCGGAAAAATATCGCAATACAGCATTCCAAATTTTGGCTTCCCTCTGTTCTAATACCTATCTGGCAGAAGGCACCAGGAGCAGTGGTATTCTTTTGCACGGGGTTGGAAATCATAACAGCAATTCGGAAGTCGACGTCTCTTTGATTTATGCTGATTACTATTTTATTGAAGCGCTATTACGTTTCCAACAATTTTCAACCCCAGTATTTGTATCCGAAAATCAAAAATTCAGTATCCCAACGTCAATTCAGCTATTACAGAATTACCCCAATCCGTTTAATCCTGTGACAAACATAAGTTATAAATTATCATCTGCTGACATTGTTACATTACGAGTATATGATATTACAGGACGTCTGATCCAAACGCTTCATGAAGGTTTCCTGGAAGCGGGTGAACATCAGTTGTTATTTGAAGGAGATAGAATCTCATCAGGAACATATTTGCTTGTTCTTCAGGCAGGGGATGAACGTAAGAGCATAAAAATGACGCTCATACGGTAACACAAGCCTCTGGCTTATGATTGCGATTAAAGCTAAATTCAGATTTTCAATCGCAAGCAGGATGCTTGCGTTACGGATTATCGTCATTTATGGACTGAATAGAATTAAAAAAATGGAGAATAAAAATGTTTAACAACAAGAAGTTTCTCTACATAATAACTGTCATCATTTTCCTGTTAGGCGTAAATGGATGTAAGAAAAGTCAATTAGAGTTTACGACAATGCAGAAGATCGATGCCCATCTCCACATCCGATATTCAGGCCCTGAGTTTTTGGATCAGGCAGCCACAGATAATTTCAGGGTAATTGCCATTCTTACAGATCACTATGATATTGCCTGGCAACAAAATTTTATCCATCAACAAAAAAGCAGACATCCCCAACAGATTGAATTTATCACAACGTTTTCGATGCAGGGCTGGGATGAGCCTGATTGGCAGGAAAAGACGATTGCACATCTGAAAAACGCATTTGAACAGGGGGCGATCGGAGTTAAAGTCTGGAAAAATATTGGAATGGAATTTAAAGATAAAGATAGCAATTTTGTGATGATCGACAATCCACGATTTGATGCGATTTTTGATTTTATTGAGTCACAGGGAAAGACACTTACAGGTCACATCGGCGAGCCTCGAGATTGCTGGCTACCCTTGGAAGAAATGGTCGCCGAGAGTAATCGTCGATATTACATTGCGAATCCAGAATATCACATGTACCATCATCATGAGTATCCTTCTTATGAAGATCAGATTAATTCTTACAAACGAATGTTAAAGAAACACCCGAATCTCAGATATGTTGGTTGCCATCTGGCAAGCATCGAGTGGAGTATGGAAGAATTGGCAAAAGTATTGGATGAATTTCCGAACATGGCAGTAGACCTGGCGGCTCGTATCGATGATATTCAACTTCTTGATCGAGAAAGAGTCCGCCAGTTTTTCATCAAGTATCAGGATCGAATTTTATATGGCACTGATCTCAATATTAAAGAACAACATGATCCAAGGGTATACGCCGAATATGCTCATCAAACCTGGCTGAGTGACTGGACTTATTTCGCTGCTGATTCATTAATAAATATTTTTGACATCGACAAGCCAGTTCGTGGGTTGGATTTGCCACCACCCATGCTTAAAAAGATTTATCGGCTCAATGCAGAGAAATGGTATCTAGGAATATAAAATATTTTTTTAAATTACAAAAAGGATGCATGCGTAGTTTATTTTAATGGAGGATTTAAATGAATTATGAGAAGGCAGGAAAGCTACGAAAGTTAATGAAAGATAGAGAAATTGTCGTTGGTGTAGGAGCCAGAGACGCTCTGGACGCAAAATTAATTGAAAACGCTAAATTTGATTTTGTTTGGTCAAGCAGTCTTGGTGTTTCTGCATCGTATGCAGTTCCAGATGCCAGCTTAATTTCTATGACTCAATATCTTGAGGCAGCTCGGACCATGAACGAAGTGATCGACATTCCAGTTATCATAGATGCCGACACTGGATACGGTAATGCGAATAATGTGATCTATGCTGTGAAACTGTTCGAAGAGGCTGGAATTGCTGGAATGAGCATCGAGGATAAGAAGTTTCCTAAAGACAATAGTCTTCTTGCAGGTGGTCGTCAAGAGTTAGCTGGGATTGAAGAATTTGCTGGTAAAATCATGGCAGCAAAAGACACCCAGAAAAGTAAAGATTTTGTCGTCATAGCACGAGTAGAGGCACTCATTGCTGGTTGGGGACAGGAGGAAGCACTAAAAAGAGCCCATCGTTATGTGAAAGCGGGTGCAGACTGTATTTTAATTCATTCCAAATCCAATGTGCCCGATGAAATCATAGAGTTTTGTGAAAATTGGGATGGTACAGCGCCATTAGTTATTGTGCCAACAACATATTCGAGTCTTACAAAGGAGAAAATTAAGACCCTGGGCAAAGTAAAGATCATTATTTACGCCAACCAGGTCTTCCGTGCCTCAATCAAAGCGGGGGAACAGATCTTAAAAGAAATCAAAAAGGCTGGTGGAATCCACACTATAGATGCGATGATGATTCCAGTTTCTCATCTCTTTGAGCTTCAAGGGGTTCCTCAGATGAAAGCGAATGAAGAGAAGTATCTGCGTTGAAAAGGAGATTGCAAATGGCAATAACCAAATTTGGTTTTATCGGTTTTGGTGAAGTCGGCTATATTTTTTCAAAGGCGATGCATGAAGCTGGCGCAGAAATCATGGTCTATGATATTCTTCTTGATCAGATTGAAAAAGCAGAAAACATGAAGAAACGAATTCACAAGACTAGAAACAAATATGGAACTCTGGAAGAAGTTCTAATAAATAGTAATTATATTCTTTCAACAGTAACAACCCAGGTGGCAAAAGATGTTGCCAACGCTTGCTCAAAGTATTTAAAACCAGGTCAAATTTATATCGATTTGAATTCTACTGCCCCTTCATTAAAGGTGGAGATAAGTAGAGTTATTCAACCGACAGGTGCAAATTTTGTAGAAGGTGCCATTTTAGGAGCAGTGGGTGCAACTGGCGCTAAAACTCGCGTCTTAACAACAGGAGACAAAGGAAGAGGGGTGGCCGAAACTTTAAACAATTATGGGTTGAACATTTCTTATTATTCTCCAGAAATTGGTAAAGCCTCGATGTTCAAGATGCTCCGAAGCATCTTTTCAAAAGGGCTTGAAAACATTATTTTAGAACTGTTGATAGCAGGAAAAAGAGCTGGCATTGAAAAAGACCTGTGGGAAGATATTATTGATTTTATGTCCCAAAAACCATTTGCTGAGATAGCGTCCAATTGGGTTCAAACACATGCCGTAGCTTATGAAAGGCGATATCATGAAATGGTACAGGTCGTGGAGACAATACGGGAAATCGATATTGAACCGATTATGACTGCAGGCACCGAAGCCTTTTTCAAACGTTCGCTTTCTTTAGGCTTTAAAGAAAGATTTCCAGAAAAACCAGATTCATTTGAGATGGTAGTTGAATTTATGGAAAAGCAGCTTAGAGGGTAAGATAATTAATGAATAACTTAAACAGGTACTCGGGCAAGCTGAATACTGAAGGCAGACCACACTTATGATCAATTCCGTGCTGAACAAGCTAAAGCCAAGTCCACCATTTGAAAAACCGTTAACCGATGAACGAGAAATCGCCAATACGTATAGATTCTGGCGGGTACGAATTCTGTATAGTAGTTTTTTCGCCTATGCTGTGTTTTACTTTTGCAGAGTCAATATATCAATGGCAATTCCCGCAATGGAGGAAACTCTGGGCTACACAAAAGCTCAGCTTGGAGCGATCACATCTGCATTGCAAATTGCCTACGGGATTGGCAAATTCGGTAATGGCATATTAGCCGATCGAACGAATCCACGATATTTCATGGCACTGGGGCTGTTCCTTTCGGCAGTTGTAAATATAATTTTTGGTTTGCAAGCTTCCCTTTTGGTGCTTGCAATTTTGTGGTGTTTTAACGGCTGGTTCCAGAGTATGGGATTTCCATCAGGTGCTAGGCTCCTAAGTCACTGGTTTTCCCCATCAGAACATGGAAGGATGTTCAGTATTTACGGCTGTTCTCATCAGGTTGGTGCTGCCATTATTCTTTCTGTGGCAGGGTTCATTGTAGCACACGAATGGAATGTCGGAGAAGGATGGCAATATGCGTTTATTCTTCCTGGCATCCTTGCAATAGGTGTTGCATTTCTATTACTTAATCGACTGCGGGATATCCCGGCTTCTATGGGATTACCACCTGTTGAGAAGTATCGTCAGGACATTACCGACAAGAAGACACTGGGGGCTGTTGAAGAACAGTTCAATGTAAAAGAAACTTTGCTCAAATTTGTATTAAACAATAAGTATGTATGGTTTGTAGGCTTTGGAAATTTCTTTCTCTATATTGCTCGATATGGAGCTCTCACCTGGGCGCCAACATATATCAACCAGGCTAAAAATGTATCCATAATAAAGGCCGGATTAATCACCGCATTTTTTGAGATCATGGGTGTTCTCGGAATGCTCACCGCCGGTTGGATTTCAGATAAGTTATTTAATGCCAGGCGTGGGCCTATTATGGCAATATATATGTTCATTTTGTCTTTTAGCTTATACGCCTTTTGGATAGCACCGCCAGGACGTCCATTCTTATACACCGTGTTGCTGGGCATCTGTGGGTTTCTTGTCTATGGTCCTTTGATGCTGGTGAGCGTTGCCGCTATTAGTTTTGCAGGGAAGAAAGCTGCGGCTACTGCATCGGGTTTCACAGGCTTCTGGGGATATATGGGAGCGACTGCTTCTGGTATTGGAATCGGATGGGCGGCACATACTTATGGCTGGCACATTGGTTTTTCGTTAATCATTGCCTCTGGGGTGCTTAGTGCGTTTTTCTTTGCACTAACATGGAAAATAAGACCACGTTTTTTTAATGAACAGGCTTGTTAAAGTATTCAGCTATGGAGATTGAATGTGTCTGACCAGCTTCATTGCTTCGATGCGGATATATTGCATCATTTTGTTGAGCAAGTGTTTATAAGGCTAAATGTGCCCTTAGAGGATGCGGAGATAGCGGCTAATGTTCTCATTGAGGCGGAACTGCGAGGATTTGATTGTCATGGACTTGGTCGCCTCTTTCCGTGTGTTAAGCGCCTGCGAAGAGGATTGATAAATCCACAACCGCATATTGAGATCAATTGGCTGACAGAAACAACTGGCATCTGCAACGGAGGAAACGGTCTGGGCATGGTCGTTGGACATAGGGCTATGAGTGCATGTATCGAAAGGGCTAAGCACTTTGGTGCCGCCTTTTTGACATTGAAAAGGAGCGACCATTTTGGAATTGCCGGCTATTATTCCTCCATGGCTCTTGAATACAAAATGATCGGGATTGCCATGACAAACGCATCTCCCCGGGTTGTACCAACTGGAGGTACGTCAGGCAAAATTGGAACGAATCCTTTAAGCGTGGCTATTCCGAGAAAGGAAGGCGCACCGTTCATTTTGGATATGTCCACCAGTGTGGTGTCAAGTGGTCGGATTGATGTTCTGCTTCGTAAAGGAGAAAAAGTGCCAGAGGGCTGGATTTACCCCACAACAAAGCCTTTTCTCGATGAGGAAGGTGTTGCACCGATGGCTGTATTGCAGCTTCCACTGGGCGGAAGCAAAGAGACGAGTGGTTATAAAGGATACGGTTTGGGGCTTTTGGTTGATATTTTCTGTGGAGCATTATCCGGAGCCAACTTCGGAAGTCGCCTGGCTTCATCAAAATCGGAAGAGATGGAAGCGAATATTGGTCACTTTTTTGGTGCCATTCAGCTTTCCGGCTTCAGAGACGTGACCAGCTTTCTTGAAGATCTCGAAGCTCTAATCCAGGATGTGAAGTCTTCGCCTTTAGAGTCAGGTGTAGAGAAGATTTTTATTCCAGGTGAGCCAGAAGCTGAGGCAAAGGAGTATCATCAAAAGAAAGGAATACCAATTCTTCCCATTGTTCTGGACAAGCTTCGACAGATTGGAGAAGAGTTGGAAATCGATATTTCCTATTTGTGACGGCGCCGATTTTTATACTAATTTAGAAAAGTTTAGCGAAGTAAATAGAACTGTCATTTCCACCTCCTAAGACCTTTGCCTATGGAGGTTCCAAATCTCGAAGAATATGGGACGCTCGTTATGCGTAATGAAAGCCTCTCCGGGCTTTCATTAGAAGCGCCGCGAGAAATCTGTAGAATAATGAATTTGCCGAATTTCCACGAACTTGCTGTCAAAGGTTTCTCCCGGAGCCTGTTCTGAGCAATGGCGAAGGAGTCGGAATGACAGACTTAACCAATGATTGTTCAAGCGACTAAATTGTTTCATTGATTCATTGATAACCATTACAGGTAATAATAATTTCTGGAGAATGAAATGGTTCAAGGTCCTCTTTTGCTTGTGATTCTTATAGCAGCGTTTTTGTTCATTATTCTGCTAACGACAAAGTTCAAATTTCACCCTTTCTTTGTCTTGTTGTTGGCCGCGTTCGGCACTGGAGTCGCAGCGGGAATGCCAGCGCTGGATGTTATTAAAAGTATTGTAGACGGTTTTGGTAAGATAATGGGTTCCATTGGCATAATAATCATTTGTGGTACCACTATTGGAGTGTTGTTGGAAAGATCTGGTGCAGCACTCAGTATGGCTAATTTTTTCCTCAAGTTGGTAGGGAAAAAAAGAATTCCCCTATCCACAAGTATTTTTGGATATACCGTTTCCATTCCCATCTTTTGTGATTCGGGATTTGTGCTTTTGAGTCCATTGAACAAAGCCCTGGCTGAAGGAGCGAAAATCTCAATGGCAGTGATGGCGGTTGTATTGTCTTCGGCGCTGTATGCCACGCATTGTTTGGTTCCGCCCCACCCAGGTCCGACAGCAGCGGTAGCTTCCGTGTCAGAATTTATTGATGCGTCACTTCGGACTAACCTGATGGGACGAGTAGTTGTTTTGGGATTGATTTGTGCTATCCCTGGAGTCATCGCGGGCTATTTGTGGGCGACCCATTTTGCAAAAAAATATATTATCGAAGCGAAGCCTGAAATGCCTTATGAAGCCTTGATGGCTAAATATAAAAAACTCCCCAATGTGTTCATGTCCTTTGTGCCAATTTTATTGCCTGTATTTCTGATTGGTTTGGGGTCGTTTTCCTTACTTCCACAAGCAATGAGTTTTATCGGGATGCCGGTAGTTGCCCTGATTAGTGGCGTATTCGTCGCGCTTCTACTTGTACCCAAATGGAGTGCAGAAATTTTCAATGACTGGCTCAATGACGGCGTAAAAGCGGCGGGTGTTATTTTAGCGATCACCGCTGCTGGTGGCTCATTCGGCACCATCCTTCGAGCCACCTATATCGGGGATTATCTTAGCCAGACGCTTTCAGGCTGGAACCTGGGACTCCTGTTGCCATTTCTAATGACGGCCGCCATTAAAACAGCGCAGGGTTCTTCGACTGTGTCCATTATCACTACTGCACCGCTAATTGCCAGCATGCTTCCTTCTCTGGGATTGGCCAAGGATTGGGGGCCCACCTTTGCGTTACTGGCAATGGGCGCGGGTTCTATTATGGTATCACACGCCAACGACAGTTATTTTTGGGTCGTGACCAAGTTTTCGGATTTGGACGTAAGCACAGCCTATAAGGTATTTACTACCGCCACCTTTCTTATCGGAATCGTGACGATGGGTTTTATTTATCTCTTGTCGTTGATATTTCTATAATCAGAGAAGATGGAGTCCACTTCTCAAGTGGACTCCATCTTCTAATATGAATTTCGTTTAGTTAAATCAGGAGGTGTCAATGATACAATTTGCCCTACTAGATTGGATCTGGATGGTCTTGTTTTTGGCGCTAATGATCGGGTGTGGTGTTCTTTTTTATAAATTGGGAAAACGGTCTGAGTCGGATTTCTTTCTGGCTGGCAGAGGACTTCCCTGGTGGTTGCCAGCTTCCTCTGTGTATGCCACTCACACAGCAGTAGATACGCCGATGTGGGTGACGGGCGTGATATACAAGCACGGTCTGACTGGAATCTGGTATACCTTTTTCTCAGCCTGGTGTGCTATCAGTGCCTTTGTATCGACAAGGATTTTTCGAAGATCGCTTGCTTATACCCAGGCAGAATGGCAGAACCTTCGTTTCAGTGGATTAGGGAGTGAGTTGTTACGAGGATGGATGTCTGGCTATCAAATCTTCATGACAATGTTTAATATGGGGTGGATAGGGATCGCTATGGGGAAAGTGTGCAACTATGTTTTTGGCTGGCATTCATGGGTGGGCTTGGTGGTTTTTTCTTCCATTTGTGCTATCTATGTTTTAGCAGCAGGATATTGGGGTGTGGTCATGGCTGACTTTCAGCAAGGGATCATTGCTTTCGCTGCTATCCTTATTGTGTCAGTATGGGGAATTATTGTAGCAGGTGGACCCAATTCCATTGTCATGAAGTTGGCTGACCTGGGACAATCGTGGCGGCTTAATCCTTTCCATTTTTCTGGGCTGTTTGCTGGAGACTTCCCGCTTGCCTGGTTCATCACAATGATGATTATCGCCTTGATTGGAGGATTCGGAATGGCAACGACAAGTGATTGGTACTTCGAGGCTCAGCGTATCCAATCGGCTCGAACGGTGCGAGATGCCTCTTATTCCATCTGGTGGGGAACAGCATTGGTGGTGATCCGCAACTCGATTTGGGCTGCCGCTATCCTTGGATTCTTCGTTCTCTTTCCCAATATCAAAGAGACCAGTCAGTACGAGTTGGGCTGGTTCAGGTTGGGATTTGATTATCTGCCAATTGGATTGGTGGGATTCTTCTTTGCGGCGATACTGGCGATCCATTTGTCAACGGTTTCCAGTGTACTTAACTTAGGAGCGATGTATGCGACTCGTGATCTATACCATCACTACATCAACCCTGAAGCTTCGCAGAAAAAATTAGTCTGGGTCGGGCGATTTTCGACACTGGTGATTCTTATATGTTCCTTCTTTTTTGGATTAATAATGGAGGAGATCACAAAATGGCTTATCTTCGCACTATGGATCATGGCGGCTGGTGTATGGCTTCCCAACATCTTTCAGGTTATCTGGTGGCGATTCAATGCCTGGGGTTATCTCACTGCCTGGATAGCCAATCTCGGTCTCTCCTGGCTTGCGGTATGGGTTCTTCCTGCATTTGGCGTTATCCCTGCACTCCCTGATTATCTTCAATTCTGGACGTTAATGGTTTTGACGGCTTTCATTTATCTGCCGATTACCTATTTAACTAAACCAGAGGACATGGATCATCTGGTGAAATATTATGTCATGTGCCGCCCCCTGGGATTTTGGGGACCTGTGCGTCGAGAAGCTGAGAACAGGGGGCTTTTGGAGAAGGTAAAGTTTGTGGATTAAAAAGGTAGGGCGTGGAGCGTGTAGCGGTAAGCGTAAAACAGGTTCCGTTACGCTCTGCGCTATTCGCACTACGCTCTACGGCAAGGATTATATACTAAAACTTAACTCAAAATTATGGAGTGTAGAAATGGATTTAATTCGTAGAAAGTGGACACCAACTGCTGCTGATGAATGGACAAAAGAGGATTGGTATGCGATTGTGATATCACCCCTTGCTTACATTGGTCTGGCAGTCGGAGTTACCTTGAGCATCCTTTTATTATCGGTAGGTTTTATTGTTTTGGGAATAACTATTGTGCTCATCATTTTAATGCACTGGATAATTAACCCTAAGCTAAAAACAATTTCTGAAGAGTATGAGAAAAAACAAAAACAATACCTTGAGGAACTGGAGAAAATTGAACGTTGGGAGGATTTCAAATGAGTGAAGGATTAGGAGTTGTCATCGGCATGTCCATCGCATACATCGCCTCTTTCATGGGGTTGATTTTTGCCTGGATTCATTACAAGAAAAGAAAATCGGGGAAAACAATACCTCAGAAAAAATCTTCTAATGACAGGAGGTAAGTATGATTTTACTATTGCTGCAAACGGTTCGGATTGGGAGCCCTTTTCTCGGAATAATCATTCCCAGCCTGATTTTCATCATAGCGTTCGTTGTTACTTGGATTCTTTACAAACATTTTTCAAAAAATTTGTGAGTAATTTTCAAAATAAATAGAATAAAGGTTTATAAAAATGCGGAGGATACATTTCATATTAGTTCTAACATTGGCTGTATCTTTATCGTGCAGTCAGCAAGATACAGAAGTCGGTTCAGAAAATGTAGTCACAGCCATTCGATCCCAATCCCAAATTATTGTGGATGGTTTGTTAATTGAGCCTATCTGGCAAGAAGGATATAAGATTGATCTAAAAGATAGCGATACAGCAAAAGAAGTAACTGATAGTACTTTCTCAACACATGCGCTCACTTGTTATGATGAGAATAATCTGTATATCGCATTTGTTTGTAATGACAGGGATATTTACAGCAGTTTTACGAATCGAGATCAACATCTCTGGGAAGAAGAAGCTGTTGAGGTTTTCATCGATGTTGATGATGAACCGAATACCTATGTCGAAATAGAATTATCACCCAATAATGTGCTATTTGATAGCTATATAGTCGATCCAATGAATATCGATATCGAAGAAACTTCAAAGTTCGATTTATCAGGAATAAAAACGGCGGTTTCTGTTAGCGGGACGGTGAATTTTCGAGCTGATAAAGATAAAACCTGGACTGCAGAAATTGCAATACCATTTTCAGATATAATCAAGAATTTTAATTCAGATATTTTAAAAGAAGCAAAGTGGAAAATCAATTATTACCGTATTGACCGTGATAACGATGGTCCAACGCATTATGCCTGGTTGCCTACAATGGGAAGATTTCATAAGCCATCAGCCTTTGGCAAGCTTGTCTTCAAATAGAATAAGTAACATTTTTTAATAAGGAAAACGGATGTGAACATTTTAAAGCGATCAGTGATTCAATTTTTTGTAGTATTATTTGCAATCATGATCTTCACAGGTTTCGGAATGGCAAAACAAATTGCCGCGCCGCTGATGCCAGCTCCCTCGCTTGACGGTCTGGTAGAATTAGCTGAATGGCAAGATGCCTCGCTGGATTCTGGCTTCGTGCAAATGCAACCGCATAAAGGTCTGCCATCGACAGAAAAGACTTTTGTCAGAGTTGGAATGGATAAGCAAAATCTATTTGTGGCTTTTATTTGCTTTACAAAAGATGTTCAAACAATCTCCGCTGGCAATCCGCAACGTGACCAGGGAAGTGAAAACGAAGATTGTGTGGCCCTGCTGTTGGATACTTTTCACGATAAACGAAGTGCATACCTGTTTCACGTCAATGTCTTGAATACCCAGACCGACATTCGGATTGAAAGCAATGGCGAAAGCCAGGATGTAAATTGGGATGGGGAATGGCGCTCTACGACCCAAAAGAATAAAGATGGCTGGAGCGTGGAAATCGCCATTCCATTTAAAAGCATGAAATTTTCCACCGTGGATAAACGCTGGGGAATCAATTTCGGTCGAGTGGTTGCCCGAAACCAGGAGATCACCTGGTGGAATGGCCCGCTGGATGACAATTTACGGGTGTCACAGAGCGGTGAGCTGAAATTTAAGGACAGATTGCCCGGCGAACGAAAACCTGCAATGTGGATCCCTTATTTCAATAATTTCCACCAGAATAAAGAGGATTGGACCGGGGAGATCGGTCTTGATGCCGAGCTGCCAATCACCTCAGATTTGTCCGCCAATATCACGGTGAATCCCGATTTTGCTAGTGTAGAAGGGGATCAGGAAGAAATCAATCTCGATCCCTGGGATATTCAATATCCGGAAAAACGACCCTTTTTCAGGGATGTCGGCGCCCTGTTTGATGTGCGATACAATGTGTTTTACAGCCGTCGGATTGGTGATATCCAGCATGGTGAAAAATTCAGCGGCAAGGTGGGATCCCTGCAAGTGGCCGGCGTATACGCCCGCACTAATAGAATTGCCGATGATCCGGCAACCATAGATGATAATGAATTCTTTCCCGAAGCAAATTTCGCTGTGTTTCGCGCACAGAAGGACATCCTGGCCGCCTCAACGCTGGGGATCACGTACACGGAAAAAAATTATGATGGCGGGTATCACAGGGTGATCAGCCTGGATACTAAGATGTACCTGCCCTATCAGATCAAAGCTACGGGTCAGTTGTTTTATGCCGCTCCAAAGAATTCCTCTCGAAATCGATGGGCGCAGACCGGCAGTTTTATTCGGGTAGCGCGGGAGACAAATTACTACCATTATCATCTGCGGTTGACCTCGCTGGGATCAAATTTACTGGACAATGTGAACGCCGTGGGATATCTCAGCTACGACGACGTTATTGAGCTGGATGGGGAATTGTGGTATAAATATTTTCCTCAAAATAGTAAGCTTGTTAAATATGTTTATTATGGCAGTAATTATAAATACGACTGGTCGCAAGAACGGCTGCTGGGACGGTACGAAATCCGACAAGAAATGAGCCTTTATTTGACCAATCGTTTTAGCGTCGAAGCCGACTATCGCTACGAGTATCGAGCAGTCAATTGGCGGCGACCGGGACAACGGCATCGATATAAAAAGACGCTGGATTTGGAACTCGGCTACAATACATTGGAGTGGGCTTATGCCAAAATCGGGTTGGAGACAGGCGAGACGTTTGATGGACCATTTACCGAGGTGGAAGCATCCACTCGGTTCAAGCTTTTCAAGAAGTTGAGTTTGCAGTACAATTTCGAATCCCGAAAGTATGATCAAGTAAAAGCCGATCCGGTAGCGACCGATGTAGATTTGCATATATTGACATTGGATCTGTATCTGACCAACGATCTGTTTCTCAGACTATTTACACAACATCGTTCTGACGATGACCGTTTTTATTTCTATGGACAGTTTGGATACCGCTATGCACCGCCAAACAGTGCAATTTATGTAACATACACCTATGATGAACAGGATTTTTTTCATCATCCAACCAGCAGAATCCTGTTTTTAAAAGTTTCTCATTCGTTTTCAATATAACTATGGAGAAGAAAATGAAGTATCTGAAAATTATATTCATTCTTTGTAGTCTGCTACTTGGCAATCCTGTTTTTTCTCAGGTGAAGGTTTGGGAACAACCGCTAGTAATCCCTACCTGGGAAATTGGAACTCCAGAGGTTAATCCGACCTTTGCGTGGAGTTCCACACGGAAACCCATCTATCCCTATCCTTATAAGGAAATTTTAACCAACAATAAAAAGGATAAAACCTATATCGCCTGCTGGCTGGAAAATAAATTTGTCAAAGTACTTATCTTACCAGAACTCGGCGGTAAGTTATATGGCGCGAAGGATAAGACCAATGATTATAATTTTTTCTATTGGCAACCAACAGTAAAACCTGCTCTCATCGGGATGACAGGTGCGTGGGTATCTGGTGGTATCGAATGGAACTTTCCGCATGGTCATCGACCGTCAAGTTTTAGTCCTGTCAGCTATCGATTGGTCGAAAATTCAGATGGCAGTAAGACCGTGTGGATCGGTGAGACGGAATGGGTCAACCGCATGCGCTGGGTGGTAGGGATGACGTTATATCCTGGTAAAAGTGTCATTGAGGCGCAAGTCCGCTTGCTCAATCCCACGTCGGTTCATCACTCTTATTACATGTGGGCGACTACAGCAACCAATACGAATGAAAATTATCAGGTCATCTATCCCACTCGATTGATGACTGAGCACGGTAAATTTGAGTATTTTCATTTTCCCGTTCATGAGGGTGTAGATATTTCCTGGTGGAAGAACATACCCAATGCTTCCAGTTTCTTTGCTGTGGAGTTGGGTGAATTTTTTGGTGGATATGATCATGGTAAACAGGCGGGAACGATCATTACAGGTAATAAATATATTACCATTGGCAAAAAATTTTGGACGTGGGGAACTTCGCCGTTCGGTCGTATGTGGGATTGGATACTCTCTGATGGCGAAGGACCGTATATCGAACCACAGGCAGGTGCCTATGCCGACAATCAACCTGATAATCACTGGCTCGAACCTGGAGATGTAAAATCCTTCAGTTATTTCTTTTTTCCGGTTCGAGATATTGGGGCTTACAAACAGGCGAATGTCCACGGTGCCTTGAATCTGGAGTTTGACGAGGATCAGATTAAAATCGGTGTCTATTCGACAAGTATATTAAATCCTGGCACTGTTCGGTTAACACAAAAAGAAAAAACTGTTTTTGAAAAAAGGCTGGATATTGATCCCTCCAAACCCTTTATCCATTCGATGAAAATAGAAAATGCTGCAAAATTTCAAGAGGATTTTAGTTTGAATTTATTAGATCAGAATGGCGAAAAGCTGGTATCTTACACACCACAGATTCTTGAGCCTCTGCCACTTCCTGAACCGGCAAAAGTGTTTGATCAGCCAGAAAAAATCAAGACAGTCGATGAACTCTGGCATATCGGCGAAATTAAGAGTAAATACAAAAAAATTCAACTTAGAAAAGGTTTTAAAGATTATTTCAAAGAAGCGATCAAACGTGATCCTGGTAATACTCGATCTCATATTTCGCTGGCAGAATGGGATATTAAGAGTACAAAATACCAATCTGCCATTGAGCATCTGGAAATCGCCAAAGAACGTGATCCTGATAACGGAACGATTTTTTATCTGCATGCAATCGCTCAGGAGGCGTTGGGTGAATATGAATCGGCTTATGCTCATTATTATCGGTCGGTTCATTTCCAGGAGTATTTGACACGAGCTTACGAGAGAATCGCCAGACTTGATTTGCGGAATGGAGATTTCAATAAAGCAGTTATCCACTGTCAGAAAGGCATTGATGCAAATACATTAAATCCACATCTGTGGGCACTGAAGGCGATTGCCTTGAGACTGAATGGTAATGCTGAAAAAGCGGCTGAAACAGCCAATCATGCCTTGAAGCTTGACCCGATTAATCCCTGGGCAATGAATGAATTAATGTTATCAAAGGGAAAGGCTAATGAAAAACTCAAGGATGAGTTGAAAAAAGTTTTAGCCGATGATTACCAGTTTTACATCGAACTGGCATGCTGCTATATAAATTGCGGTCTTTATGATGATGCCTCGAAGGTTCTCGTATGGTATAATAAAGATAATGCCCTCATCAGGTACTATAATGCTTTCTGTAAAAGTCAATTGGGTAACGAAAAACAAGCTGGAGATTGGTTTAAATCTGCCCAAAGGTTATCGGTGGATTATATTTTTCCCTTTCGTCGAGAAGCGGTCGACGTGTTTAAGACGGCGCTTCAATATAATCCGAAAGATGGCAGGGGACACTACTATCTGGGGCTGGTCTATGCAGGGCTTGAAGACATGGATAAAGCGATTTTACACTGGCAAAAGGCTGTCCAGCTTGATCCCGAAAATGCCAGAGCCTGGCGGAACCTCGGATTAGGTCTCTTTCATAAAGGACAGGCATTAGATAAAGCAAAACAGTGTTATGAAACAGCTTTTAAATTAGCTCCAAAAGATTCCAGGATTCTAATGGAACTGGATCAAGTGAAGGAAGTATTAGGCGAAAGTTCAGCGACAAGGCTCTCTTTTTTAAGAAAACATAAAAAGGTTGTCGAAGGTCGAGATGCACTTTTAACGACCATGTTGGATATAATGGTTCAGCATGGACATTATGAAGAAGCGTTAAATTATTATCTGACTCATCATTTCCATAACTGGGAAGGTCGCTATGCGATTCACAATGCTTTTATGGAAGCCAATATTGGTATGGCAAAAGCCGCCAGGACAACTGAGGAAGCATTGAAATGCTATTTGCAAGCCTGTGAGTATCCAGAAAATCTGGCGGTAGCTCCTCGGGAGCCCAATCTGCGAGGATTCCTATATTATCCCATGTCGAAAATCTACAAACAAATGGGGAAAGAAGAAGAGGCAATACGTTTACTGAAAATCACGGCAGAAGAAATTTCTGAAAAACCAACGTTGGGTAGCTTTTATCAAGCATTAGCATTGCGTGATTTGGGAAAAACAAAAGAGGCTGACAATATCCTTTCTAAACTAAGAAGCGAAGCTCAACAACTGAGTAATGGCAAAACCGAGGGCTATGAAAACAAGAGCAGAGATTTTCTTAACGCCCTTGGTCACTTCTATTTATCAAAAGTTCATGAAGCAAGCGGAGAAATAGGAGATTCCCAATTAGCCTTCAAAAAGGCTATATCGATAGCGCCATTAATCGAGCGCGAGGCTTTGATTTTTGCTCAGATTACATTTGCAAAGGCAAAGCAGTGAGAGGCGGGGGGAATTAGAGTTCTTTCTTTTGGGTGATTTTTGCAGATGCCTTAGCATGACCGGTTGCCCGGTTAAAATGAATAAATGCCTAAAAAGGACAATTGACCACGAAATATTTTTAATAATTTGAAAAATCATGATTAAAAACTATTTCAAAACTGCATACCGAAATTTATTAAAATATAAAACCTATTCGTTAATAAACATGTTCGGGCTTGCCATTGGTATGGCGTGTACTATTCTTATTCTTTTATGGGTTTATGATGAATTGAGTTTTGATAATTATCATGAAGATGCAGAGCGGATATTCAGAATTGTTCATAGTGATGAAGGTAAACCCGGCATGCCTTTTACGCCCAAAATCCTTGCGGCTGTATTGAAAAAAGATTTCCCTTTTCTGAAATCAATAGAACCATTAAAAGATATTGATTTTTCAAAGGGATGGTACGATAACGCATATTATATTTATTTAAAAACAAATAAAAATATTAATGTTGATGAATTTGAAAACAAAATAAATTATGTCGCAGCTAAATATATGAGAGTTGAGTTGGGAGATGATTTTAGAGGATCAGGGAAACAACTTTTTTTGCTACAACCAATTAAAGATATCCATCTGCATTCACATCATGAACATGAACCAGAAACTCCAGGGAATGCCATTGAAATCGGAAGTTTTTCTATTATTTCTATTCTTATTTTATGTTTAGCATGTTTAAACTATATTAATCTAACAACAGCACGGTCATTGACTAGAGTTAAGGAAGTAGGTATTCGAAAAGTTGTAGGAGCAAATAAATCTCAATTAGTAACACAATTTTTTAGCGAATCAGTATTGATAAGTGTGGTTGCTTTTTTAATTGCTTTGGTTTTAGTTGAATTGGCACTTCCATGGTTCAACACACTTACAGGTAAGCCCTTCAGTGTTACCTGTTTTATAGAAAGTTCTCTAATTTTTTGTTTAATAATAATCTTGCTATTTGTCGGTATCTTTGCAGGAAGCTATCCAACGTTTTTTTTGTCATCTTCCAAATCAATAGTACATTTAAGAGATACCCGAGATTCATCACTCAGGAAAATACTCGTTGTCTGTCAGTTTGTTATTTCTTCTTTAATGATTATAGGAACTCTTATCATCTATCAACAACTTAGCTATATTAAGAACAAAGATTTAGGATTCGACAAAGAACAAATTCTGGTCCTGCCCCAAGGTTACCATTCAATGCGTTTGCTTAATAAGAACTTAGAATCATTTAAGACAGAACTCACAAATCATCATTCAATTATTTCTGCTACCGGGACTGTAAGTGTACCTGGCAGGCACATGTATGGTCCTGGAATCCGTTTAATTGGGGAAGGTGATCAGAAATCGTATGGTATGTATTTTCTTCATGTGGATCATGATTTTATCGATACTTATAATATTGGTCTCATTGCAGGACGTACTTTTCAAAAAGATAACATTTCAGATAAAGGGAATACATTTATCATTAATAAAGCAGCGGTAAAAACGATTGGTTGGTCTAGATCTGAAGAAGCCCTTGGAAAGAGAATCTCAAGTTGGGGTTTGGAAGGAGAGATTATTGGCATCTGTAAGAATTTTCATTTCCAGTCGTTGCATGAATCGGTTGGTCCGATGGTTTTGGCAATACATCCAAAAATTATGCCTGAAACTTTGAGCCTTAAATTAAATACAGAAAATCTCTCTGAGACTATGAATTTTATTGAGAATAAATGGAATGAATTCTTCCCTCAATGCCCATTTCAATATTTTTTTCTTGATGAGTATTTTAGTCGGCAATATCATGCAGACGAACAATTCGGTAAAATCATGCTCATTTTTGCTGGATTAACCATCTTCATTGCCTGCCTTGGTCTGTTTGGTCTGGCCTCTTTCACTGCCGAACAACGTACAAGAGAAATCGGCATTCGTAAAGTATTAGGTGCCTCTGTTTCTGGTATTGTTCTGTTGCTATCTCAAGAATTCATAAAATGGATCATTATAGCGAATATCATCGCCTGGCCAATTACCTATTTTGCCATAAACAGATGGCTGCAAAACTTTGCGTATCGCATAAATATCGGTTGGTGGACCTTTTTACTGGCAGGTGCTTTTGCGCTGGCTATTGCTCTTTTAACGGCGAGTTATCAAGTGATTAAAGCGGCGATGGCGAATCCAGTGGAGGCGCTGAGGAATGAGTAAGTATATATATCTTGGTCTATTAAGTCGTTAGACTGTCTGAAAACGCATTCTTGGGAGATTTTTTAATATTTTCACATAATCTCTCGCTCTATTTTAATAAATTTTCGTGCATTCTTCACATTTTAGACTCTAAATTTCAGATAAGGAGCGATCTAATGGGATTCTGTATTCATGGTAGATTAAAGATAAAAAAGAGCTTGTTAATTGAATGTTAAATAAAATTTAATCTCATGTATAGAATAATTCTATAGACCATTCTATTTATGTCCCTTCAATTATCTATTTATCTATTAGCAAAGGAAAATCTTGAAAAAAGTTATTTTCAAAACATTGATTTTTTCCGTTTTTGTTTTTTGGTGGCAAGGTATTCTGTTTTGTTCTGAGGATTTATATGAAATTGTGGTTCAGGAAAACATTTTGATCCCTATGCGAGACGGAATTAAGCTGGCAACCGATATTTATCGTCCAGCAAAGAATGGGATTCCAGTAGAAGATAAGTTGCCTATTCTTTTAACACGAACTCCCTATGGAAAATCAACGACAAGTCCACAGTTCAGGTTTGTAAGTCAGGCTAAATATTTTGTCGAACATGGCTATGTCGTTGTCATACAGGATTGCCGTGGACGATTTGCTTCAGAAGGAGTTTTCACCAAATATGTTAACGAAGCACAAGATGGGTTCGATACCATCGAATGGCTGGCAAAATTACCTTTTACCAATGGCAAAGTCGGAATGTGGGGAACCTCTTATGGTGCTCATGTTCAAGCAGCAGCAGCCCAGTTGAATCCTCCCCATTTGGAAACAATCGTACTGAACATGGGTGGAACATACAATGGTTGGGATCATGCGATCCGCAATCATGGCGCGTTTGAAATGAAACAACTGACCTGGGCATTTGAGCATATTAAAGATGAGGCGAAATCAAAGCCAGTGATTCTGGACATGTTAAATCAGGAGCGAATTGAAGACTGGATTATGGCATTTCCATTCAGGAAGGGGCTTTCTCCGCTATCATTAGCTCCAAATTTTGAAGATTATATACTGGAAATGATGACGCATGTCAATTATGATGATTATTGGAAACAGTTAGGCTTGAACTGGTCGGTGCATTATCCTCAAACTTCAGATATTCCCATGCTCCATATATCGGGATGGTATGATTCTTATTGCGGTACTGCAATCGGTAATTATGAGGGGCTTGTAAAATTAAAAAAAGGACCAATTAGGCTTTTGATGGGCCCCTGGCTTCACGGCAAGAATGACTCAACACATTCTGGCAATGTTGATTTCGGTCCAGATGCAGCGATCAAAGATTTTTATACCAACTATCATTTACGCTGGTTTGATTATTTCTTAAAAGGAATTGATAATGGCCTCGGCAATGAACCTGCCATTCGATTGTTCGTCATGGGCACTGGTGATGGTAGGAAAAATGCAAAAAATCGATTATATCATGGCGGATATTGGAAAACCGCCGAATCCTGGCCTTTGCCGGATACAAAGTTCATAAGATACTATTTCCATTATGATGGTACATTGACGACATCATTGCCGACTACCGATGATCCGATAATCACTTATTCATACGATCCTAAACATCCTGTCCCCACAATCGGTGGTTCAACTGTAGATGCTAAACCTTTATATGTAGGAGGTTCTTTTAACCAGCGTGAGAAACAATACAAGGGTAACCCAGCAACAGGGTTTTACGGTTCAAAACCACCTTATCTTCCGCTAAAAGCTCGTGCAGATGTGGTGGTTTTTCAGACCGAACCTCTAAAAGAAGATATTGAGACCATAGGGTCAATAACAGTTAATCTTTATGCATCATCGGATGCAGTAGATACTGACTTCACAGCAAAACTAATTGATGTATATCCTCCAAGCAAGGATTTTCCCTCTGGATTTGAAATGAATTTGACTGATGGCATTATTCGGGCAAGTTATCGAAATTCCAGGGAAAAACAGGAATTATTGAAGCCTGGTAAAATATATGAGTTTGTTATTAAACCCTTTCCTACGTCTAATGTATTCAAAAAGGGGCATCGCATTCGTGTCGATATTTCGAGTAGCAACTTCCCAAGATTTGATGTTAATCCAAATACAGGTGAGCCAATCGGTTTAAGCCGTAGGGTGGTTGTAACCAATAATTCGATTTATGTTGATAAGGAGCATCCATCACATGCGATTTTGCCTATAATTCCTTATAAACCTTAAGTCAGGATAACTATTGCTATTCTATTCTTATGTCTGAGAGTAAATAATTGAATTAGGACTAAATATAGAGAATAATCATGAAATATGTCGAGTTTGGCAAAACAAAAGAATACCTTTCTGAGATGTGCCTGGGTACAATGATGTTTGGAGATCGGTGTTCTGAAGCTGAAGCAGATCGAATAATTGCCAGGGCGATTGATGCTGGAATTAATTTCATAGATACAGCAGCGATGTATTGTGATGGCTTCACTGAGAAAATATTAGGTCGTATCCTCAATGGAAGAAGGGAAAAAGTATTTCTTGTCACTAAGGTTCATAAAGGTGTGGATAAGAAGAGCATTATCGAGAGTATTGATGAGAGTCTTATTCGATTAAAAATGGATTACGTCGATCTTTATTTAATCCATTGGCCCAAAAAAGGAATGAATCCTACCGAAATAATGGAAGCTTTAAATCAAGTCGTTGAAAAAGGTAAAACTCGTTTTGTGGGTTGTTGTAATTATCCTGGCTGGCTTGTAACTCATCATAATGCGATTGCTGAACGCAATAATTGGTCAATGTTAGTCTGTAATCAAATTCCATATAATCTAATTGAGCGTGGTGTTGAAGTCGAGGTGCTTTCTCAGGCTTATGCTGAAAACATTGCCATTACGACTTATCGTGCTTTGGTTTTGGGATTACTTTCTGGCAAATATAGACCTGGAGAATCAATTCCCGCTAAATCTCGAGGTGTGACTGATGAAAGAATTGGCAACTGGCTTAGTCAATATGGAGATGGGATTAATAAATTTTTAAAATTAGCAGATGAACTCGGAATAACTCCAGCAGCGCTTGCGATTTCCTGGGTCAGGTATTCGTCTGCTGTAACCAGCCCTATTGTGGGTGTGAGTTCTATGAACCAGTTTGAGTCATGTCTCCAAGCTTTTGAGTTTGATTTAACTGAAGATCAATACAACAGGATTACAAATTTTTTTGATACAGAAGTAAAAGAAGAAACAGGCGGTGCTTATAAAGATATTCGTCGTGAGCTCAGATTATTAAAAGCTTCCGACACACTCACAGCCGATTAATCTGGAAAAAACGAAGTGCAATCCCTTAATGGATTGCTTGCGATGCATAAAGGCCTCGCACTCCAACCTTTGATAGAACAACGTAATGGTATTTTAATGAAAATTAACCAAAAAATTCAATTCTTTTTACCTGGTATTTTTCTACTAGGCTTTAATATCGGCACAGGCAGTGTCACAGCGATGGCGAAAGCCGGCGCCACATATAATATGTCATTGCTTTGGGCTGTTTTTGTTTCCTGTTTGATCACATATTTTATGATTGTCATGTATGGGCGATTTACGCTAATTACTGGAGAGACAGCTCTGTTTGCATTTAAAACACATCTTCATCCAGGAGTAGGTTTGTTTTTTATTATCGCACTTACAGTTAATGTATGTGGCAGCGTCATTGGTGTCATGGGAATAATTGCGGATATTTGTTATGAATGGTCAAAAGGAATTATTGCTGATGGTATTTCCCCTGTGTGTATTGCTTTATTTTTTATTCTCATTGTCTATCTAATTTTCTGGAACGGCAGGACACAATTCTTTCAGAGAGCGCTTGCTGTTATCGTCGCAATTATGTCCGCAAGCTTTATTCTTAACTTTTTTATACTCATGCCACCGCCCATTGAAATTTTAAAAGGTATGATTCCTAATATACCCAAAGTTGTAGCAGATCAGAACAAGGGACCTTTTCTGGTTATCGCTTCTATGGTTGGGACTACAGTATTTTCAGGCCTTTTTATTATCCGGACCACACTGGTAAAAGAAGCAGGTTGGACGATCAAAGATTTACATCATGAGCGACGTGATGCTATGGTCTCCGCTTTTATGATGTTCCTGATTAGCTGTACGATCATGTCCGCTGCCGCGGGAACATTGTACCTGAAAGGAGTAGGGCTTTCTAAAGCTTCACAAATGATACAACTGTTAGAACCGCTGGCGGGACGGTTTGCAGTAACGATTTTTGTCACAGGCATTGTAGCTGCAGGAGTCTCATCTCAATTTCCTAATGTGTTGCTTTTACCTTGGCTTTTATGTGATTATAATCAGTCTAAGAGAGATATGACTCAGCCTAAATATCGAATCATTGTCTTCATAATTTCTCTTCTCGGTCTGATTGTACCTGTGTTTAAGGCTCCACCCGTGGTGGTTATGATAGCTTCACAGGCATTTGGTGCGATAATTCTACCTGTCACTGTCTTATGTATAATGTATCTCAGTAATCAAAAGCGTGTAATGGGAAAATATACTAACAGTTGGACAAACAATTTGCTGTTTGTTTTTATTTTATTATTTGCATTATATATGTCTATCAATGGAATTAAAGGTTTATTGGGTACAATTTTAAACGTAACGCAAGCCTCTGGCTTGTGACTTTTCCAACGCTAAATTCATAATTTTAAAGACAAGCAAGATGATTGCGCTACGATCAAAAGTATTTTCGTTCAAACACTTAATATAAGCACTACAAAGGAATTATTATGTTGTTTAAAAATAGAAGCGCAAATTACCACTGGATCTTTGTACTTATTTATATTTTATCTTTTGCAAACCTTGTAATATCAACTGAACGCTCGAGTATTCATCCCCAACTTATTTTAACACCAGAAAAAATAGAGTTGTTAAAAAATTCGATGATGACAACTCATGAACATCTCTGGAAATTAGCTTTGCAAAGTGCAGATGAATTTAGCAATGAACCAATACCTACTATGAAGGATGCTCATAATAAGTATCGTTATATCGGAGATACGATGCCAGTGTTGGGATTAGCCTATTGGATGACCAGTGATCTCTCTTATGTGAAGTCTGCAGAGAAATGGATTTCAGCACTACTGGCAGTTCCAGAATGGAAGGGAAGCCAGAATCTTGGGCGCTCAGCCTGGGTGGTCGGATGCGCCTTATTGTACGATTGGCTTTATGAAGTTATTGATGAGGAATTACGCCTGAAAATAAAAAAGCGTTTACAGGCTGAAGCACCGATCCTCATGAATACGGCATCAGATCATCGGGCTCTCAGCAATCATTTACTCATCGAAACAACGGCTCTGGGAATGATCGGACTTATCTTTCGAGATGAATCCCAAGAATCAGAGGTATTTTTACAACAGGCGGACCAATGGGCGAATTATATTATTGATCATGCCCCACTCGATGGCTCATGGGGCGAAGGTGTTCAATACTGGCAATACGGATTGGGTTATTTTCTGAGGTATCTCGAAGCCTGTAGAACCTCTGGCTATAAAAACTATTATCCTCAATATGGATGGTTGAAGAAAACGGGTTTTTTTCCAATTTATTTCTCACTTCCAGCAAGACCGACGGAGGTCGTCAATTTCAGTGATTGTGGAAGTAAAAGGTATATTCCTTCTTTTCTCCTTTATATACCAGCGTCTCAATATGAGAATGTGTATTTTCAAGACTATGGGAAAAAGTTGGAGATAGGAAAAACTCATAAATTTAGTTGGATGGATTTTATCGCCTACGATCCCTCTGTTCTGCAGCAGGATATTAATACATTACCAACTTTAAAACATTTTTCGGACAATGATTTTGTCACCATGCGCAGCGGCTGGGATGAAGATGCCACCGTAATCGGTTTTCGATGTGGGCCTGCTCCTGGGCATCGTAACCAAAATCATCCGCTCAGGCTTGAAAACAGGGGTTTTGGTCCAGGACACGGACATCCTGATATCAACAGTTTTAATATTTTCGCAAAAGGCGAATGGCTGGCTATAGATCCTGGTTACACTTATCTGAAACAGACACGGAATCATAATACGATGATTGTAAATGGTTTTGGTCAGGCTGGTGCTGGTGAAAAATGGCTGGATTATATGGCTTTTGAATCCCGTGAGCCAGTGCCTGCTATATTGCGAGTCGAAAGCAATTCTGTTTTTGACTATGTAATTGGTGATGCTGGGAATATTTATGTTGATGAAGCAAATTTGAAAAGTTTCCACCGACACTTGCTCTTTTTGAAACCTGACATTTTGATAATCGCAGATGATCTGAAAGGAAAAATTAATTCAAAGTTTGAATGGCTCCTAAATGCCCGTGATAGCATCCGCCAGATAGATAGAAACCATTTCGAGATTATACAAAATGACGCTCGTTTGTGGATTCATCCTCTCCTGCCTGAAAACTACAGAGCTGAGATTCAGAAACGAAAAATAAAGGCTTCCGATGTTAAAGATGAATCGGATATAGAGTGTGGGATTATGATTGTATTGAATTTGCAAGTGAATAATGTTACTGAAATGCGATTTCTGGTCGTGCTCTGTGCATTAGAACATGGAACGAAGAAAGCACCAGATGTAACTTTCGAGAATAATCAGTTAAGTATTTCACAAAATGACAATTCATGGACGATCAACTATCAGGATCAAGTAGAAAAGGCAACTGATCAAATCTTGATTGTACAACAGCCGAAGACAGGTGAGTCGTTTTATCATTTTTTGAGGGGTAAATAAGTAAAAATATAAAATTATTCAAAACATATAATTTGAAATTTTATAATCATACATTCCTATGAAAAAGAATAAAATAGAATCTCAAAGAAATGATTTTTGGAGTAGTATAGGTATTATTATCGTATTTATCGGAATCATCGTTGTGTATTCTACCTCGTATGATTTTGAATTTACTTATGACGACACGGTTATGATCGTTAGACAGGATATACCAAGTTCCATTGGTTCTATTCTAAACTATTTCAAAGAGCAATACTATCCAGAGCTACCATACTATCGTCCTATAACTAAAATTACATTTATTTTGCAGAAGGCAATTCATGGTAATAATCCAGTACCATTTCGTTTTTTTAACGCTTTTATAATCGGGTTGGCTTCGATATTTGTATATGCTATGTTACGGTTAGCCAAAATTAATTTCCCCAAATTAGCCGCTTTATTCGCAACTGCTTTGTTCGGATTACATCCTATTGTTTCCGCTTGTGTATTTCCAGTCTGGGGAAGGGACTCGTTATTATTTGGCTTCTTTATTATAGTGGCACTTTATGCATTTCTACGCCCAGGAAAGATATGGTATAGTCTGGCTGTTATCTTTTGTGCATTAGCATTATTGAGTAAGGAAACATCAGTTATTCTGATCGGGCTGTTTGTGCTGGCTGATATATTGAAGTTATCTGCGGATTCACCTGGGACAAACATACGAAAATGGATACGCCGATATTGGATAATTGTATTTATATATATTTTATATTTCACAGTTCGTCATTCGCTATTTGGTGGACGTCAATATAATTTCACTTTGCTTGATAATCCTACATTACCTTTATCAACTCCAATCTATGCACTCCAGGTGATGATTGCCCCATTCGTAGAACTAATTTATGAACCAAGAACCTGGCGAATTTGGTTTTCACTACAACGGATGATTATTACTGGTATAGCAATTTTTCTCATCGCTTTTTTATCAGCTAAGCATTGGTCTTCAATGCAAAAACCGATCCTATTCTGGATAGGTTGGTTCTTTTTATGTAATCTTCCGACTTCGAATATAATTGAACAAGAGACAATATATGCAGAACGATTCCTGTTTCCTTCTATACTTGCCATAATCGTGATAATTTTCATGGTTTTAATAAATTATTGGAATATACAAAGAGTGCGTTGGATTATTATTTCCATCAACTGCATTTTACTTATTTCCTGTACGAGTATAACTATAGATAGAAGTAAGTATTATAAAAACAATTTGGTATTTTATCGTCAATGGCTTAAAGTCAATCCAAATTATTTTCTTCCCAACCATGCAATGGGCACTGTTCTATTTGAGTCAGGAAAAGTTGAAGAAGCAGCCGAATATTACAGGAAAGCGATTGTGATGAAACCAGACTGGCCCGATGCCCATCTTAACCTCGGTATTATTTATATGGATCAACAAAAGTATGATAAAGCGACAAAATGTATGTTAGAATATGTTAAATTAAAGCCGAACTCAGCAAAAGCACATTATAGCTTAGGAGTTGCATTAACCAAACAAAATAAATTTAATGATGCACTTGTTTATTATTTACATGCATTGGAAATCGATCCGTCATACGTGGAAGCACATCATAACATGGGAGTGATTTATCATATTCAAGGTCAACTCGATAAAGCAGTAACCCATTATCAGGCAGCGCTAAGAATCAATCCAAATAAAGAAAATACGCTACAGTATCTTAGAATAATCGAAAACAGTGAAGGTCAGTTAGATTTGAAATGAAAGTTGCCTTAATAACAGGTTCAGCGGGTCTTATTGGCAGTGAATCAGTAGAGTTTTTCTCAATTAAATTTGACCTGGTAGTGGGCATTGATAACAATACAAGAGAAAAGTTTTTAGGCGGCGATGCTTCAACTTCCTGGAATGAGAAACGTTTGAAACATGAAATAAAAAATTATAAGCATTATCATGTGGATATTAGAGATCAAAAATCAGTAGGAAAAATATTTCATAAATATGGTGATGACATCAAACTAATCATTCACACTGCGGCTCAGCCAAGTCATGATTGGGCAGCCAGGAATCCCATTGATGATTTTTCAGTTAATGCCAATGGAACCTTAGTTTTGCTGGAACTGACTCGCAAATATGTGCCAGAAGCGGTTTTCATTTTTACTTCTTCGAATAAAGTGTACGGTGATAAATCAAATACATTGCCGTTTGTTGAATTGGAAACCCGTTGGGAAATTGAAGAAAGCCACCCCTATTACAAATGTGGTATCGATGAAAATCTGAGCATTGATCTATCGACGCATTCTCTGTTGGGCGCCAGTAAATTAGCAGCCGATATTCTGGTACAGGAATACGGCAGGTATTTCGGATTGAAAACAGGTATTTTTCGCGGCGGATGTTTAACCGGACCCAAACACAGCGGCACCCGGTTACATGGATTTCTCAGCTATTTAATGAGATGTACCATTACTGGTAAACATTATACGGTTTTCGGATATAAGGGAAAACAGGTAAGGGATAATATCCACAGTTATGATTTTGTGCAGATGTTCTGGCATTTTTATAATAATCCAAGACGCGGAGAAGTTTACAATGCCGGCGGTGGTCGACATTCAAACTGTTCTATGCTGGAAGCCATTGCATCATGTGAGCAAATAACCGGTAACAAGCTCAATTGGTCATATTCCGAGGCACATCGAAGCGGCGATCATATTTGGTGGATAAGCGATGTGTGCAAGTTTAAGTCTCACTATCCGGAATGGGATTATCAATTCGACATGAAAGATATCCTTTGGCAATTGTTTGACGGAATCAGGTCAAGATTATGAAACTTTCAGTTGTCATTCCTGCACATAATGAACAGGGCTGTATCGAGGAAACGGTTGTCAGGCTGCTTCTTATGCTCAGGAAGAAATCAATCAACTCGGAGATTTTGGTCATTAATGACCATAGCACTGATTCCACCGAGGATATTTTACATGATCTAAGTAACGGTTATCCCGAAGTGAGATTTATTAACAATTCCTATCCCCATGGTTTTGGTTTTACAATTCGTAAAGGATTGGAAAATTTTATTGGCGATGCTGTTGTTATCGTTATGGCAGACGGTTCAGAAGATCCAAAAGATGTGGTAAGATTTTTTAATAAATTACAAGAAGGATACGATTGTGTATTTGGATCTCGATTTATAAGGTGCGGTAAGACTTATGGGTATCCTAAATTTAAACTTGTATTGAATAGGTTAGCCAATTGGTTTATTAGCTTAATGTTCGGTATAAGATATAATGATATTACTAATGCATTTAAAATATATCGTTGTGAAACTATCGAGGGGCTAATGCCTTTGTTCAGTCATGATTTTAATATAACAATCGAATTGCCACTTAAAGCCATTGCACGGGGACATTCATATGCTATTTTGCCGAATACATGGACAAATCGTAAAACTGGAACGTCCAAACTCAAATTAAACGAAATAGGCTATCACTATTTTTATACTGTCTTGTATTGTTTGATCCAAAAATGGTCTTCTAAGAGTAGTAAGCGGATCTAAATAATTCAGTAAATTTCTACTTTTGAACATAAGGGATATCAATCAAATCAATTTAACTGTTTGCATAAGGATGATAATCATGCGAAAGTATTATGTACTTTTATTAATGGTGATTTTCTTAATCTGTATTGTAAGGACTGTTTTCACTCAAAAAGAAGTAAAAGTTTTTCCTGAGATCCCGCCATCTGTTTTGCAGACTGCAAGACTGGATTTCGATGACGGTCAGGATCCAATGGGAAGTCGATTGTTTCGTACAACCACGACCCGAACTCAAATCAATTTGAGTGGTTTCTGGGATTTTTTAATTGATCATGATAGAAGCGGTGAATCGAATAACTATTTCGTCCAATTCCCAAAGCCCGAGACTCGACTATGGGTGCCTGGCACCTGGAACGCCACTGCCCGCTACTGGCAGTATCAGGGAGCCGCATGGCTTCAGCGAACATTTCCTCTGCCTGAAGAGGGAAATCTTCGAATCAGGTTTGGTGGTGTTTTCTATCAGTGCAAAATCTGGCTGGATGGCAAGTTAATCGGAGAACATGAAGGTGGTTATTGCCCGTTTGCCTTCGTTATTCCAAACGTCAATAAAGGCAGGCATGTCATTACGGTTTGGGTGGATAATAGTTTGAACGACGAATCTCTCCCCAAAGACGGGGTGGATTGGTTTCCTTATGGCGGAATTTACCGACCTGTTTATACCGAATTAATTCCTGACGTTTATATCGATAACTTTTTTATGATTCCATCAGAGATTTCGTCTCACCAGGCAAAGCTGCTGACCAAAGTATTCATAAAAAATATCGGTGGAAAATCCGTTAAAAAGAAAATTCAATTGGAAATAAATGGTAAATCCTTTTACAGTGCTTTCCATCAGATTAGCGGCAGCGAACCTGTCATAGAATTTACCTCAATTTTGAATAATCCCAAAATGTGGTCTCCCGATGAGCCAAATCTCTATTCTGCCAGGGTCATATTGGGGGATAATGAAGATGATCAATTCGATAGATTTGGCATTAGATCGCTAAAGGAAGAGGGATATAAAATTCTGCTCAACGGCAACAGAATTAAATTGGTGGGTGCAAATCACCACGATGACCATCCAGATTGGGGTTCGGCATTGCCACCGCATATCATTCGACAGGATATAGAGATTTTAAAACGAATGGGCTCGAATGCTGTGCGCTGTCATTATCCCCCAAGCGAGATGTTTATGGATTTCTGCGATCAAAATGGGCTGTTTTTCATGAATGAAGTTCCATCATGGCAATACCGACCAGAACAACTGGCGAGAAGGGTGATTAAGGATAAAATTAAGAAGCAGTATTATGATATGGTTTATCGAGACATGAATCATCCATCAATTTTTAGCTGGAGTTTGGGAAATGAATGGCGGGAGTTTCAAAAATCTTTCGACGATATCAAAGAACTGGTTGATTTTGCTCGAACGGTGGACACGACGCATTTTATCACGTTTATTACAGGTGGAGCCCATGTAGATCGCTCTTATGAATTGATTGATATCATTTGTACCAACTGGTCAAAATATCAATGGTATTGGGATCCATCGTTCAATGATGAAAATTCGCGTGGCAGAGTGACCTCCACAGTGTTGAGCGAGGAAGTCGGGAAACGGAGCATTGAAGAATTAAACAAAATTTTTGAACAATTCCCTGACAAACCGGTTATCCTGACCGAGTTTGGGGGGTCAGGTTCACAGGCAGGCTGGCATAACTGGGGCAATGTAAAATGGAGCGAGGAGTATCAGGCTCGCAATGTCTGGGATTCGGGGAAATATGCATTGGACACCGATTGGATTTCTGGTGGTTGTGTCTGGCAGTTCTGTGATACTCGAACTGCGCATCTCAGAATGTTAGGTCCTCGTCTGCGTGGGTGGAATGTAAAAGGGATTGTGGATTGCTATCGGCAACCGAAGATGGCTTTTTATAAATTGCAGGAGCTTTTTCATCTCTATCTGGAAAAATAATTATTGAATCTTTTTCTCTGAATGAAAAGGAAACAACAAAAATCATCTCAGTCTAACAAGATCGGAAATTACGCAGGATTACTCATTGTGTTCGTCGGTATTGTCTTGGTGTATTTCATGTTTCTAAAGCGTGAGTTTACGTACGACGACACAATCATGATCGCCAGGCAGGATGCCCCAAAATCGATTCAGAATATTGTTGACTATTTTAAAGAACCATATTATCCTGAATTACCTTATTATCGTCCGATCACAAAAGCCTCCTTTTTAGTTCAAAAGGCAATTCATGGAAATGATCCGGTACCATTTCATTTATTTAATACGATTATTATTGGTCTGGCAACAGTGATTATCTATGCCATACTGCGATCACCTGCGTTTGATATCCCTAAAATTCCAGCGTTGATCGCAGCAGCCGCGTTTGGTTTACATCCGGTTGTTTCGGCAAGTGCCTTTCCGGCGTGGGGTCGAGAATCGTTGCCATCCGTATTTTTTGTCATTGCAGCGGTGTACGCATTTTTGTGTGCCGGGAAATTTTGGGATGCTATGGCAATTGTTCTTTGTGTGCTGGCAATATTCAGAAAAGAGGCTTCAGTTGTTCTTCTTGGCATTTTTGTGCTAGCAGACATCTTAAAACTGTCGGAAGATTCACCGGGCACAGATATTCGGAAAAGGGTGAATCGTTACTGGATGATTATTGTTATATACATCGTCTATTTTACTATTCGTCATACTCTTTTTAAAGGGCTTGAATTTGATTTAACTGTTTACGAGCATCTTGCATTGCCGTTGATGACACCGGTCTATGCGCTGCAGTCGATCTTTACACCGACATGGGAATTAATTCATGAGCTCTGGTCGTGGAGAATCTGGTTTTCACTTCCACGGATGATCATTAGTGGTATGGCGATTTTTCTCATCGTCTTTGCGAGTGTTAAACAATGGTCTTCGATAAAACGACCAGTACTATTCTGGATCGGCTGGTTTGGTTTACGTATTCTACCGATAGCGAATCTTATTAAACAGGAGACAGTATACGCTGAGCGATTCCTGTTTCCAGCGATAATTGCCATAATAATGTGTAAAATAGTCCCTGAAAGGAATAAAAGATGAAAAGATCGATCTGGTTTATTATAGCGTTCTTTTTTTCAGTGACAAGCCTGGTCATGGCAAAGTCAAGCGGAATCGAAGAAATTTTACTTGACGGTACCTGGACGGTCAAAGGATTTGAATTCGGAATGGGAATGTGGAAGCCCACGTTTCGTATTTTATTAGTAGATCCTCCTCCAGATTCAGTGCAACTGACCAGAGATGCCATTCCGGCTCAGGTGCCGGGAACTGTTCGCAAAGCATTATTGAAAGCAGGTGTAATACCTGACCCGTATGTCGAAGAACAGGCAAAGCAATCTCTTTGGGTAGAAGAAAAAGAGTGGTGGTTTGTCCATAATTTTGAGGTTCCGGAATCCTGGAAAGGAAAACTGGTTACGCTCGAATGCAATATGATCAATTACCGCGCTGATGTCTGGATCAATCAGGTTTGGTGCGGCGTTACCCAAGGCAATTACTTACGGTTGAAAATGGATGTGGAGCAAGCGCTGAAGTATAACCGAAAAAACATCATTACGATCCGCTTGCGTCCGCCTGTGAATTCGACTAAAGCCATTCCTGATCTCTGGTTCACACGCGGTCGCTACAATAATACACTCATGCGGCGTCCCTGGGTAACCCCGACGAATCCGCAAAATTCAGAATTTCTTATTTCAAGTTGTCTTTTTGGCTGGGATTGGGGAACGCACATTGTACCCACCGGTATTCCACAGCCAATTCGATTGGTTGCCCGTAACAAGCTGCAATTGGAAGCACCCTTTATGATCACACGGAGTTTGACACCAGAGCGTCATGCGAATATGGAATTTTCTGTGACGGCGCATAATCGCGACATGAAAGAAGTAACGGGAAAAGTTAAACTAAAAATTAATCGAAAAGGCAGTTCAACCATTATTTTTCAGAAAGAATTTCTTGTTACATTTACCGGGCAGGAATCGAAAACTATTTCTGATTCTTTCACATTGATGAACCCAGAGCTCTGGTGGCCCATACCATTGGGAGAGAGACTGTTATACGAAATGTCAGTTTCCATCATCGATTCAAAGGGAAACATTTCTGATCAGATTGTAGAGCAGTTCGGTGTTCGAACATTAAAAAAAGTTCCTAATGAAGATCCACATTGGCTTGATAACGTAAAAATTCATAAAGAGGAATTTGTGGAAGGCGAATACAACTGGACATTTGTGATAAATGGTGAGAAAATTTTTGTCCGCGGTGTCAATTGGATTCCTGTTGATGCCATGCTTGATCTTCACCCCGAACGATATCGCTACTTGCTTCGTTTGGCAGCGCAGGCAGGTGTGAACATGTTGCGGGTCTGGGGAGAAGGACTCTTTGAAACTGACACTTTTTATGACCTCTGCGACAGCCTGGGAATTATGGTCTGGCAGGATTTCTGGATCGGGAGTTATTCGCCAGCCCAATCGCAGGACAAATCCTGGGAGGCGGTGGTTGCCAATATCCAGCGAGCTCGGAATCGTCCAAGTCTTGTTTTATATTGTGGTGGCAACGAGTTTGATGCCAGTCGTGCGGATCGTGTTGCCCAGATTGATAAGTTAAAAGAACTCTGTGAGGTTCATGATGGGACTCGTGATTTTCATAAGGCATCTCCTTATGGTGGAGACGAGCACGGTGGTATGGGAATCACCCCAAAAGTACAGCGTCGTCACAGATATTGGCGGTTTATCAGCGAAGGAGGATATACTCAATCCTGGCCACCCCGTTCTGATTTGCTTAAATTCATGAAGGAAGAGCACCTTTTCCCAATTTATGGGAATGAAGACCGGCTTGCCTATCGCAACAGCAGAATTATCCGGCACCCACGTGCGAATGATACGATCTACGGCGTTCCGCGGAATCTCGATGAATTAATACACATTGAGATGCTGCACAATATCATTGGCTGGCAGTCCGAGTTGGAAAATACACGGCTTGAAAAGTACAAAGTTTCCGGCTGTCTGTTCTGGGCGCACAATGATGTCTGGCCCACGACGTCGTGTTCAATGGTTGATTACTATGGAACTGCCAAGAATCATTATTATGCTTTCAAAAGAGCAGCCCAACCGCTGCAGGTGACGGCTTCACAGCAACATCAAATCTTAAAACCCGGTGAAAAGTATGACCTGGAAGTCTGTGTGATCAATGACTATCTTGAACCAAAGGAAAATCTAACGGTGAAAGCCGCCATTTATCTGGGTGAAAAAGGAACGCTCGTTTATAAAAAAGAGATGACCGGTTTGGTGAAAGCAAACAGCAGGGATTGCATTGGTAATCTGGATTGGACAATTCCCTCGGATCCCACAGAACATAATTTCCTGTTGCGTCTGGAACTGTATGATGCTAAGGCTCACTTCATTACACGGAATGAGTACACTTGCATGATTGGCGATGAGAATCGTAGTAGCGTATCAGGCGGTTTCTTCGGTGAGTATCACAATTGGTCAAAAAATTCACTTACACCGATGGTAAAGAAGTTTCCGGCGAAAATGAAAATACGAGACGAGAAGAGTTTTACGATAACCTATAAAAATACCACACCTAACGTTGTCATGGGATTGGAGACGTTGATCACAGATTTGCCTGATGGAGTGCATTTTTATTTAGATGATAATTACATTCATCTCCTCCCCGAGGAGGAAAGAACTTTGAACGCTTCGCTCGAGATCAGCGATCGTGCTCAGATTTCTGGCCCCATCCGACTCACACTCCAGACAGATGGATGGAATGTGAAACGACAGGCTCTACAACTAAAAGTGGATGTAATAAAATAGAACACATAATATGTGTAAAAGAAATTTAGGCATAATAATTTCGATTGTATTTATTATTTTATTAATTCGAACAAGCCTTGCAAGGCAGGTGAACAGAAATGAAGCAGTCAAAATAGCTGAAACCTATCTTGATTGGATGAGGAATACAAGAGGAAACATTTTATTAAAGCAGGTAAAAAGTGAAATAACGGCGATTGAAGATTTTAAAAATCCAAAAACACAGCGTGTTTTGGCTTATATAATTCATGTTCAGCCAGAAGGTTTTATGGTTGTTTCATCAGATACGAATATTGAACCGATTATTGCGTACTCTTTTCGTCACAATTGGAGTCCTGACACCAGTAGTACAAACATTTTGTACCATATTTTACTTCAGGATATGAAGTCTCGAAAACGAGTACTTAACAACCTTAAAAGTGGAGTCATTGAAAAAATCAATATGAAATGGATAAACGGATTTCAAAGTCCTATCTTTCAGCAATGGCCAGAGCCAGGCACAACCCGTACTGGTGGCTGGTTAGAAACGACATGGCATCAACGGTCTCCTTATAATGATTTTTGTCCAGTTGATCCAGAACAGGATGAATATTTGGCGAGAAGTCTTGTTGGATGTGTTGCGACTGCAATGGCACAAATCGTGAACTATCATAAGTGTTTAGGATTCGCAAATCTGAATTTCGATGATGAGTACACAACTAGAACCAGAAAAATCAAAATTGATGCTGATAGCTTGAAATGTGATTTTCCCTCTTTTGAAAGGTTGAACACTCTATTAGAATCGATAAAATATAAATATGAAAATGATTCAATCCTTACAGATATAGATAAGACTGCTTTGAGTTTTGTTTGTGGAATTTTAATAAGAATGGATTATACATGGAATGCATCGGGAGCTCTAACGTGGGATTTGCCTGGTGTACTAACCGACAAATTGGGATACTTTAACGCTGAATGTAAATACTTTAACAATGCTTATCATACGATAATAGAAAACGTTATAAATGGAATGCCCGCACAACTAACAATAAATCGTAATCACACGGGTGGTAAGCACTCAGTCGTCGTTGATGGTTACAATACGGGCGGTTTCTTTCATTTGAATTTTGGCAATGGTGAATACTCGCCTGATTTTATTGAGGATGCGTGGTACAATTTACCAGAAGGTATGCCTGCAGGCTACAATGTTGTTTCTGATGCGACGGTGAATATTATGCCATTTGCATCCAAGACAGATACAATTATTGTGAGTCATACCGCAATTTATTTCAATCCATTAGGATTGGGCGAGATTTCAGAAACTCAAAGTGTTACGATGAGAAATTGTAGCCAGATGCCCGTCGAAATTGATTACATCGTTGCGCCCAACGGTTTTTTAGTGGGATTAACACAAGATGCATTTGTTGATTCCATCGGACATTTTGTGATTCAGTCAGGCTTCCAATTAAAACTTAATGTCAAATTTATCCCGAATAGAATAGGCAGTTTCAAAGGATATCTCATCATGTCCTATTCAAATGGAAAAAAATATGTTGCTATTGAATTGTCAGGATATGGAATACCGGCAGAGAGCTCAATCGTTCATGGGAGCGCTGTGGCTGGTATTTGGAACAAATCAGATTCACCATATTTTATTTTTGGTGATATTTTAATTGGAGAAGGTGAGCGATTAGAGATAGAACCCGGAACTGAGATTATTTTTGCGGTTCCATCGGAATTTGGAATAGGATCAAATGCCCAACTGATTGCAAAAGGTACAGAGACTGATTCCATATATTTTTGTGCTGTAGATACTGAAAAAGGCTGGTCAGGCTTCTCTTTTGTATCAAGCAGTACTGACGATACGTTAAGTTATTGTGTGATAACAGGCGCTAATTCATTTAACAGCAATTATTCATCCAATGGAGGGGCTATTAGTTGCCATAATTCCTCACCCAGAATATCGCATACCAGAATTGAGAAAAATAACGCATATTACGGTGGCGCATTATATCTTTTGGATTCATCTCCTATTATTCAGAATACCATTATCAATAATAATGATGCAAAATATGGTGGTGCTGTATATGGAAAGAATTCGTCATTCAGTTTTATGAATGTAACAATAAGCTATAACAAAGCAGATAAATATGGGGGAGCTATTTATTGTCATAGTTCTTCACCCCAAATATACAATTCTAAAATTGGGGGAAATAGCGGATGGTATGGTGGCGCTTTATCTCTTATAGAATCATCTCCCATGATTCAGAATACCATTATGTGCAAAAATGATGCAAAATATGGTGGTGCTGTATATGGACAAAACTCGTCACCTAATTTTATGAATGTAACAGTAAGTCATAACACAGCAACTGAACAGGGTGGTTGTATTTCTTTGGAAGGTAGTAATAGATTTGTATTTAAAAATTCCATCATTTGGACTGGACAACCTTACGACATTCCAACATTATCACTTAAGGATGGCGATTTTATAGAATTTCAATATTCAGACGTAGATAGCACGATCTCTAATTTGATTTTTTTTGGTTATTACCCAAATGAAATTAGATGGGCAACAGGTAATATCACTGCAGATCCTTTATTCACAGACCCTGATAATAATGACTTCACGTTACAACCCGGCTCACCCTGTATTGATGCAGGAGATCCTCTGGATGATGTAGCAGATGAGCCGTTGCCTCACGGCTATCTCATCAATATGGGCGCATTCGGAGGAACATCAAAAGCCGCAACTACTAATAATTTCTTTTTGACGATTATCCCCAATCCAATTAATTTTGGTGACATTGGACATAATCTTGATAAAAAAGAACTAACGCTTTATCTCAAAAATGGCTGCACTGGTACGATACATATCACAGAGACTTCCTGTACAGACCCTAAACATTTTTCTTTATTAGATTTTTCTGGAAGAGGCAGAACAATTGAATCAGTTTCAACATTGGAATCTGGATCCATCGATAGTATACGGGTGATTTTTGCTATAAGTCAGACGCTTGGTGAATACTTTCCTGCTATGATCACCATAAAGAGTGTTGAATTTCCAGATCAATCGATCAATGTTTTAGCACATGTTTTACCACGATTTGCATTAACACATAATTATCCAAATCCCTTTAATTCTGACACTAATTTTGGATATCAATTGCCAGAAAGGAGTCGGGTTATCATAAAAATCTATAATTTGCTTGGTCAGGAAATAAAATCACTTTTAGACCGAGAAATAGATGAGGGTACCTATAAAGTTAGATGGAATGGTAGAAACGAAAATGGGCAGCGTGTTGGGTCGG
>JABAOC010000465.1_pt3 | contig 41166 bp, 30 predicted proteins | sample 7062161 | NCBI WGS metagenome assembly JABAOC01 (sample SAMN14538625, study PRJNA623070) | marine sediment metagenome | biome: marine biome [ENVO:00000428]; feature: marine pelagic biome [ENVO:01000023]; material: deep marine sediment [ENVO:00002113] | place: India: Gulf of Khambhat ... | reverse complement strand
CATGCTCAGTGTAATACGTCAGAGTATTGATTTTTAACTCTGCAAATCGGCGGATACATGATTTGAAATAGTCCATTGTCGGCAGAGGTCCTCGACTAATATCGTCAAGGATGCCTCGAACTTTAAGTATGGGATAATCTTTTATTTTCAGACAGGGAATGCTGCGATTTTCATCATGACTTCGAATGATCTGTTTCAATGTTTGAACGCCGTAAAAAACACCCGTTTTTGTATTGGCTGCAATGACAATTTGATCTGGCGAGATTGACAAGACATATCCCTCAGAGCCAGTCTCGGCATCGCATTTCAATCCTATTTTTTGAAGTGCTATTTGAATGAATGTATCGGATTTGGGGATGCCGAGTAGTATTTGTTTTTGAGTTTTATTTTTTCGCAATGGAATATTCAGATTAACTTGATTTTTAATCTCAGCTTGAAGTTGTTCCGCAGCAAATTGGTGGATGGGATTATTTATCCAGATTGAAGTCGACTTTTCGTTAAATTGGTATCTTCCTTTGATGATTTGAATTTCTCTGGGTTGTGGGATTAAATGGATAATTGGATAATTGGGTGATCGGCTATTTGGATTTGCCAGTAAACTTGTGCTTAAATTTAGAGAGATGAGAGCTATTAATTTAATAAAATTTGATTTGAACATTTTCATTTTTAGCTGTATAATTATTATACCATGAGATGAAAATATTTTGATTTATTTCACGCATGAAACACACTGAACAAATCATCTCTTTTGCTCTGTTTCAATTGATAATTGAGAATTCGCAAGTTGGCGGATTGGCAATTAAAAAATCCACTGTTTTTCCAGCCACTTCCTTGCCTCCATATAAGCCCGATTAATTTCCTTCACCCCTGTTTCATCTCCACCAATATCGAGACCGATATGCCCTTGAAAGTTAATAATATCCAGCGTCTCAAAAAAAATGTCCCAATTAATATCTCCCGCTCCAAGTGGCAGATGCTCGATTTTAATTCCTCGATTATCCGAGAGATGGATGTAATCGATATAGTCAGCTAATCTCCGCAATGCCAGCGCCAGGTTATCCTTAAGTGCAAATTGATTGGCAGTATCCAGGTTGAATCGTAAGTTATCCCGATCGATGGCATCAGAAAAATACAAAAATCCATCGGTATTTGCCGTCATTGAACCCAGGCAAGGGTGGAGATGATAGGCTAATCCTGATTGAGCGGCGATTTCGCAGGCAGTTTGATAAGTTGCAACCAATTCACTCCAATATTTTTTCCAATTCAAGTTTCTCGGGAATTGAGCCGTCAACAAAAGATCTTCATCATAATGTCGCACCACTGGAATATGTTCAGGGAATTGATACGGTGGAATAGGGCCATTGTCCAGCACGCCTGCCGAGCCGATTAATTCAGCAATCTCACAGCCCTTCTCAAAAAGCCCAAGAGTTTTTTCTCTGACTTTTGAATCTGCTGATGAAAGTCCTGGCAGAACGACACAAAAATAGGGTACGTTCAAATTGAATTCTTCCAACTTCTTTCTGATTTCAAAACGCTGTCCATAAACAGCCATCAAATGATCTTCTCGAATTCCTTCAATCTCGACCGTCTGAAATCCCAATTCTTTCATCTCTTGCAGATGTTGAATTGTGTTCGCTGCTGGCGGTGGATAGCCGTATTTTGTTATTGTGTATAAATAGCAGCAGACAATGGATTCGTGGAACATAGTTAATCATCTCTTTTTAATTATCTTTAGGACAAATTGACAATTTGTCCTAAAGTTCATAATAATCCTTTAATTCCAATAATTCCCGTAATCGCCATAAAAACCGTAAAAAGAAAAATGAAAATCATAACCAGGTTAAAATTCAAATTGGCTTTGTAATTACCCATCACTTCTTTTTTGTTATAGAGTAACAGCATCAGCAAAATGATCACAGGCGTAGCGACGGCAGCCAAGACCTGGGAGACGATCATCACCAGAACAGGGCGGCCGCCGAAGATTGGAACAACCGGTCCCAGGCTGACAGTGAACAGGGCAATTAATCGGTTGTAATACTTTTTCATATCTCTGGGTTTCTCTGTGATTTCGGACAGAAACCAGGGCGCCAGTAACAGATGCGGAAACATGGAAGATAATCCTGCGCTGACAATACCTGCGACAAAAATTGAAATGGCGAATCTGCCAGCCAACGGTTCCAGCAGCCTGACCATATCAATGGCATTATCGACCTCCAATCCCCGTGGAAATAGTGTTCCAGCAGCACATGCCATGATCGCGGCACTTAAAATAAACATCATCAGCGATGAGATGAAGGCATCCCGTTTCTCCACTTTGAGATCATTCACCGTCCAGCCTTTTTCCTGTACCAAAATGGAGCGGACGAGATAAAGCACCCCTCCCATGGTGGTGCCGACCATTCCCGCAATCAACAGCGCGGCATTGGATTCTTCGGGAATTTTCGGCACAAGTCCTTTGATTACCTGGATGGGCTCGGGAATCACCATGAACATGGTGACGATAAAACTGATGCCCATCAAAGCAACAAACACGGTTAAAATCTTCTCAAAAAATCGGTGGGTGCCATTCCAGAACAAATAGTAAATCAGCCCTCCGAAAGCAATGCTCAAAACAATCATATTGATTCCATTACCTGATGGCGTCAAAGGTCGAGACCATTCTTTGACGACTTCACAGACGACACTCATCACGCCCATGAACGCTACCCATTCACTGATGACAACGGATAGTAGCACAAAAACTGCCAGACTTTTTCCGAAATGCTTTTTAAAACTGAACAGCGCAGTCTCACCAGTAACAACGGTGTAACGTCCAAAAGCAACTATCAAAATGTAGGTAAAAACACAGGACAATAGCAGTGGCCAGACAAACGTCATGCCGTATTTAGCGCCCATCGAAGCAGCGGTGGTCACACTTCCCGTACCAATGTTATAACCGATCAAAAAAATGCCAGGTGCGATGGAAGCGAAGAAGATTGAGATTTTTTTCCAGAGCGATAATTTGTCAGTTTTCATATCTTTTTCTCCGTGAGACATTAAACGACAGACGTGAGAAATGAAAAATAAAAAGTTAAAAGTTAAAAGCAAAATTTAAAGGATGAACTGTGATACGGAATTTTTTTCGACTCACCAATACCGCCGCATGTTTGCCGTCTCACGCCTCCAATCCTGCCAGAAATAATGCTAACAATATTAATAACAAAGCAATCAGGGCAGCAGCAAGAAATCCAATAATATCTATTTGATATCGAGCCCAGGAAAATTTTTTTCGCAGCGTAAGCAAGTCGACAACTAAAAGTCCATCTTCCTCATGGCCTTTGGCTATGAATTTTTCGCCCCATTTTTCTTTCATCTTTTTTGAAATTTTTCCCTGGGATTGTCCTCCGAGCTTGTTCTTGATGTTTTTATCTTTGAGTCGTTGTTCTTTGCCGACGGGGTATCCAACAATGTATAAAATTTGTGTAATTGTTTTTCAGGTTCCGATTTGGTGAAATAACTGACCACAACCATCACAAAAATACCGACGGGAAGAAGATTTTTCGCTGCAATACCGAAAGCTAACTCTCTCTCCTGGAATCCCAGGACGGGATAGAGAAATGCAGCAAATACACCGATAAACGCCCATCCCATCGTGGCAAAGCGTTTCAAAAAATTGCCGTACGTCCAGCCTGTTCGGCATGAGATTTCTGTTTTACCAGAACCGCCAATTGCCATGTGATGGGGCAAGATCACAATTCCGATCAAGCCGTTAATAACGATCGTCACAATAAAAAATAAAGTGATCTCGTGTGGTGCCACCAGGCTGAACATGTACTCGGGCAGTCCATTGTGTATCACAGATAATCTACCAGCAGCTTTATGAATTTGCCCCGATCCATTTCAATAACTGAAAATCTTTGACGATTAACGGATAAGATAGCCCCTTCCCACGAACAGCAAAGTCCTCATGCTTTCCAAAACCTTTGAGAAAGACAGGCTTGCCATTTAAAAGCAATTCAATTTTACTCACTTCAATTTCTCGAACACCCACGTCAAGTTCATATTCATCTATTAATATATCATTATCAGATAATTCAAAATGAAGTTTATAAAAATAAGGATTTTCAAGGCTCCAGAATAGACAATCCTTGATGAGAAACTGTCCCTCAATAATTGGTCTATCCAAATCAACTCTCACACTATTTATTTTTCTATTGCCATCCCAGAGCGATACCTCAACTTTTGTAGATTTATTATACTTATTGTATTCGGCTCTAAAAGATAAGTTACCATTCTTACTCGCTATTTTAGAATCGACATTAATATTCTTTAGATGCAATTCAGGCATTGCCATAAGTTTGACAGGTCTATTTATTCCGCCATAAGCGAAAAAATCGAATACAGTAGGATGGTAAGTTTGATCCCTTTATTTATGGAAGGATTCATAATCTTCACTTGTTACTCCTTAAGGGATTATTTCATGAGACAATCCGTTATCAACACTGATATTCAATATATTCTCACGGTCTCTTCAAATGACGGATGAAATATCGAATTGGAAAGGTAAATAACCACCATGATGTTCACCGATAAGACGAAATAGAGACAGTTTTCGAGTGATTTCTGGACATACTGATGGACAAGTGAATCGTTAGCCACGCGGGCGTACAGTTCCATCCCCCAGAGCGACATATCCACCTGGTAGTTCAGGTCAACACCGTATTTTACATCCAATACTCTGGCAGCTTCACCAGTGATAAATCCGTCTTCATCCATTTTTGCCATAGTCCAGCGGGCGAGTTTCCAAGCTTTTTTCGTGTACCGTTCATCAGCAATAAGCTGATAAGTCATCGCCAGCACCGCTGCGGTCGTGGGACAATAATTTAGTTCAATTATTTTACTTTTTCAATATTAATCCTCAACAAAGATTTCGCTGGTAAAACTAAAGGAATCCGCTGTCCTTTTGTTTTCATTTCAAATATGGTTTTTTCAATTCTTTGCTCAGTCTGACGCTTCAATTGATACTTACCAGGCTCAAGCTGCCATAGGCGTATTTTTATAGGATATTCTTCTTTCGAGTGAGAATATATTTGTACACCGAGGCGGTCATTCCCCGCATCAGTGACCAGAGCGGTAAAATCCTCATTAGTTCCTTCCCATGAGACAGCGTAATAAGGGGACATACTTTCCGGGATGCCATCGCCCGTTAACATGGCCTTAAGATGATGCACACCCTGAACATAGACCCGGTCGGTATGAAGCACTTCCGAAGTCAACAGCGGTACGTTGTAGCGAACACTTTCAAGCAACAACTGTAATCCTTCTAGCAGGTGTTGTTCATTGCCTGTTAAACGATAGCACAGATAGGGAGAGCCATAATGAGTGATTAAATCATCATACCTGGCATCATTGGTGATGAATCGCCATTGAGTGACCACACTCCAGAATGTTTCATTTTCTCGTAATTTAACAGCCGTCCATTCCGGTGAACCCAGTGGTAAAGGTGCAGGGTCATTATTTGAAATCTGAACATTTTTATGTGATTCGATAAGCTCCAGGGCAGCGAAAAGTGGCTTCAGCAGCGCAGTGTCCCCGGTCAACGTATAGGTGAAAAGGAGCTGATCAAGCATCATGCCACCGACATGCCATTCCCATTCATAATAATCCCAGAACATATTGGCGTTGTACCAGGTCGGCTCGTCGCCATTGATCGCTTCATCGGGGAAACGAATCGAAGCGGGAATAATTCCCGCTGGTTTGCTTTTATCAGTTCGCATGGCTGCATTCACCCATGCCAGTGACCATTCATGGAGAAGTTGAATTATTTCAGGATCACCAGTCTTCCAGGCTAAATAGCGAATGGCTTTCACTGCCCGAGTATTATATTCCAGGTCTCGATTTTTCGGGGGCTCGGTTCTCACTTCCCGAGAACTGAACCATGCCGAACGAAAAAAACGATGTCCGTCTGGTGTCAAGCCGGTCCAGAGCGTATCAAAATAATGAACAGAAGGCAGCAGCCGTTCCATATAAGTTGAATCGTCGCAGTATAACACCATTGCCGGTGCGGTATCAGCAATGAACTCAGAAGCATGTTCAACATCACGTGCTCGTTTGGAATAGCCCTTATAGACATCGGGGCTGTTCCAGACGCAATCGGCTAACAATCGCCAACCCTTAAAAGCTGTTGTATCACCCGCTAAAATCAGGGTTGTCCACCAGCGTAACAATTCCACATCATCATCAACTTTTCCGCCAAACTCGCCATTGGGCGCTTGCCGTTCATTCACCCACCAGTGCGCAATATGACGAAGGCGACAAAGGGCTTCACATTGGGCAATGGACCAGAGCGGTGCATCAGATGTTGTTTCCAACTGATCACACGGATCGGGTTGATCAAATTTTTCTCCATTGTACATAGCAAGGAGGGGATCATCAGGATAACGTTGAAAGAGTAACGCCAGGTCACGACGTCCCCCTTCGATTTCATTCTTACCATGACGTTCTTCGCCAAGCCAGTACAACAACCGTCCCCGCTGCCAGAGCGCACGCTCATAGAAATAATAATTTTCAAGATCAGGTCGATTGAGCAATCCATCCAATATCATTACCCCCTGGTGGTAACGGTCAAAAATGCCCATTCCCGTCTTTTGTTTTGCCCACTCCCAACCCATCATATTTTTATATTGTTCTGCAATGTTTAGCAGTTGAATTTGTTCAGACCAGTAGGTAGCAAAATTATCAACCGGATCCCGTCTCAATATTTCTTCAAGATCGATGAGCAGGTTTTCCAGCAAAACCGTTGATCCGTACTGCCCAGCTTCCTTGAAGCGATGTATCAGTGTTTGATGGAGTTCTTTTGTTGGCTTTGGATAAGGTATTAACGTGAAACCTAACAGCCGAACGGAGTCACATTTGCCAATAAACTGGAAACGTAAACTTTCATTGTGGACAGCAACCCGCCCGTGAAACAGCCGGTAAATATTTTGAATTTCAATCCGACCCTCAGCAGGCGGTAAAAATGAATGCCAGTGAAACTCCCTTTTTTCGTCATTAATAGAGAATGAAACGGTGCTTGAGTCCTCGGTACCAGCCTCGAGCCACAACGTCATCCACCATTCGCCCCGCGGCAGATCCGCGCGGAAACTGAGTTGTTGTCCGACCACGCCATCGATAGTAAACGCAGACCGGGATCGTTCCAGCTCGCTGCGGATGAACGAATGTTCTGGTTTCGTGAGCCAGCCGAAATTCCTGCCCGGTTTATACACATCACTCGGTGTTAACAAAATAGCATCCTGTTTGAAAGGGCTGAGTGCATCTCCTGCATCAAAACGATAAAATTGTTTTTCAAGAGGAAATGACTTTGAAAAACACTCTGTCATGCTTAGGAAAAAATAGAAAAGGATAAATATTTTGATATGATTTAGAATTAATTCCATTTAATAATCTCACCATGACTTTAATTGTATTCAAGTTTACCAATTATTCTGATAACCTATTCCCATTATGATACAATTCATTTATATCTGTTTCTGCTGAAATATCGAATGCCTTTTTTGCAAGGGATAAGTCATTTCCTATGACTGTGATATCCCGTGTATTGTTACCCTCCAGCCTTAAGAAAGTGCCAATTCCTGACAAAGCATGACAGTTACTAATAAAAACATTCTGGCATCCGCTAACAAGAAGTGTAGCATATTTCCCATTCGATACAGCCTGGCGTCCCTGAAACCCATTGATGATAACGTCTTTCAGTTTGAATCCCCAGATTGCATGCCGTTCGTGATCAACAATATCTTTATCAACTTTAATTTCTAGATCTCTAATGGTTAATCCATTAACATGAACGAAAATAAAATGTGAAGGCACACTTGAAAAATCGGCACCTGGCGCTGCTGCTGCAATTTCTCGGACACCTCGCGGTTTTGATTTCGCTGGAAGCTCATAAGGCGATAGAACTCTTAAGCGAATATTCTCAAATGTCAGATCTTCAATAGGTTTATTTGACAATCCGCCGATCAGACAACGCCCTCGTGTATTGATGCTGATATTACTGAAAACAACATTCCGAATCATGCCCACCCTGGAAGCTTCAGTTCTCTTTTCTAAGTCCATAAAAATAGGATAGGTAGGCCTTGTTGGCTTATCACTCCCAGTTTCAATGGTTATGTTTGAAAAATGAATGTCCTCGTAGCTACCGCCATCTTTCATGAAAAGAGCGATACCATTGGCACTGTTCCTGATGACACAATTGGTGAACAGACAATGTTTCGTTTCTCCATGCGAACGAGTGCCCAATTTGATTGCAGAATCATCGCTGCTCAAGACACAATTTGTGACGGTTATGTTTTCATTCGATTTGTCTTCCAATCGAGATTTGAGACAGATGCAATCGTCACCAGTATGCACATAACAGTTGGAAATGAACACGTTTGAAGATGAGTTGACATCTATTCCATCCGTATTCGGTCCCTGGCGTGGATTATTAACTTCCACGCTTTCGATATTCACCCGATCACAGCCTAAAATATGAAGCGCCCAAAACGGTGAATTCTGAAGCGTAATCCTTTTTATCAAAATATTCCGACATGCTTCAAATTGGATCATCTGGCTGGGACGATCAAGCGGACGCCATTCCTCATCCCAGAATGATCTCCCCTGACCATCAATCGTCCCCTTACCGACAATTGAAATATCTTCTGCATTCGCAGCATAGATTAAATGAAGTGAACTAAAATCATGTTTTTTACCTCTTGCTTCTTGTGGAATTTTATCTTCCCAACCCAGGTCGAGTTTATGGGGGTGGTAATCCTTTAGTTTAGTACTCCCCAATATTTTCGCTTGTGATTCCAAAAATAAAGTGACATGACTTTTTAGCACCAGCGTTCCAACAAGGTAATCTCCCTGGGGAAAATAAACAATTCCCCCTCCTTTCAAACTGCATTGGTCAATTGCCTGCTGAATTGCGCGAGTATCGTAGCTATTACCGTCTCCGACAGCGCCAAAAGTTTTGACGTTAAGTATCCGAGAGACGGAATTAATGATCTCTTCTTGACCCAATACAACACCGGTCATAAAGAATAGAATTAAGTTCATATAAAATAGTTGCTGAATTCTCCTCATAACATTACTTTCCTTATTTATTATTACCAAACCTGAACAAACCAGAATCTTTCTAGGCAGATCACGCCAACGTCGGATGCGTCCTTTGGCGTATTTTTGCTATAAATTGATTCGCCAAATGTACAGATTTCGATCGCTACCAATTGTCAATTCACAATTCATGATCAGCATGACTGATCATTCCGTAATAGACAGCAATTATTTCACGCCAATCATCATTGTTGAGTCGATTCGGTTAATAGGTTTCAAAGATGCGCCCCATGACTTCTGGTTTGTCGCTATAATCCACTTTTGGCGGCAGGTGATGTTGTTGCGTTGATACATGGAAAAGAATGGCTCACGTACCCGATATAGCGGATGGGGGTAATTATTATTTTTCCACAGGAAAAAAGGCCGATTTCTTCTTCGCTTTATAAATTCAATCCCTGTATCGGTATAAGCCACATCTCGTGCCAATCCTTGTTCCACGCCGCGATAAAAGCTGTCATTGACTATTAATAATTAAATCTTCTTCGGCCAAACCTCAACTTCCTCAGCCCAATCCTGCCACATTTTTATCATCTGTTCCGCCTGTTCAGGATATAAATTTACTATATTATTCGTCTCGGTCCGATCCGCTTCCAGATCGTACAGCTCCCATGCTCCCAGCTCATTATCCATCACCAATTTCCATTTGCCCTGGCGAATAGCGCAATTTCCCAGGTGTTCCCAATAAATGGCTTCATGTCCTTCTCTGCGATGTCCTTTTAAAATTGGAAATAGGCTTTTTCCATCCAGCTTCAATAATTCATTCCCATTAAATTCATTGGGATATTCTGCATTGGCAGCTTCAAGACAGGTTGGCAGCAGGTCAATTACGTGCCCGACTTGATGAGTGATAGTTCCAGGTTTAATCACACCTTTCCAGTGGGCAATCAGCGGTGTGGCAATGCCACCTTCGTGAACCCATTTTTTGTAGCGTCGCAGCGGCGTATTACTGGCATTTGCCCAACCAATGCCGTAGCTCATATAACTGTCAGGTCCTCCGGGGATTATATTTGGATTATTTCCCCGAAGTATTTCAGCACAACCGCCGTTATCCGATAAAAACATTACCAAAGTATTTTCCTCGACGCCAACTTCTTTCAATTTGCCAAGAATTCTACCGATTCCCTGGTCCATTCGGTCAATTTGCGCAGCATACACCGCCATGCGCATGGCTTCCCATTCTTTGTATTCAGCGTTAGACCATTCAGGAACCCGACCATCCCGCTGCGATAATTTCCATGCTGGATCGACAAGTCCCAACTCGATCATTTTTTTATGGCGACGCTCTCTCATGGCATCCCAGCCATCCGCAAATTTGCCCCCGTATTTTTCGATATCTTCGGGCAAAGCATGAAGCGGCCAGTGGGGTGCTGTGTACGCTACATATAAAAAGAATGGATTATTTTTCTGGCGATATTGTTCAATCATTTGAATCGCATGATCGGTAATCACATCGGTCATGTAAAAATCTTCGCCTTTCTCCACGATTTCGGTATCATCCCGCAACATAATTCTAACCTTATCCGTTCCCGGCTCCACAAAACTGGTATCAAAATAGCTGCTGGCGCCGCTGATTAAACCGTAATATTTTTCAAAGCCACGGTTGAGTGGCCAATGAGGAAAATATTCTCCCACATGCCATTTTCCAGACATCAAGGTGTGATACCCGGCAGGTCTCAGCGCTTCGGCGATGGTCAGGCAGCGATCATTGAGATAGCCCTGGTAAGCTGGAGGTCGCTCTTCGCGGCGACGGTTGATCATTAGTCCCATACCAGCACGATGGGGATAAAGCCCGGTCAACAACGAAGCCCGTGTGGGACAACATCGAGCACAATTGTAAAATTGGGTAAATCGAACTCCTTGTTCAGCTAAATGATCCAGATTTGGCGTATCGATTTCAGAGCCATAACAGCCCTGGTCAGAAAATCCCATATCATCAGCCAAAATAATAACGATATTTGGCCTGATACCGGATGGTTTATTAGAACAATTCAACAATGGTGAAAGTGCGAAGGCACCGGCTGCTGTTGCAGATTTTTGAATGAATTCTCTACGTGTTAGCTTTGGTTGCATAAGATTAACTCCTGATAGTTCTTTATGAATAATCCAGGTTAGATCATTTTTTTCATCTGTATGGAAAACCATAACGGATAAAGAACAATTTATAAAAATCTGCGTAAATCAGTGTCATCCGTGTCATCAGCGTTCTATTCATATTTTTACCACAATCCCAACAATTTCCACCACAATCCACCAATACCCACCCATATCACAATATTCACGACACTAATCAAAAATCCCAGTCTCCACCAGGCATCCATCTCTACATAGCCAGAGCCGAAGAAGACAGGCGATGGACCGGTGCCGTAATGCGTCATGCTGCTAAACAGGTTACTGAAAAACGCGAATACCAAAGCCGCCAACACAGCGGGTGTCCCCACCGCGATTGCCACTGCTAAAAATGGAGCATACATGGAACTTACATGCGCCGTGTTACTGGCAAAGAAATAGTGGCTGTAAAAGTAAACTAAAATAAGAATGATGAAAGCCAGAATCCAATCGATACCTTTCACCATTTCGCTCATGGTCTGGCTAAACCAGGGAATGAGACCCAGCTTATTTAAAAACGAAGCCATCATCACCAGGGCGGCAAACCAGACCAGGGTATTCCAGGCGTCCTGTTCTTTGAGAATATCTTCCCAGGTGAGCACACCGGTTATAATCAGGATACCCAATCCAGCCAACGCCGCGGTGGTGCCATGCAAATTTAGTAGCCTTCCAAGAATCCATAGCAGTAGTAAAAGAATGAATGTCCCCAGCATAATCCATTCGCTGGTTTTCATCCTGCCCATATCAGCTAATCTTTGTTTGGCAAGTTGTACCGCTTCCCTGGTGTGTTGAATCTGGGGCGGGTAAAGCTTATAAATCAGCAGTGGAATAATGATCAAGCTCAAAATGCCAGGAAGCGAAGCGGCAAATGCCCAGCCCATCCAGGTAATTTGTACACCTAATTGTTCAGCCAGCTCCACACAGAGCGGGTTGGCTGCCATTGCGGTCATGAACATGGCGCTGGTAATAATCTGGGCTTGAAAAGATGTTTTCATCAAAAAGGCGCCAATTTTTCGAGCTGTCCCTTGCTCTGGCTCACTGTCATACGCCCTGGCTGTGGAGCGCAAAATCGGAAAGACAACACCACCGCTGCGGGCAGTATTACTGGGAATAGCTGGCGATAAAACGAGATCGGTTGCCACAAATCCATAAGCCAGTCCCAGGCTGTTTTTGCCCAGTACCGACATGAAGCGGTAAGCAATTCGGGCCCCCAGTCCAGTTTTGATAAAGCCCCGCGACAACATGAAGGCACTCACAATCAACCAGATTACCCGATTGCCAAAACCACTCAGTGCATCTGATATGGACAAAGTGCCTGTCAATGCCGTCATCACGATGCCAATCATTGCGATCGCGCCCATCGGTAATGGTCTGAGAATAATACCGACGATGGTCGCAACAAAGATGGCAAACAGGTGCCAGGCTTCAATCCTCAAATCCTCTGGAGCAGGAATGAACCAGATAATAAGTACTACTAAGATTGTGAAAAACAATTTGAGCCTGTTTGTTATTTGCAAATTGTTACTCATTAAAAAAAATCAATTTTTACTTTTTAGTCAATGCCATTAAGTTAAGAAATCACGGGTGTCATGCCTCCGAAAGCAGGCATCTCCTAAGAAATAAAAAATTAAAGTTAGCGCAAAATATCTGGAGATTCCTGAACTCCGCTTCGCTCCGTCAGGAATGACGTAACAGCTTATCTTAATGACATTGACCTTTTAGTTATTGTTAGTTTTGTCCAGGTTGTCACAAATGTCCTCTACTACTTCAGTCGTAGTAAAACTTCCACCTAAATCAGGCGTAAATATTTTTCTACTGATGGATTTTTTCATTGAATCCATCAATAACTCACACATCTCCTTCAAACCCAGGTGTTCCAGCATCAATACAATCGACCAGATGGTGCCAATGGGATTGGCTATGTTTTTACCAGCAATATCTGGCGCAGACCCATGAACCGGCTCAAACATGCTGGGGTATTTTTTCTCGGAATTGATATTTGCGGAAGGTGAGATACCAATGCTTCCAAGCATGGCAGAACCCAGATCTGTTACAATATCGCCAAACAAATTACTGGCAACAATCACATCAAACATCTGTGGCTTTAAAATCAATAATCCACAAAGCGCATCAATCAAAATGCTTCTGGTTGCAACCCTGTCTTTATATTCCGCTGCGATCTCATTAAAAATTTTATCCCAGAACACCATCGAATAATTCAGCGCATTGGACTTGGTGGCGCTGACAACACTTTTCAAATTATTCTTAACAGCATAATCAAACGCATACCTGATGACTCGATAAGTTCCATTTCTGGAAAACCAGGCTTCCTGCACTGCAATTTCATCCGGGCTATTTTCATGTTTCAAATATCCTTTGCCACAATATTCCCCTTCAGAATTTTCCCTGATGACCACAAAATTGATATCTTTGGGTTCAACATTTTTTAAAGGAGAATTCAAACCTTTTAACAATTGGATCGGACGTAAATTGATGTATTGATCGAATTCCTGTCGAATGGGAAGTAATAATCCTCTCAGCGAAACATGATCTGGCACGCCAGGGAACCCGACAGCACCCAACAGAATGCAATCACAATCGGCCAAAATTTTCAGTCCATCTTTCGGCATCATCTGGTGGTTTTCCAAATAATATTCACAACCCCAATCAAATTCATGAAATTCAAATTGGATGCCACTGTGAATAGCTGCCAATTTTTTAAGAATTTTTCTTCCCTCCCTAATGACTTCGATGCCAATCCCATCGCCGGGGATCAGGTTTAATTTTATTTTTGTCATAATTATAAAACTCTTTGTTATCTTTACCTCCCTTGTTCGTTATAATATAACTATCTCACTTTGTTATTAATTCCAAGTAAATTATTTAACGCATGATTAGCCACCCGAACGACATATTTATTATCCTGATCATTAAGCGCCTCCTTCAAAAGCGGAATCATGGGTCGTGCTTTTTCTCCCATTTCATCTAAAATGATCACGGCATTCAAGCGTACCCACTCATTATCACTTTGTATCTCTTTTCTTAAAATTGGCAGACCTTCGGACGTTTTTTCCATCTTACATAAAGCTTCGGCTGCAGCAATCCGAACGATCGGTGAAGTATCATCTAATAGTTTTCTTATTGATGAAAGAGCAATAAACGCCTTCTTCTTTAAATTTCCCAGGCCAATGAGCGCCCAATATCGTATGGATGCGTTTTCATCCTGGAGTAATTTCGTAAATTTATCAATGTTCTCCGTCTTCCCTTGTCCAGCCCACACCGCAATTTTGTGTAACCGCATTAACAAATCTTTTGAGCCAGGCTGTTGAAGAATTGCGTATCTATTGCCATACTTTTTTTCCAGCTCCACCATTTCTGGTTCAGGAATTAAACCAAGATCATTCGTTTTTAACATCCACTCCAACTGGACGTTACGCATATTCTCTAAAATTTCTTTATATTCTGGCTTATCTGCCAGGTTATTGATTTCATATCGATCATTTTGCAGATCATATAATTCTTCAGGAGGTTTATGGTTGGCAGTGAAGAGTGCAACATTTTCCGGCACCTTACCTTCTTTTTCTAAGCGCCGTATCTCCTTCATCACTGGTGAAAGCTCCGCAGTCTGCATATATTGGTAATACGGTTTAAAACAAGTGTAATTTCGAATATAGCGATATCGCCTGTCCCGCACCGATCGAATAATATCATATCGCTCATCCATGCGATCGCGAATACTGAATACATATTTTCGTTCTGGAGATAAATTGGGTCCGAGAAACGGTTGACCCTGCATATATTCAGGAATTGATAATCCCACCAAATTCAGAACCGTGGGAGCTAAATCCACTGAGCTAATTAATTGATCCTCTTTCATGCCGGGTCTACCTTGATTATTCTGACGAAATTTTTCAGGAATGCGAACAATTAATGGAATATGAGTTCCTGAATCATAAATCCAGCGCTTAGCCCGAGGCATACCAACACCGTGATCCGACCAGAAGAACACGATGGTGTCCTCAGCAAGCCCTGCATGATCAAGCTCATTAAGATGGTCTTCAACCCAATAATCCAGCGCCGTAATCAACTCATGGTAGCGTGCCCAGTATTCACGACTTATTTCAGTGTCTGGATAGTAAGGCGGTAATTCAAGTTTTTGTCGATCCTGCCGCTGATTCGGGGAGAGACGTTTGGTTCGTTCCATCCGTTGTTCTTCGGTTAACCGGATTGATCCTTCATGTGTACCCGTATAATTAAAAACTGCAAAAAAAGGTTTATCCTTAGGTCGATTCTTCCAATGTGCTGTTTCACTGGATTCATCCCAGGCTGTTTTAGGAGTAATAAAATTATAATCTTCCTTGTAATTATTGGTGCAGTAGTAGCCAGCATCTCTCAAATATTCTGAAAAGCATTTTACCGGTTCTGGAAGATGAGGTTTGATTGATCGCTTCACACCTTCACCGCCAGCCCGCATATTTTGAGTACCCAGGGTTGAAGCATACATTCCGGTAATTATAGAGGAACGGTTCGGAGCACAGACACCAGCAACAGTAAAAGCATTTTCCCATAGTATCCCTTCATCGGCTAATTTATCAAGAGTCGGGGTAACGGCATTTTTGTATCCGTAACATCCCAGGTGTGGACCGATATCTTCACATGACAGCCATAGAATATTCGGTAAGGAACGAATAGATTTTCGATAGAAGGAACCCAAAGGTAAAATGGAACTGATAATGGCTCCCTTTCCAACTTGTTTTAAGAAATGTCTTCGAGAAAGCATCTAATACTCCATTTAAATAAAAATTTTTTTATTTAGTTTACTCGATATTTCTTCACATCTGCCGGATTCGGATCAATTCCCAACCCTGGTGTCTCTGGCATTTCAATATACCCATCCTTAACTGGAAATAACGGCAGGGCAGGATTATATTTGCTCTCCACCATTGGATAGGTTTCCATGATCAAGGCGTTTGGAATGGATCCCAGCAGGTGGATTGACATGTGGGGACTGCCATGCGGCGCCACCGGAATGTGAAACGCCGATGCCAGCGCCGCGATCTTTCGATACTCGGTAATGCCACCCGCTTTAACCGTATCCAGGTTCAGGATATCAGCCGATTCATTCACGATCAACTCGCGACAACCCCAGATGGTATATTCGTTTTCGTCAGCAACAATTGGAATGTCCAGCTCCTGTTTCACCTCTGCGCAGCCAGTAAAATCATCCGGTTCAACTGGCTCTTCAAACCAGAAGGGATTGTACTTCTCGACGGCGCGACCGAATCGAATAGCTTCATACGCTCGCCATTTATTATTCGCATCGATCAGTAGATCGACATCGGGACCGATGGCTTCACGGACCGCTTTCACTCGTTCCACATCAGTTTGAAAATCGGCGCCACCAACCTTCATTTTGACAGCCTGAAATCCCTCCTTCACATATCTTTCCATTTCCCGGGCTAAATCAGTAATTGTTTTGTCTTCACGGTAATAACCGCCGGCGGCATAGACCCATATTTTAGTTCGGCAGGCACCAAGAACCTTATACACTGGCAAATCGAGCGCCTTGCCGATAATATCCCAGACAGCCATATCAATCGATTGCTGAGCCTTGTTTAACATACTCGAAGCTGAAGCCCATCCTGGTGTTATCATAGAAGCTGCACTATACCCTCCGAGTGCTCCAGTCAATAATTTTAAAAAATCACGGCGTTTTAAATCATGTAACTTCATTTTAGCGTTCTCCAAAGTCAAGTGAAACAAATTTGGTGAATTGAGACGGTGATTGTAAAATGCGCACACAATCTTCATAGAGAGCAAGATAGGTAAAGTGTTCTTACATACTTTTCCTTGAATAATTGTAATTTGGATTTTGTTATTTGGAATTTAAACACGTTCATGTTTTTTAATAAAATCAGGATCCAGTTTTATCCCTAGCCCGGAACCAGTTGGTATGGTGACCACTCCCTTTTCACTTTTCAAAGAAGATGAATCGCATTCAATCGGGATATTGGGATTGACGCCTTTGAATTCGTGATAAGGACCGGCATTGGGGATGGCTGAAACAAAATGAAGCATATAGACATACCCCAATCCTGATCCAGAGATATGTGGAGTACATGGTATTCCTGCCACCTGCGCCATTCGTGCCACGCGCATGGATCGGATCATTCCACCAAAATAAAATAAATCGGGCTGCACGATCTGAACGCAATCATTGGCAATCATCCAGTGGAAACGGTGCAAACTGCTTTCCTGCTCGCCCCCGGCAATGGGAATATCAAGCGCATCAGCTACCATCTTTGTCTCCTCAAGCCAATCGAATGGAACTGGTTCTTCGTAAAAATCATAATGATATTTCTCCAATAAGCGACCAATTTCGATGGCTTTATCCACCGTGTAAGAACCGTTGGAATCAGCATAAATGGTCATCTCATCGCCAAATGTTTCTCGCACCAGTGGTATTAATTTTTCGGTACGTCCTGGTGGATGATCGGCATTCTTACTCATTCTGCCGCCAATTTTAAACTTCACTGCCCTGGCGCCTGTCTGTGCCACATTTTTTTTAATCCGTTCAATAGACTCTTCAGCCGTTTTACCCCGGTAATTGTTCGCACGGTACACAGCTATCTCGCGACGCTCAATCGTTCCAATTAACTCACCGACAGATTTGTTTGCAATCTGCCCCAGCATATCCAGAATCGCAAATTCCACCGTTGCTACACAGACCCAGAACGCCAGCCCCTGTAACTTATAATTACTATCATACACATACAGACCATCGATCAGAGCATCAAGATTCCGAGCATCCTTGCCGATAAAATAAGGGATAACTTTTTGAAATAATAAAGGATAGAGGTAACGTATATGTGCATTATTACTGATTGCAAATCCGGAAGCACCTTCGCTAGAACGTGCGCGAAGAATGTAATTCTCTTTGAAACGCAATAACTCAAGCGATTTAATTATAACAGGAAATGTAAATAATTCTTTTTTAAGAACCGGTTGTGCTATCACTTGATCAAGTTGTTCATAAGAAATTTTTCTTGAGTGGAAATTACAGGGTACCAGTGGCACTGATGCCAGCGTACCCGCAGCTAATGAGGTTTTCAGAAAAATTCTTCGATTCACCTTCATATAAATCTCATGTTTTAGTCCATTATTTATCTATTATAAATCGATTAGGTGTTTCCAGTTTTTGTCCATTGATTACAACATTATCACAAACAACCCCGGTTACATACTCCAGATTCGTTGCTATTTTAGCTTTTTTGATGTTAATATTTTTTAAATAGACATTTTGTGCCGGGAAAATTGGAAGCTTTATTCTGGCCAGGATTTGAGGAACCATATCCCAACCGCTAGTGGGCTGACCCTTAACATTAGCCCGAACACTATCTTTACCTGTGATAGCTTTTCGAATGCTTTTATTACTTGCAGAAAAACTGAACCGTAGCCTAAAAATGGTTGCCGAAATATGCGCCGTTCCGATGATGCCCAGATTGAAGAGAAACGTTCTGCGAGATTGTGTTTTCTCATTATGTATCATAAACCACACCAATTCTTAAAACGTATAGCTTATTCCAGAGTCAATTGTCCAGCCATAAAATTCGCGGCTTTTAATGTAAGCTGTTTCTTGTTGGAATAATTTGTCCGGTTCATTGGTAAAGTTATTCCAATTAAAAAACAGGCTAATATGACGAGTTAAATTGTACCTGACTGATAAATCCCAGCAAATTAAATCATCTGTGAAAACATCTAATTCCGAACGTTCCCCGAAAGATGCCAAACTTTTACACTGATATAACATGGCCAACCTTGTTGAAAATGGACCTCTGTCATAGCCAAAAGCAACATGAGCAATATCGTCCGCCTGATCTGGCAGATCACTAACACGGAAAGTATCATTGACTGTTGTTTTAAAAAAAGGAAATACAGGAATTCTCTCTTGGATGATAAACGATCGCGGGAATCGAGTTTCGGACCAGATGTGGGAATAATTCATATCCAGAATAATTCCGTCAAATGGATTTGGCAACCATCTGAAATTGATATGCCATTCAATCTCCCAGCCTTTTACCTTCGTTTGATAGGGAATATTCTCAGGTCGATCCAAAGTTAATCCCTGGAGGTCAGGTGTAAATCCCTCTTCTTCCGCATCTACTATTTTATGACCCTGTCGTTCAAATATCAAATCGTCAATCTCTTTGTAAAATCCACCCAGGGTAAGCAGCCCAATACGATTACTGTAAAATGATAAAAAGATATCATAGTTGGTTGAAATCTGAGGTTCAAGATCCGGGCGTCCAAATTCGACCGTTTGCGCAGAACCATGGACTTCCTTTTTAGGAAGCATCCAATGGAGTGGTGGCCGCGAAAGCGACTTTGTGAAAGCAAGACGGATATCAAACCAGCTCGTTGGTCGTACCTGTGTATGAAACATGGGGAACCAGCAGCCATAAGTGGTGGTTGCAGTAGTATCCCTGATATACGGCATGTCCAGATCAGGCTCAAAAAACTCATCACCGACGCTCGTAATCCTTCCTGTCATATCTGCATTAGTATGCTCATAGCGAACGCCGGGCAAAAACTTAAGAAAGCGTCCAACCTTAATTTCTGTCATAATATACCCCGCAGATACCTCCTCAACAAGTTCATAATCATCCCCATCGACAAGGGAAGACATACTATATAAAGAGTCTAATAGATATGTCCTTAGTAAATGATTTAATTCATCCGCATCAAGTCCTGGTCCAAACTCATGATCGCCACCAAGAAAATTACCCGCATCAAAATCAGGATCAATATAATTATAAATAGAATGCTCGCCGCTTTCGGTCTTTATAAATTCAAAATCCGGATCCCCATATCGAGTGTGATGCCTTTCATAAGCCGGGTTATATTTCTCACCCATATCCATACGGGCATACCCCTGACTACGATCTCGGTTCTTTGACTTGTTTACATATTTGCCACCCAATTTTATAAAACCAGCAATATTAGGGATAAGCGTAAAAGGAATTTCAACATTCAACTGTGTGGTAATATCGCGTTCCCATGACTTTTCAGTGTAGTAATACCCCTGATAGAGATAAGTATTATCCAAATTATTATAGGCAGCGTTAATCAGCTCATCCGCACTAAAAATATCGGGAAGCTGGGTCTGGTCGAAAGCGGCCCTTTCTAAAAAACGAATGCGATTATCATAAGGATTTCGGTTTAAGGAAGCTATTCGAGATAATCGCCAATCCAGTTTACCAATGGAAAGGTTATGTTCCCCTGATAACGAATTAGCAAAAATATCGATCTGTCGATCTCGTTCTCGAAATTCTCGGTAATGCTTGTTCTGTGACTCATTAAAACAATTGCTTCTGATTACTTCATTTCTTTCCAATCGGTTCATAAAGTTACTAACCATTAATTTACTCCCTGCTACTCGATAGTCTATTAACAAGCTGAAACCCATTCGTTTACGAACTTCATTAACATGATTAAGATCGATGTTGTAAATAGATATAGGCGCGTATTTTTCCCCTTCTCTTTTTTCACGAATAATCACATAATCTGAATCAAACCGATCCAATCCTCGTTGAATACGTTCCATACTACCAGTACACATGATGCCTAATTTTTCATCCCAATATCGATTGCTTAACTTCAAACAACCTTTGTTTTGTCCGAGTTCATTTCGTAGATTGTTATAACCTTCCTGAAAACGTAAATTATATCAAAATCCACCTTCGGATGCACTGCCGAGCTTAAAATCCACTACTCCACCAAAAGCATCTGCATCTTTATCGGCTGTGAGTGCTTTAGTTACCTCAATACCGGCGAGGTTTTCGAGAGAGATTATATTCAAGTCAACACTGCGGTCATTGAGGTCGGTAGCAGGAATACGCTCGCCATCAATAGTGATGGAATTGTAGGTAGGTGCTAAACCACGAATCACAATCTTATTTGCTTCCCCTCCGCTCCGTTTAATAAAAATTCCTGGTAAACGACCAACCGACTCTCCAGGATTCGCATCGGGGAGTGCGATAATTCGTTCAGCAGATACAACATTTGTAATCGTATTTGAACTCAATTGTTGGTTAATGACCGCAACCTGTCCCTCGGCCTGTGTCGTAATCGTTACCGTTTCATGTTTAATAATGTCAAAATCCAACTCAATATTTGCTTTTTTACTTTCTCCCGGAAGTACCTGAACTTCCATTTCCTTTTGTTTATAACCTATAAAAATAATCCGAAGGGTATAAGTACTTGGCGGGACTCTGAAAATCTTATACTCACCGTCCAGGTTCGTGGAGCTCTCCATAGCAGTCCCTACCAGAAATACTCTGGCACCTGGCAGTGAATTACCGGTTGAACCATCTTTAACACTCCCGCTAATGGTTCCATGACCTCCAGCAAAGACAAGCGATGTTTGAAAAAAACAAAGTAGAAAAAACACTGTTTTTAAATTGAATAATTCTTTCATTTTCTATCCCATCAATTATTGAAATAGGCCCTTTCATTTTGTGGACAGAATTATCAACTGGCACGTAAGAAACCAGTTGTGCAGGATGATACATGTGATTTTGGGCCAGATTCCGCCCACTTCTCCCACCAGATAATTGCAGTCGATCATTCGGGCGAAGATTCCAATTGATTTTTGACAGCAGCTCTCCTTCCCACACGGCTAAACGAATTTCCTGGATTTTCAATCGCTCCCTATCAACAACTTTAAACAAATATCGTGGGAAGATCAAGCTTATTTGACCTTCATATTTATTGAGATGAACCTCGTTGCCCTTCTTTGAAGCAATCTCAAATCTTTCTCGCATGATAGTAGATTTTGGAAAAATTTGCAACCGATAATGAGGCTGAATGTCTTCATGTATCGAGGATGCCTGTTTTTGTCCCAGCAATCGAACGATAATTTCTGTTCCTCCATTTTCCACTATCCTTTTCTCAAATCCATCGTAATCCCACCCACCATTCTGGTTGTTTATCAGTTTTCCATTAATACATGTTTCAAACCAAATCTGGTTTTCCCCGCCTTGTAACTCCGGTCCCAGAATCTTATCAATCCAGGCTATTAAAAAGAGTATATTTGCGAAGAGTAATCATACCTGTATCGCCGTTCAAAGCAATCGTTTTGTACTGAGAGTATTCCTTTTTCGTATGATATTTTAATGTTCGCATTTTGTTGTGCATATAAAATATTCACAAGCAGGGAAACAGCCCAAAGTGTTGTTATTAAAATTCCTCTGCCGTTCGTAGCAAGCAATATCTGTCTTATTGTTCTCATCAGGCTAATCCTTAGTGACTGTATAGGTCACATCAATTTGGTCTTCTATTATTTTATTTCCTATTTGGGCAACTGCTTTAAGTTGATTTTCCCCAGGATGAAGAGTTACATCCCAAGAAAATATATACTATTTTGGTTTTATGCCAAGTGATTTTCCATTTAAAAATAATTCTACTGAATCACCATTGCTATACACCTTAATTTTTCTCGTTCCATTTGCGGGGCCCGTGTAATTTTTCCTGGTATGGCTAACAATATACACCATTGGCTCTGCAGTCCACTGGCTTTGATAAAAGTAATAAACATCCTTGGGGCGACGAGCCATATCAAATAGTCCCTTCTGGTTGATACGAGGGATATTGCCTCGCTTAACAAACGAACCAAAATCAAAGGCGTTCCAGATCGCACTACCAGCAATCCAGGGACGTTCATTAATGATCTTCCAATAATGTTCATGAAATGCCTGTTGATATTCCTCACTGAAATCAAATTCTTTCGGACTATCGACATGATACCCTAATTTGCTGCCAACTCCATATTCGCTTATAATAATTTTCAAATCAGGATGGTCTCCACGCTCCTGCTCCATTACTTTCTCAAAATCATCAAACACCCACACCCCCTCATACCAGCCGTAATAGCGATTGCCCCAATGACATCAGTAATATCAGCTATTGAGATATCTTTGAAGTGATTATGGGCTTGAACTGTCAACCGAGTAGGGTCCTCCTGATGTGCTAAATCATTCAATTCCTGTAAAAGTTTGTCCTTATTTCATCTGGATCATGTTCATTATTCCATGGATCGTGAAAAGGCATATGCGGTTCTAAGAAATTGGTATACAACATAAAAGGCTCATTCCTATGTCGTTTTAGAAAATCGATGGTCTTCATTTCAAGGAATTTGGGCTTACAATGTTCCAGGAGCAAATGCACAGCAAATTGGCGGGAAAATTCATTATCCAAAGATCGTGGTTTATAGCCAAGCTCTTTCAGAAAATGCCAGTAGTCATTCATCTGGTTTCGATCCCGACCCAGACTGTAATATTTGCGGTAAATATCTTCAATGCTTAACCATTCCTGGAATCCGTGTTGAGCGAATATCTCGTCACCCGGCTGCTATTTGCCGAAATAATCATTGATATAATCGGAATCATTGGCGATTTCCGGGAAATACTTGACATCCGTGGGTAATAGTATATTATTAGTCACACAGGAATTCTGATGTGGCCAGAGTCCTGTCATCACCGTTGATCGCGATGGTGTGCATACCGGTTGGCTAACATATGAATTTTGAAAGACAACCCTTTCACTGGCCAATTTATTAAAGTTTGGCGCATGAATCTTATGATTTCCATATACACTCGTCGTATCGGCCCGCTGTTCATCGGTCCAGATAAAAAGTAGTTTGGATTTGCATGTTTTTCGGTTACAACCGATGATATTGACTCCAAATACAGCAGCCGATGTAGTTTTATAAACTCACGGCGTGTAAAACTCTTTATTATTCTAATTGATTGTCTCATGGATGATATCCTAAAGTAATATTGACTTTATTGACTTATTTCTTTCTCAATCGATACCACATACACCTGTGGCGTGCCAGTACGATCTGATGTATAACATACAAATCGCCCACTTGAGCTGAATGATGGATGAACGTGGGCATGCTTTCGATGAATACTGGAATTAGGCCAACAGAGGATTCTTGCCTTGCCGGTGGCAAGCTCAATGAGAGTCAGGGGATTATGATCGTGATCCTGACCATCAGTTATAAACCAGCGACCGTCAGGAGAAGAAAGACCATGTCCAAGCCTGATTGTTTCATGCGTATAATATTCTTTCCAATCATCCCCTTCCCTGTTGATCGAACAGATGGTTACTGGTAACCAACCTGGGACAGTTTTTTTGTAAAAGAAGAAACGTTCACCATTCGCAGACCAGCTTTCGTGAGTCGCCCTGAATCCATAAGGGCATGTGAGAAACTGGCGAGCCTCTCCAGTACGCGCATCCACTATCCAGGTACGGGCTCGCTGTTCCATGGGTAGTGTCATATCGTTTTGTGTATCCGGTCCAGGAACAAACGTAATCAGGTTGGGATCTCCTGGACATACTTGAGGGTGCGAGTATCGTCCCTGCCACGTGAAAATTGGCTCAATCTTCCCAGTGGAAATGTTAACATGAAACATTTTCGTACTTTCTTGCCCACGGCAGGAGACAACCGTAATACTGCCATCTGAAGAGTAAGAGGCTGACCACCAGGGATTGGATGGAAATAAGCCTCGTCCATCTATAACCGTGTCAATCTTTGCAGTCTGGACATCCACACGCAATAGAGACACGCCGGCCTGAAACAAGCAGTGCCGTCCATCTGGATGCATATTTGCTGTGCCAATCCTATCTAACTTAGTAAGCTGATGGATTTCACCGGTCGTGAGATCGGCACGATAAAGCTGACGCGCGCCCGTTCGATAGGAATAAAAAACAAGAAATCGATCATCTGATGTAAATGCTTGCCTTTCAAAATAAACAGCTACACTTGCCGAGTCATGATCTGTGATTTGCCAAACTTCATGGCCAGTTTGAGGGTCGGGTTCTTTTTTCCATTCAATTATTTTATTACCTTGCGAGGGAACTTCCTCTAATCTCCACTTTTTAACTGGTGGCGTCTTTGCATACGCCATTTCTATGAAGGTGAAAATGAGGAAGGTAATTACTAGACTTGATTTCATTGTGTATTCTCCTTTCAAAATCATCATTTGTTTTCTTCCGTTGTCTCACCGTACAAAGATGAAAAAACGCCATTTCGACTAAATCTTCCCTAATTGTAAAATATTGAAATTGTAGTTACCCTTACTGAAGTTTTATCATTTTCCTGACAGTCTGAAAATAATCTGTTTCTAACTTGTAAATGTAAATTCCATTACTTACATTTTGACCATAAGTATTTTTTCCATTCCATATTACTTTGTATGCACCAGGTCCATCAACTCGATCAATTAAAGTTACAACCTCTTCTCCAAGTATATTATAAATTACCATTCTTACCCTGCCTTTTTTGGGTAATTGATATTCAATATTCGTTTCAGGATTAAAAGGATTTGGATAATTCTGGGATAATTTGAATTTAGGTGTCAGATCAGATTCTTCAAAGTCGCTAAAAACATGAAAACCTCCACCTCCATAGGCTCCTATATCGTTACGACAGGTGCCCAATGATGGCCACATTGCATAGCCTGGGTTGATGGGATCTTCTTTGTCACTATATATAGCATCTGGATTGCCAGCATCGATACAAGGAGAACCGGGTAGCAAATGGAAATCATGGTTTTGAGCATCTGAGAATAATGGATCTTGACATATGTTACTATCTTCTATTTTTATTTTCCATAAAATCAAGTCTTTCCGGTTTAGACTTGCCGTATCAATATCAGAATACTGAAATCTGATATTTGATTTATAGTTATTAAGAGTTGATTTGATAATTTTCGCTCCTTTTGCCCAAAGAATTGAATTTCTAAAGATGGTATGAATAACACCATCGAGCCAAATGCTTGCACCGTCTGCAACGGCCTCATTATGGCTGATTGTAACATTTATCAAACCGGCCGATGGTACGGAGCAGAATACAATTGCTGCACCCTCCTCTGCCTTGTTTTCGCAAATCAGTGTACTTTCTATTATTGAAGATGACAAATATAAATACAAGGCGCCACCAATCTTACCTATATTTCTTAGGAACTCACAATGGTTAATGATGATTGACGACTTGCGTCCATAGATAGCCCCTCCTTTCTCTCCAATGTTACCATCAAACCTACTATGAGAGACCCTGAGGGATGAATTTTCACAGAAAATAGCTCCTCCTATTGATCCTTTGTTGCAAGTGAATTGACTATTGGTAATTGTTGGTGAAGTGCGGACACAAGTTATGCCTCCTTCTTCATTGTGCATTGAATTCATATCAGTCACTTCACAATATGCCAAAATATCATCCTTTCCGCTTTCTTTGAAATGTATTCCATACCAACCTTTCTTAGTATCTAATGCACAGAATCTAACAGAATCTGAAACATCGCCAATTGCCCGTAATTGAGCGTTAACGCCAACATATAATCCATATGAGTCCATGAATCGTATGGTCGTTCCAGGCCCAATGGTTAACGCCTTTCCTTCAGGTATTGAGATGTCGCCGTAAACATTGTACGGACTATTTTCTTTCGTCCAGAAACCGGATACAGGCCCAGCTTTAACATACGTACCCCATATGGATTGCGCATATGCTTTTATTGTGATATCCGAGATTTCATTAGCCTTTATCACAATATTCGCATGATATACATTATCAACTTTCTGATGGGAAGAAAATCTGATCCGTATGCTATCGATTGAGCCGGGCTCTAAAACCATACCAGATTTATGAAAATCTAAAATGGAAAAATTCAACGTATCTGAACAAGTAATTGATGTGAGCTGTATGGTATAGGCGCAACCATTTTTCAGAAAAAGTGTTTTCTCTCTGATTTCGTCAGCCCAGTGAGAGCGAAAATCAACTGGATCAGGCATAACTGTCAATGAGATTCCGTCTGTGTTTGCGGCATTTTTGGTTCCTCCGTATGCGCCCATATTAATGCGATAGCCATGTGGAAATGGTTCTTCTCCGACATTATCAAATTGGTCGCCAGAATCAATACAAGGCGAACCGGGTCGGAATGTAAAGTCATTATTTTCTAAATCACAGAATAGTGGATCTTCTGAAATATTGCCAGGACCCCAGATAACATTTCCATTGTCCTGAGAAATCCAGTTATTATGAGTAGTATCAATATTCGAATATGTGAATTCGACGGTGCTAGGCTTAATCGAACTATTATTAAACGCAATAGTTGAGCCATCTGGTGCCTGGTTCGCCCAAATAATCGAGTTTTTGAAGGTACAATAATTATTATTCCCCAAACAAATACCACCTCCAGCTTCAATCGCCTTGTTGTTTATAATTGATACATTGATAAAAATGGGGGACGAATTTTGAAAACAAATTATCGCACCTCCTCTTTCAGCTTTATTACCACAAAAAATGGTATTACTAATGATTGGCTTTGATTCTGCTGTTAGATATAAACCGCTCCCATTATTCTTCGTTATCTTACAGTTTGAAATAACCGGGCTTGAAGAATAACAATAAATTGCGTCTCCTGTATTGTCTTCAATGTGGCAATAAGATAGCATAGGGTTGGAGTTTTTACAAAAGATCGCTGATCCGCTTGTTAAAGATTTGTTTCTTGTTATTCTTGTATTTACTATTGTAGGTGATGTTTTATCTACGAAAATAGCGCCTCCGAGACGATTTTCACTTCCATGAATCCTGTTCTGTGCATGAGAGATAACACAATAGGCCAAAGTATCATCTGAACCACTGTTCTCAAACTGAAGACCCAGCCAGTATTCTCCTGGATAACCTGCTTGAAAGAAAATGGAATCCTCTTCCGTACCTATGGCGACTAACTGAGCATCACTTGATATATCAAATACAGATTCACCCAAGAATATGATTTTGGAGCCCGGTCGAATATCCAATCTTTCACCGGCTTCAATAATCACGTCTTCACAAATGATATAAGGAGATCCTGTATCATGCCAAATACCTGATACAGAACCACCATTTACAATCGTGCTATTTTGGGCTACTCCATATCCAAGGAGATTCACGTGAAGGTATCTTTGTTCAGACGTATATGAGACAATAATATCACCTTGATAATGGCTGAAACTATCAGGTCTAAATTGCACAAATATGCATAATTCATCGCCAGGAGGGATTGTTATAGACCCAAGAGAATCACTATAGGAGATATCATCTATGCTAATAAGAAAGTTGGGGGGTGTGACAATTGAGTTAATATCTGCCTTGGCTTGCCCAATATTACTGAGAATGAATTTTTGAGTATTGGAAAACTCTCCAATAGTAATTGGCGGAAAACAAATAAGGCCTTCATTTGTAACTAGGTTTACCCGTGTATCATTTGAAGGTTTTATGTTGACCAAAGCTTTGTTAATAACATTGTAATCAGCGCCCATATATTCCGGTAATAGGTACCAGGCATTACTAATGATGTCTGGTAGATTGCTTGCCCATCCAAAATTTAAATGAAAAAAACCATTAGTGTTGTAACCGTCACATATAACCGCATGCCCCTCGAATCCCACTGTCTTGCTGATGATCAATTCAGCCGGGTAGCCATTCATCATGTTTTCTTTTAGAATATGATAGAACTGATTGTCTGGATATTTAAACTCAGCACTAAAATAATCCATTCTCTCCATAAAAACTGTATTGATATTATCGCAGTTAGTTCCTGAGCCTGTACTTGAATAGTTCATTTTCACCAAAATACCACAAGTAAAGTTCAGGGTAGCTATTTCTAAATCTGAAAGCTTTGTTTTGTTTTTGTAATTGTATTGGATATTCTGTAAGTAATGATTCAATTTTCTGAAAGATGGAAAAGCCAAATGTGAACTATCGGAATCAATTTTGATGCTATGAGATTTAGTTGTATATCTGTCTTGAAGATCAAAATTTAAATCGCCGATATCACGATGATAGTTTACAATCTGTGCCATAGCGGTAGCTACACAGCCCACGACACTTCTCTGATTAGAATGCGGATCGATTGGACAGAAATCGTTATAAGGTGATGCCTGATGCCATGTCGTTTCTATCCAACCACCTGTTGATGTCGTTTCCTGTTGTGGCCACTGCCAGAAAGCATAACTTTCGATTGCTGTAAAATCTCCGCTTGAATATTGTTGCCATAATAAATTGTTTTGTTTCTTTATTGTAGCTGAAATTTGATGGATAGCATTTTTTCTCATTTTCATATCATGACGCAATAAATGGTAGAATACGTTCACCTCACTTGTATCCGAACTCCAGTCTTGTTGAAAAGAATAAGCAATAATGGGCTCTATATCGGTCTCAGTAGACAAAATGAAGAATCCCTTTGGCTCCAGACTTACAATGTAAGCAAGATTCTCCTTTGTCCCAGGCTCATAAAATCCTTCAAGTTTTCTTATACTGTGAATGCTCTTTTTCTTTAAAATACTTGGATTCGTTCTATTCTGCCAGGCGATAAAGTTTTCCGCAACTTGTTGAACATCTTTAGTACTGATAGGATTTGCCAGGACAAGCTTGGCTAAGATGAGATTGAGGACAACTATATTTATGAAACAGGATTTCACTTACATTTATCTCTGTCTATAATCAAGTAATTGTAAATATGGGTTAAAATTTTGAATCTTGTTTTTTCCCATTGATGATGACATGATCACATTCAATGCCGGCGACGTTTACCAAATTCATTACTGGGTTGGCTTTTTTGATCGTGACATCTTTTAAATGGACATTCTGGATAGGTGATTGCTCGAGTCCTGCGATGTTGATTCCATATTCCTCGGCTTGTTCGCAGGTAATATTCTCAAAATATATATTTCGGTAAAGCGGCGGGTAAGGATGCTCATTGGGATGATACCTGATGTCCTTATATTCCATTTCCATCCTGATGAGTTGTCGGCAGTTCCCAACTTGAATATTCTTAAAATATATATTTTCAATCACACCTCCACGGTCACAGTTAGATTTCGCATTAAAGACATACTGCTGTTTGTTACCCACTCCAATGGAAAGCTGATTCTGTAAATTATCCCCCTTATTTTCTTTACATACTGAAAAGTTGTGAGTATTTTTTCTTTCTTTTTTAAAGAATAAGTACCTGTTGGGCAAGAATACGATACTTCCTCCAGTAATTCCAAGATTATATAGAAATGTTCTACGAGACTGGATTTTATCATTTTGTATCATCGTTTCACTCTGTTTTTTGGGTGTAAAGTCGAATCAAGCTAATCAAATATTTAAACTTATTTCCTCCGATTCCCATATTCAAAAACAGCTTTTTTATATACTTTATCCAAAAGCTTTATATCAGATTTTACTTTCGTAAAATCATTTCCAAATAAAGTTATATCTGCGGTTACATCACCCGCCAATTCGAGAAACGTCGTATGGGGTGAAACAGGTTTGCACCCATGAATAGAGATATCTTTGCCGTTTGTGAACTTGAATACTGATTGTGTAGAATTATCTATAGCCTGCTGTTGGCGGAAACCATCAATAACAACATTATCAATATTCAATGCCCAGATAGCATGACGCTCGAATTGTTTATGTGTCGTCTCATCTTTGATGATCAAATTCCTGATATTCAATCCATCGATATATGCAAAAGTAAAATGAGAAGAAACATGAGCATAATCATTGGGAGCGATATTTTTCAGTTTTCGTGTACCTCTGGGCTTTCTTCTGCCTGACAGATCACTTCTCGACAATACTCGAATTATAACATTATCAAGCGTTACATTTTCAATCATTTGTTCAGGCATTCCAAGAAACAAACAATTGCCATCGACTGTATTGATGTTAATGTCACTGAACATAATATTTCTGATGATCCCCAATTTTGAATCTCTATCTCTCGCTTCAATATCCATGAAGATAGGATAGCTATTGGTACCACGGTCTGGTCGAGGGTAATCTTGAGTGACCGTTTCTATTGTTATATTTGAAAATTGGATGTCTTCATAACAGCCACCGTCTTTCATATAAAATCCAATGCCATACTTAGTATTGCGAATGACGATATTACTAAAAGTACAATTGCGAATAGCACCGTTTGAGCTGGTTCCGCATTTTATGGCTGAATCGTCACTAATGAGTACGCAATTGGTAACCACCAGATTTTCACAGGGTTTATTTTCGTTACTCGATTTGAGACAAATGGCATCATCACCAGTATTAATGTAACAATCAGAAATGAAAACATTGGATGAGGAAACCGGATCAATGCCATCGGTATTTGGCGCATCTCGTTCATTAATAATGCTAACACCAGTGATAGTCACCTGATCACAACCTTCTACATCAATACACCAGCTTGCTGAATTGCGCAAATTAAAATCACGCAACAGGATATTCTGGCAATTTATAAATTTAATTGTTCTTTCAGGTCTATTGAAAGGACGCTGTTTTCCAAGCCAATAAAAATCTCCCTGTCCATTGATGAAACCTGGACCGACAATGCCAAAGTTGCTGGCGTCTTTGGCATAAATTAAGAATCGGGGATCATAGTCGTTAATATCTTTACTGCCCAAAATTGTAGCGCCGGGTTCAACCTTGAGATAGACATTATCTTTTAAAAAGAGGGTGCCAGTCAAATATAGTCCACTGGGAAAAACAACATATCCTCCCCCTTCCTCATAACAAACATCGATCGTAGATTGAATTGATGCTGTACAAAGCTCCGAGCTATCATTTTTTGCCCCGAAGTCCAGAACATTAAATTCGGTTTGAACTCCACAATACATATCTTTATCAGAAATTAAAGACAAAGCCACAACTATTGAAATCAAAAATAATTTCTGTAATACATCTCTTTTTTTATTCATATTCTCCACTCTTACACATTGAATAATTCCATCCTTATTTAATCAATGACATTTTTCTTGAGCCTACAAAATGATTCCCTTTTAATTTATAAAGATAAATACCGCTTGGCAATAAGTTGCCAGCAGCATCTCTCCCATTCCATTGAATCGAATGATAGCCAGCCTCCTGTTCTTCAGAGACAAGCGTGCAAACCTTTTGCCCTGAAATGTTGTAGATGACAAGCTGAATATAACTTGTTTCAGGCAATTCAAAGCAAATTGTGGTCGTCGGATTAAACGGATTTGGATAATTCCCCAATAATTTAGTTGAAATAGGCAGATCCACCTTACGTTGTGCTTCGACAGCGGTTGGATAGTCAAACCACCTCAGATCGCCAAGGGGCAGCCCATCTGTTCCTGCAGTGTAAGATTGTGTCGTGGCAGGATATGAAAAATCAAACGGTTCACCCGAAACATCGAATAAGACTCGCACTCCGTATCCCTTTATTCCATCAACACCCGGGTGTGCCCAAAAATTCGTAATAAATTCGGGAATAGGGATGGGAACATTGGTAAAAGTAATGGGCTCATTCAAAATCGTGCCCATAGTCTCCGCTTTATCTATATACGCTTGCGCTATCTTATTAAAAAGCGGGATTAAAGTAACCGAATCAGGCAAAGCAGAAATGTAAACCGAGTCTCGGTAGAAGTTATTATTGCAAATGATGATTTTCTGTTCGAGTCCCTGTACTTGTTCACTCTTCAATGAATCAATATGAATGCTTGATAACAATGTATCGAATTTAACTGTCCCAGAGGTATCTCTTCCTAAAATAGAATAGTTAACCACCATGTTATTTGTAAAATACGCTTCCACGACTTCACCGAAGTCAATTACACATCGTCCAACATTCACAAACGTACAATGATCAAATTTACTATAATTGATGTAGCCACCATCATCTCTTAATACTCTGTTTCCGACGTTGTAAAATGTGCAATTGACGACAACAAGGGAATCAATATAGTTCCCACGGTCATCAAAGATACGAGACTGGAGATAATCTCCTATCGAGTTGCAAATGGTGGAATTGCTGATAAATAACCTTATTCCATTACGATCGAATCGAAAATGTGACTGAATCGTTCTGTCTATATAACAGTCATCAATAACAATGCGCAGACTATCCTCTTTAAATCGAATGGTTTTCGTCCCCACCTGGCTCAAAAATTCTAGATTCCGGATATAGAGTCCTTTCAAGGTTAGATCCGCCATCGGTAAGAAGGGATGATCCGATGTTCCACTTTCAAATACACCAGGTAAAATCTTAGGACGAAGTCCCTCGCCTTCTTCTGCCATAATGGTGATCGGATAATTATTTCGAATGCTGCTTTCCAAAATGTAAATTCCGTCTCGTTCCAGAATGAAAATATCATACCGTTCCCTACCCATTGTATCTGCTTCAATGGCGTAATTTAAGGTTCCATATCCCGGTGGAACGTTGATAACATGCTGGGCATAAAGTGGATTGAACAGTGCCAAAATTGTAAACATGCACAGCAATAGAGCGAATAAATATTTCTTATTGTGTTTCATTAGCATTTCCTCCTTTTTTCGTTTCCTGCAAAAGAGGTTGTTCAGCGAGACAAAAAGTTCCTTTGTTCTGTCTTAATCTATATGTCATGACCAAGATTACACCTACTTTTGAAAAATGAGTTTCTTGGTTTCAGTAAAAGTGCCAATTTGCATTCGATAGAAATAGATGCCACTCGGTAATTTTTTTTCATTCATCCATTTTACCTGATATTCCCCTGCGGAATGATATTTGTCCACAAGTACAGCGACCTGTTGACCCTGGATATTATATATCGTCAAAGTAACATATCCTGGTTTTGCTATCCGATAATAAATAATGGTCGAATTGTTAAAAGGATTTGGGTAGTTTTGACATAATTTGAATTCTTCTATCTTTGGCTCAGGTCGTTCTGAAACATCTATCAGTCTTCTTTCAAGGCGTATACTGTGGTTACCTGAATCGACATGCACTTTTATCCAATCTACGAATGAATCTAAAATTTGGGCTGGTATATCATCGATGATAACACTTTTAATTCCAGAATAATAGAAAGTGACATCAGTTCCCGGTGAGATGATTTGACCCGTTCTGTTTTTCATGTAAATAGTGATCTCGTTTTCAGACATAAATCCCTCAAGGAAAGGTGGTTCGTGATAAAACATCGTTCCCTTCCGCACGAAATAGGATCGAAAAATCGAATTTTGGTGTCGAAATAAAGTAGTACGTCCTTTAAAAATAATTTCATTGTAATGCATAAAAGACGTATCGGGCGTACTCACTATATGGTCCACAATTAAATTTCCGTGATCAATTTTACCTACACTTGTTCCTGATGTGTCAATTATTTCGATATTTGCTACAGGGTGCGAGTCGTCGTGGGGAAAGATGACTGTAACTATATTCGCCTTTTTTTCATCGTTAAGAGCGTAGCTAGCGTCGAGATATTTGCCGTTATAACGACTGGAACTTGAATAAGATCCCATGTATCCTGTTTTTATACTAACATCAGAAGGCGTTGTGCCAAGAAAGATCGTGACACCAACGGGATGGTTGCTGTAATTGCACCCCTCAATATCCCACCGATATTGCTGATTTTCTTCCACAACAACCGGATCTGAGGAGGAATTCGGATGCCATAACACATCAACTGGAGTGGTTGTCCCCCAAATAAAGCCAGCCTTTACTTCATCAATAATGACAAAATATCCATGATTGATTCCTTGTTGTGGTTTTATAAAGATAAAATTTCGTTGATGCTGAGCGATTGGTAACGCATTGCCGGCACTGCCGCTGGCATATTCCAAATCTCCCCCGACTAAGCCTTCGGTAATTCCACCGCCTCTCCATGTCTGATGATTCTGACCATTAATTATAACAGTATTGGACGACTCGGCTGTTCTATGTATCCATTCCCAAGTTTTAGAATTTGGTTTGCCGTAGCCGTCGTAGCCCGAATTTCTCATTACATGTTCCCCATAAGCTGCGATGTGAATGGCATTAACATCAAAGTGATTGTGGCTACTTTCCAGCGTATTGATGTTCCACAGGGCCCCGGCTAATGCCCTGTCAGAATCAGATTCTTCTAAAAGCCAGGCTCCGCCATTGTTGAAAATTCTACTGTTTGGTCTAATCGCTGCTTTTGGCAAGGAATCACACAAAATATAATGCAACAATCGCCCTTGAATGGTGTTATTGGAAAAAGTTGGCAATCGCCATGAAGCATATTGTTGTGCTTTTTCAGAAAACATGTTTACCCGTAAAGCTGAAACCGCCCAATGGTCAAGGTCTTTTGTAGGTGGAGTATCGCCAAAGGTGTAGCTGCGATTGAATGGTGTCATTGAATAACCAAAAATCCATTCGTATAATTTTTGAAGTTTGGGATTATTATAGAATTCATGATAACCCTGGTATTCGCAGATGTCCATAAAAATTTTTTTCTGCATCCTATCATCCATAAATATTCTGCTTTTTGCATATCCAGGCCCGGTTGTGTAAACACCGTCGTCTGAAGTGAGACTCAAAATGTATTCTCGATAATCATTCTTGATCGATTCAAAAGAAGCGGTTGTACCATTATGGTATAATTCCTTCATGCCTTTTATTGAATATTCACTGGAACACCAGGAATGTTTGTGATTGTCCGCAATATAATCGCAATCATCTTCCATTGTCCGGCGTATGTCAGGAGACAAATCGTTATACATTATATCGAGAACAAGATATACCATAAAAGCAGCGTGAGCAGGGTTTACGTTATAAGCATGGTCGGTTCTATTACCTTTTTCCGTTCGGATATAATCGATCGCCTGGGCAAGTTGTGTCGCGACTTTATCGAGATAGATTGACCGATTGTCAGGATCGAGAATATATGCCAGGGCACATGCACTCGCAATGTCGTGTGTTCTGGTGCATTTACTTGAATAGGAAGCACTCGGGCTGTAATTAAGATTTTTGGCATCATTAATAGCTTTACTTTTCATCTCTGACCAGGGCCAGTCCTCCGAACGAGATTGTAGCTCAGGATATTCCGATTCCTTCACCAAAATATGGGGGTGAGATACTCCAAAAACATTGTGCTTCATAATAACGATCAAAAACAGGTACACCACTCTTTGAATTAATTTACAAGTTAAAAAACATCTCATTTTTGATTTCCTCCTTTAAATAACGACAATAGTAGCTAAAAACTTCTAATAAGGAAATGTCACTCCTGCGAATGTTTTTAATCCATTGTCCTTGTATTGTAACTAATGCTTGTCCGGAAGGGAATATCTTTCACTTCTATTTCATTCACTCTAAAATCTTCAGTCTTTGATATCTGCTATGATCTGTTTATTTTTTATTTTCACTCCTTTGTTTGATGCTTGAACATATCTTCATAATGCTTGGAAGGCGCAAAAATCCCACCACTTTTTTTGTAATAATCATCATTTAAATTGAAAACACCTTTCACTGTTTTTCGCCATGAAGCATCCGGATACGGGTGATAACTCACCATGGTTTCCCAATGTTTATAATTTTGGTGACCGTTAGTTTCGAGTAAGCCCAATCCTAATCCGGGGAATGGTGCTAAACGGGCGGCGATGGCTTTGTTCCATTCTACCAAAATCGGATTGACCGTCAAATCAGCACAAAAACAGGGGATCTGATGTTCGTGAGCTACTTTAGCAATCTTCATGGTCATGCTCAACGTTTTGGCAATAGCTTTTAGTGCGATTGCCTTATAACCCATTTGTATTCGTTTTAGCGCGTCTTCGTCGGTGTGAGCGCTTTCATCAGCAGCAATACGAACACCCAGATCATCCACATATACCTCTGATTCTTCAGGAAAAGGTTCTTCAATGATGGCAATCTGGTCGAAAGCGCCAATTTTTTTTGCAAAATCGAGTAACCGTACTAATGTCTCCTTTTGTTCATATCTACCATTGGCATCGAAATAATAAGGTAATTTTCCATTATGTGTGTGTTCGGTTTCGATATGGCCGATGGCTTTATGAATCGCAGATAGTCTTTGTTTATCTTTCTCCAACATCTCCTCCTGCGTTCCCGGCTGCCCGATTTTAATCTTCATAAAAAAGTAACCCTGGTTTGCCGCTTGTTTAATTTCGCTTATAGGAATGGCATAAGCCATCAGCGGTATACTGGCCACCTGTTTATGATGATGGGACAATGCAGGTTTATATGCAGCCGGAATCATCTCATCGAAATTAGTGATTCCATTTTCATGAGCATAAAGCAACCAGGCCGCATTGTCTAGCCCAACCAGAGAATTCAGGGCAAACGTCTTTCTCAAATGTTGATTCACAGTAATCTGTTTGCCGTATTCATATACTTCATCAAGTATATTTTCCAGGAGATCCACCGGAGAAGTAAATGTTAGCCCGTTTGATATCTGAAGTGCTCTTTCACTGAGAGCGTACATCAACGCATTACCGCCACTTTCTGAAAAAGAAGCAAACACCTTTGCATCCGACCAGAGTACGTTTTGCGTACCAAGTCCGATCTTAGGAGTGGCCAAATCACTTTCCAAATAGGCAATCGTTTGCCAGATTTCGGTCATATACCCCCCCTTAAATCCAAATGGACGGATCAAGGGTTCACGTTCAAAATTGGAATCTACACTTTTAATTGTTATTGTCACTGTTTTTTTCCTTTTTTGTTGGTTCGAACCGGTGTCAACACAGGAAACAGGTAACCTGGACAGGGCCAGCCCTGTTATCAGAGTCGTGTTTTTAATAAATCCACGACGTGATATATTCTTTCCAGGAAAATTGTAATTCATATTATGTCCTCAAAATTTTAGAGGTCATATTCCTCCAACCAACCTCTCAATATCTTCAGATCCCTGCGCATAGCGCCAAGGACTTTTGTCTTATCAATCGACAATTTATTTCTCCCTTTTTCAGCGCCTCCGATAGGGTATTCGAAATGCATGGAGATGGGCCCGGAAATATTATATTGCTTCACTAACTTAAAATATGCGGGAAAATCGACCATACCCTCAGTTAATGGAACATGTTGTCCACGCCACTTCCCATCTTTTTCTACCCATTTAAAATCCTTGTTAGCTGTGATTTTTATGTATTTATGTAACAGTTTTAATCCAATTGGCCAGGCCGTACCACCTTCCTGGGTGGCATGTTTGACATCATATTGACAACCAATCCATTCTGGATCAAGATCTTTTATCAAATACCAGATATCCCATACAGGTGCTCCCACTCTGACGCCAGCATGATTTTGATAAGCGCCGTGGATTTTATAGTGTTTGTTCATTTCTGCCAATTCTCGTATGGTAGCCTTGTGTATTTCGAGATTCTTTTCAATGGTGATAGAATCATCATAATGTAAACTGCCCATACGATAATACCTGATGCCTACCTTGCTTGCTGTTTTTAATATTTTCTCAGTGTGAATATCCTTGGGATCTGTTATTGCGGTTGTCATCATGTAGACTTTAATACCTGCCTTATTAACGGCTTCAACCGCTTTTGGCAGATCGTCCTCTACGCGTTCAGGTAAAACATGTCCTTTTGGGCGAACTGTCAGAGCGACGCCATCGAAACCTATTTCAGTGGCTGTCTCCGCCATTCCTTGATAATCAAGCCACTGTAGATGTTTGGAAAAGACACAAACTTTTGTTTTGTTGAAATCCTTTTTATCTGTATTTCTCGCAAATCCAACCATTGGGATACTTACACCTGCTACCGCTAAATCTACCATAAATTTTCGACGACTCATTTTTTTGTTTTCATCTTTTTTCATCGTTTCTTCCTCTCGGTTTTGACATTAACAAATCGAATGTAAAAATTTGTGGAATTTGACAAACCCAGGAAAGGTATCGTCAACTCAGTTTCCACGGTTTTCGATATTCATAGTGCAATAATTTATTTGCTTCTGGATTATTTGTTATTTTCTCCATTTCAGGATCCCACTCAATTCGTGTCCTTACATCTTCAGCGATGTTGGCAAGAAGCAAAAAAGAAGTGGAACGGTGTCCTGTTTCAAGATCACACAAGGGTTTCTTCCGTGATTTGACACAGTCCAGAAAATTACAAATAAGATTTGCTGCACCCACCTTTGGTGTATTTCTCATATTTTTTTCTGGTTTCTCTACCTTTCTTTCTACAGGCTCTATTAACGTACTTTTATCCTGGAATTGGCCGGCCTTTGTCGGAACAATTTTATAACCATCATCTTGATCGATGACAAGATTACCCTTTGTACCTAGAAGCTCAATCTCGCCACCGTTAATCACTTTTCCACCACAGGCCTCATACATACCAAAAACTATAATGGCACCCGAAGCAAGCTCATAGGTAATCTCCGATGTGTCAGGAATGGTTCGATCGTCTTTTAATATGGCTTTAGTGCTGTGAGCGGTAATCGCAATAGGAGCCTCCTCATTCATGAGCCAACGGATGGCGTCGATATAATGGACACCCCAATTGCCATTCTGAGATGAATACGATTTCCACCACCTGAACTTATACGGAGCTATATTGTACTGATACGGTCGATAGGCACGAGGTCCCAGCCACATATCCCAATCAAATCCTTTGGGTGGCTCCTCTGGCTTGGCATTGCCAATACCATTGGGGAACATGTTGCTTACGCGATAAGCTCTTGCCACCGAAACTTGCCCAATCTTTCCGCCCTGTACCAGCTTTACTGCTTCCTGGTAGACAGGCAGTCCCCTCCGATTTATACCGACTTGAACAATTCTGTTCGTCTTTTTAGCCACTTCAACCATTCGGCGTCCTTCGTGGATCGTAATAGAAAGTGGTTTTTCCACATACACATCTTTACCTGCCTCGCAAGCCATAATGGTTTGAACTGCATGCCAGTGATCGGGAGTGGAAATACACACTGCATCAATATCTTTACGCTCAAGCAATTTTCGGAAATCTTTGTATCGATCCACTTTGCCTTTAAACATTTCGTTTTCGCCCATCGGGGGAATTTTCTCCCCGAGTTCCTTTTTAAGCCTTGGATCTACCCTGGACAGATCTCTTAGCAAATAGGGTTCGTAAACATCGCATAAAGCGACAATATCAACATTGTCATGAGACATAAAACTTCTGAGGAGTTTCCAGCCCCGGTTGCCAACGCCAATAAATCCCATGCGAATACGATCATTAGCACCCAGCACAGATCGAACACCAAACGAGTGTAATCCCAGAGCAATGCCCGTTGTTGTCACTGCAGAATTCTTTATAAATCTGCGTCTCGTCGTCTTATTTTCTTTGTTAATCATTGTGAAACCTCCTGGTAAAATTGATAGAATTCTAAAGGTATTGAATGTATTTAGTTACGTATGAACAAATTTTATATTTGTCTTAGAATCTTCTCAAGCCCCTGCCAAGAAGCACGTGTACCGTCTTCTTTTGTACCACACTTCGGCTCGTAGTGCGTTTCCAGAGACAAAAAGCCGTCATAGCCGTATTTTTTAAAGCACCACACATGCTGGCGATGTCTAATTCTCCTTCTCCAATTTTATAAACTTTTGTAAATTTTATAATGCATCCTGTATCTGCTCACAATTTGGATAACGTAAAATAAAATCGTGAAAAACAACAAATTTTTTCGTCGCAATTAGATTAGATTGACCATGGAGTATTTTTATCTTTTTTACATACGAGTTTGCAAAAACATTTTCCTTAGAATATTTAAACTTTACATTCCGGGAGATCATTGAAGTAATGGGTTTACCATCTTTATTTCTAGCTGGATTAAACTTAAGTTTTTACAATATTCTGTAGCGGCACTATCCAAAATACCATAACCAGATGATTTGTAAATCTTTACTGAATTCACATTTCCTTCGTCGGTCACAACCAGATGTAGCTGTACAACGCCTGAGAACATTTTTTCCTGAGCAATAGGGGGATATTTAAGAAAGGTCTTCTCTTTTAGTGTTGGTGGCGTAAAAGAGGCATGAGAGCAACATAGTATCACAATACAAAGTAAACAAAAAAATATAAGTACTTCATTTCTTATAATTTTTTTACCCATCGTCTTCCATCCTTCTCGTACATCACACCATCTTTAATATTTCTCACAGGTACAGCTTTATCGTACCACCAAT
>JABAOC010002181.1_pt2 | contig 41202 bp, 43 predicted proteins | sample 7062161 | NCBI WGS metagenome assembly JABAOC01 (sample SAMN14538625, study PRJNA623070) | marine sediment metagenome | biome: marine biome [ENVO:00000428]; feature: marine pelagic biome [ENVO:01000023]; material: deep marine sediment [ENVO:00002113] | place: India: Gulf of Khambhat ... | reverse complement strand
TTGGTCTTTTCGATTTTGACCTGGTTGCTGCTATTTTTGGTATGATGTCGGCCTTGTCTCGCATTGTGTACATTCTTGTTGGCCTATCCGCGATTTACATTTTGGGAACACTGGGAAGACTGACCAAAGGATGATGGAGAGAGCTGGAAGACGTAATCTTATGAAAATTGCGGATATCCCTAGACTCATTGTCTCTATTCTTGTGTGCCAATTGGCGGGGATTGTTGGTTCTGCATTCACTCGTGCTGCAATTCCCACGTGGTATGCAACTCTGCAGAAACCAGCATTTACCCCGCCCAACTGGCTTTTTGCTCCTGTTTGGACTGTGCTTTTTCTGCTAATGGGCGTATCTCTTTATTCAATATGGCGTGAAGGGCTGGCAAACAGGCAGGCAAAAATAGCTATATCAATTTTCGCAGTGCAACTTCTTCTAAATACACTCTGGTCATTCCTTTTCTTCAAGTTACAATCCCCGCTTTATGGTTTCGTAGAGATAGTAATACTCTGGGTTGCGATTTTGCTAACGATTATTTATTTCTTCAGGATTTCCCGGACAGCGGGATTCCTGCTTCTTCCGTATATATTCTGGGTGAGCTTTGCCGCAATTCTAAATTTTTACATAATGAAGCTAAATCTTTGAGTTGCAAAAAATTTCGGACATTTTGATTACTTATGACGTTGAACGGTAAAAAGGGAAGGGCACGCCAAATGAATTTGGGAGCCAAATGGCAGGAGGTAGTGCCCTTCTCTTGGAGATTGAAATGAAGATGGGTTTTGAACTGGAACGCTTCTTTTAGGAAAATAATAAAGAGAAAAATTGGTATGAGTAACGAAAGAATAATTTTTGATGTCTTAAGAAAGAAAGCCAGGCAGTTCAGAAAAGAAATTTTGGAGATAATTACCGAGGCAGGCAGTGGCCATCCCGGAGGGTCTCTATCCTGCGTGGAAATATTGATAAGTCTATATTACTACAAAATGAAGCATAGGCCAGACAATCCTAACTGGCCGGTAAGAGACAGGTTTATTATGTCTAAAGGCCATGCCAGTCCCGTCCTCTATGTAACCCTGGCGGACTGTGGATATTTTCCCAGAGAAGAACTGAAGACTTTCCGGAAATTGGATAGTCGCCTGCAAGGCCACGTGCATATGGGCGTGCCGGGAGTGGAAATATCTACGGGCTCATTAGGTCAGGGGCTTTCTGTGGCAAACGGGATAGCTCTGGGCGCAAGAATACGGAGAACAAATTTTAACGTCTATTGCCTTTTGGGAGACGGGGAAATTCAGGAAGGTCAGGTGTGGGAGGCGGCAATGACAGCAGCCCATCATAAACTGGATAATGTATGCGCCATCCTTGATTGTAATAAAGTGCAGGAAAACGGCCCGGTGGCAGAGATAAAGAATGAAGAGCCGATTGCCGATAAATGGAAAGACTTTGGCTGGTACGTAATCGAAATAGACGGTCATAATTTCAATGAGCTGATTGTTGCTCTGGATGAATTTGATAGAGTCAAGGGAAAGCCGACTTTCATTTTGGCGCATACAATAAAAGGGAAAGGTGTCTCCTTTATGGAAGGCAATGCAAAATGGCATGGCAAGGCCCCGAAAGATGAGGAGTTAACATTGGCCCTCAGGGAACTGGATGAAGGAGGCAGGTGACGATGGAAATGAAGGCGACAAGAGATGCCTTTGGGGAGACTCTGGTGGAGCTGGGAAGAAAAAACAGAAAAATTGTCGTTCTCTCCGGTGATCTGGAAGATTCCACGCGCGCTGAATATTTCAAGAAAGAATTTCCCGAGAGATTTTTTAATCTGGGTATTGCGGAGCAGGATATTCTGGGAACCGCTGTAGGCTTGAGTTTAGACGGACTGATTCCTTTTGCCTGCTCTTTTGCGGTATTTCTTACCAACCAGGGCTATGGCGTGTTGAGGATTTCTATCTGTTATAACAAAAGAAATGTGAAGATAATCGGCTCCCACGCTGGCCTTACGGTTGGCCCTGACGGGGCAACCGCGCAATGTCTGGAAGATTTTGCTATCACTCGGGTTTTGCCTAATATTATTACTATTTCTCCCGCTGATGCAATTGAGACGGAAAAAGCGACGAGAGCGATGGTAGATATATGTGGGCCTGTATATATGAGGCTGGGAAGAGCGCCTTTTCCCATAATAACGAAAAATTCCGACTCCTTTGTGGTGGGAAAAGCAAATATCCTGAGAGAAGGGAAGAATTTGACGATAATTGCCACAGGACTTCTGGTATCGGAATCGCTTGAGGCAGCGGATCTCCTGGCAAAAGAGAATATTGAGGCAGGAGTTATCAATATGCATACCATAAAACCGATCGACCGGGAGATTATAATCCAGGCGGCAAGAGAGACGAAAGCCATTGTAACTGCGGAAGAGCACCAGGTAAACGGAGGTCTGGGAAGCGCGGTGGCAGAAGTTTTGGTCAAGAATTTCCCCGTGCCACTGGAGATGGTGGCGGTAAATGACACCTTCGGAGAGTCTGGCGACGAGGAGGGGCTGCTCAGAAAATACCATCTAAAAGATGTGGACATAGTTGCTGCAGCAAGAAAAGTGCTGGAGAGGAGATAGGAGATATGTATGGCTACAACGATTGAGAAACTTGCGGAGCTTGGTCAAAGCGTGTGGCTGGACAGTATTAGCCGCTCTCTCATTGACAGCGGAAGGCTTAAGGAAATGATCGATTTGGGCCTTTCGGGAATGACCTCCAATCCTACTATTTTTGAAAAAGCCATTAGTTCAAATAATGACTATGACGAGAAGATATGTGAGTTATACGAAAAAGGCAAATCAATTTTTGAAATGTATGATGATATAACAATCTGGGACGTACAGGATGCGGCAGATATATTTATGCCTGTCTACGAAAAGACCAATGGGCGGGATGGTTATGTAAGTTTAGAAATCAATCCAGAACTCGCGCTTAAGACAGGAGAAACTATAGAGGAAGGAAGAAGGTTACATAAAAAAGTCGATCGCCCCAATGTTATGTTTAAAGTGCCGGCAACCGATGCGGGATTTCTGGCAATAGAGGAGTTGTTGGGTGAGGGAATAAATGTTAATGTCACCCTAATATTTTCCCTGGAACAGTATGTCAAGACAGTCCAGGCATTCTTCGCCGGCATGAAGAAACTTTTGGATAGGCAAAATGATTTGAGCGGAGTTCAGTCCGTGGCAAGCGTCTTCGTTATTCGCGTTGACACCGTGGCAGACGGAATGATTGATGAATTCCTGGAAACGGAGAAGGATATGCTAATAAAAGATAAACTACAATCTTTAAAAGGAAAAGCAGCCGTAGCCAATGCGAATCTAATTTTTAAGGAATATCTGCAATTTTTCTCTTCGGAGGAGTTCGTGCAACTGAAACAGAAAGGCGCTCCTGTCCAGAGGCTACTCTGGGGCTCTACCAGCACCAAGAATCCCCAGTACAGCGATATTAAATACGTAATGGAATTGATTGGCAAAAATACAATAAATACAATGCCGGAAAATACATTGCGGGCCTTTCTGGACCACGGGATTGTCAAAGAAGCATTGACGGGAGAAACAAATGAAGCTCAAAAGGTTATTGCCGACTTGAATAGTTTCATAATTTACGTAAATCAAATCTGCAAGAATTTGCTTGATGAAGGGATTGATGCTTTTGGGAAATCTTTTGCGTCCCTTTTGGACTCGCTGGAAACGAAAACCAAGAAATTATGCGTGAAGATATAGAAATTGTGCCATTTGAATTTTAACATTCCAGGGAGCGTGAATAGTGATGTTGAAAAGAGAAACTATTGTTGTGGGCGCTGACCATGCCGGGTTTGAAATTAAAGAGTACATAAAGGCGCTCCTTTTGGAAATGCATTACAGGGTAGAGGATGTAGGGACATTCGGCAAGAAAAGCGTAGACTATCCTGATTACGCAGAAAGAGTCTCTCTCGCCGTTAGAAAAAAAAAGAATAGGAAAGGAATCCTTGCCTGTGCCACGGGCATGGGAACATCTATTGCCGCAAATAAGATTCCCGGAATAAGAGCGGCGCTTGTTGTAGACGAGAACGGAGCGAGGTTAAGTAGAGAGCATAATGATGCCAACGTACTTGTTCTTAGGGGCAGGCCTTTTAATATAACAAAGATAAAAAAGATATTAAAGGTCTGGTTAACCTCCAGATTCAAAGGCGGCAGACACAAACGGCGGTTGAATAAAATTTCCGTTATAGAAAACAGAAGCAGGCATTTAAAATAGACAGGTCAATCCGGGAAGGAGCAGTAGCGGTTAAAATAAGGCCGGGCTGTGAAGAAGATTCTGCTTCACTTCTTTCTTCGCCATATGTATAATGTAAAGGATTAAATAAGGGAGATGAATCTTTCCGCGAAGAAAGGAGTTTTTTTATGTCCAATTTGAGATTCGATTTCAACAATATGTTCAGTTTTAACGTGGGAAGAGAGCACGGAGTTACAGAGAGCGGGTTGGGAAAAATGGCAAGAAGTATTCAAAAGGCGCACAGGCATCTCGGAAATTTGATGAGTCATCGGGAAAACAGGGTAAATCTTGGTCTGGAGTGGCTGAGATTACCTTTTCAGGAGAGGAGAACTGTCAGGGAAATTCAGAAACTCGGGGAAGAGATATCAGAAAAATACGAGAATCTTATTTGTCTGGGCATAGGAGGTTCCTATCTGGGCCTGAAAGCAGCGCAGGACGCGCTGTGTCCTGCTTATTATAATGATTTCTCTCCTGTAAGAAAAGGGAGGCCAAGAATCTATTTTGAAGGGAATAACCTGGACCCGGATACATTGGGCGTGTTGTTGAAGAATCTAAGTCCCCAAAAAACGTTCGTTACGGTAATATCCAAATCGGGGGAGACAACGGAGACAAAAGTAGCTTTCTCGGTGGTTGAGTCCTGGCTAAGAAAGAGAGTGGGAAGAAGATATGGCCGACAAATAATTGCGATAACCGATCCGAAATCGGGTAGTTTGCGGCGAAAAGTAATCCGGGAGCAAAAGAAAGATAGTCTGAGTTTTCGCAATCTCCCACTGCTTGAGGGTGTAGGCGGAAGGTATTCCGAGCTAAACATGGGCCTGCTTCACCTGGCAGTTGTGGGAGTTAATGTACAGAAACTTCTTGAAGGGGCAAGGGCGATGGCGAGAAGATGTAGCGCGGACTCTGTCTATAAAAATCCCGCTTATATGTACGCGACGCTACAGACTATTCTTTACAGGAAAAAAAATAAATCGATTGCAGTAATGATGCCCTTTTCAGAGAGACTTAAATCTACTGCCGATTGGTACAGCCAGCTTTTGGCCGAAAGTCTGGGTAAGAAGTATCAAAGAGAAATCAGAACTGGCTCTGCGGGCAGGGAAAGATGGGTGGATGATGAGAATCGTATCGTGAACGTGGGTCGAACACCTCTCCCCTGCCGGGGCACAAACGATTTGCATTCCATTCATCAAAACAATATCGAAGGAGAGAATAACAAAACAGTCACTTTTATCCGCGTGGAGAATTTTGACCAGAACATAAAAACTCCGCAAGCCGGTGACTTTCTATCAGGAAAGTCCTACTCGGAATTGATTAGATTGGCGCAGGAAGCAACGGAATGGTCTCTGGTGAGAGAGAAAAGACCCAATTGCACGATTGTCCTTCCGGAAATTACGCCCTATAACTGGGGCGAACTCATCTTTTTCTTTGAAATGGCTACGGCATTTGAAGGAGAGTTGTTGAATGTAAACGCTTTTAATCAGCCCGGCGTGGAGAGCTACAAAAACTATATGTACTACAAATTACGTAAGGCAGGAATTTCCGGAAAAGCAGGAGCAGAAATTAGAAAATATCCTGTCGTAAAAAAAACCGAATTTGTCATATGAAAAATTGTCATCAGTATTGAATTGACACAGGAACCGACATATCTGAAGATCCCTCCAAAATGTTGCAGTTCACACCGGCTTAAGAATTTTCCCAAAATATCAGTTTGACGTATCGTACTAAGTTTAGTAAAATATTTGTTTAGTATTTCTTACTATCGTCTCTTGAAGGTTTAACTGTGATTGTTTACATAATCGTGGGTTTTTTCGCTCAAATAATTGACGGCGCTCTGGGAATGGCATACGGAGTCACTTCCACTACCTTCTTACTAAGCCTGGGCATACCACCCGCGGCAGCAAGTGCCAGCGTCCACACCGCAGAGATATTTGCCAGCGGCGCATCGGGACTGGCACACTTAAGGTTCGGAAACGTGGACAAGAAATTGTTTAAGAAGCTTTTGATTCCGGGAATAGCGGGAGGAATTTTGGGAGCGTACATCCTTACTGCCGTGCCGGGAAAAACGATAAAACCTTTCATTGCGTTTTACCTTCTTATAATGGGTTTGATTATCCTTCGAAAAGCATTCAAGAAAATTGAACAGAAAGAAGTCAAAACCAAACTGTTACCGTTAGGAATATCCGGGGGATTCTTCGACGCGATGGGCGGCGGCGGCTGGGGCCCGATAGTAACATCCACTTTAGTTGCCAGAGGACACAATCCCAGATTTTCAATCGGTTCGGTCAACCTGGCAGAGTTTTTCGTAACGGTGGCGGAAGTGGCGACTTTTTTGACAATAATCGGATTGGCACATTGGCAGATAATTATCGGTTTAATCATCGGGGGAGTTCTGGCAGCTCCTCTGGCGGCTTATGTCTGCAAGAGACTGCCTTCCCGGGCGTTGATGATAATGGTGGGACTATTGATTGTGGCTTTAAGCCTAAGAACAATATGTTCTGCCCTATTATGAACAGGAGTGAGAAATGATTGTGGCTGTTATTGGCGGGAATTATTGTAGTCAGGAAATGGCTGAAGTTGGTTATGAGGTGGGAAAGAGAATTGCCCAGAAGAAGCATATTCTTATATGCGGAGGATTGGGGGGAGTGATGGAAGCAGCCTGTCGGGGAGCGAAGAACGGAGGGGGCTTGACCATTGGCGTTCTCCCCGGCAAAGACAAAAATGACGCTAATCGCTTTGTGGATATACCTATTGTCACGGCAATGAGCCACGCGCGGAATGCGATTATCACGCGCACTGCCGACGTACTGATTGCCGTGGACGGCAGGTATGGGACTCTATCGGAGATTGGACTGGCCCTGGCCACGGGCAAGAAGGTGGTAGGAATCAATACCTGGGATATTGAAGGCGTAGTATCTGTGGGGAGCGTCGATGAAGCAATGAAGGAGATAGAAAAGGGATAACTTTTGGGAGGGAGAATTGAGAGCGATTGTTCAGAGAGTATCGGAAGCGAGCGTGAGCGTTAAGGAGAATGAATCATTCAAAGAGATAAATAAGATTGGAAAAGGTCTGGTGGTTCTTCTCGGTGTGGGAAAAGAGGATGGGGAGAATGACGCCGAATATCTTGCCGGGAAGATTTGCCACCTGCGCATCTTCCCTGACGAAAACGATAGGATGAACCTCTCCATTCTCGACGTGAAAGGAGAAATTCTGGCTGTTTCCCAGTTTACCCTCTACGGAGATTGTAGAAAGGGAAGGAGGCCCGATTTCACTTCCGCTGCCCCCCCGGATATGGCAGAAGGTCTATATGAAAAATTTATGGAAAAAGTTAGAGCCAATGGTATAGAAGTTAAGTGCGGAGAGTTTCAGGCCCGCATGCTGGTAAATATTCATAATGATGGGCCGGTGACGATACTTCTGGAGAGCAAATAGTGCAGAGAAGGCTTTTGTTCATACTATTTTCAATTATGTTTCTTACGGCTATCCTGGTCGGCTACCGCTGGTACTCGCCCGATATCTACCTGAAAACTTTGAAGAAGAAGCATCTCCACTATGACTTCGTTGACATTTCCGCCGGAATGAGAGATAAAAATTTCAAAGAGGATTTTAAACATAGAACTCTCCCTGCCATAATTTACAGAGGAATATCTCCTGTTCCTACGATTGGTAAGAAGTGGTCTGTGGAACTGAAATACGATGAGAAGAATGGCAGATGGCGGGGAAGATGGCCGGTCCCCTGGAACGCTCCTGATGGGAAATACATAATCAGAATATGGTTGTCGCCCGAAATGAGAGAGAAGATTCGCCTCAAAGATATTAAATTTCTTGTTAGCCGTCGCCGGCCGCGAAAGTTGCAGCGTGGCTTATGCGTTATGACCATGGAGAACATGCGTCCCTTGAAGACTATGAAGGTGAGGGGGCCGGATGGAGAGACGGGCGATTGGAAGAAGCTCTTCGACTGGTTAGAGTTTTCCGGGGCTAATACTTTCTGGTATATGGCTGGTCAGACTTCGGCTTATGCCGAAAGATTGCCTGATGATTTTCCCTGGAATAGCGAAAATCTCGATTTTATCGACGACCTGGCCAAAGAGGCTGAGAAGAGGGGTATCGATTTTGGCTACTGGGTTCAGTGTTACCTCACGTTTGGCCCCAGAAGATACAGACCCGATTACGAGTATGGTTGGGATTATAAATATGAATTGGGGAGGCCCATTCCTACCCGCGGCATATCTATCGGGGATAAAAAGCGGATAAAAGACATAGTCAAATTTATCAAAAGATTAGAAAGTATTAAAGAAATCGATTATATCGGGTTGGATTATATTCGCACGGCAAAAGGCGGGCTGGAGTTGGTGGATGAGTTTGTAAAAGAAATGGAAGTGGAAGTTCCCCGGAAGTGGAATCAGTTTTCCAAAAGAGAACGAATGGACTGGCTGGGCAGAATAGCGGAGCGTACGCGGGAAAGAGATATCCCGGTAATAGACCAGTGGAATTGGTGGAGGGCAAGGCAGGCAGCAAGGGTTCTGAGGAGAATAAAAGAAGAAGCAGATCTTACCAGGCCTCTCTGGGTATTCAATCTGAGTTGGGAGAAGGGCTGGCAGCACGGCCAGGACGTGGTGATGAAGAATGACGCTGGCGTGGACATCGTAGCAGTAATGCTCTACGAATCGGACATGGAGCAGTTAGATTGCCTGATTGAAGAGTGGAACGAATATTTAGATAAGGGAGACGCTAATCTAATTGTCGGCGATGATTACGATTGGCCACTCCATCAGTATACTCTGAATCCTGCCGGTCCGGAGGATTTTTATGGGCGGACGTTGAAAGCAATGGAGAACATCTACGGAGATGGGCCGGTCTCGGGAATCTTCACTCATGACCTGGCGCGGGCCCTGTGGGGAAGGAGAGGTCCCTATCCGCCACAAGAGTGGTTACTGGCCGGTGCCTCCTGTTTTTCCCGGCTACGGGAAGAATGGAAGATAATTCCTCTTCACACCGAGATTGAGATTCCCGATAAGGTTCTGTTTAATACAAGGTTTTCGGCAAAAGTGGTGGTGAAGAATCGTGGCCCACTTAAGGTAGAGAAGATAAGAGTTTCTCTGCTGCCGCAAGAAGGGATCAAAATTGTTTCCCGGGATCATAGAGAGATAGAATCGCTTGCTCCCGACGAGACTAAGATAGTGGAGTTTAAGTTGAAGATAGGCGAGTTCGATTACGAGCGGGGATTCCGACATATGGTAGCTTCCCGGACAGAATGGAAAACTGGCGAATTCCCCGGTTATGCATTCAAGTATTTGAGTCTCATCGAAGAGCCACTTCTGTTTCCCACCACAACGTTCGCAATGACGGAATAGAATATGGGTAAATGGTTATTAAGAATAATTTTGATATTTTTATTACCGGTTTTTGTTACGGGTTGTTCCTCAAAGGAGAAAAAAGAGAGAATAAAGGGAGCGGAAATGAAGATTTATATTATACCATTGGGAGATGTTGAAAAAGAGACCCTTTTGAAATTGTCCTGGGCCTTGCGAAATAAGTTTGCAGCAGTCTTTCAAGTGGGCAAATCGTTGCCTATCCCCGAAGATGCGTACCGGGCTAAGAGAAAGCAATATTTTGCCAGCCGTATACTGGACGAACTGAAACAAAATATCCCGCAAGATGCAGACAAGGTTCTGGGTGTTCTCGACGTAGACATCTTCGTCCCTGTGCTGAACTTCATCTTTGGTCAGGCGGACCTGGGAAGAGACGTGGCTTTGATTTCCTTAACTCGCTTGCGGGAAGAGTTTTATGGCAATGACAAGAACGAGAAACTCTTCCTGGAGAGAGCGCTTAAGGAAGCGGTTCACGAATTGGGGCATACTCTCGGTTTAAGACACTGTATCAACCGTCGATGCGTGATGTATTTTTCCAATAGCCTTCGGGACACGGACATAAAAGGGCCGGATTTTTGTGAACGATGCGCGAAAGGACTGGAAATAGAGCTAAAATGAAAAAGAATATTCTTTTCTTTTTGGTAATATCCTGTCTGATGACGCTCAATTCTTGCCGAAAAAAAGGGGTCAGAGTCAATTATGAAGACCTGGAGAAGAGAAGAAAGGCAATGGTCGTTGAGCAGATTAAAGAGAGAGGAGTAAGCGATAGGGGGGTTCTGGAGGTAATGGAGAAGGTTCCCCGACACGAGTTTGTCCCAGAAGGATACCGGGATTTTGCCTATGACGATTCTCCTCTTCCCATAGGGGAAGGGCAGACAATTTCCCAGCCATATATTGTCGCCTTAATGACAGAATGTTTGCATCTGGATGGGGAAGAGAAAGTACTGGAAGTGGGCACGGGCTCGGGTTACCAGGCAGCCATACTTTGTGAACTGGCTAAAGAAGTCTATACGATTGAAATTCTGGAAAGACTGGCTGAAAGGTCGGAAGAACTTCTGCGAAAATTGGGTTATATGAATGTGAAGGTGAAGTGCGGTGACGGATATCTGGGCTGGGAGGAGTATGCGCCTTTTGATGGAATCATAGTGACCTGCGCCCCTGACCACATTCCTCAGCCTCTGATTGACCAACTCGCCGAGGGTGGCAGGATGGTGATACCTGTGGGGGAAGTCCGTTTTCCCCAGGTTCTCAAGCTATTGGAAAAGAGAAAAGGAGAAATAACCGTCCGGAATGTAATTCCTGTCAGGTTTGTTCCTATGACCGGGGATGAGGTGGAGAGACAGAAGAGGTGAATTTACAAAGTGGAGTATCAGGGTTTCATTACCAAAGATTCTGTTCCTTTTGATCCCCTGGAGTTAGCGAGGGAGACCGAAAAGTTGTGTATGAAAGGCCCTGCCCGCAAATATACAAATTTTTACTGCACAGGGGTTTACGGCGGAATTTCCACGGGCTATCTTGTGGGTTGCTGTATGAGGTGCGTCTTTTGCTGGGTTTCCTTTTCCCGCGATTTTCCGTACAAATATGGAAAATTCTTTACTCCCGAAGAGGTCTTTGAAAAGCTCGTTTCCAATGCCAGAAGAGCGAGAGTCAAGAAATTGCGCGTATCCGGCGGAGAGCCGACTCTGGGGAAAACGCATTTACTTAGACTTCTGGATCTGGTTGACGAAACCAATTACTTTTTTGTTCTGGAGACAAACGGAATTCTTTTGGGTAAAGACTTAGAATATGTGAAAGCCCTAAGGAAATACAGGAATCTCTATGTCAGAGTCTCCATAAAGGCTGGCACTCCCGCAGGGTTTGAGAGAAGGACAGGAGGGAAGGGCCAGTTTTATGAACTGCCTTATCTGGCTGTGGAGAGCCTGAAGAAGGAAGGCCTATACTTTCGGGTTGCGCCGATGAGTGATTCCCGGTTGATGCCTAAAGACGAAAGAAAAGAGATGATAAAAAAATTGAAAAAAGTTGGCTATAATGACTATCTGGAGGAAGAAGTTTGCGATCCCTATGACACTTCTGTCATAAGGTTAAAAAAGGCCGGCTTTTCCATATTTTAGTATTATTGGAGTCCTCCCGCAAGGGAGGGATGCGTTGAAACAAGCAATTCTTTATCAGGCTTTGAAAGATGGCAGGGTGAGATGTGGCATCTGTCAGAGAAGGTGCCTGGTTGCAGAAGGAGAGAGCGGGTGGTGCAGGACAAGGAAGAACGCACGAGGGAAACTTTATACTCTCATCTACGGCAGGGTATCCACCTGGGCCATATCTCCCATAGAGAAAAAACCTCTGTTTCACTTCTATCCAGGTTCAAGATGGCTCTCTTTAGGCACTCTCGGCTGTAATTTTCGCTGCCCCGGTTGTCAGAACTATGACATCTCCCATGTTGACTACCAAGGCGAGGCACAATATTTTTCTCCCGAAGACACTGTAAAACTGGCCAAGAAGAGCCACTCCCGGGGAATCTCCTGGACCTACAATGAACCGACAATCTGGTTCGAGTATACCCTGGATTCTGCTAAACTGGCAAAGAAGGAAGGATTACTTACAAACTATGTCACCAATGGCTACATCACGCCTGAGGCGCTGGATGATATTGGCCCATATCTCGATTCTTTCAGAGTAGATATTAAAGGGTTTGGAAAAGAGAGTTATCGAAAGATCGGAAACATTCCTGATTTCAGGGGAATCCTCCGGGTCACAGCAAGGGCAAAGAAAAGATGGGGCATGTGGGTTGAGATTGTCACCAATATTATCCCGGGATATAATGAAGATAGAAAAGAGTGGGAGGGGATTGCCTCCTGGATAGTTGAGGAGCTGGGAGAGGATACGCCCTGGCACGTGACTCAATTCGTTCCTCATCTGAAATTGTCCCATCTGCCCTTCACTTCCGTAGAGACCCTGGAAGAGGCCAGGAAAACAGGAGTTGAGAAAGGACTCCACTATGTGTATATTGGCAATATTCCCGGACATACGGGGGAGAATACCTATTGCCACCACTGCGGAAAACTAATTATCAGAAGAGATGGATTTTCTGTGGCAGAGATGAAAATTGTAGATGGGAAGTGCCTGTATTGTAAAAGGCCCATCCCCGTAAGGATGTGAGTAAGAGTAGAGTCCCCCCTCACCCTAACCCTCTCCCCGGGGGGAGAGGGAAAAGAGAAAAAAGAGGAATATTTATGGTTAAGGTTGGTTGTTGCGGGTTTGCCGTGGCCAGGGAAAAATATTATAAGAATTTTGAAGTTCTGGAAATCCAGAAAACATTCTATCAATTCCCCAAACCGGGAACTGTGCTTAAGTGGAGGGAAGAGGCCCCTAAAGGATTCGAATTTACGCTAAAAGCTTCCCAGCTGATAACTCACCTACCCTCCAGCCCGACTTACAGGAAACTGGGCTATCCAATTCCCGATAAGCAGAAAACATACTACGGGTTCTTCAAGCCGACCGATAGAGTCTTTGAAGCGTGGAATATGACTCAGAAAATAGCCCAAATTCTGGACGCGAGAATAGTTGTTTTTCAGATGCCACCCAGCTTCCATCCCACACTGGAAAACAAGAGAAATATGAAGAAATTCTTCCAGAAAATCAAGAGGCAGGGTCTCCGCTTGGTCTGGGAGCCAAGGGGAAAATGGGATAGGAAGGAGATAAGGAATCTCTGTTCTCAACTGGGACTGGTCCACTGCGTTGATCCTTTTAAGGCCGAGGCTCTGGCGGGAGAGTTTGTCTATTTCCGTCTCCATGGAGTTAGCGGGTACAGGTATCGTTACACTTACAAAGACCTCAAGAAACTTAAAGTAAAATGTAAAGAAAATAAGGAAATATACTGTATGTTCAATAACATATATATGTTTGAAGATGCCTCAAGATTCCAGAAGATGGTGGGGAGATAGCGGGGGAAGTATGGAGTGTCTTAATTGCAAACGGGAATCCCCGTTGATTACTAAAATTCTGGGCGTCTGTGTGGAATGCATAAGGAGAGACTTCAAGAAAATTCAGCCTTTGGTAGAGAAAGCCCATAGAGTCTCAAGAAGCAAATTTTGCCTTTCCCGGAAAATTCCCAGAGATAAAGCGGGAGCAAAATGTAATATTTGCGCCAACGAATGCCAGATTCCCCGGGAAGGTTTTGGCTACTGTGGTTTGAGAACTAATTATCTGGGAAGGTTAGTCCACCTGGTAAATAGAGAAAGAGGAAGCCTGTCCTGGTACCACGACCCGTTGCCGACCAACTGTGTTGCCGAATGGGTTTGCGGAGAAAAGGATAGCTATGGATACAAGAATCTGGCAGTTTTCTACCACGGCTGCTCTTTTGATTGCCTTTTCTGCCAGAACTGGCACTACCGGGAGGAGGTTGAACGAATAATGGAACAGGCAACTCCCGCCGTTCTGGGCAAGCCGGAAAGCCTGAAGGGAGGAAATTTCGTAAGTTCAGAGGAATTGTCCGATTGTGTGGATAAGAATACAAATTGCATCTGTTATTTTGGCGGCGACCCCACTCCTCATATATACCATGCTCTGGAGACTTCCCGGCTGGCTCTGAAGAAGAAGAGAGTGCGCATCTGCTGGGAGACTAATGGTTGTATGAATCCTGAATTCTTGAAAGATATGGCAGAACTATCTCTCCATTCCGGTGGTTGCATAAAATTTGACCTGAAAGCTTTCAATGAAAAGGTAAACATAGCTTTATGCGGGGTTTCCAACAGGAGGACACTGGAGAACTTCTCTTTTCTGGCCGAATATGCTAAAGAAAGAAGGGAACCGCCGTTTCTTGTAGCTTCCACGCTTCTTGTGCCCGGTTACATTGACAGAATTGAAGTTTCCGGGATTGCCAAATTCATAGCCTCCCTGGATCGGGAGATTCCCTACTCTCTTCTGGCTTTCCATCCCCATTTCTACATGGCGGATCTTCCCACGACTTCCAGAGTGGACGCCGAGGAATCCCTGGAAGAGGCAAAGAAGGCGGGTTTAACAAGAGTTAAAATAGGTAACATCCACCTTCTGAGTGACGTTTATCAGAGCGAATAAGAAAGGAGTCCAAAATGAATTTTAGAAGAATTCTTCTCTCTTTTGTCTTTTTCTTTTTCTGTATTTCTTCGCAATGGGTAGCAGAGGCTTACGAGTCTAAAGTTCGACGGGCTCGCTGGAGCGACCAGTTCTATCCCGCGTCACCCAAGGCATTAAGAGACATTGTCAGGGTTTTTCTGGAAAAAGTCGACCAGGAGAAACTTCCCGGAAAACTGGTAGCGCTGATTTCACCCCACGCGGGTTATGTATATTCCGGTCAGGTGGCAGCCTATGCTTATCGTCAGCTTGCAGGGGAGCATTTTGACACCGTAATTCTTCTGGGAGCGAGCCACCGCGCGCCCGTCATGGGAGCTTCGGTTTATGCCGAAGGCTGGTGGAAAACCCCTCTGGGAAAAGTTAAAGTAGATTCTGAATATGCTACTAAAATTATCAATAAACATCGGTTGCTCCACTTTGATGAAGAAGCCCACAAGGATGAACATTCCCTGGAGGTGCAGCTTCCTTTTCTCCAGGCAACCTTGAAAGATTTCCTGATAGTTCCCATTGTTGTCAATGATATCTCTGAAGAATTTTGTCAGCTTCTGGCTGATGCTATTGTGGATGCAAAAGGCAAGAAGAGAATACTCATAGTTGCTTCTACGGATATGTCTCACTACCACCCCTATGGGAGGGCGTGTCTCATAGATGGCGTAGCCATAAGTGACCTGGAGAATTTTGACATGGACGGTCTGAGGAAACACTTGACCGGTAGAAAGACGGAGCTTTGCGGTGGGGCAGCCGTATTTACCGCAGTTCTGGCAGCAGAAGCATGCGGGGCAGACAGGATAAGACTGTTGAAATACGCAAATTCCGGAGATGTTACTGGTGATAAGAGTAGAGTGGTGGGGTACGGCGCCTTTGCCGTAATGCGTGTGGATGAAGAAAAAACAACTCCGGAATTGAAAGAAGGCAAAGGAGGTGAGAAAATGCTGGATGAAAAGCAACAGAAAGTCCTCCTGGGTATCGCCCGTCAGACAATCGAAGAGTATATTCGCTCCCGTAAGATACAGGAGTTTGATGTGGACGATCCCCTGTTGAAAGAGAAAAGAGGCGTCTTCGTAACTCTGCGCAAGAAGGGAATACTGCGCGGCTGCATCGGGTATATTATGCCTCTGGAGGAACTGTACAAGGCTGTTTCCCAGATGGCGATTCAGTCATCGACCGGTGACCCTCGCTTTCCGCCGGTGGGGGTGGATGAGCTGGCTGAGGTAGATATTGAGATTTCCGTATTGACGGTGCCGATGAGAATAAGAAGCGTGGATGAGATACAAATGGGAAAACACGGTGTGATCGTAAAGAGAGGCTCCAATCAAGGGGTATTTCTGCCGCAGGTAGCCACTGAAACCGGCTGGTCAAAAGAGGAGTTCCTGAATCGCCTCTGTTATGACAAGGCGCATTTGTCACAGGACGCGTGGAAGGATAAGGATACGGAAATATATACTTTTTCCGCCCAAGTCTTTGAAGAAGAGAAGTAAATAGAGCGTCGAAAAAGGAGAGAGTCACATATGTTAATTGTGGGTTTGACAGGGGGAATATCTTCGGGAAAAAGCACGGTCCTCAAAATATTCCGGAATTTTGGTTGTAAGACCGTCGATGCCGACGAGATTGCTTATCAGTTAACCAGACCCGGCAGGAAAGTTTTGCGAGAGATAGCCAGGAAATTCGGCCGGGAGATACTAGACGATAAAGGAAGATTGAACCGAAAAAGACTGGCGGAGACAATATTTAGAGATAGACGGAAAAGAAAACGTCTGAACGCAATTATGCATCCCGAGATTATTGCTGAAATTAAAAGAGAAATAAGAGAATTTCAGAAAATGAAACGACGCTCTGGGTTGACAGCGAGAAAAAGAAAGAGAGAGGTCCTTCTTGTGGATATACCCCTTCTTTTTGAGGCGAAGCTGGAGTACCTGGTAAATAAAATAATTCTGGTTTACGTACCACAGAAAATACAGATAGAAAGATTGCAAAGAGACGATAATCTTACCCTTAAACAGGCTAAAAGCAGAATAAGTGCGCAGATTCCTCTTTATAAGAAGAAGAAGTACGCGGACTACGTAATCAATGGTGACCTGGATTCTGCCGGTTTGCGAAAACAGGCGAAAGCGGTGTGGAAAGAACTGATTAGTTTATGATAAAAGGAAGCAAAGCTTACGCTTTGCCGCTACAAGAATGGTATAAAACGGAAACAAAAAGTAAAAAATAATGATTTATGAGTGGATCCTTCGATAAGGAGGAAAATTATGAGAACAAGAAGATTAGGCTGGACAGACCTTAACCTGTCGACTATTGGACTGGGCACCTGGGCAATGGGGGGAGGAAAATGGAAATTCAGCTGGGGCCCCCAGGATGACAGGGAGTCGATTTCTGCCATTCGGCGAGCTCTGGAATTGGGAATTAACTGGATAGACACAGCAGCAGTGTACGGACTTGGCCATTCCGAAGAAATCGTAGGTAAAGCGATCAAAGGATTACGGGAAAAACCTATCGTTGCTACCAAATGCGAACGGGTCTGGGATAAGAAAGGAAATATATCCGGGCGCCTGAAGAGAAAAAGCATCCGTTCGGAAATTGCAGCGAGCCTGAAGAGACTCAAGTTGGAGGTTATCGACCTTTACCAGATTCACTGGCCGGAGCCTGATGAAGACATTGAGGAAGCCTGGGCTACCTTAGGGGAATTGATGAAAGAGGGTAAGATTCGTTATGGCGGGGTATCCAATTTTAATCTGCAACAACTCAAGCGCGTCCAATCGATACATCCTGTGGCTTCTCTCCAGCCACCTTACAGTATGCTGGAGCGCACCGTGGAGAAAAAAATTCTCCCCTACTGTGCAGCGAACAATATCGGAGTAGTCGTATATAGTCCCATGCAAAAAGGTCTCTTGACGGGGAAATTTACCAGGGAGCGCGTAGAGAATCTGCCCGAGGATGATCACCGACGCAGAGACCCGCGTTTTCAGGGACGCGAATTGAGTGCCAATCTTAAATTGGTTAAGGATCTCAGTTCCATTGCCGAAAAGAACGGCAGAACCGTAGCGCAATTAGCGATAGCCTGGGTGTTGCGCCGGCCTGAAGTAACTGCGGCCATCGTGGGTGCAAGGCGCCCATCTCAGATTGAGGAGACCGCTGTTGCCGGAGACTGGGTGCTTTCTCCGGAAGATATTGCAGCCATTGATGCGTTACTTGACAGGCGGTGAAAGGCATCGTATCAATAATGTACTTGACAAATTTATCCTATTGTGGCATTATTTGATTCAAACAACCGAGAGAGAAAGAGGCCACAGAATGGCTAAGGATTACAAGCGTTTCCGGTCAGAGGTAAGGAAAGGTTTACATAAGGTTACCATAACCATTCCCGACGAGGCTCTTGACTGGTTCTACGAACTATCGAAGTTGATGAAAAAGAAAAAGGGCTATAAATTGCCGCGGTCTTATATAATAAGGTCCTTGATCAATGTCATTATGAAATTGAACATTAATGTTGAGGGCGTCAGAACAGAGGAAGACCTGGAAGAAAGGATATTGCGGGCTATAAAGAAATATTAAGAGCTGGCGTGAAGTGCCCGCTATTTTTTTTCTCGCTTGAAAGATTGATTTCAATATTACCACGAGGAAATTAAACTATGACCCTGCGCAAGACGAAACAAAGTTCCGTTTTATTGCAGAAAGCACAAATCGACTTTTTGAGGAATTTGGCAAGAAGGATAGAAAGAGAAGGCCACAGGAAAATGTCGCGTTCTAAGATTATCAGGGTGCTGATGAAAACCGTAACGTGCATAGAGCCGGACGTTGCCAAGTGTGGAAGTGAAAGGGAGATTGAAAAAGAGCTTCTCAAGTGCCTCAAAGAAGCCGTGCGGGAACTGAAAAGGTAATGAAATAGCGATTATTGACCATAAACTTTGGCCAAGGGGGTGAAGGATATGTGTAAGACGTGCGGCTGTACGCCATGCAAGTGTGGCAGGAAAATAGTCGACGGAGTCTGCGATGGATGCGGCAAGCCCTATGACGATTGCACCTGCGAGAAATTATAGTAGGGAAGTAGATAGTCAATAGAGACGAGGGATCTATGGGTGGCGGGAGAACGAAGGGAAGGAGTAGAGAAATGGCGAAGAAGAAAGGAAAGAAGAAAAAGAAAGGCGCGAAGAAAAAAAGAATAGTGGTTCCTGGCATGGGCGAATGAAAAAATGAGAGTGCTGAATTTCCCGGCGCGACCAGGGCGAATTTCGACGATAATCCCGAATCTGCCAATAAGAGCGATTCGGGATTTCATTATGGGGGGAATTGCGAGGGCAGAAAATGCGGAAAGTTGTCGTTATTCTGGCGCATCCATTTGCGGGGTGTTCTGTGGGGCTAAACTGCAAAAAAGTATTGCAAAAGGCTACGATTTATGGTAAACTTACAGGCAACGAAGATTAAACAGAAAGGACTTTGATGCTTTCAATCGGACTGAGTAGCGCGGTTTTAGGAATTGAGGCTTATCCGGTGAAGGTGGAAGTAGATATCTCTTCCGGACTTCCCCATTTCTCTACCGTCGGTCTTCCTGATACAGCAATCAGGGAGAGCAAAAACAGAGTCCTGGCAGCGATTAAGAATTCCGGTTACGAATTTTCTATGAAGAAAATTACGGTCAATCTGGCCCCGGCATCGGTAAAGAAGGAGGGTGCTGCTTTCGATTTGCCCATTGCCCTGGGGATTTTGGCTGCCAGTGGCCAGCTATCGCAGGACAGGCTAGAGAGGTATATAGTCCTGGGGGAATTGTCTCTGGACGGTAGCGTGCGCAAAGTCAAGGGAGTTTTACCCATCGCCCTGGCGGCAAGAGAGGCTGACGTAGATGGTTTGGTTATTCCCGAAGGGAATAAAAAAGAAGCTTCGGTAGTGGAAGGTTTGGATGTTTTTCCCGTCAAAAATTTGCAAGAGAGCGTCGATTTTTTGAACGGAAATAGCGAGCTTTCTTCCTTTTTCATAAATCTGGAAGAGGAATTTGAAGATAGGCGCAATTACGAAATAGATTTTGTTGACGTTAAAGGTCAGGAATATGCCAAGCGCGCTCTGGAAATTGCTGCCAGCGGCGGACACAACATACTTCTCATCGGCCCGCCCGGTTCCGGCAAGACCATGCTGGCCAAGAGGTTACCGTCCATTTTGCCTGCCATAACCCTGGATGAGGCATTGGAGACCACGAAGATTCATAGCGTCATTGGTCTAATCTCTGCGGGCTCGGCCATTGTAGGCACCAGGCCTTTTCGTTCTCCTCACCATACTATCTCCGATGTGGCATTGATAGGAGGCGGTTCTTTTCCCAGGCCTGGCGAGGTGAGCTTGGCCCATAACGGAATTCTCTTTCTGGACGAGCTTCCTGAATTTCACCGCAACGTCTTGGAAGTTTTGCGTCAGCCTATTGAAGACGGTGTGGTGACTATTGCCCGGGTAAGCACAGCTTTAACCTATCCCGCCAAGTTTATGCTGGCTGCCGCCATGAACCCTTGCCCCTGCGGGTTCTATGGCGATTCACAGAGAGAATGCACGTGTACTCCTTTCCAGATTCAGAAATATAGAGCCAAAATCTCAGGGCCATTGCTTGACCGAATCGACATGCATATTGAAGTGCCGCCGGTAAAGTATCAGGAGTTGACAGTGGACATAGCGGGAGAGTCTTCGTCAACAATTCGTAATCGCGTTCAGAAAGCGAGAAATATACAAAAAGAGAGGTTTAAAAAATATAAATCAATCTATTGTAATGCCCACATGGAAGCTAAACATATAAAGAAGTATTGTATTCTGGAAAAAGAAGCCGGGAAGTTGTTGAAACACGCAATTGAGCGATTGGGCCTTTCCGCCCGGGCCTATGACCGCGTTCTGAAAGTTTCCCGTACAATTGCAGATTTGGAAGCAGCGTTAAACATCGCTTCCCATCACATTGCTGAGGCTATCCAGTACAGAAGTCTAGACAGGAATCTATGGATGTAATTTTCGCCGGGGAAATCAAAAAATTATGGAAAGGAGTAAAAGATGAAAAAAGGGATTCTTGTTTTTCTATTGTGTAGTCTGTTAACTCTGAGTATTTTCTTTGCCCAGGCTCAGGAAGAAGATGTGGAAGCTTTACCTCCTGAACCTTTGGAAGAAGAGATTCCTGCTTTTGAAGTGGAGGAAGCTTTGCCTCCCGAGGCCTCTGAAGAAGATATTACTTTTGAGGGGGAAGAAGAACCGCTGGCGCCTGGCGAAGCTCCCGCTGAGGAGGCTCAAGCGGAGGAGCCTCAGGAAGAAGTGGAGGGGGCAGTAACTGAGAGAAGAGTTCTTCCGCAAGAGGATATCCCCGCGGGAATGGAACTTGTGCTTAAAGCATACGAGGTCAAGAGGGGGGATTCTCTTCACGAAATCGCTAACCGCTACTACGATGACCCTTCTCTATGGGAAGGGATATGGGCATATAATAAGTATATAAAGAATCCACACTGGATTTTTCCCGGCGATGACCTGATAATTCCCACGTATCAAAAAGCGCAGGTATCGGAAGAACTTCCCGGGGAGGAGCTGGTAGTAAAATTGGAAGAGTTTGAGCCAGGATTAGAATATGAAAGGGATATCTTTATTGCTCCTCTGGATTTTACATTCGATGGCTATATTGCCGGAGTAAAAGAAAAGAAATTTATGACAGCGTACGGAGACACAGTGTTCATAGATCTGGGCAAAAATCAGCAAGTTAAGCCACAGGCAAAGTTCATAATATATAGAGAGGGCGACGAAGTCGTCCATCCTATGACCGGCGAACTTCTGGGAATAATCGTTGAGAAGATTGGCGTGTTGGAAGTTACCACGGACATTCAGGAAGATAGTTCAACGGCAGTGATAAGAGATAGCCGCAAGCCGATAGAAATAGGCGACCCCATTAAATTACAAGGGAAGAAAGAAGAGTAAGAGACTAAAGAATGGTAAAGATGAATATAAATATGGGGGAAAAATTTACTCATATTGCTCCATATCCACGCTATGATTTCTTGTTACCGTGAGATTCTTTGGCTGTGCCCACCGAATTCTCTCATTCATTCCATTTTTTTGCTCTATAGATAATGCACGTTTCATACCCGCCTTGGTAGAAATGGATGTTAAAGAAAAGTCAGGGGAGAGTTTCTGAGCGAGTAAAGGGCTAGGCTACGTTATCTAAGCGGATTGCTTGACATATGGTTGGGATTTTGTATATAATATTATGCTTTTTGCCAAAATTTATCTTCGTAGAGGAAATAAATGGCAGATAAAATAGAAGATTGGCTGGCTCTAAGTATGATTCCGGGCATAGGAGCCACGAGATGCCAGAAGTTGTTAAACCATTTCGGGTCTCCCCAGGCTATACTCGGGGCAAATTTGGAAGAACTGCGACACATTGGCGGTATTGGAGAGTACACAGCCAGGCAAATTGTTAACTATAAAGATAAATTAGACATAGAAAAAGAGATATCCAGAATTAAGAAACGAAAAATTTCTGTAGTAACGTTTTCTGACGATAACTATCCGGCAAACCTGAGGTCGATTTTCGATCCGCCCATTGTGCTGTACGTAAAAGGAAAATTGTTGCCGGAAGATAGAATTGCCATTGCCGTGGTGGGAACCAGGCGGCCAACTACCTACGGTAAAATGGTAGCGGAAAAACTGAGTAGAGAACTGGCGGAAAGAGAAGTGAGTGTAGTTAGCGGCCTGGCCCGGGGAATCGATACTTGCGCGCATAAAGGGGCTCTGTCCGGTGGTGGAAGAACTATCGCTGTTCTGGGATGCGGCATTGATATCTGTTACCCCCCGGAAAACGAGGCTCTTTTTGACGAGATTAGCGAGAGGGGAGCTGTAGTTTCCGAATTTTCTATGAGCACGCGGCCGGAAAAAATGAATTTTCCTATGCGAAATAGAATCATAAGCGGGCTCAGTTTGGGAGCGGTAATCGTCGAGGCCGGCCATAAAAGTGGTGCCTTAATTACTGCCGAGTCTGCTCTGGAGCAAGGCAGGGAAGTTTTTGCTGTTCCGGGGAATATCTTCAATTTGGGAACCAAGGGCACCCACTTGTTGATACAACAGGGCGCGAAGCTGGTAGAGAAATGTGACGATATTATTGAAGAGATACGTTGTTTGAGAGACGTTATGCCTGTATCTACGGCTATAGAGTACCACAGGGAAGTAAAGTTGACTCAGGAAGAAGAGAAAGTGTATAACCTATTGTCGTTTGAGCCTGTACATATTGACTTGATAAGTAAACAGAGCGGGCTATCTATAAACAGGGTTTCACCTCTGCTGATGAATCTGGAAATAAAGGGTAAAATTAGACAGGTAGCGGGAAAGATGTTTTTGCGCGTTCCGGAAGCACAATAATTTGAAATCTGTAATCTGTAATCTGTAATTTGTGGCATAGGAGGAGAGTGTGGCAAGGAAATTAAGAGATGATGATCTGTTCCGGGATGAAGAGAATTTTGGAGTTAGAGAGATTAAGCAGTACTTGGAGAAATTGAAACTTTCTGCAAGTGAACTGGAAGAGATGTTACTTGACGTTCTGGAAGAAAGTTTCCCGGAAGATTATGATCACAAAGGAAGAAAAAAACAGCTCCATTAAATTGTGGGGTTAACTTGTTGAGGGTAAATTCATGGTTAAGGCCTTAGTTATCGTTGAATCACCTACTAAAGCGAAGACGATCGGAAAAATATTGGGAAAAGATTACGTAATTAAATCTTCTATGGGGCATGTGCGTGATTTGCCTCCTCGCAGGTTAGGAGTAGATACAAGAAATAATTTTAGGCCGACTTATGAAATTATTAAAAATAAAAAGAAGATTGTGAAAGATTTAACCAAAGCAATGAAGGAGGCGAAACAGGTTTATCTTGCCACCGACCAGGATCGGGAAGGAGAGGCTATAGGTTGGCATTTGATTACCGTTACAAATACTGACAAGGGAAGAGTAAAACGTATAGTATTTCACGAGATAACCAAAGAGACAATTGCCAATTCTTTGCGTTCTCCCCGTCAGATCGACCTCCATTTAGTCAATGCTCAGCAGGCGAGGCGCATACTGGATAGACTGGTGGGGTACAAGCTCAGTCCTCTTTTGAGCGGCAAAGTCAGAAGAGGTCTTTCCGCAGGGCGGGTACAATCGGTAGCCCTCAGGTTGATTGTCGAGAGGAAAAGGCAAATTGAGAAATTTGTGCCTCAAGAGTACTGGACTATACTTGCCCGTTTGAGTGAGAGAGAAGAAGGGCCAATCTTGACCGCAAATCTGATTGCCCGGGGAAAGAAGAAATTCAAGAAACTGGAAATTACAAATGAGGCAGGGGCGAAAAAGATTTGTCGGGATATGAAAGGCAAAGAGTTTATTGTCTGGGAGGTAACCAGAAAGCCCAAGAAGCGTAATCCTCCTCCTCCGTTTAATACGAGTAGCCTGCAACAGGAGGCCTCCCGGAAGTTTGGTTTCTCGGCGACCAGAACAATGGTGATAGCGCAACAGCTCTACGAGGGCTTGGACCTGGGAAAGGAAGAGAGCGTAGGGTTAATTACTTATATGCGCACGGATTCCTTCGCTGTCTCTTCCTCGGCTCAGGCCGAGGCGGCCAGGTTTATCAAAAAAGAATTTGGCGAGAACTACTCGCCCAAAAAACCGAGAATTTACAGGAGTAAGAGCAAAGTTGCCCAGGAAGCTCACGAGGCTATCCGGCCGACCTCGTGTCTGCGCACCCCCGAAGCCGTATCCAAATATCTAAATGCTACACAATTCAAACTTTATAGTCTGATCTGGCAAAGGTTCATCTCCAGCCAGATGGCTGCGGCGATATTTGACACAATAGCTGCGGACATCAGGGCGGGAGATTATGTATTTCGTGCCACAGGACAGAAGGTTAAGTTTCCCGGATTCCTCAAGGTCTATGAAGAAGAGAGAGAAGAAGAAAAAGTGCTTCCTCCCCTCAAGCAGGGTGATAGTTTAATTTTAAAAGAGATCGTTCCTGAGCAGCACTTTACCGAGCCTCCTCCCCATTATACCGTGGCGAGTCTAATTAAGACTCTGGAAGAACACGGGGTCGGCCGACCTTCAACTTATGCTCCCATAATAAGTACCCTTTTGGAAAGAAGGTATGTAACGTTAAGGAGCAAACAGTTCCATCCGGAAGAGACGGGGATTATAGTTAGTGACTTGTTGGTTAAATACTTTCCCAAAATCATGGACATTGGTTTCACTGCCCGCCTGGAAGAGAATCTGGATGAGATTGCCCTGGGAAAAATGGAGTGGGTCGAAGTTCTGAAGAATTTTTATCAACCGTTTAAGGAAACCCTGAACGTTGCTTATAAAAATATGAAGAAAATCAAACCACAGATGACTAAGGAGATATGTCCCCAGTGCAAAAGCCCGATGGTAATTAGAATTGGCCGCTACGGAAAATTTCTTGCTTGCTCTGCATTTCCTCGCTGTCGTTATACTCTCCCCCTGGATGAACAGGGGAACAAGAGAACTATCGAGAAGACGGAAGAAAAATGTCCCCAGTGCGGAAGCCCCATGGTAATTAAGTGGGGCCGGAGAGGCAAATTTCTTGCCTGTAGCGCTTATCCCAAATGCAAAAGCACTAAGTCAATTCCGAAAAAAGAATAGACGGGACTGAGAGAGTGTGCCCGCTATGGCAATGGAACTCTATCTGGACAAATTTATTACGCACTTAAGAGTGGAAAGGAATTTTTCCCCGCATACCCTGGTGAGTTATCAAGGAGATCTGAAAAATTTCCTCAATTTCTTGAAAAGAGACAGGATAGATAGTTTCCCCGGGGTTGATCGTTTGCAGGTGAGAAAGTTTCTTGCTCAGCTTGCAAATAGAAATCTTAAAAAGAGCACCATTGCCAGGAAACTTTCCAGCATCCGCTCATTCTTCGGTTTTTTGACACGGGAAAAGATCATAGCGCAAAATCCGACTATTCATATTCCTACGCCAAAACGAATGAAGAAAGTACCTTCTTTTCTGGATTTGCATGAAGTGAAGCTGCTGTTGCTATTGCCTAACAGGAGAACTCTTCTGGGCCTGAGGGACAGGGCAATTCTGGAAGTATTATATGGTGCGGGCCTGAGAGTGAGTGAGTTGGTAAACCTGAATGTAAGCGATGTTGATATGTTGGGTGGGGTGATTAAGGTAAAAGGTAAAGGGGCAAAAGAAAGGATAGTGCCCATCGGAGAGAAGGGACTTGACTCTATCGGGAGCTATTTGAGGATGCGGCAATTACCAGGGAAATCCGCTTTTTCCCGGGTTAAGAATTTCCAGAATTTGTCTTATAGCAAGGAACCATTGTTTTTGAATTTTCAGGGCTCGCGGTTAAATACGCAAAGCATAAACCGGCTTGTTCACAAATACATCGGGCTTGCCAGTATCAAGAAGGGAGTGACTCCGCATACTCTAAGACATACATTTGCCACACATCTATTAGATGCTGGCTGTGATTTAAGAGCGGTACAGGAGATGTTGGGACACGTCAGCCTATCTACTACTCAAATATATACCCACGTAACCACGGAGAGATTAAAGAGAATTTATAAGAAGTATCATCCTCGCGCGTGAATAATTTTGAAAAGTTCTTTTTAGCGAAATGGGTGCTGGCTAATGAAAAACGACGGTTCTTGAGGTTTTGACCGGGGAGAAGGAACCTTGAGGGAGAACGTAAAAATTCTCATGGAAGAGACGGGCTGTGATGAAGGCCAGGCGGAGCTGGCTCTTCATTCTACGGGAAATAACTTAGAAAAAGCCATAAAATCGATAAATTTACTTCTCAGATATATTGTGGTACTTAAAGGGAAATTTATATGCGACCAGACCAATGTTTATGGTCAGTTCATAGTAATCAGCCATCTCCAGCAAAAGAGAGTAGTTCGTTTGGGTGCAATAGTCACCTACGACCCTGCAATTTACCAGGGAACCCTCGATTGTAAATGGCGCGACTTCGAAAAGAGGCTCTATGCGGATCGTCTCAGCGAGGGTTGTGCGCATGAGTTAATTCAGAAGCTGGAGCAGAATTTGAACTGGCAGATAGCCAGCGATTACAGAAAGTCTTTCTTCCAGAATCTGAAAGATAGAAATTACGAAGAGACTATAGGTATCCTTGAATCAATCATCAGTAAATCTTTGGAGGACTCCAGGCTAAAAGTAGAAATGGATGTCGAGGAGCTTAATTTGAGTCAATTTAAGTTTCCTCAAGAGCCACCCATTCTTGCAGAGGGAAGGGTTAATCCCTCCTTGAACGAGGCCGGGGAATCGGCTGGTAGAAAAGAGAGCACAATCGTTTTAAACACAGAGTTGGTTACCGACGGTTCTTCTTCGTCAGTAGAGATTGAGAAACTAAGAAAAAACGACTTGATTTTGGTGAAGATTCTGGATTCGCGGGATATTGCTCAGTATCTTTCCCGTCTTTTGGGGGGATGCAAGGGCGAGGAGGTAGTTCCTCTATCTGCAATAGTGGAAGAAGTAAGGGACCAGGGAAAGCAATGGGTGGTAAGGACAAGGTTCAGCCCGGGCATATCAGGTGTGGCTCTCGTGGAAAAGAGAGCAACAGTCAGAAGGCTAAAGTCTGAGAAGTTCACAATAGAGAAAAAGAAATTCTATCTGGGGATTTTGGGACTGGCCTTAATTCTGGGAATAATCTTGTATATTCTGATACGTCGGTAAAGGAGGTAGAATGGCGATTGCAACTATGAAACAGTTATTGGAAGCAGGAGTCCACTTTGGACATCAGACCAAAAGGTGGAATCCTAAAATGGCTCAGTATATCTTCGGTGCTCGTAACAACATCCACATTATCGACTTGCAAAAGACTTTGGCGAAGATAAAAGAAGCTTATAAGTTCGTTCGCAACATCGTAGCCAACAATCAGACGGTGCTGTTTGTGGGAACCAAACGTCAGGCCATGGAGATCATAAAAGAAGAAGCAGAAAGGTGCGGGATGTTTTACGTCAATCAACGGTGGTGGGGAGGAATGTTGACCAATTTTTCCACCATTCGCCAGAGCGTGGAGCGACTGAAGAAACTGGAGCAACTGCAGCAAGAATCAGAGTCTACTACTCTCACCAAGAAGGAATTGGTCAGGATAGAGAAGGAAAAATTGAAGCTGGTGAAGGGGCTGTCAGGGATTAGAGATATGGAGAACTTGCCGGGAGCTATCTTTGTTATTGATCCGCCTCAGGAGGCAATTGCCGTCTCGGAAGCAATTAAATTGGAGATTCCGGTAGTGGCCCTGGTGGACACAAACTGTGACCCTGAAGGTATAACTTATGTAATTCCCGGAAACGATGATGCTATCAGGTCAATTAAATTAATTACTCACATAATTGCCGAGGCGGTGATTGAAGGTAAAGAATTAAGAGAGAAAGAAGAGGTTACTGAAAAAGTAAAAGAAGAAGTTCCTCAGGAGGAAGTAAAAGAAGAAACCAGAGAAGAAAAAGCCATAGATATCGAAAAGGAAGGAGAAATGGATGCAGATAAGCAGGGACTTAATTCGGGAACTGCGGAATAAGACGGGTGCGGGTGTAATGGATTGTAAACGGGCGTTATTGGAGGCTGGCGGAGATATGCAAAAGGCTCAGGATATTTTGAGAGAAAAAGGGAGCGTCGTAGCGATTAAACGTTCCGCGCGGGATACAAAAGAGGGATTGATTTCTTCTTATGTTCATAGCGGTAGCAAATTAGGCGTTCTTTTGGAGATGAACTGCGAGAGCGATTTCGTTGCCAAAACGGGCGAGTTTTCTCAACTGGCAAAGGAAGTGGCAATGCAAATAGCAGCCATGGACCCCCTGTGGATTAAGCCCGAAGATGTACCTGATGAAGTCATTGAAAAGGAGAAAGAGATATACAAGAAACAAGCACAGGAATCGGGAAAGCCAGAAAAGGTCGTAGATAAGATTGCTCAAGGCAGACTGGAAAAATATTTTACTCAGGTCTGTCTTCTGGAACAGCCGTATATTAAGGACCCCAAACTTAAGATAAAGGACCTGATAACGGATGCGGTCACCAAACTGGGAGAGAACATTAGAGTGGGGCGGTTTAGCCGGTTCAAGATAGGAGAGGAATAGAAAACTGGAGTTCTCCCGAAAGGGAGGAGACCAGAAGTATCTCCCCGATTTTCATCGGGGGAGGAATAGAAAAGGGGGTAAGATGACCAAGGTAAAATACAAGCGGGTTATTTTGAAAATGAGCGGGGAAGTTCTGGTGGGCACGCACAAATATGGAATCGATCCCCGGGCGATTAAGTTCTTCGCGGGAGAGATAGAAAAAGCTTACTCTCTGGGAGTACAACTTGCCGTGGTAGTCGGCGGGGGGAATATATGGAGAGGGATTTCTCCTTTTGCCCAGGAGATTGACAGGGTTACGGCCGACTATATGGGAATGTTAGCAACAATAATTAACGGGCTGGCTCTACAAGACGCGCTGGAAGAGCTGGGAATTCCTACCAGAGTGCAGACGGCCATAGAGATAGCTAAACTCGCGGAGCCTTTTATTCGCCGCAGAGCAATCCGCCACCTGGAAAAAAGGAGGATAGTTATCTTTGCGGGAGGAACAGGGAACCCTTATTTTACAACCGATACAGCTTCCGCCCTGCGGGCAGTAGAAGTTGGTGCGGAAATAGTTTTGAAAGCCACGAAGGTCGACGGCGTTTATGACCGGGACCCCACAAAGTACAAAAAAGCCAGGAAATTCAGTAGTCTCACGTTTATGGAGGCAATAAATCGTCGATTGAAGGTTGTAGATGCGACGGCGCTTTCCCTTTGCTGGGAAAACAAGATTCCGCTTATGGTATTCAACATAAACAAAGCGGGGCAGATTAAGAGAGCTGTCCGGGGAGAAAAGGTAGGTACAATAATCAAATAAGGAGAGAATAGCGCGTATGGCAAAGAACATTTATGATAAGGTTAAGCTGCAAATGGAGAAAGCAATCGAGAATTTGAAGCACGAATTTACGACTATTCGTACAGGCCGCGCTTCCACTTCTCTATTGGAAGGTATCCGGGTTGCCTATTACGGAACTCAGGTTCCCATCACTCAGGTTGCCAATGTTGTCATCCCGGAGGTAAGATTGATCGAGATAAAGCCCTGGGATAAAAGTGTCCTTCCGGAGATAGAAAAGGCAATCATAAAGTCCGATTTGGGATTAAGCCCGCTCAATGACGGAAAAATTATCCGGCTCAAGATACCGGCCTTAACCGAAGAGCGGCGCAGGGAGCTGGTAAAGAGAATCGGAAAGATTGCTGAAGACCACAAGGTAGAACTGCGTAACATCAGGAGGCAAGCCAAGGAAGAGTTGAGGGAATTGGAGACGAAAAAAGTCATTTCGGAAGACGAAAAGTTTAAGGCTACGGAAAAAATCAGTCATACGACGAATGAATATATTGGAAAGATTGACGAAACTCTCGGGCATAAAGAGAAAGAGATAATGGAAGTATGATTACAGATTATAGATTACAAATTACAAATTACAGATTACAAGTTACAGACGATAGAGATATAATACAAACGGGTGAAGAAGTTGGCTGAATACGAGGAACTTCTTAAGTCAATTAACAGGAAGAGACTTCCTCAGCATGTAGCAATCATTATGGACGGTAACGGTCGTTGGGCGCGAAGACATAAGCGGAGACGCATTGAGGGCCATCTGGAAGGCACCAAGGCAATAAGAAGAATAGTAAAATTCTGTGGAGAAATAGGAATCAAAATGCTTACACTGTTTGCTTTTTCCACAGAGAACTGGAACAGGCCCAGAAGAGAAGTTCGGGCGCTGATGAATCTGCTATACAAATTCTTAGGACAGGAGAAACATAATCTGCAAAAGAATAACATCAAGCTTCTTGTTTCGGGACAGATGGAAAGACTACCCGCTCAGGTGCGTGTCGAATTATCCAAAACGATAGATGCCACCAGGAAAAACAGTAGACTGATTTTGAATTTGGCCCTGAGTTACGGCGGGCGGGAAGAGATAGTTCGCGCCTGTCGCGAGATTGCCAGGCAGGTTTCCAATAAGACAAAAAAAATAGAGGATATTAACGAAGAATCTTTTAATAATTATCTTTATACCGCCGGTCTGCCCTACCCCGACCTGTTAATTCGCACCAGCGGCGAATTCAGGATAAGTAACTTTCTTCTCTGGCAAATTGCTTATTCCGAAATCTACGTTACCCCGGTTCTCTGGCCGGATTTCGATCGCCGCGATTTGCTTTTGGCGCTGATAGATTATCAGAATAGGGAGCGGCGTTTCGGTAAGCTGAAAAGCGGATAAGGAAGATAATGGAACGAATAAAGACGCCGTTGGTTATTATTCCTATATTGCTATTGATAATACATTGGGGGATTATCCCCTTTTTTCTTTTGGTTATTGCGGGAGTTATTGTAAGTCTTCTGGAATTCTACAATTTGATGGAGAGAAGAAATTACCATCCCCAGAAGCTCCTGGGAGTGCTGGGAGGTTTTTTTCTTTGTCTGAGCTTCTTTCTCTTTCGGGGAAAGTTATCCGGAGGGATGGCGGGATTCATTGTTACCATATTTTTGTTCCTGATTTTGATTGATGTGGTCTTGAAAAAAGAAATCAAGTTTGGCGTCTCTTCCGTTTCCGTAACTTTCCTGGGAATATTTTATGTCTCCTGGCTGTTAAGCCATTTGATTCTCTTGCGCGACCTTCGCCCCCACGGAGAAGGGCTGATATACCTTCTGTTCATAACTACCTGGTGCGTGGATACCGGCGCATATTGGGCAGGAACAAAGTTTGGACGGCACAAGTTGAGCCGTCTGATAAGTCCCAATAAGTCCTGGGAAGGAGCCATTTTTGGTTTGCTGACAGGGATTGGTGTAGTTTTTGGCTGCCGGGCGCTATTGGGATTAAGGTTTTTTGCCCGCCTCAACTTAGACATAAATTTTATTACTCCTATGGAATGTGTGGTCATCGGGTTTCTCCTGGGAATTGGTGGACAGGTGGGAGACCTGACTGAATCACTGATCAAGAGAAATGCCGGAGTGAAAGATTCGGGCAAGCTCTTTCCTGGCGGCCACGGAGGAATGTTGGACAAAACAGACAGTCTGATGTTCAATGCTCCCCTGCTCTATTACTATGTCCGGTTTTTTCTCGGCTGAGGTGAGGATAACTTGAAAAGGATTGCCATTCTCGGTTCGACTGGTTCCATAGGGGTTAATACGTTAAATGTAATAAGAAAACTGGGCAAAAGTCATAGAGTTACGGGAATCTCCGCCCAGAAGAACGTAAACTTACTAATAAAGCAAATAATCGAATTTAAACCAGCAATTGTAGCCCTGGGAAATGAAAGGGCAGCCCGGGAATTAGAAAAGAGAATCCGCCGTTTTCGCCCTCTTCCCAGAATTTATAAGGGAATTTCCGGATTAGTTGAGTTTGCTCGCACTCCCCTTTCTAATTTTGTTGTTTCGGCTTTGGTTGGCGCAGCGGGACTGTTACCCACATTGGCAGCAATTGAAACGGGAAAGGATATCGCCTTAGCCAATAAAGAAATACTGGTGATGGCGGGTGGGTTGATTATTAAAGCTGCCAGGAAAAGAGGCATTAAAATCTTGCCTCTGGACAGTGAGCATAGCGCCATATTTCAGTGTTTGCGGCCGGAAAAGATAGACAATGTTCGCCGTCTAATATTGACAGCTTCCGGGGGGCCTTTTTACAGATATAAAAAGAGTCAACTGGAAAAGGTAACCGTGGAAGAGACTCTGCGTCACCCCACCTGGCAAATGGGCAAAAAGATCACGGTTGACTCAGCGACCCTGATGAATAAGGGCCTGGAAGCGATTGAAGCCACTCACCTCTTCGGGATAGACATCAATCGTATTGAGATATTGATTCATCCGCAAGCAACTGTCCATTCGTTGGTGGAGCTTGTCGACGGATCGATTCTGGCTCAACTGGCAATTGCCGACATGCGCATTCCCATTCAATTTGCCCTGACCCATCCCGAACGCTATGTGAGCAGATTGCAAGGATTAAAATTGGAAAAGATGGCGCGTCTTACTTTCCACAAGCCGGATTTAGGCAATTTTCCCTGTCTCGGCCTGGCTCTCAGGGCTGGCAGGTTAGGGGGAACGATGCCGGTTGTTTTGAACGCAGCCGATGAGATAGCCGTAGAGGCTTTTCTGGAAAGAAAAATAAAATTTACCGATATTCCCAAAATCATCGAATGGGTAATGAAAGAACATAAAGTGAATAAGAAACCGAGTTTGAAAAAAATTTTGGAAGTGGACAGCTGGGCGAGAAACAGGACGAAGGAGAAGATAGAATGCTCTTGACCATATTTTCCATAATAATCACTTTTGGCCTGGTCATCTTCTTTCACGAGTTAGGCCACCTTATTGCTGCCAAGAGAATGGGAGTGAGAGTAGAAAAGTTCTCTTTAGGATTTGGGCCGGAATGGTTAGGTTTCACCAGGGGCGGGACGCGATACGTAGTCTCCTTGATTCCCGTGGGTGGTTACGTCAAGATGGCCGGGGAGCATCCCGCAGAGAAAAGAGAAGGGACACCTGATGAGTTTCTCTCTCAGAAATGGTGGCGCAGAATACTTATCGTAGCTTCGGGCCCGGCAATGAATTTCATCTTGGCGATTGTTATTTTCTCCTTGATGGCATTTTTTGTAGGGATTATGATTCCCCACTACGAATCGACGGAAGTTGGCAGCGTGATACCGGAGATGCCGGCGGAGAAAGCGGGTGTGTTGGAAAAGGATAAGATTATCTCCGTAGACGGGAAAGAAGTCGACAACTGGAGTGAGATGGCGGAAATAATCCATTCCCGGCCTGGTGAAGAGATAAGCGTAGAAATCTTGCGAGGAAAGGAAGAGGTAATTCTCAAAGTCGTACCGCAATACGATGAGGTAAGAGGGGTGGGCCTGATAGGTATCGGCCCGGCCTGGCATACGAGAAAGTATAATTTCATATCTTCTATTCTGGGAGGGTTTCAACAGACAGCATTCCTCATAGTCCTCACACTCAAATATATATGGTTGATGCTCCTGGGAGCGGTGAAGCCCGCGGTTACCGGTCCTGTGGGAATTGCCCAGATGGTGGCACAAGTGGCAAGGACAGGAGTCTATCAATTGCTATCGTTGATTGCGGTAATCAGCGCTGAGATTGGTCTGTTTAATCTTTTCCCTATCCCCCTTCTGGACGGCGGTCACGCTACGTTTTATCTTGTGGAAGGAATTACCGGCAAGCCCCTGGATGAAAAGAAGATGAGAATTGCCCAGACAATCGGAGCGGCGATAATCGTTTTTCTTTTAGTTCTGGTCACTTATCAGGACATATTAAGGCTAGGAAGGTAAAAAAGGGGACAGGTACTTTTTTCTATGACGACAAGGAAAAAGACACGCAAGATAAGAGTGGGAAATCTTTTTATTGGCGGCAATTATCCCATTTCGGTGCAATCTATGACCAAGACGGATACCCGCGACGTCAGGGCTACTGTCGACCAGATTAAGCGATTGGAGAGAGTGGGATGCGAAATAGTCCGCACGGCTGTTCCCGATATGGAAGCAGCCAAAGCTTTAGGAAAGATAAAGAAAAGAATCAATATCCCCTTGGTGGCTGACATTCACTTCGATTATCGTCTGGCGATAGAAGCTATCAGGCAGGGGGCAGATAAGGTAAGGATAAACCCGGGAAACATCGGAAGCAGAGAAAAAGTAGAAGCTGTAGCAAGGGTAGCGAGAAGCGCGAGAATCCCCATAAGGATAGGAGTTAATGCGGGTTCCCTGAAACTCCCTTTGGCGCAGAGGAAGGGGAGAGCTAACGTCTATGTGAGCGATACTTCTTCCGGCGGAAAAATGAGCAAAGCCAGAAAGATGGTTACTTCCGCGCTTCAATACGTAAAGATTCTGGAAAGACAAAATTTTCATCAAATCGTTATTTCTCTTAAAGCATCGGACGTTCCCACTACTGTTCGGGCTTACAGGTTGATATCCCAGAAAACAGATTATCCTCTACATCTGGGAATTACGGAAGCGGGAAGCGAATTCTCAGGGAGCATAAAGTCCGCTGTAGGTATAGGAGTACTTCTGTGGGAGGGGATTGGCGATACAATAAGAGTGTCGCTCACCGCCTCGCCGGAAGAGGAGGTCAGGGTCGGTTATGAAATTCTGAAAGCTCTGAAATTGAGAAGTTTTGGGCCTGAGCTGATCTCCTGTCCTACTTGCAGCCGCTGTCAGATTGACCTGATTAGCGTTGCTCATAGAGTAGAAGAAAAATTGGATTCTCTTTTTCCGCAAAAGAGTATTATTGCCGGAGTTAAACCCTCCCGATTTCATCCACTTAAAGTAGCCATAATGGGCTGCGTGGTTAACGGTCCGGGAGAGGCCAGAGAAGCGGATGTGGGAATCGCCGGTGGCAAAGGCGTGGGACTTCTTTTCCGGCGAGGTAAAATAATTAAGAAAGTCAAGGAAAAAGAAATGATAAATGTTCTCATAAAAGAGATTGAAAAAGAAGTAAGAAGGAGATAGCGCCCTTATGGCGAGGAATAGAATGGGAAGCAGTTACCGCATAAGCCTCAAGGAAATGCCTGAGGAAAAGAAGCCTCGCGAGAAATTAATAAAATATGGTCCTGACGTTTTGAAAATTCCGGAATTGGTCTCCATTATTCTGAATACGGGATACCGGGATGAAAATGTTCTGGAGTTATCCCACAGGATAATCAAGGAATACGGCTCCAAGGCGATTGCCGGTGAAAAGAATGTGGAAAGAATGATGGAAACCCTGGGAATTCCACAGGTGAAAGCTTGCCAGATAGTTGCCTGTTTTGAACTGGGAAGGAGATTCTTTGAGGAAGAGCCGGGAAAGATGCCCACCGTCAGAGGGCCGGAAGATGTCTATATCTATCTGGAAGATATGAGAAAGTTAAAGAAAGAACAGTTTCGAGGATTATATTTGAACGCGAGAAACAAGATTATCCATGATGAAGTAATCTCTATCGGAACGCTAACTGCCAATCTGGTTCATCCCCGGGAAGTATTTCAACCGGCAATAGAATATCTCGCCTGTGGGGTAATCGTTGCCCATAACCATCCCTCGGGTGAGCCGGAACCATCCCGGGACGATTTAGAAATTACGAAGAAGCTTGCCGCAGTGGGAANNAAAGACAATGGACATAGAACTTTTGGACCACGTCATAATAGGTAAAAATAAATACGTAAGTTTAAAAGAGAAAGAAATGGTATAGGAACGCATTGACAAATGGAGTCCTTGCGAAAGCAAGGCTTTTTTCCCTCCCTTTCGGGAGGACTCGAAAAATTCGGAGGAATGATGCTTCTTTCAAAATATCTTTTGCCCACATTGAAGGAGATTCCCCGGGAGGTGGACATACCTTCCCATCAACTTATGATTCGTTCAGGAATAATGCGGCAATTAGCCAGCGGTATTTACGAATGGTTGCCCTTAGGTCTGAAGGTTTTGCACAAGGTGGAAAAGATTGTTCGCCAGGAGATGGATGCAATTGGTGCTCAAGAGGTCTCTCTTCCCGCAATGCAGCCAAGAGAATTGTGGGAAGAGAGCGGACGCTGGGACTTCTATGGGAAGGAGTTGATAAGACTAAAGGACAGAAATAGAAGAGATTTCTGTCTCGGACCCACTCATGAAGAAGTGATAACCGACCTGGTGCGCAGGGAAGTCAGGTCGTATAAAGAATTGCCTCTCTTGCTTTATCAATTCCAGACCAAGTTCCGGGATGAAATCAGGCCGCGATTTGGAGTAATCAGGGCCAGGGAATTCTACATGAAAGACGCCTATAGTTTTGATGCTACTGATAAGAATGCAGAAGCAAGCTATAACAATGTATTTGAAGCGTATTGCAGGATTTTTAAGAGATGTGGTCTGAACTTTCGCTCTGTAGAAGCACAGACTGGCGCCATTGGCGGAACCTTTTCTCATGAGTTTATGGTTATTGCCGAGACGGGAGAAGAGATTATAGTTTCCTGCAAATGTGGTTACGCTGCGAATTTGGAGAAGGCAGAATGTCTCCCTCCACCCAGGAAAGAGGGAAAGGCTACAAACAGAAGCGCGCTGAAAGAACTGGAAGAAGTGGAAACAAAAAATATGAAGACGGTTGAGGAAGTGGGAAAATTTCTGAAAGAGAAGCCGGACAAGTTCATAAAGACACTGGTTTACAAGACTGACGGGGAGTGTGTAATAGTTATGATACGGGGGGATCATGAAGTTAACGAAAGCAAGGTAAAAGGTTATCTCGGCGTGAATGAAATCTTTCTTGCGGACGGGAAAACAATCGAGGAGGTTACCGGCGCCCCTTTGGGTTTTGCCGGCCCGGTGGGATTGAAAGTAAAGTGTAAGCTACTTGCTGACCATTCTGTGGAGGGAATTGTTAACGGGGTGACGGGAGCCAACAAAAAAGATTACCATTTGAAAAATGTCAACATAAATAGAGACTATAGGCCGGATAAAGTTCTGGACTTGAGAAAAGCTAAAGAGGGCGATATCTGTTCCCGCTGTGGCAAAACTTTAGAGTTTTCCCGGGGCATTGAGGTGGGGCATACGTTTAAGCTGGGAACCAAATATTCTGAAGCATTGCGGGCGAGTTTTCTGGATAAGGACGGAAAAGAAAAATATTTCGTAATGGGCTGTTATGGTATAGGAGTTTCCCGAATCGTAGCCGCCGCTATTGAGCAGAGTCATGATGAAAATGGTATTGTGTGGCCATTACCCATAGCGCCTTTCCAGGTTCTAATACTGCCGGTAAACTATGAGCACGATGAAACGAAAACCGTTTCTGATAAAATCTATAAACAACTGGAAGGTGCGGGCTACGAAGTGCTGATGGACGACCGCGACGAGAGAGCAGGGGTCAAATTCAAAGATGCTGACTTGATAGGAATTCCTATCAGGGTAACAGTGGGAGAAAGGACTTTGGCCAAGAAAATGGTGGAACTAAAACTGCGCGGAGAAAAGAAGGTAAGAGAAGTTGAACCTGACCGGGTTGGGGAACTTATCCGGGGGCTAGTGAGATAATAGGAAAAGAAGAAAAAAAAAGAATTTAAGCATTTTTAATTTTTTGCTTGCATTATTTGGGGAAAGTTGATATACTATCTCAAAGTGGCTTTTTGAGCCACTTTTTGTTTTTAATGCTGTAAAAATTTTGCATTAGTTGGAGGAAGTATTAATGGAGGCAGAGTTAATAGGGGTTTTTGAACAGATAGAAAGAGAGAAAGGCATTCCCAAGAAGGAACTTCTGGAAATGATTGAGTCGNNAGTCGGCTTTGACTTCGGCCTTTCGCAAACATTCCGGAAAAAAGCAGAAATTTGAGGCGCACGTAGATCCGGAATCCGGAGCGATTACTGCCTACGTCAAGAAGAAGGTGGTAAGTAAAGTAGAAAACCCTTATATTCAGATAGCGAAAAAAGAAGCATTGAAGCTGGACCCGGCAGTGAAAGTAGGTGACGAGATAAAAATCAAAGTGGAGACCAAAGAGTTCGGAAGAATTGCCGCGCAAACTGCGAAACAGGTAATTGTCCAGCGCATTCGGGAAACCGAAAGGGAGAATCTATTCAAGGAGTTCAAAGAGAAAGAGGGGACATCTATTAATGCCGTGGTTCAGAGGTTTGCCCGGAAGAACGTTATCGTCGATTTGGGAAAGGTAGAAGCTACCTTGCCGGAGTGGGAGCAGATACGTGACCATAAGTACGAGCTTTTTGAAAGGTTCAAGGTTTACATATTGAAGGTGGAACAATCGCCACGCGGCCCGAAGATTACCGTTTCCCGAACGCATCCGGGTTTGGTAAAGAGACTTTATGAATTGGAAGTGCCGGAAGTAAACGACCGCACTGTGGAAATAAAACAAATAGTCAGAGAGCCGGGATACCGGTGTAAAGTGGCCGTGTTTTCCCATAATGAAAAGGTCGACCCCGTGGGCGCCTGCGTAGGAGTAAAAGGTTCAAGAGTTCAGGCAATTATCAATGAATTGAATGGAGAGAGGATGGATTTAATTTCTTATAGCCCGGACCCCGCCACCTATATTGCCAATTCTCTCAGCCCGGCGAAGGTAATAAACGTATCTCTGGAAAAAGATAAGAAAAATTCCCTGGTAGTAGTTGCTGACGACCAACTCTCTTTGGCCATCGGCAAAGCAGGTCAAAACGTGCGTTTGGCTGCCCGGCTAACAGGCTGGCATATCGATATCAAGAGCGAATCGCAGATGAAAAAGGCAAAAGAAGTAGCAGTTAGCGATCTTACTAAACTCTCAGGAGTAGGCAAGGTCACGGCCGAGGTTTTATCTCAGCACGGATTTACGACCATAAAAAAGATAGCCTCATCTTCGATTTCCGAACTAACCAAGATTTCCGGAATCGGAGCCAAATTAGCAGAGAAAATTCACAAGGCTGCTAGGAAAGAAGGCAAGAAAAATGAAGGTAAAGGAACTGGCTAAGGAACTTAATATTTCTTCCAGGAAATTATTGGCAAAAATTTCGGAGTTAAGAATTAAAGTGAAAAGCGTCGAGGATTCCCTGACGGCTCAGGAAGCGAAAAAAGTCAAGAGTTCCCTTGCCGGCAAGAAAAAGAAGAAAACTCCTGTCAAGAAAAAGGTTTCCGGGAAAAAAGTAAGCGCCCGGGTAGCAAAAAAGAAAGAAGTTGGCGTTAAAAAGAAAAAAGCGCCTGTTGCGCGACGAAAGAAGGCTGTTAAACGGGCGGTAACCAAAGAGAAACCTACCCCTCTGCCTCCGGTTGAGATACCAAAGCCGGCAGAGAAGAAAGTCCCCGAGAAAAGACGCCCTGTAGTGGAAGAGGTTAAAAAAGAGAAAAAAGTAGTTCCTGAAGTACCAGAAAAACTAAAAGAAGAGAAGGTTACCCTGCCTCCAGGTAAAATCATTAAGATAGACGAAACGATTACAGTGAGCGAGCTAGCCAGTAAAATGGAAGTAAAGGTAAGTGAACTTATCAAAAAGTTGCTATCCCAGGGTATTTTGGCCACAATCAATCAAAGGCTGGATATTGATACTGCTACGCTCGCTGCCGGGGAGTTCGGTTTTGGAATAGAGGTAGTTCCCTTATACGGGGAAGAACTTCTGGAAGAGAAAAAAGAAGATGCATCCTTGCTTGAGCCGCGGCCGCCGATAGTGACGATAATGGGACATGTAGACCATGGTAAAACATCGTTACTTGACGCGATTCGAGAATCCAAGATTATTTCCAAGGAGTCGGGTGGAATTACGCAACATATCGGAGCATACCATATCAGCGTGGATAAAGGAGATATCGTATTTCTGGATACTCCCGGGCACGAAGCCTTTACAGCTATGCGAGCTCGGGGAGCCCAGGTGACTGACATAATCGTTCTAGTTGTGGCTGCCGATGAAGGAGCCAAGCCACAAACCGTAGAAGCCATAGATCATGCCCGCGCGGCGGGAGTGCCAATTTTGGTGGCGGTTAATAAGGTAGACTTACCGAATGCCAACGTGGAAAAGGTAAAACAGGAATTGAGTCAATATAACCTTGTTTCTGAGGACTGGGGCGGCAAGACTATTTTTGTGGAGGTCTCCGCCAAAGAAAAGATTGGCCTGGATAATCTTTTAGAGATGATCCTTTTGGAAGCGGAGATGCTGGAATTAAAGGCGAATCCTAATAAGAAAGCCCGGGGAACGGTCATTGAGGCGAGATTAGACAAGCAGCGGGGTCCGGTAGCTACTGTTTTGGTACAGACTGGCGCGTTGGAAGTCGGCGATGCTTTTGTTTCCGGTTTTTCGGCAGGTAAAGTGAGAGCGATGATTGACGATAGAGGTAGAAAAGTCAAAGGTATTGGTCCTTCCATGCCTGCAGAGGTTCTAGGGTTTTCCAGTCTACCGCAAGCCGGGGATAAATTTTATGCCCTGGAGAGTGACAGGGCAGCGAGAGAAATTAGTGAGATACGGCAGAGAACCAGACGGGAAGAGATTCTGTCGCGGAGAAGGAGAATTACATTAGAAGACTTGCACGAGCAGATTGCGTTGGGAAAGCTTAAGGAACTCAAAATAATCGTCAAGGCGGATGTTCAGGGTTCCGTGGAAGCGCTCTGCGATTCTCTGCAAAAATTGAGTACTCAGGAAATAACTTTAAACGTAGTCCACAGGGGAGTAGGCGGAATCAATGAAAGTGACGTGATGTTGGCTGCCGCCTCCAATGCAATTATCATTGGCTTTAATGTTCGTCCCGGGCCGAGCGCTGCGGAATTAGGGGAAAAAGAAGGAGTTGATATCCATACTTATAGGGTTATCTATGAAGCCGTTGAGGAAACGAAGAAAGCGATGGAGGGGCTTCTGGAGCCCGAGTTTAAGGAAATTCCCCTGGGCAGGGCTGAAGTAAAACGCACGTTCAGAATTCCCAGGGTAGGTTTGGTAGCCGGTAGTTCCGTGACCAAGGGAAAAATCACCCGCCAGAGTAGAGTGCGCTTGTTGCGGGATAACGTTATAATTTATGAGGGTAAAATATCTTCTTTAA
>JABAOC010003280.1_pt1 | contig 41211 bp, 53 predicted proteins | sample 7062161 | NCBI WGS metagenome assembly JABAOC01 (sample SAMN14538625, study PRJNA623070) | marine sediment metagenome | biome: marine biome [ENVO:00000428]; feature: marine pelagic biome [ENVO:01000023]; material: deep marine sediment [ENVO:00002113] | place: India: Gulf of Khambhat ... | reverse complement strand
ATTCCCTTGAGTTTTTGAAAAATAATTAATTTAATTAAGGATTCATATGAGAATTTGATTGATCTATAATTAATAGAAATTAACGATTTTATTGCTAATTTATTTAGAAAATCCGCTATGCAAATTTTCTTTATATTTTTGATTTTTTCAAATGTATTATATATCTCCATTTCTATGTGTTTTTTGGAGATGATTCGTTTGGTTCCTGCCATACGATTATTTCCTGCCAGGGGGAGCCTACCAGCACCCTTGGCTTACTTTTAAAGTATATTACTATTAAAGTATATACTAAATAGGTATATATAGTTTACTGTGTAAATAATATACTTAAAATTTATATACCAGTAAATAGTATACTCTATACGTATGGGTAAAGTGAAAATCACTGTTGATGGATATAAATGCGAACGATGTAAACACGAATGGATTCCACGAAACAAAAAGGAGAAACCTAGAGTCTGTCCTGAATGCAAAAGCCCGTACTGGGATAAACCAAGAAAAACTCCTAGGAAATAGTTGTGTTTCAAAGTGATCCTTGGGAAGATGACATAGATTTAATTTTATATATGATTTTTCGAATTTTTTTTGATTGTATCAAATTATGACTGTTTCAAATTCTGAAACGTTCAAAAAATGATACATTCAAATTTTGATACATTCAAAATGTGAACGTTTAAATAGAATAAAAATATTTTATTTTGTAAATGTATAATTATTCTAATAATAAAAAAAACAGAATTAATACTAAAACCTCAAAAATCAGTATTACACATCCATATGGAAAATCACAAGAACTGAGTCATGTTGTCGGTTCAAAGGGAACAATGAAAATACTATATCTAATAGAGGAAACTCCCAAACGTTATAAAGATCTTGATAACAAAGTAAAAGAGTTATCCCAAACCTCAATATCAAGAAGGATAGAGAGGCTTCAGACACTAAACATAATAAAACAAAAACCTTCGAGATCTAAAAGACGTGATATACATGAATATATTCTAACAAATAGAGGGGAGCTTTTAATGAAATTTTTTCAAGATTACGAAAAAGAAATCAAATTGCCATCTGAGCAACAAAAAATTATTGAAATTGAAAAATAATGTTTTATACCATCTATCGATTTTGCGATGTAACTATTTGTTCCATTTTCTTTCGAGATATTTATTAATCGTTAACCTAATAATATCTTTATCTTTTTCAAATTGAAATTCACTTTGAATCTTTTCTTCAATTATCTTTCTTAGTTTTTGTTTTTCTTCTGCTTTTAATTCCCCTAATTTATGAAAATAACCTTTTAAATATGGATGGATAACGGATTGATAGAGAATCGTTAAAGCTCCTGAAGCTACCCAAAGAAGTGGAGGAATTTCTGCACCAGTTACACCTTTGCTAACCTCTTCAAGTTTTTTATTAAGTTCATTATTATTTATTATTGTATCAATAAGTACTTTTTTTTCTTTAAAATAAATCTTATAAAATTCTAAATCAGTATTAATTTTCAATTTAGAACCCAATTCTTGTGCGCATTCCAATTCTTTTTCAATACCACCTAATTTAAATAAATCAATATTTGGATGATAATAATCATCATCTATGCCATATTCTGACCTTAATTTTATAGCAATATCGTTTAATCTTTCAGGCAATAATATCGCCCCAAGTCTCCAAAGTAACAGGATATTTTTCAGATAAATGAGTTTCTATTTCTTTGACATAAGATTCATAAATATCTACTTTTGGGGAATACATGCCATTATCCTCTGTTATCAACCCTGAATTTTCTAACTCTATTGGATAACGTACTCTAAGTGTCTCTCTATTTTGGGGTTTTCCATATCTTCTTGCAAATATTTTGTCTACCCATGTTTCAGCGGTAATTTTTACAGGTTTCATTCTTTCAAATGATGCTTCATATAATGCATTAGCGAATTTAACATAGCTCTTTAGTATAGGATTATATTTAGATATTGCATTATATTCATGGATGATTATTTTCCCCATGCATTTAATTTCAAAACTAAATTCTTGATCAGAATATCTTTCCATATAGGTTTTCATAGTGTCTGTTGGATATGCTTTTTTTCCTTCCTTAGTTTCTTTTAAGTAAATTAATTCAGAATTTTTTAGATGTTTTGTCCATCTTTCTTGATTGTCTATCTGTAAAATTTTATCAAAACGAACTCCTTTAGGAATTTCATGCTTTTTAATATCTTCTTTAAATAAATTGATTAATGTCAATACAGGATCCATAAAAAATGTTATATTATTAATACATGCAAATCTAAACTGTGACGCTTTAATTAATTCCATTTCCAGTTCATTTCTAAATTGATAATATTTTTGTTTAATAATTTGTAAAAGTTTACGATAATTTGGTCCTTCAATGTTAAAAGGTTCAGTTTTATTTAATTTTATTTCTCCAACTTTCCCTATTTTTATCCAACTAAATGAAATTTCTTCTTCTTCATCAATCCTGATGGGCATATCTGCTAATATAGGAAATACAAGTCTTTTATCTCTTTCAAATTGATCACCTAAACTACAAAAATTGCCATACCTATCTAAAACCCATTTATCTGCATTTGCTCTTGGATTTTCCGGGTCAATACTTATAGTAATAGGTAACTGTGAATTTGAATATTTTTTATATATTGAAACTAGTTCACTACTCTTCATACAACCAACCTGGCTTGTTTATATGATACGGTTGAGATTGATTTTATATCTTTAGGAATTAAATATGATAAATGACTTTCCATTGATAAACATTTCATTAGTAAATCTTTATTTTTAATTGTCCATTTTTGTTCAAATTCTGGTTGAAACGGATCAAAAATCCTAAAGTTATTTGCTCTATCCAATCCCATCAAAATAATTGCATGATGCATACCGCTATACCCCTCGTTATTGTAATATTTTTTAGCTAGAATATTGACTATTAGTGGAATTGGCAACTCAAAATTAAGCAGTCTTTTAGATTCATCAAGAAGACCGTAAACATCAGGTATTTCTTCAAATCTTATATTTTTATCAATCTTTAACTCTTTAAGAACATTTGGAATGTCACTATAAAAAGGAGCGTTAACACCACCAATCCCTGATTTCTGTGTTTTTTTCATAAAAGGCAACCACAAATCAACCCAAAATTGCATATCTGGTGGTACTGGGACAGAAAGAACTTTCTTAATTAAAATATTCCAATGATAGATTAGTGTTGTAACACAAGCAGGTAAACACCAACCATTTGTTGTTATTTTTTTAGCAGATTGTATCTTCCGGAAATGATTGCATGTGCAATATATTTCAAATTCAAGCAATACAATCTCACCTTTGTTATAATTATTAGTAATATCTTAATGATTAATTATATTTTTATCTCTCGCCATTTACAATATTCGCAATTCTCTCCAACCTCTGGTATATCACCATTAAGAATGTTAAAAGCCTCCTTAACAAGATCCTTTATAGAAGATGGATTTGTCTTTACTTCAATAACTGTACAATTGAAAGGCATACCTTCATGTAATTCGCATTCGTCAGGATAATAAAAAGCAAGATATGCTTTGTTGGTTGTATCGTATCCCATTGCTTTCAATAAAAATGAATATACATCTAATTGATGTTGGTAAGATGGATGAACATCTTTTGGTTCCTTGGATTTAGTTTTATGATCTAAAGCAACAATTTCACCATCATCTAATTTAAGATATTCATCTGGGCGACCGTATAATAGGATACCATTGTCCATCTCGTGTTTGAGTGTCTTAGGCATTCCAACAGCTAGCCATCCAATAACCTTCCCTTCAATGATTGGTGGTAACTTACCAATGTCCCGATATTTGTTGAAATAATGTTTAATGATACTATCCATCTTAATAGGAATTGAGGACATTGGTCCAGAAGGTCTCTTGATCTTTTTTACAAAATGCAACCAGAAACATCGAGGACAATCCACAAGGAGATTTAGATTTGAAGGTGATAGTTTATACTCCATTTTTCATCCCTTTTCCATTTGTTTATAAATCAATTAAATTATCAAATTTTATATTTATTTATTAGACCCAAATGAAGTGTTTTATCATTATATATTTTAAAATCTAAAAATGAGTAGTATTTATAAATACTTATTCAATAACAATTTAAGGGGGTATAGAATTGGATAAGGCAAAAGTAGATGCTATAATAAATATTAGATCCATTGATGAAGAAAAAAATCCTCACGTCTCTTCAGTTTATAAAGAAGGACTTTGGGGATTATCTCATAGATATAGAAAAGGATGGGAGAAATTAGAACTAGGTTCACGTGTACTTTTATATGGAAGCAAAGGAATATGGATGGCCGGTATAGTAAAAGAAAAATTTGAGAATCATAAGCCTGTTGTTTATTGGAAAGACAACGCATCTGGATTTCCATTTCAGTTTAAACTAAAACTTTTAAATCAACCACAAGAAGTAACACCTATTAAACCTGAAAATTTAGTGAATAATTATAAAATCTATGCCGCAAGGCAATATTTTGCTAATACTAGTATGATAATATTTCCAAATGAAAAATTGGACATTAAATCAACGTATAAACAAGATACTTTTGAAAAATTATGGTCTGATTTTATTACAATAAATAATATTAAATTATAATAAATTATTTTCCCTATAAGTCGTTTAAAAAATCCTGAAATGTTCCATAAATTGCATTATCTGGAGCTCGTCTATTTAATATATTTTGAACATTATTGGTATTTAAAGGGAACCAATATGCATTGCCATTTGTATTAATTCTATCACTTACATTTCTACTAAGTGTATTTACACAACCCATTATATATCGAACACATCCTAGATCTTGTGCTGCGTCAATTTGACTATTAATAGCCTGCACTCCAAATCTCCATGTAGGACGTCTGCGTAAATACCCAATTATTCTCTCTGCTTCTGTACGATTTGTAAATGGTCTATAAAAGGTTGTTAAATCTAATGCATGCCACTGATTATCTCTTCTCCATACAAAATTTATATCAACCGTACCAAAGCCAGCACCTTGCTCAATCATGTAATCATAACTACAAGTATATTCAGGAGCTATTGACGGAATTAATTGGGGATTATGAGGAATAATTCGTCTTGGATTGCTAGTGTAATCAATAAAGTATCTATTCAGACCAGAGATACTATTGGGTCTATTTCCATTTTCTAAATTTGCATTACAATGGTTGGTTAATTCAAATGTATACCATTGTGGTTGGTTCCCAATTAACCACACTATAGGCCAACACACGTTTATATCACCATAGGTATTTCTTAAATAATCTAAAATAATAGGATTTACATGTGCAGTAACATTCGGATGCAAAGGCTCGGCTTGTTGCATATTGTGTTTTCAAAATATTGTCAACATATATTAACTTTTTCGAAACAAAATTTATCAATAACAATAATTTTAAATAACATAGAAAATTTATTCATATTCCATCGTTTGATTGAGGTTGAATAATTGTCAACAACTGAAGACACTATTACAGATTTGATTGCAGAATATTTAAGAAAAAAAGGAATTAATGCTACCACTCAGATTACTGAAAAAATAAAAGGAATTACAAGAAAACCTGATATTAAAATAGAAAATGACGGAATCTTTTTGGGGGAGGCTGAATGGGAATCGAATAAATGGGAAGGATTTGGGCAAGCACGAGATTTCAGCATAGCCTCTATTGCCGCAGGATCACTATTGATTTCTTATCCTGATACACTAAAAGAAAAACTTACCCAAACAAGGATTCTAGATATTCCGATAGAAAAATTATTAGGTGATTACAGATTCACGGTTGCGTTTTTACGTAAAGATCAACCAACAGATATTAAGATATTAAGATTAGCTGAAATACCAAAATGGATTGATGAAAACATTCATTTCCTTAGAAAACCCAAGGCAGATGTGGATGAGGTAATCTCGGTGTTAAGACAAACAGCGAGATATTTAACAAATGAATTAAAAGGGATAGATTTCCCAAATCTATTTAGGAATGTATTGGGAGCCAGTCCTTCAGAAGAGGAAAGAAAAAAAGCGGCTAAGGATGCAGCTGGTTATTTGTTAGTAAATCAAATTACTTTTTACAGGGTGTTATCTGAATATAAGGATTACCCTGAAATAGAAATTGGTAAATTAAAAAAACCACAAGATCTTAATGATTATTTTTCTCTAGTAGATGATTATTCACCTGTTTTTTCTTATTCCATTGCATCAGAATTTACTTCGAAATCATTGCCTGTATTAAAAACTGCAATTAATGGCATTTATGCATTAAAACCAGAACATATAGATCATGATGCATTAGGAAAAGTCTTTCATTCTCTTACACCTCTTTCTGTTAGAAAGGCAGTTGCAGCATATTATACTTCGAATGAAGCAGCAAAACTTTTAGCAAATTTATCAATAGAGAACACTCATGCCAAAATAATGGATCCTGCCTGTGGAAGTGGGACATTATTGGCAGCTTCATATGAACGAAAAAGAGATTTATTAAAAGAAGAAGCTTTTAATGAATTAATCCATAAACAATTTTTAGATGAAATAATAGGCATAGATATTATGCCATTTGCAGCTCATTTATCTACAATAAATTTAGCATTGAGAGCACCAATTTATGCAACAGATTATGTTAACATCGGAATAAAAGATTCTACTCGGTTAAGCCCAGGAGCAGTAATAAAACCCCTTTCAAAAATATTCCCAGAAGCAAGCACTGGACAAAGATTGTTAGAAGATTTCTCAAACAAAACAGTGGAAAAAGAAAAAACAATTGAAAGCGGATCAATAAGTATGGATGCTAGACCAGGTAAGGAGATTAAACTTCCAACTGTAGATGTAATAATAATGAATCCACCTTTCACAAGACAACAAACAGTAGCTGGTTTTAGTCCCGATTATAAAAAGAAATTAAGTCATAGATTTAGTAGCTATAAAGATTATATCCAAAAAAGCACAAAATATTGTTATTACTTTATATTATTAGCAGATAGATTTTTTAAAATAAATGAGAATGGTAGAATAGCAGCAGTTCTTCCTACAACATTATTAAGAGGTCTTTATGCAGAAAGTATTAGAAAATTTTTACTAGAAAAATATAGTATAAAGTATATTATCGTTAGAGAAGATTTATCTAATTTTTCAGAAGATACAGATTTAAGAGAAATGCTATTGATTGCTGACAAACCAAAAGAAAAAGGAAACGAAGTTTCTTTTGTTACTATTAAGAAATTAGATGCTAAATCATATCAGTTAATAAAAAAAGCACGTGAGACAATTCCAAGATATGATTTAACTGAAAATGAATATTTTAGATTGATTAATATCCCTCAAGATGATTTGGATCTTAAAAATTTTTTCAGACCAATATCTCTTCAAAATTTTAGTTTAATTAAGAATTGGAAAGATTTAAGTAAATCTGAAAAACTAACATCGTTAGAGGAATTAGATATTGAAATTTCCTCACGCGATGATCCTGAAATCGGTGGAAGTTACCAAGGAATGGGTCTTATTGCCTCAGCTTCTCGACCACAACGTGGTGATAAATGGATTGTTAAAAAGATAAATAAGGAGACAATACAGGTTGAACATAATTATACGAAAGATATTATTGACATACCACTAAAGAATGTCATGCCAGGATTTAGGAGAATGGCATATAGGACAAAAATAAATGTTTCTGATTTAGAAGAGTATGTTTTGGTTGATAAATTCCATTCGACTGATACGTTTTTATCACTAACTGATATTAAAAAAGCAGATTTCGATAGCTGGAAGAGATATATTATTGATAAAACATCAAATCTCTGTGTTGCTGCTAGATTTCGTATTACCGCTCCTGGTACTTCTGTTTTATCATATTATTCAGAAAGGGGACGTGCTTGGTCTAGAGCTGCTACATCATCTATTAAAGGGCTCGAAGATGATGACGCTAAAATAGTTTCTGTTTGGTTAAATAGTACATTCTATGTTTTACAAATGCTAATTGAACGGAAAGAAACTGAAGGCGCATGGATGGAAATCAATAAATTCATTTTAAAAAAAATGAAAATATTGAATCCATTGATATTATCTGATTCCCAGAAAAAAAAGATATTAAAGGTTTTTAATGAAGTATCAAAAGTCGAATTTCCTGCATTATGGAAGCAATTGGCTATGAATGCTAAAAAGAAGTATTTTTCAAAAGAAGTATTTAAACAATTATCTGATGATTTTGAAGGACTGGTAGAGATAATTGGAAAAGGTTTTTCCCCTAGAAAAATAATTGATGAAACAATTATTGATATATTAGGCATAAAAGATTCAAAACAAGAGGAGATGATGATTAAATTATATAGCGATCTTCTAAGAGAACTAAGTGTATTAAAGAATATTAGCTAATATTATATTTATTTAGAAAAACAATTATTGATGAACACTCTAGAACCATTCATTTATATTATCTTTTTATATTATTAATTTCACTCATTAAATTAATAATTGGTTTTTTAAGGTAATCGATATTATGGAAATTCTAGTATGACCTATAAGAATATTTATTCATTCCAACCATCCGAATTGCACGTTGCTGAGGAAATTACCAAACTAGGTAAAGAATACGAAGTTTTTTTCCCGGTTAAAGATGAAGCTGTTGATTTAATTATATCAAAGAATTTATTAGATGGAAAAAGAAATGTGATTACCATCCAAGTTAAGGCAAGTAGAATGTTTGAAAAAGGCATTGAACCAGGATTACCCAGATTTTGGATAAAATTAGATCCTAAAAAATTAGAAAGATTTGCAAAAAAAGTAGATTTCTACATTATGGTTTTTTACAAAACCATTTATGAAATTGAAAGCACACCTCATTTTGAAAGAGAATATATTGTAATTCCTACCAAAGAATTAATTATCAAATCAAAACACAAAAAAGGATGGGCTAGAGGTTGGTTAAATTATTATTTTGCATTATATCCAAATGGAGAAATAATTGAATTACGAGATGTAAATAAAAAAAATTTACAAAGTGAAAAGAAAAAAGAGTGGAGAAATTACACAAAATATAGAAACGCTTTCAATTTTTTTAATCATAGTTAATTTATTAAGAAAATAAACATACTTCAAAATTGATAATTAATGGATAAAAAATACAAAAATATTGCATGTAATTTCTGGAATAATGCATATATGGATAATATTATTGATAGTAAATATTGTCAGGATTGTAGAAATTATATTTTATCAGAATTGAAAGAACATATGAGCTATCCAGTACCTTTACCGTATATTGGCGAAAAATTTTTTGATAAGAACTCTAGAAGAATATTATTTGTGGGAATCGAATCCTACGCTGGAAAGGAATTGAAATTAGGAGGTACTCCTAAGTACGATACTTTTGATGATAACTGGGTGGCAGAATTATATTTTACTTGTGATCATGGGAGAAGCCCGTTTTGGAGATGGGTTAAAAATATCGCGGAATCAATTATACAAAAAGAAGAAGATTCCTTTAGATATATTGCTTGGTCGAACCTTTTAAAATGTCAGGCAAGAAAAATAAACATTGATGATTCAGATTTTGAACCAAATGAATTTTTATGCAGAAATTGTATTCAAAATGCTAGATGGATATTTAAAGAAATCAGAGAATTGCAACCATATAATGTTATAATTTTTTCCGGGAGAAAAGATGGATGTTTTTTATCTAAAATTTTTTTAAATGATGATAGAGGAATATTGATAAAAAAATTTGATTACAGTGGCTATGATTTGCCTTCAAGAACTTTAAAAATTAGAAAAAATAGAGATCTTTTTACTCATTTAAAGATTGGAGAACAAAGAATAATTTTAACTAATCATCCCCGTGGAACACCTCTTGAAATTAGAGATGAGATTATACGAATTATAAGTGATAATGATTGGTCGGGAGCAATTGACTGGCAATTACCTAAGTGAGTAATTTTTTTATATCCTTAAAAACTAACTTTTTTCTCACTTTCTTCTGGCTAAAAACAACACCGACAGTAACAATTTTTTTGTTACAGATGTTGCAATAATTGTGTTTATAGGTATAAATTTAAATAATTCTTAAACATTTGAATTATTGGTGAGGGGTGCAATATTAAGAAAAAATCATTTTACCTCAGTAAATGTAACTATTTTTCTTTTTCATAATCTTTATAATGCGACGTTCACCTCTCACATTCCTCCCNNCACCTCTCACATTCCTCCCTGTTTTTCATTTCCTTTTAAGGTTTTAAATAAAATCCCAAGATTGGTTTTTTAAAGGAAAAACTATATGTGATTTAGAATGATTGGATATGGATAGATATTTTTATAGAAATGAATACTATCGTGCGTTAAAAACAGGAAATTCAAAATTTAAAATCAATTATTTGAATCCTCCTAATAAAGCAATTTCGGCTGTTATCGGATGGCATGAGGAGAAAGATGGATACCTTGATGCTAGCGTATATAAACCATTTATCAGAAACAAAAATGACTGGCACAACATACGAGAAGCAAACGAATGGCATCTCACTAATTTCATGGAGCCTTTTCTTATAAAATGGGGATTAATGCTTAATTTAAATAGATTCAATAAGGGATGGCAAAAAGATTTAATACAAATATTGAAGGGTAAAACAGGGAATAGGTTGCAAGAATTTGATAATTTTAAACTTATAAATATATCTGAAAGAGAACTACAGAACAAAAGAGAGAAGATTGTAAAATCCTTTGAGGAGTTAAAACAGGTAATAAAACAGACGGCGACAAGCAAATTACTTCATCAATTAAATCCAGCTTTTTTTCCTTTATGGGATGGAGAAATTAGAAAGAACACAAAAAAGGCCTATAAAAATAAATACGGAAATAAAATAATATATGATACAGAATCAGCAGATTTTTACTTTGAATTTATGATAATCCAACGAGAATTTATAAAAAAGTACAATGAAATCTTAAAGAAAGCAGGCAAATATTGGTATAATAAACCTCTACTTAGAATGTCAGATAGATACTTTTGGATATTATCAAACAGGGCTAAATCGTTTATAGAATATTAACTAATAAAAATACATTTTTTCACCACCTTTAAATACAAGCAATTTAGATTTTTTTAAATATGTTTTATAAACTGCCAAAGGAAACAATCCAGAAGTTAAGAGAGGAAGTTCTCAAAGGCAAGTCCAAGTATAAGGTTGCCAAAGAAATGGGACTGTCAGAATTTGTAGTCTACAGCCATACCAGCGATCTTCCAAGTATCAATCTTAGAGAACCGTGTATCAGAGGTAAATCCCTTGAAATACTCCAGCAATTACTACAAGAAGGATATGTCCATTCGAATATCAATACATACAATATACTTCGCAGATTAAGGAGGTTTCTTCCTATGATTCAACGCACACAGATAGATGGAAAGGGAATTTATTATCTTAGTGACAAAAACAAGATAGCATTGCAGGCGATGATAAAAACGAAACATTCAAAGATTATAAGCTATCAAGAGCTCAAGAGCATCACTAAAGTCTTTGGGGTAAACTTAGACACTATAGAAAAAGAGAGAATTGTTAGATTCAAAGGGAGTAGAGTGCCTCCTATTATCCGTAAGAAAAACGGCGGATACCTGTCAAGTTTGAAGAAGAATCAGACTAGATTAGACGATTTTGATAACATAATAAGCTTCCTTGGTAAAAATGAAATACAGAAAAAGCAAAAAATACAAAATACAATTTCAAATCTTCTCCAAGAAATTAATGATTCCTTGGTAGAATTATACATTCGGATGTACTGCTAGGCAGTAGTTCCGAAAGTACCCTTAAAAATCACAAAATAGCCCTAAAATTCATTTTTTAAAACTTCTCTCTGGACTAATTTTATCATCATAACGGTTAAAATAGAACGATTTGGCGATTCAAAATCACAAAATTATAAGATATATACTTATTTAAAAATAATCAACAGAAGAAAAGTGGTAAGTGGCTTGGGAAGCCACTATCATAACCACTAGATCATATCCGCATTTCTCCTTAGAAATCCACACATTAAAAAGGATAGAAGTTTATTAATATTTGCAAAAAAAAATTTTTAGATACAAAGAGAATAGAGCCTTCCCAATTATTCGAAAAAAGTCAGGTGGATTTCTGTCTAGTTACAAAAAAAATCAGATGATTTTAGATGATTTTATAGACGAAACAGCATTCCTTCGTAAAAATCATTCAAAAAAACAGCAGAAAGTACAACGCTTTCAGCAGGATTCTCTCCTTATAAATGATGATTCCTTCGTAGAATTTTGCATTCGGAAGTACTGCTAGGCTAGGCAGTAGTTCAAAAATTAGGTTTTTTATCTAAATCTTTACTTATAAGAATTTGTTCATTGGTAAAATATTAATTTTCATATTTTGATTGAATAATTTCAATAAGTCTTTGAGCTGCAATTTTCGCACTGTTTTGTTTTATAAGCTTTGCTTTTAATTTTTTAGAATTTTTTAAAAAAATGTCATATTCATTAAATATCTTTTCAACTCCATTTAAAAATCTCTTCTTATTAAAATATTTTTTTGATAAACTTATTGCAGATCCATGTCTTACTAAATTATCAATATTGTATTGTTGTTCTATAATAATGGGTATGCCAATAGCTGGTTTTCCAGAATATGCAGCTGAATATACTGTACCACGACCACCATGAATAATCGATAAATCTACTATTTTCATTAGATATTCTGCAGATGGTACAAATTCTGTAAATAATATATTTTCATTTGTTTTAGGTAATTCATTTTTATTAAGTATGTTAGAATAAATTGCAATTATGTTGAAATCTGTTTTATTAAGGCATTCTATAATTTTTATGTATAATGATTTTTCTTTAAAGGTTCCCATTGATACAAGAATAGATTTTCCTGGTCTGTTAAGATGATTTTTAATTTTTATATCTACATCTTTCTGTTGACCTTTGAAAAGATCCCAATGATAAATAGGTCCAATAAAATTTTCTTTTGGAAATTCTTTTGAATGATTTAATCCTAAAAAATTTATATCGTCACAAACGAAGGTATGATCACCAAGAAGTATATCGTTATAATATCGAAAAGGTTTAACATTATATTCCTTTGCGACCCTATTAAATTCTTTTACCTGATATTTATAGTGTAACATAAACCATCTAAAAATAGCTATCTTTATAGATTGAGGTATTATTTTTGTAAAAGCATTTTCATAATTTTCAGGAAATCTACAAAAATTAGACTCGTAATAGGGAGGTATGGCTGTACCTGATATAACAACAACCAATGGTATATTTAATGCTCTAGCAGAAACACTATTTGAAAGATTATAAGTGCTTATTATTAAATTTATTTTATTTTTTTTGAATACTTTAACTTCTTCTTTTATTGCTTGTCTTATGAATTCCTCCCTATACATTTTCATAAGTATTTTTTCCCAAGGAACACCTCTATCTATCATTTTTTTCGCTATTTTTGTATATCCTTCCCAAATATCGTTTAATTTAATCAATTCACATCCAATATCTTCAACTAAATATTCATATTTACCACGATGTGAAAAAAAAATTACCTTCCCGCCTAAGTCCAAATATTCAGTAGCTATTTTAATCAAAGGAATTGTTTCTCCCAAACTCCAAAAATTGGGAAAGAATCCAACTATAGAATTTGACCTATTTCTTTTAATTTTAAACCTCCCACATCTATTCATAATAATTTCTTATAAATATTTTTTGACAAATTTCATTTTTTAGATATTAAAACAAAAAGAAATACATAATTTTGCTAAATTTTTACGAATCATTCAAAAAACTGAAAAGGTATTTTCGGAATTTAATAATTTTTAATTTGAGATATAGAATCTTATTTACTAAATATTTACTCCAAGAAAGCATAATTATTTTGCACCATAAAAGATATATTAAGTTGACTCAATATTTGTTTTGAATTTTCTCAAATTGTATTAGGAAATCATTATGAATAAAAACACAGAAGAAAAAAACATAATTCTTGTATTTCTCAATGAATTTATAAGAATAAAAGATGTTGCTTATTGGTTTGTAATGCCCTTTCTTGGATTTTTATTGGGCATATCAATATTGTCTTTTAGTAGATACGTCATTCCCTTTTTTGTATTCTTTATTTCAACATTTTATATCCTATCTTTTACTTTTGCAATAAATAACTATTTTGATGCTAACACTGATTGAAATAATCCTAGAAGAAGGCGTATAAATGCAATAGCCTCTGAAAAAATATCAAAAAAAACAGGAATTTTATTTATTCTAATCTTTTTAATCATTCCTTTATTAATATGCTTGTTATATCAAGAAATTATAATTTTTTTATTTTGTTCTTTTTTACTATTTTTAGGATGGGCTTATTCGTTTCCTCCTTTAAGATTAAAAGGTAAGCCCGGAGTAGATATAATCTGGCATTTTATTGGTTTTTTTTCTTATGTTCTATGGGGTTCTCTAATATCTAATTCTATTGGTCTTATCAACTGGTTAGTTGCAGTTTCTGCAGGTTTATTTAGCTGTGTTTTTCAAGTACATAATCATATTCTTGATTTTTCTTTTGATAAGGATAGTAATACTGTTACTTTTGCGGTTTGGGCAGGACTCGTAAATGCAAAAAAAGTGATGCATTCACTTATTTTAATTCATACAATTTTTTTATTTCCAATTATTATGATTTATTCTATTAGATACCTAGGAACAATCTTCATTTTAATTGGAGGGATAATAATTGGATTACTAAAATCAAAACCAAAAAAAATCCAATCCGGGAAGAGATCAACTTTCATGATTTTATACTATCTAACTCTTTCTATTTACCTAAGCTGTTTATTTTATCGAATTTTTTATTTATTTGGAATACAACCATTGTTAATTTACTAAAAATCAGTACTATAAATAAATTCTCTATAGAAGTATTTGGGATTATTTTTAAACCTAAGATTAATATCTATTTTTAATAATGGTGTCAAAAAATAGAAAAGTTATAGGAATTACAATTATTGCAGGTATCTTATTATTAATTGCGGGTATAAATGGAGTAGCAACATGGGAGACAATAAAGAATTTTGTAACCACACATGTAGTTGACAATTACCTGGTACAGATTGTATTCGCAATTTTAATTTTCATTGCATCATTAGGCGGTATTTCTGTAATTATCGGTGGTTTATTAATAGGTAAAGAAAAAATAGTATCCGGTAAATTTTTTATTGCTCTTGGTGCAGGATTGGGATTTTTTGGTTTAATATTTTCACTTATCGTAGCTTATGCAGAAGAAAATCTTACAGTTGGCAGTTTTTTTTCGATTGGGACTATCGGATTGATTCNNGATTCTCTCGATAATAGCTAGAGCAATGGCTAAAAAATAAATCAAAATCTTTAATGTTAAAATTCTTCTTCTTTCTATTCAAAAATATCAATAATATCTATTATTTCTTTCTTACTACAACAATTGTACAATTTGTTGCCAGTGCGCCTATCACACCAAGAGCTGCGAGCCAAGGAGCAATTATAGCACCTACAACTCCAATTGTAACGGGTATCTCAAGAAGCATTTTTCCTTTTTCATCTTTTATTATTATTCTTCTAACATTTCCCTCATGAAGTAATTTTTTAACAGTTTTTATAAGATCGTCAGATTTTATTGTAAATTCTTCTTTTATAACTTCTTTTACAGAAGTTCCACAAGATGAACAAAATTTCGCGTCTTTTTGTAATTTCGCTCCACATTCCCTGCAAAAAACCATTTTTCTCCCTCTTTTTTTAAATTTATAATGGCTATCTCTTTATAAATTATTACTGCATTATATTTTTAGATTTTAAATTATATAAGGGAATATATGAGGCCAAGATATAAACCTCTACATAATAAAAGATATTTTCATACAAAACCTAGAATTGATAATAGAGATATGGCAATTTTAAAGAGAAAAATAGAGGTCATTAAACATAAAAAAAATAAGAAAGAACTAGAGGAATATCATCGTTAATTTTTTTCCTTAATAAATAACTTAGCATATCTATTTTCACGATTTTTTTGCATAACGATACCCGATGTTGCAGCTCCCTTCTATACTTACCATGCATGGACCAACTGGATTATTAGGTGTACATTTATTACCGAATAAAGGACAATCTTGAGAAGATATTAACCCTCTTAATACTTCTCCACATCGACATCCTGCAGGTTCGGTAAACACTTTACCTCCTAGTTCTTGGAGTTGGTCTTCGTATCTTTTTCGTGCATCATAATCTTCAAATTTTTCCTTTAAGTTTAAACCAGATTTTGGTATAGTGGGAAAACCTCTCCATTTAACATTAACGACATTAAAAACTTCATTTATTGTTTTTTGAGCTTTTACGTTACCTTCTTCTTTAACTACACGTACATACTCATTTTCAACAACTGCTTTTCCTTGTTGTATTTGATTAACAAGCATCCAAACAGCCATTAAGAGATCAAGTGGTTCAAAACCAGCAATTACTTGAGGAACATTATACTCCTTTGAAATAAACTCATAGGGTTTTGATCCTATAATTGTTGATACATGACCTGGTTCAATAAAACCATCAATTTTTAATTCACCCATGTCTAGGATTGCTTTCAAAGCTGGTGGAATTATCCGATGACAACTCAAAACTGAGAAATTAGAAGGTAGATCCTTTATTAATACAGAAGCAGTTGTTGGAGCAGTTGTTTCAAAACCTACGGCCATGAAAACAACTTCTTTTTCCTTATGTTCTTCAGCATGTTTTACAGCATCCTCAATACTATACACTGTTTGAATATCGTAACCTTCGGTTTTCATATTTTGCAATGAGTCGTTTTCCCCAGGGACTTGTATCATATCACCAAAAGTTGTTATAGTTTTACCTTTTTTTGAAAGAAGTAATGTTTCTTCAATTTCTTTTGGAGTTGTTACACATACTGGACAACCCGGTCCTTGACCAACATTCATTCCACAGTCCCTAAACAAAACATCCAAACCATTTTTTACAAGAGTATCCTGATGTGTTCCACACACATGCATAAATTTAAGATTTAAATCTAATTTTTTTATCTTAGAAACAATCTCATTAGCAAGTTTTTTGTCCCGAAGTGAAAACACTACTTCTCCCCCTCAGAGGATAATATCTCTCGAAATAAATTTAGTGTTTCATTTGCCTCTTTTTCGTCTAGTACCTGAATCGCAAAACCAGCATGAACTAAGACATAATCACCAACTTTTACCTCTACAAGAGATACGTTGGCAGTACGTTTTGTACCATCTCCGTAGTCAATTGATGCATGCTCTTTTTTCTTATCAATTGATACTATTTTACCTGGGATTGCTAAACACACAATCCGACTGTAGTTTAGTCAACATTATAAATTTTACCTATAATGTAATATAGGTTGTTTATCCACCAAAAACTATCTTGATCAACCACATTATAATTATACCAAAAATAAAAACAATTATCGTTGCTATAGACTTTTTGATGTTTAGTTCTTTTTTTATTTCTGGTATTAAATCAGTAGCTGCAATATAGATAAATCCTCCCCCTGCGAATGGTAATAAAAATATAACAGCTTGTTCAATATTTTTTGAAATAAAGTATCCAACGACACCACCAATAATTATAATTGTAGCAACTACAAAATTTAGTAATATTGCCTTCTTTTTTTCAAAACCTCCATAAATCAGAACACCAAAATCACCAATTTCTTGAGGGATCTCATGTGCGGCAATTGCAATTGTAGAAGTAATTCCTAAGGGTATAGAAACAATAAAACTTGCAGCTATAATTAAACCATCAATAAAATTATGAACTGAATCTCCTATCAAATTCATATAATGAAACGTGTGTATATCGCATTTCCCATCATGACAATGTCTCCAGTGTAAAACCTTTTCCATGATGAAAAACAAAATGAAACCTACTAGAACGAAAACCAAAATATCTGCTCCTTCACTACCTTCAATAGCTTCAGGTAACAAATGAAGAAAAGCACCTCCCATTAATACGCCAGCAGACAAGCTGATTAAAATAAGCAATATTTTATTCAATAAGCGATCCTTCATTGCTAGAGTAAAAATACCAACAAATGCAATAAGTGCGATTGCAAAAGTTGTTATAATAATATATACAAAGTCAATCACAGTTTTTTCTCCTCAGATCTTTTTTTGGTAAATTCTTAAACTCTTTTAAGTTTTTTTAACTGAATAATCTATCTATTATTTTTTAATTAATAATAAATTATCATTGAAGTAATTTTTTAATAGATTTGAAATCTTTTATCAAAATACTTTTTAATTTAGGATTATACACAGCTGCTGCAGGATGATACAATGGAATTATACTGCATTCAAATGTTAAACTTTTAATTGGATATATCTTACCATGAATTTTTCCTATCTCCTCTACTTTTAATTTAAATTTTTTAAGGATATATGTTGTAGAAAAATTACCAAGAGTAGCAATAACTTTAGGCTGAATATTTCGAATCTGTTTGTCTAAATATGAAGTACATATTGAAATCTCTGCGCTCTTGGGATTTCTATTTTTTGGTGGACGACATTTCAAAATATTTGTTATATAAACGTCATTTCTTTCAAATTCACCACAATGTAATAGTTCGTTGAGTATCTTTCCTGCTTTACCAACAAATGGTTTACCCAACAAATCTTCCTTATATCCAGGAGCCTCACCAATAAACATCACTTTAGCATTAACAATACCTTCTCCAACTACGGTATTTTTTCTTTTTTTCCACAAATCACATTTTCTACAATTTTGAACATCCTGCTCAATCTGATTTATATTCTTAATAATTTTATCTATTGATTCCATCGATATTTCCTTATTAAATAGAATTATAAAATTTAAACATAGCCCCCTCTAAATTCATTAAAAGCGATAAAAAATCCCTATTTTAATGAAATCTTTTTATACATTAATATATTTTCATTAAATTGTATTGATATGAAAAGGGAGAATTGTCCTTTTTGTGCTCATAGATGGATAAGAAATTCAATGGAGTCACCTATAACATGTCCTAATTGCCATAGAAAATATTATAATAGAATGGAATTGGATGAAAGAAAAAGAAAGGAATTTTTAGAAAAATAAAACTATTAAATTTCATTTTTTATATGAAGGGTGTCTCTTGTACTAGTTTAAATATTATGAGGACTACTTCATACTGAATTGTTATTTATATGGTATTAAACAGAGAAATTTTAAGGTTTCATTACTATTGTTTACAAATTGATGCCATTCCATTGGTGGAACAAAAAAAACATCTCCCATTTTAAACGGTTTTTCGCTAGTTTTACTTCGAGCAATACCATTCCCGCCTAAAATAAATACCTCATGCTCCCAGTCATGTTGATGAAGTGGAGTATATCCTCCTGCTTTAATTTCAAAAAGTCGCATGGCAAAATTCTCTGCTCCATCTTTATCTGTAATAAGCCATCTCAATTTCACGTCTTTTAATCCCTGTTCATCAGGTTCATCCAATTTCACATCTGTATAATGCACATGTTTCACAAATATCACTCCAATTGTTTAATTTTAACTTATATCTGTATAGATTTTGTCTTTATGATGATTTTCAATATTTCAAAGATATTTAAAATGAGTTTATTACAAAAAAACTAAAAATAATGGAGTTTCGATTACCTTTAATTCTGGGTGAAAAATTGAGAGTTAAAGACATAAAAATTGGTGTCCTTAGAATAGAAGGAACAAATTGTGAACAAGAGTCATATGATTCTTTTAAAAGATTAGGAGCAAGCCCTGAATTTCTGCATTTAAAACAATTGCTCCATATAGATTGTAACGAGAATGAAAAAAGAGATGTTTTTAACTATCAATGCTTAATGATTCCCGGAGGTTTTTCAGCTGGAGATTATATACGAGCAGGAGCCATATTTGCTGCACGAATAAAAAGTAAGTTACAAAACCAATTAAAAGAATTTGTAAAGGAGGAATATCCAATACTTGGTATATGTAATGGTTTTCAGGTACTCATTGAACTTGGATTGTTACCGGGTTTTGATGATACCGCTAGTCCATCTCCAGAAGCTTGTTTATATTTAAATGATTCCAATCGATATGAGTGTAGACCAACGTTACTTAAACATGAAAATAATGGTAAATGTATATTCACCTCAAAAATTAAAAAAAATGATGTTAGATTAATCCCAAGCGCACATTCAGAAGGAAAATTATTATTCCCACTAGATAAACAAGATGAATATTTAAAGAAATTAGAGAAAAATGATCAGATTGTATTTCGTTATGTAGATGAGAAAGGTAATTATGCTGGATATCCATGGAACCCTAATGGTTCTCTCTCAAACATTGCAGGTATTTGTAATAATCATGGGACAGTATTTGGTATGATGCCACATCCAGAAAGAACTTTTCATAAACATCAACATCCTAATTGGACAAAAACAGGACTTGGTAATTCAGTAGGGGATGGACAGGCAATATTTGAATCTGTTTTAGAATACATTTCTAATAGGTTTTAATATGCCAAGTGTTGTAACCTGTATCTTGGAATACAACGGCAAAATTCTAATATTAAAGCGGAGTAATAAAGTACTGACTTATAGGGGATTATGGGGAGGAGTGGCAGGTTATGTAGAAAATAATGAAAATCCATATGAAACTGCTGTTAAAGAAATAAAAGAGGAAGCAGGTATTGAAAAAGATTATATCAAACTGAGTAAAGAAATCAATCCAGTTAAATTTATAGATCTGTATGATAATAAAAAGTATGATTGGAAAATATATCCATTTTTATTTACAATAACAAAAAAAGTGAAAGTGAAAATAGATTGGGAACACTCAGAGTTTAGATGGATTTTACCATCAGAGATAAAAAATTATAACACCGTTCCACACTTAAAAGAAATCGTTTCAAAAATTTTTGAATAAATAAGTCGGATGGGGAAGCGTGGAGGAGGTAGTGAGGAGAGAGAAAAAGTCCCCCATCCGCTTAATAATATATCATTATATGAGTATATAAATTTTATTATAAAATAAATATTTAAAATTATTTATTATCTAGTTTATCTAAAATGATTTCAATATTTGAATATGTTTTTTCAATTGGTTGTGCTGTGTCTATAATATGCCAACCGCTTGCTAATGTTAGAGCTTTTTCTCTAACTTCCACAAGCGCGTTATATGTCTCAAACATTTCCTTTTCTTTTCGTTTACTAATTCTTTTTAGTAATTCCTCTGGAGATGCATCTAAAAAAAACATATATTCAGAAATAGGAACTAACTTCTCAAAAACTTTATATGCTAACTTACCTGGAGCTTTTGGAAGATACGCATTTCCCATAAGATATCGAACAACAATAAGCGTATCATGTTTGGGTTTGCGATAATAAAGTCTAATCGAACGAAGTACATCCAGTGCATAAAATACAGAGGCCTTTAATCGATTAATTTTACCTTTACCTAATAATGCTTTTTTTGCTTTTATCCCAAAAAAATTATCGGATTCAGGATGAGAGCGAACAATGACTTTTTCCCCTTTATTTTCATATCGATTACAAATTAATTTGGCGTGTGTGTCCTTACCTACGCCATCAAGTCCATCAACAACTATCAATCGTATCTTTCTCATCCAACTATCACAATCCAATATAAAGTAGACGTTACTAGAGGTACTGAAAGATTATCCAGACCCATTGGTGTTATTCCCTCAATAACTGTTGAAATGGCTGCTATCAGCAATAGTAAAGCTAATGTTTCAAATAGTAAAAGGTAACCAATTGAAAAAAATTCCTTATAATAAAATAATGCTATTATCATCAAAATAAAAGTAAAAACAAACATTGCAATTGATCCCAAATAGCTTTTTTCATCTGTAAAAATCTGATATTTTATTTTACCATATTTAATTCCAATAAAGGAAGCTAATCCATCACCATATGACATTGCAAGGATACCAATTGCAATTGTTACTTTTGAATCAAAAAAAACATAAGCTAAAACCGTCCATGCTATTGCATAATATACTAATCCTAGACCGTGACCTGACTCAGATGTTTTTCCTCTTATGTATTTAATAGGAGAATATGGACTCATAAAGAAGGTAAAAATAATAAATGGGCCTGCAGCTAAAAATGCCATAACTTCTCGGGTCTGAAAAATGGGTAATATAAAAGCAATATTGCCTGTCAATATGTGAAGAATTTTTCTACTTTCCAATGGATATTTTTTTGATAGAATTTTTTCAGTAAAAACTAGAAGAATAGCAACATATAGATAAACAAGTGCTACCCCAATTAAATCACTTTGAATCATTTGCATTCCATCCTATCATATAAATGCTCCAATTAAAAACGCTAGAAGACCTATGAATAGTGCTATAAGCGTGAATTTCCTATAAAATTTCATGTTTATCTTTTTCTTAAATATTAAATTTATAGATATTACTAAAAGTATAGCATCTGTGATTAAAATAAGTAAAAGATAGTAATAATTTCTATAATAAAAACCATAATCACTTATTAAAAAAGGAAGGAAACTTAAAATAATTGCTAAAATGAAAAATAAAGCAGAGATTATATTTGACTTACGAATACCGATATATTTCGGAAATGATTTCACTCCTTTTTCCGTATCTCCTTTAAAATCCATTACATCTTTCATAATTTCTCTGCCTGAACCAGCTAAAAAAGCAATAAATGCAACAATAAAAATTGCTGGAAATAAGTTAAAAATAAAAGTATTTTCTTTAATTACTGCAACACCTCCAAAAATAAATGGAATTGCCATGGTATAAGCTATGAAGAAATTACCAAGTAATTTTATTTTTTTTAATTTTACATCATAAAATACTGCAAAAATTGCTGTTATTAGAGCAATAATAAAACAAGGAATATTTACGAAATATGAACAAATAATACCAATTGGAAAAAATAGGGTAAATAGATATAGAGCCGATTTTGGAGAAAGATCACCCCTCACTAAAGGTCTATCAATTCTCTTGTTTTTTTTATCAATTTCTAAATCATAATAATCATTTAATGCAAAGGTACTTGCTTCAAGAAATAAGGCCGTAAAAAATGTAAATATAAATTTTTCAAAAACAGGAAATGATTTACTTGCTATAAATGATCCAACGAGTATGGCAATAGCTATCATAAAACCATGCTCTAATCGCATGAGTTGCCAGATAGCTTTGATTTTTTTCATTACTTACTAGAATAATATAATTAATTATAAACTTTCGATGTTGAAAAAATAGTTGCTAAAAAAAATTTTTAGCATGAATGATATATTGCAAAAGACTATTTCTGCGGCTCAATAATAACTTTAATTGAATTCTTCGCATCAGCAACCAATTTGAAACCTTTTGCTGTTTCTGCAAGTGGAAATTTATGTGTAATCATGTCTACAACATCTACTTTTTTCGATTTGATCAAATCAATTGCTTTGATAATATCTTTTGGACTTCCAGCATAGGTAGAGACCATTTTTATCCCCTTGTTCCAAAGATCGAATAAAGGAAATGGTATTTCTACATCAGGTTCTGTGGGAGCAAAAAAAAGTACCGTCCCGCCACGATCAACTGAATGTAATCCTTGTTTTACCGCTGATGGTATTCCAACGCATATAATAACAAGATCAGCAAGCCTTCCATTGTTATTTTGCTTTACTAGCTTTGGAACATCTTCTTTTGCATGTATTATTATATCAGCACCCATTTTTTCGGCAACGTTTAGCCGATAGTCATTAATATCTGTGGCAATAATCTGTTTTACATCCAATGCTTTAGCTAATTTTATTTGTAGCAATCCAGCAATACCACTCCCAATAATAAGAACACTTTGTCCTGATTTCATCTCAGCAATCTCTATTCCCCGCACAACACAAGCCAAAGGTTCAATAAAAACACCTTCATCATAGGACATTTCCTTTGGAAGAAGAAATATGCCCTTTTCTACATTTATTTGTGGAACTTTTAGATATTCTGCAAATCCCCCAGGATAAAAATTTGTGGAGTGTAAAGTATTACATAATGTATGTTGGTTTTCTAAACAATAACTACATGTTTCACAAGGAACATGATGAGAGACAAATATTCTATCACCAATTTTGTAATTTTTAATGTTTTTTCCAACTTTTACAATATCTCCAGCTATCTCATGACCAAGAACTCTGGGAGCTTTTTTGAGACGATACCATTCCATAACATCACTTCCACAAATACCACTTGATTGGATTTTAACAAGTAATTCATTATCATTTATTTCAGGAATTGGCATTTCTTCGATTCTAATATCGTCGTTGTTATAATACATAGCAACTTTCATTTTTTCCATGTGAAAACCTGGATGTAGAAACTTTAATTATTTATTATAAGTTATCACTAAGAAATAAAATAAAAAGTGGATATTATGGGATTATTTGGAGCTCCTAAAATAACTTTGATGCTGGAAAAATACAATTTTACTCCTGGAGAAATTGCTAAAGGTACGATAAATCTTAATTTGAAAAAACCAACATATGCAAGGAAATTAGATGTATCTTTAATAGGTGTTAGAAAAGTCCGAAAAGGAAATAGTTGGCAATGGCAAAATGTATATGATTTTAATATGCCAATACATGGAGAAAAAGATTATCAGCAAGAGCAAATTCCTTTTGAACTAAAAATTCCACCTGATATTCTAGACGCTAGGACCAGCCAACAAGCAATACAAGATTCTCTTGAGGATAAATTAGGTGCTGCTGGAAAATTCATTAGTGCTGTATCTGTTGGAACAGGAAAAACAGAATGGAAAATAAAAGCACAACTAGACATTCCAAAGAAATTCGACGTTAAAGCAACACAAGATATCCAATTATATTCTAAGGAAAATATTTAGATTCATTAAAATATTATCACATTGATCTTAGTCGCTTAATTCTTTCATCAATTGGTGGATGTGTTGACCATATTGAGCTAACTGAAATACTTTTGAATGGATTTGATATATAAAGGGGTGCTACTGTTTTTGAACCCTTTGGTTTTCCCCTTGGGTGATCATGTTTTATTTTTGCAAGGGCCTTTGCCAATCCATTTGGATTTCTCGTAAGATATGCACCATTTGAATCAGCTAGATATTCTCGTTTTCTTGAAATTGTGAGATATGTAAGACGAGCGAAAATCGGAGCTAGTATTACTAGGAGGATCGCAACAACCATCAAGATGGCATTTCCTTCACTTTTTCGACCTCGACCTGCACCACCCCAAAAGAAAGAATAAAATAATATCTCAGAAATAAGTGCTATAGCCCCGACGACTCCTATTGTAACTGTTGCAATAAGTATATCATGGTTTTTAATATGGCTCATCTCATGGGCGATAACACCTTCAAGCTCTTCTTGGTTAAGTTTACGAAGTGCTCCCGTTGTTGTACATATCACGGATTCTTCTGGTTTTTTACCCGTAGCAAATGCGTTTATATTGTCAGAATCCTGAACATATACTTTTGGCATCGGAAGTCCTGCTGCAATACTCATTTCTTCAACTCGGTGAATCAGTAGCTTTTCTTCTCTAACACTTGGATTAGCAGCACGAGCTTTTGCAGCAGATAACACAGTTTGAACAGAAAAAGAATAAGTAATTAGAACATAAACAATAGCAATTGGAATACCAAACAATAGCCCAATATAAATATTTCCAGGAAACAGAATATACCCAATAGCAAATATTACAGCTATGAATAATAAAGCCATAAAAGTACAAACAACAATTGTTAGTTGTTTATTTCTTCTTATATGATCTTCTATAAGTAACTTTTTCTCCATATGTATCAAATGATAAAGAAAGATTGTCTTAGAATTTTACTTTTGGGACCTCTCTTGTAGCTTCAGGTATCTGAAGCATTTCTCTTGTCTTACGACCCATACGCTTAGCAAACCAGAGACCAGGAAATGTTTCAATAGTATTATTATATGCCAAAACTGAATCATTAAAGTGTTGTCTTGAGTAAGCAATTTTATTTTCGGTGTTGGTAAGTTCATCTTGAAGATTTAAAAAGTTTTGATTTGCCTTTAAATCAGGATAATTTTCAGCGACAGCAAAAAGTGTTTTCAGTGCACCAGTTAGCATATTATCTGCATCTATATTTTCCTGCGGTGTTTTGGCACTCATTAATGATGTTCGTGCTTTTGTAACATTTTCAAGGACTTCCTTCTCATGTTTCATATATCCTTTTACGGTCTCTATGAGATTTGGTATAAGTTCAGCTCTTCGTCTTAATTGTACATCAATTTGTGCCCAACTGTTGTCAATTCTGTTTTCCATTCTAATGATTCTGTTGTAAAATCCCCAGTAAATAAGGAGAAAGAATACAACAAGTATTATTACGAGTAAACCTATCCATAATAACATATTTTTAACCTCCACTTTTGTGGGGGTTATTAATAACATTTATTTAAACTTATTTCTTAGTTGATTTGAACACTTCATATGCTTCTTTTGGTGTTGCATTTTTATGAACTATTGTATTTACTGCTTTAATCATTCCAACTGGACTTGAACTTTGAAAGATATTTCTCCCCATATCAACACCAATTGCACCCGCCTGGAGAGCGTCATATGCCATCTGAAGCGCATCTTTTTCAGGTATCTTTTTTCCACCTGCAATAACAATTGGTACAGGGCATGTTTCAACTACTTTTTCGAAATCTTCACAATAATAAGTCTTTACAATACTAGCTCCAAGCTCAGCAGCCATACGAGAAGCAAGCGAAAGGTATTTCGCATCTTTTCCTAGACCACGACCGACTGCTGTTACAGCAAGAACAGGAATTCCATATCGATTCGCTTCATCGATTATTTGCGTAAAAGCTAGAAGCGTATCTCTTTCAAATGGCTGACCAACAAGAATTGAAAAAGCAACAGCAGAAACATTAAGTCTAAGGGCATCCTCCATTGAGACTATAATACCTTCATGAAGTAAATTAGTTTTATTTAAAATACTTGTACCTCCAGATACTCTCAAACATATTGAAATATCTGCATCTGGTGGAATATAGTTTCTTAAAGCTCCTCTTGTTGGCATAAGTACATCAGCATATGGAAGGAGTGGTTTTACCATTTCATCTAGTTTTTCTAGACCTGTTGTTGGTCCCATAAAATATCCATGATCAACTGCAAGCATAACCGTATGCCCATCTTTTTTAATAATTCTTGATAGTCTGTTTTTCATTCCCCAATCCATAATAATTGCCTCCTTTCTCTTGGTATATAAAGGTTGATTATATAAACTATTTCTAAGAATTACCAAAATATGATTACAAGTGAATTATCTGAGCAAACCTTTTTTATTTAATGTTATATTATCGGTCTTTAAATTTTGGGAGGCTTAATATGTCAGTTATTGAAAATTTAGTACCAAAATCTGTTTGGAAACATTTCGATGAAATTAGAAAAATACCACACTGCTCAAAACATGAAGATAAAATTAGAGACTATGTAATTAAATTTGCAAAAGACAATGGACTAAATTCAAAAATAGATAAAACCGGGAATGTTGTTATTTCAAAACCTGCAGGTAAAGGAATGGAGAATAAACCTAAAGTTATTCTTCAGGGACACATGGATATGGTGTGCGAGAAAAACAGTGATGTTGAGCATGATTTTTCAAAAGATCCAATAAAATTAAAATTAAAAGGTGATGTTTTAACTGCTGATGGTACAACCCTTGGTGCCGACAATGGTATAGGTCTAGCTATAAGTCTTGCAATATTAGAAGATAAAACATTAAATAATGGTCCAATCGAAGCATTATTTACTGTTGATGAGGAAACTGGTCTTACTGGTGCCTTTGCAATGGAATCAGATATGTTAACAGGAAAAATTCTACTAAACCTTGACAGTGAAGATTTTGGAGTGATAACAGTTGGATGTGCTGGTGGCGGAGATTCAAAAATTACGCTACAATTAAAAACACAGCCATTACCTGGAGATATAGAGAATTTACTAATTAAAATTTCAGGTCTCAGAGGAGGGCATTCAGGTGTAGATGCTCATGAACAGAGAGGAAATGCAATAAAAATTTTAGCGCGAATTTTATGGAAATCAGCACAAAATCATGATTTTTATTTAACCGATATAAAGGGAGGAGATAAACACAATGCAATTCCCCGTGAAGCATATGCAAAAATATCAATAGACAAATCAGAAAAAGAAGCTTTAATATCTAACTTAAAAACTGAGGCGGTTGATATATTAGAAGAGATAAAACCAATCGATCCAAAATTTAAAATGGACATAGAAAATATTGAAAAACTTGATAAAAAACTCGATAAAAACTCACAAACTACTTTGTTAAATCTCTTGCATGGTCTTCCACATGGTGTTGATAAATGGAGTTATGATATACCTGATCTTGTAGAGACATCTACTAATCTTGCTACAGTATCTTTAGAAGGCGATAATGCGTTAATTGGACTTAGCTCAAGAAGTTCTATTATGTCGGCTTTACAGGACTTCCGTGACAGAATTCGTTCAATCGCAACACTTTCTGGAGCTAAAGTTACTGAAGAAACTCCATATCCTGGTTGGAAACCTAACTTAAAATCGAAGTTACTTGCACTATCAAAAAAAACCTTCAAAGAAATGTATGGTGAAGACCCAAAAGTTGAAGCAATCCATGCTGGATTGGAATGTGGCATAATAGGAGAAAAATTTTCTGGAATGGATATGATCTCTATAGGACCTACCATAAAATATCCACATTCACCTGAAGAACAAATCCATGTCAGCACCGTTGGTAAATTCTATGATTACGTTTTAAAAATATTAGAGAAGGTGTAGTTATTAAAAATTAATTTGAGGAATGAATATGGCTCTTGTATCAATAGAAATGTCTAAAGATGAGATAGCAATGCTTATTTTATGTATTGATTCGGCAATACGAGTAGTAGATTTTACAGAGAAGGAAAGGAAAAGTGCAGAAAAAGTTAGAAATGAATTAAGCGAATATCTAAAATAAGTCAGTTTTTACTATATTTTTTTATCAGGGCCATCTTTTGTCATTGCTGTTATTGTCACTCTTTCAATTTCTGGAAATATGTTTCTAATCTTATCCTTTATATTTTTTTTGATCAAATTGAATTCCTTTATTGTCATATCTTCAGATACTTCTATCTCCATTTCACCTTGAAAAATTGGACCTGATTTTCTTAACCTAACGACATGGGCAGATTTGACTTCTTTCATTTCTTCCGCGATTTTCTTTATACTATAACTCATATCGATACATTCTCCATCACACGCATCGATAAGAATATAGCTACTCTCTTTGATTGCAGCAAAACCAATCGTAACAATGATAATTGCAATAATTAAACCTACTGCACCATCAGCAAAATGATACCCTTGAGAAGATAAGATTAATGCAACAACAGTAAGTCCCGAGGCTGCCCCATCTTTAATTGTATTAAAAGCTTCAAGTTTTACAGATCCCATTTTTGATTTTTTTGCTTTAAAATATTTATATAAACCAAGAGCAAGAGCAATTATAGCTGCAATAAAAGCAAGAATGGCTCCAACTATTGGCGTTTCTACAGGATGTGGATTTATCACTTGATTATAGGATCTAAATGCAATATAAATAGCTAGTCCGATCATAACAACAGCTGCTAATCCTGATGCGAGATTTTCCATTTTATAGTAACCATAATGGAAGCGTTGGTCAGCTGGTTTCTTAAAAAACATTAAACCTATCCAAACAACTGCTGAAACAAATCCATCGCCAATACAATCAATCCCGTTTGCTGTTAGTGCTATACTATTTGAAATAAATTCTCCATAAATAATCTGTATTATTCCTAAAAATATTAAAATTAAAGTTGTAAAACCTGCTAATTTGTCCGCTTTTTCAACGAGATTTTCCTGCATATTTAGAAAATAATAATAACACCCAATTATTTTGATTTTACCATAAATTCAGAATATATTCAAAATAATATTGAAGACTAAATGAGTAAAAAATAAATTGTAATATGTTTAAATCTGTCATTGCGGATATGATCTAGTGGTTATGATAGTGGCTTCCCAAGCCACTTGCCCGGGTTCAAATCCCGGTATCCGCATAAAATATGTTAACAAATTTTATATACTACTCTCCATATACATAATCTGAAAAAGATGGTATTAAATAAGACAAAAACGACAAGAAAACGGGCTGTCACTCTCTATCTACCAACTGAAGAAATGAAGAATCAGTGGTATAAAATTGCAAAAGAAAATAGGGGGATGTCTGTATCAAATTTTATCATTGAGATAGTAGAAGATTATCTTCAAAAAAACAGGGAATTTAGCACCAAACAAGATATTGCAAGTGAACTTGAGCGATTGTTAAAACAAAACAAACGGCTCCAGCATGAAAATGCAGAACTTCAGAAAAAGATTGATATGCTGAATCTGTTAACTGAACGGTATGAAAAGCAACTGATGGATTACAGAAATAAAACATTCATTGACAATAACGAGTTTACTGGAATACGTACCTATCAACAATCCCTGATTGATTTATTCAAACGACAACATTTTGTAAAGGAAGAAGAACTCATTGATCTCCTCCATATCGATCCCTCAGATGGCAACACCTTAAAAGCGATTTCAAAACAACTTGAATTTCTTGAAGAGTATGGCTTGATTAAACGCAGTCGAGGAGGATGGACATGGCAAGAATAAATTCTTCAGAGCTCATGGATGGATTTAAGCGAGATTGCGTTCTTCGGAACATGCCAGATGAAACGATAAGGTGTTATGTCAACGACCTTCGAATTTTTATTTCGTTCATAGAGAAGAATAACGGGAATATTTTATCTATTGAAAATGAAGATCTGGAACGATTTCTGTTATACCTTCGGAAAGACAGACAAGTATCGCCTCAGCGAGTTAAACATTATTTCAGTGTGTTATCCACATTCTATGACTTTTTACTATTCAAAAAGTATGTGGAAAAATCCATTATCCTTCCCTTTCGCAAGCGATTTATCCGAAGCTATAAGAAGAACTATAAACCTGCTGAAAAGAAATTGTTAAGTCTTGATGAAATGACTCATTTTATCAATAGCATACTTCCTATAAGGGCAAAATTTATTGCAATATTCCTAGCAAAAACCGGTGTGCGACGGGGGGAGTTATTAAAAATTGAACTTGAGGATATAAACCATGAAGAACGAAGCATTTTATTGAAACCTTGCTTTAATAAAAGAACAAATCGCTTGATATTCTACGATGAGGAAGTTGCAATTCTATTGAAACGATGGCTTAATCTGAGAAGTAAAATGGTAGATAATGGAGTCAAAACACTTCTTGTTAATGATTATGGACGACCAATGGGGAGAAATTCCTTGTACAATGAAATTGTAAAATGGGCAAAGAAATTAGGATACTTTGACGAATCATCTGAGAAATTAGAGGATCATTTTTCCCCTCATTGCTTCAGACATTTTTTCACCACCCAATTGCGGAAGAATGGTATGCCCAGGCCCTTTATACAAGAACTTCGTGGGGACGCTCGAAACGATTCAATTGACATCTATGACCATATTGATCGAAGTGAGCTTAAAAAATCATATTTAGCACATGTTCCTAAATTTGATATCTATTTAGGATCATAGCATTCATATAAAATATGGTCAATATCTTTTGCGTATACCAAAATTAGATGTATAATTTATAAATCTTAGATTTAATCATGAGGCTATGATTAGACCTTCTCAGAAGAAATCATACTATAATCACTATTTTAATTAGATTTTGGAGACAATACCTGGCAAATTAATTTATTCGGGTCAATTATATCATCTGATATTTCTTTAAGATTAAGAATAATTCGACATTTTTGCCATTTTCCTCGATCATGTTGATCCCTAGGCACATATGGAATAATTTTTTTAGCAGATACTATTAATGGGCCTTCAGCATGAGATCCTTTTGATAGCATTTTTATATTCTTCCATAAATAGAAGTAATACTTTTTTATGTCGTTCACTGCTATGTCCCATTCATTCCTTGTTAAAACAAATCTGAAACTCTCAATTAAATCAGAAGTTATTGACTTTACTTCAATCATCATAGTTGCGTGTGTATTATGTTTAGATAATATTAAATTACCAAAAAAAGACGAAATATCAAAACCATAATCATCACTTTCTTTTGAAAGCCATTTAACGTTTTCGACCAATTCGAAATGTTTTTCTTTTACTAGTCTTTCCTTTTCAAATTTCATTGACAAAATTTTCTCCATTTTCTCCAGTGGTCTTCTTAAATTGTTCATCAATTTCTTCGATTCTCTGCTGAATTTTTTCCCACCATTCAACTGCTTCCTCAGAAAGAGGACTTTCAAGAAGGTCTGCATTTTCAAGTACTTCTCTCCATCGTCCTGGAATGGCAGTAATTCTTTCCTCTAAAGGTTTATTAGAAAAAGTTACCCAAGCTGGCATTATTTTTAAAATTAAGGCAATGGGATTTTCAAATATTAAAATTGTATATTTACATGGTTCAACAGAGTGGATGTATTGCCCACGTTGTGGAAATATTTATTCTCCACCATCCTATCAAAAAACTAATTTAGATAAAAAGTTGAAAAATTCTACAACATGTAAAAACTGTAGAAAAAAATATAAAATTGATGAGAAATCTCTTTTATTAACACCATTGTTGGTCATGCCTACCTTTTTAAAGAAATTATCCAATCTACATTTACAGGATATTTGGAGAAATGCTGCCGTTGATTTACAGGAGACAAAACGTTTAGTGATTATCGGTTACTCATTACTTGAAGCAGATTTCTTAATAAGAAATTTATTTGTAAAAAATCTTAGTGATGATATAGAAATTCATGTAATTTTAAAGCACACAAACAGAATTGAAAGAGATATTAAAATAAATTATAAAAATATACTTAACAAAGTTACAAAAAGAAAAAGAGATGAGGTTATACAGCTTTTCTTAAAAAATTATAAAACAGAAAAATACTTTCATTATACTAAATTTTTTGGGGAGAAAAACTTTCCAATCTCAAATATACATTTTAGTGGAACAAAATATTTTTTAGATAGAGAAATTAAGTTGATAAAAAAAGTTATAACATAAAAAGTAGTGTAGAAACTAGAATATAAATTATGATGCAAGTCTTAGTCTATAATCACTGTACATTGAAACCTTCTAGTTATGACTATGATAGGGATTTGTGTACTATGAAGATGGTTCCTTTGTTTGGAGGATTTTATTTGATTCTTCTGTAATTAATTTTGGTGGTTCTGGTTTCTTTATTTCTAAGAAATCTTCAATATTATTTTCTATCCTGGTTATCTGATCTACTGAGCGATCATCGATAGTATATGAAAAGAGTTTTTTAAGTCGTATTTTACGAATAGTTAAGTCAATTTTTTTGAAATTTTCTGTATTTATCCGATAGATCGGGTAATCTCGGTCATTAGTTTTAGGGAGTTCTTTGATTACTCCCCATTCTACAAGGTTCTGCAGTTTCTTGACAAGGTTCTGGCGAGTAGTTATACATTTCCGTATATCTCTCATATAATATAATTGTTTGAGTTTCCATCCGAAAAATTCTGTCATTTTTTGTTTCCATTCATTGCTTATCTCATCGTTTTTTACCAAAGCGTATCGGTAATGTAAAAGCCGTAGTCCTCCTTCTTGGTTATTATGGAAATGTATTGTAAGAAATATAATACTCATATAGCTGGGTTTCCATTTTTCAACAATGTCATTAAATGAAAGTTTCTTTTTTTCCAAAATTAACTCTCCTTATTGTCACTTTTTAAGTGATAAATTGACTTTTATATACTTAAATGTTTCTTTTTCACATATGCTACTCAAATCAAACCAAGAAATAATAGGTGTTTTACATACAGTCAGTGAAGAAGATTCTTACTGCAAATTGCAATTCTCATGCAATTATGATATAGAACTACCACTAGCTGCTATTCCAGAAGAGAAATTAACCGCTCTTGTTGGTAAAAAAGTGGGTATTTTCAACCTTGATGGAGAGTTTTTTATCCGCATAATATCAGAGCGGTGAGCATTATGATACATCATGCAAGGCATTATGACTCTTTGTCAATAAATCAGGATTACCATATGGTGTTACCAGATGGGATACCATGACGCTTACTATATAGAATACCCCTGTGGATTACTACACGTGATTTCACACGCTAGCAATGCATGTGTGGGACATGGGGATATAAGGAGGTATATAAAATGGGGAAAAAACATGTTTCACCAAGCCGAGAAAAATATGAAAAAAATCATCCTAATTGGACTGTTCGAATGCCGCTACAGTGGCACGAGGATTATAAAAGATATGTAACAAGGTTAGGATTAAGCAGAAGAGATTTCATGGGTGTGGGTCTTAAAAAGATAAAGTTAGATTATGAGAAAGTACGTACTCAAGGCTACAACACGGGTCATGACGATGGATATAAACAAGGCCATGAAGTTGGGTTTGAAAAAGGCAAAGAAGTTGGCTATAATAACGGCGATCAACAAGGATATGAAAGAGGCCGTCGTGAAGGAATCGCTGAAGGAATTTTACAGGGTCGTTACCAAGGGGATAAAGAAGGATATGCACGAAGTCTAGAGGAGTGGAGGATTTGGTATTTCTGTCCTCGGTGCCATGAAATGCTTTTCGTTACTCCGTATTCTGTGATACATAACGATATTATTGGATTTTTAATGAGTCGTGGGTGGGGTCATTACCCAACATGTCCTCATTATAGTTTATACTGGTAAATATTGAACCATATCTCCATTGACTATTATTATGATAAATGTGACTATTGCAAACGGAACCTAGATATTATTAAATTTATTTAGAATTAAAGAATGGAAATTTTAAAACATCATTATTATAGATTATCGATATAATCTCCACCAACAGAATCTGGAATAGGTCCTCCTCTCAAGAATATTGTAAGAGTTCTTCTTGGATTACCTGAGGTCCTTCCACTATGTGTTTGACGACCTGTTCTTCTAGTTGAATGAGTAATGAATAAAAAATGTCTGGCCCTTGTTAAGGAAACATACAATAATCTTCTTTCATCTTCTAGTCTTTCACCTCTTTCCCGTCCAGGGATATATTCATCCTCACAAGCAGCAATGAAAACAGCATCAGCAGTTAATCCCTTTGCCTGATGCATAGACATAATTGAAACATAACCAGGTTCAAATTGATCCTGTTCATTATCCAAAAGAGAAACATTGATTGCTCTTAACAACCAATTTAGATTTACCTCCTCCATTTGTTGAATTAATCTGTGGAATAAAGCAACAATCTCACTTCTTAACTGTTCGTCATTAATATAATCATTCGCTAATTGTTCAATGAAATCAGAATAATTATCGATATTATCAATATCAATCCCATCCAAGATTTGATTTATTTGATTAAACTCTCTTTGAATTAATTCACCTCTTCTTTCAATCAGTCTTGGATTATTGACAATCTGTTGTAAAGTCTCTGAATAGGTCCAACCCCTAACTCTAGCAAGCTCATATATCCTTTGAAAGGTTGTATCACCAATGTTATTGTCTCTTACACTCAGTAATACTCTCCAAGCCAAATGGTCTTGACGATTATTTAATAGATACAGCAAACAAAGGAAACTACGACCTTCAATTTCTTCAAGAGGGGCCATAGGATTGCTAAATGTTTTTACAGAAATAACTCTATTTTCTAATGAACCTCGAATAACGTCTGAAAAAATTCTATTCCTATCGCTTCTTAATAATATAAGTATTTGGTCAGGGGAAATATTATGATCATTAATTAGCCAATTGCAGATATCAGCAATTCCATTAGCCTCCTGTCTTTGACCATTAAAGCGAAGAATTTGTACTTCCCCTTCACCCTCGGCCTCTTCACAGCAAGATAACTCTTTTTCAACTCTTCTTGGATCTTGTTGAGCTACATACATTGCTAAATCAAGTATATTTTCATCGCATTTTCTACAAGTTTCAAGAATAAGAGATGTTGATGGCTCGTAATCTTCAGGAAATCTACGAATACCATCTGGATTTGCATATCGGAATCCATATATGCTTTGATCATCATCTCCAGCACAATATAGTTCTGCTCCTGTTTCAGTTAAATGTCGTATTGTAGCTAAATCACAAGGGTTCAAATCTTGATATTCATCAACCAATAAATGATTTATCGTAGTGCCGAAGTCAAAATGTTCCTCTTGTTCCAATGCAAATTTTAATTGATAGACTAATTCAGATCGAAGAGTATAACCATAAATTCTACGATGCTCTTCCCAAGCTCCTAAAAATTGTGGATTTGGAAATCTATTTCGATCAACAGTCAATCTTTCCCAATCTGCTGACATCTGGTTAAATAAATCTCGAACTTCACTAATTCTATTAATATTTAAAATATCTCTTACTTCTTCCATGATAATATTTCTTTCCTCGAAATCATCAGCAACTCTTATTGGATTTGGTAGAATGGTTCTTGTGGGATTTCTTAAAATCATTCTTAACGAAAAAGAGTGTAGAGTTGATATATGTGGTAAAGGAATTTCATCTTCAAGTTCTTGTCTAATTCTCTGGCGAAGTTCAGCTGCGGCTGCTCGGGTAAAAGTTAAAACCGTAATACTATGGGAATTTACATCTTGATCTTCAATTAAAAATAATATCCTACGGGTCAAGCAGTATGTTTTACCAGTGCCTGGCCCTGACAACAATCTTGCATGAGATCCATGATGTGAAGCCGCTGTTCTTTGCTCTAGATTCAATCCATCATACCAAGGCATAAAATATGATCAGAAAAAGTCTATTTAAATATATCAAATTTTTAGTTAAATTTTTATTGATAATATCTTTAATGATTAATATGAGAAAAATTAGATCAGAGGAAATGGAAATACAAGAATTCCTTGAAAATAATGATTTTAACAATGTTACCCTTGATATTGAAACAATGGACTCATTGAATTCATTATCTAATCTTAGAAAAGAACCTATTGTATCATTTTCCTTAAGCTTTATTACTGATAGATCAAATATTATTTCGGATTTTCCAACGTTTGCTTTTACTATTGAAGATGTGAATGAAGAGTTGGATTTGCTAGTCCTGTTAAAAGATATTTTTAAACCATTATCAAAAAACATCACAATTGTTGGACACAATATTGCCTATGAAGTACCATGTAAAATTGAATGTGGATTTCAAAATACACATGGCTTTGACATACCTAAAATCCTTGCCCGATGTTCACATTTCAATCTTGATTTTAATCTGTTAAAAAGTTATAAAACATATGATTCGATGAACATTGCTTATAGTTATATTAGACATAATGAACATAAATTATTGAATAGAGCAGGTTATCCAAAAAAATTCTTGAGTAGCGTTGAGCTTGAATCATTTTACAATATTAAAAGACCCAGTAAAATACCTAAATTAGGAAGTAAGGTAAAAGAATATTTTCAAAACGGAAATTACAAGGATATTATATTGTATAATTGCTCAGATACAATAATTGAAAGCCTTTTTTTCAAAATCTTTGAACATAAATTAAAAGTATGTCAAAGAGACGATGGTCTTATATCAATCAAAGAGAATTGTAATCATATTCCAAAGGAAATTGAAATCGAAAAAATGGTGACATGGAATTCTCTTATAAAAAACGCATAATGATTATATTTATGATTTATTATTCAAAATAAATTCTAATGTTGCACTCGTTAATCTAAATCCATATCCCTCTTTTCATTTTTTTAATTATCATCTCTTGATATATTTTCTTCAATTTTTAATAACGTCATATTAAAATTTAACTACTTTGACTTAAAATTACCATTTTTTACTTAAAAATAGGTTTTTATTTTTAGGGCAAAGTCTCATTTCAGGATACGTTTATATAATGAAGATGTCGACACATATAATTAATATTTTACCAGTAAATTCGAAATGAAATCTCCCTTTGACATTGTAAAAGAAGAGAAGAAAGGCTTTGTTTGTCACTGGAAAATGGAAAGGCTTATTTCTGTTTTTTCTGTTCCATCTCGGTAATGATGCTGAGTAAAGAAGAAATAATGAAACGATTAGAAAAGATATATGCTCAGATACCAGACTTTGAATGCGAACATTGTCACAAATGTTGCGGCCCAATTATATGGTTTAAACCAGAGGAAATCATAATCAGAGACTATATGGAAAACCATAATATTGAACACGTCGTATGGTCAACCGAAGAATTCGTAAAACATGACATGTGTTGCCCCTATTTGAAAAACGACAGATGTGTTATTTATCCAGTACGTCCAATAGTCTGCAGACTACAAGGGAATATCCCTGAATTACTATGCACACAGAACAAGAATAACTTCATATCTCAACAAAAACTTGACGATATAAAGAGAGAATTTGATACTTTTGTAAGAGAAATAGATGGAATGGACGTATTTTATGGTAGTCGTAAACCCAAAATCTAGAGTAAACCTATCTCATGTTATTGGTTCGAGAGAGAGGCGAGATGTTTTATCCTTCTAACCATGTTTGGATGAGTGCTTAATACTTCCATGATTTTATCTGCCTTACTAAGTTTCACTTTTTTTGTTGAAAGTATCATCAGCTCATTCTGATCTATTGTCCCACTCATGTCGATATCTATCTCTTTGAGTCCTCTAACCTCATACATAGCTCTTGATGGATCATTAAGAAAGAATGCTTTCATACCTTCAGTTTGTTTAAGTGCCCTTTTCNNNATGATGTGGTTCGCTACCTAACTTGGCACTACCAAGATCAGCATAATATTCCCTAATCCGGGAACCATACATGACAAGAAGACTGGTAATGAAATACACAACAAGCGATAATAATCCTATAACAATCATTGCGCCACTATCGCGTTGTCTCCCACCAAACATGCCTCCAAAAAGGAATGAAATATAGAGTATATAACAAATCATGGGGATAGCGCTGAGCATTGTGATAACAGCGACATCTCTATGCTTTATATGGGAAATTTCATGCCCAATAACTGATTTTAATTCTTCGTCATTCAAAAGATTGAGAATATCCTCGGTCACACAAACCCGTGCACCTTTTCTAGTTCGTCCGAAGGCAAAGGCATTAGGAATTTGAAGTTTTGAAATCCCTATCCTAGGCTTTGAAGGTAATTCAGCCTTATCTGCAAGTTCCCCTACCATTTGATGAAGTTTAGGATATTCATTTTCATTAATGTATCTAATTCGCATGGACCATTCAACGGTTTTAGGCCCTATCATGTACTGCAATAGAATGAGCGCAAGTGCAAACCCAATAATCAAAATATAAAATGTAAAACCAGAATAACCTAACAAGTAACCTATACCAACAATAATTCCATATAAAATAGCAAACATCAATCCAACCAATAGATACAGCCTTAATTGTAACCACATACCTATCAAGCCTCTAACCATTGTATAAAACATAGTATTTAAGAAGTTTACTTTGATGGCATGTTAAAGCCCAAAGCAGATACAAACTATTATGCAAAATGGCGACGTTATCATTCTTAACTATCAGCAATCCAAGCCCATACTAAATATCCCGCCAAAATTCTTTATCTTCTCTTAAACTTTCACTAAGCGTTTTTTGTTGCTTTACAATCATTTGGTGTTGTTCTTCATTCATTTCTAATCCTATGCTGGTACAAGAAATACAAGGTTACCTTATACCCAAATGTCTCTCCCTGAAAAAAGTGTTATTAATCAGTTTTATAACGATCTGTCAACCTTCTTTCCATTCTTGATGCATCCCATTCTATCTGCATTAGATTAAGATTTACACCCATATCATCCCTGATTGTTGTATAGCAATCATCTCTGATACGATTCCCTATCTCTTTAATAAAATAAAAACCTGCACCTCTCCCTAGTGATTCATTCATTGAATATATGATTTCATGGATTGCCCTTCCGATCTCAGTAGGTGGAACAGAGTTCACGTCGGACATAACCGTAATTGGATCAACGGCCTCCAAAAAACGCGTATCTTTTATTTCAACGTGTTCCAGAAAACTATATTTTTCTTCAAGTTTTTTTATCAAAGAGCCCATAGTTGGAGCAACATCGCCCCCTGTGGCTCTTCTGTTAGATATTTTAAGCAATGTAGTCAAAACATTTCTCATAACTTCTGAGTTTTCTATCATTAGATGCATCCCCTCAATATCCTAAATTTCGTTAACAATCTAAACTGTATATTATCTAAATAGTAACATACTGATATAAGCTTTTTGTCCATAAAAATTTTGCTGAACAGAAAAGGTTTGTATATATTACTTTAAAAAATAGTCCTTGGTTTTATGGAGGATAAAAAGGGATTTGATTTTGAAAATGTTTATTAACTTTGTTGAGAAGATTTATATATCGAACGTTTTATGATATTTGATAGGTGGAGGTAATAAAAATGGATTCTTTCAGTAAAGATGAGGATAAACACAAAAGAAACCCATCTGATTTCTTTGAAATAGATGATGAAGATTTCGAAAGAATTTTTAAGGAAATACGTTGGATAATTGAGAGAGCCTACCGCTGTCCTTTCAATCGGAAGGAATCAGGTAAACCATTTGTGCATAATATCATTATACGTATCGGTCCAAATGGTAAACCCAAAATTCAGGAGCTCCTTAACTGTCCCTTGAAGAAGCAAACTGGTGAACTTGCGATTTCGGAAGAAAGGGAATCTTTGACGGACGTGATCGAGTTCGATGATGAGGTTGCTATTACCGTTGAACTCCCTGGAGTTGAGAAGAAGGATATTGATCTGAGGGCAATTGAGGACACCCTAGAAATTAAGGTTGATATACCTCAGCGTAAATACCGTAAATTGGTGAACCTGCCATGTGATGTCCAGCCGAGAACCTTAAAGGCCACTTACAAAAACGGAGTGCTTGATGTAGTTATAAAACGTATTGAAAAAAGTAAGGAAGAAAGCATAAGGTAAAATCCTTTAGGCTTTCTGACCAAGTAAAAACCAATCTCTTGGTTTTTTGGGGGGATAAAAAGGGATTGAAAAACAGGTTTATTTCGAGATTAAAATAAAGAAAAGTATAAATCACACAATATGCATCTGATATATGGAGGTAAATTTAATGGCCTATTCTTATGAAGGATGGACATTATATTGTAAAGATGTAA